>VOFK01003994.1_pt1 | contig 109305 bp, 83 predicted proteins | sample 5384121 | NCBI WGS metagenome assembly VOFK01 (sample SAMN12384730, study PRJNA508395) | human gut metagenome | isolation source: healthy gut J | host: Homo sapiens
ATGTACATAGTAGAGAATAGCCGTTCCTGTGTACTGATGTCGTAGGCTTGGGTTGACTCCTACGTGGTGTGGGATATGGAGTTGTTGCCTCCACCTCATCGATGGAGGCCACTGCCGCGTCGGAGAAATATATTTTCCTGACGTTCGTTCACGCCAATCACTTGCTTCCGTAACACCCCCATGTCTGCCACAAATGCTGTTGGCGCATGGAACTCAGATCTTGTTTCTGCCAAGTTGTCAGCCATAAGACCCCTGCTTGTCAAATGGCACAATAGTTGTTTTGAGATAGGCGGACAACAAAGTCCAAGCAACATTAAAGTAGAACAAAAATAAAAAAGAAATATTATGGGAAAGATTATTGGTATCGACTTAGGTACAACTAACAGCTGCGTAGCAGTGTTCGAGGGCAATGAGCCCGTGGTGATCACCAACAGCGAGGGCAAGCGCACGACTCCGTCCGTGGTAGGCTTCGTAGAAGGTGGCGAGCGCAAGGTGGGCGATCCTGCCAAGCGTCAGGCTATCACCAACCCGAAGAAGACCGTTTACAGTATCAAGCGTTTCATGGGTGAGACCTATGACCAGAGCCGCAAGGAGGCCGAGCGCGTTCCGTTTACGGTGGTCAACGAGGGTGGCTATCCTCGTGTACAGATTGACGATCGCAAATATACGCCGCAGGAGATTTCTGCCATGGTGCTTCAGAAGATGAAGAAGACCGCCGAGGACTACCTTGGCCAGGAGGTGACGGATGCCGTCATCACCGTGCCGGCCTACTTCAGCGACTCTCAGCGTCAGGCCACGAAGGAGGCAGGTGCCATCGCAGGCCTCAATGTCCGCCGTATTGTCAACGAGCCGACAGCAGCCGCCTTGGCCTATGGTGTCGATAAGTCCAATAAGGACATGAAGATTGCCGTCTTCGACCTCGGTGGTGGTACTTTTGATATCTCCATCCTGGAGTTTGGTGGTGGTGTCTTTGAGGTGCTCTCTACCAATGGTGATACCCACCTTGGTGGTGATGACTTCGACCAGGTGATCATCGACTGGCTTGTCAACGGCTTCAAGGCCGACGAGGGTATCGATCTCTCCAAGGACCCGATGGCCATGCAGCGCCTGAAGGAGGCTGCCGAGAAGGCTAAGATCGAGCTTTCAAGCACGACTTCGACCGAGATCAACCTCCCGTACATCACGGCAGAGGGTGGTGTGCCAAAGCACTTGGTCAAGACCCTCACGCGCCACAGTTTGAGCAGCTGGCTCACGAGCTGATCCAGAACTGCTTGGTTCCTTGCCAGAACGCTATCCGCGACGCTAAGCTCTCTACGTCCGACATCGACGAGGTGATCCTCGTAGGTGGTTCCAGCCGTATCCCCGCCGTCCAGACTTTGGTGAAGAACTACTTCGGCAAGGAGCCTTCCAAGGGTGTCAACCCCGACGAGGTGGTCGCTGTCGGTGCAGCTATCCAGGGTGCTATCCTCAACAAGGAGAGTGGTGTGGGCGATATCGTCTTGCTCGACGTCACCCCGCTGACCCTCGGTATCGAGACGATGGGTGGTGTGATGACGAAGCTCATCGAGGCCAACACAACCATTCCGTGCAAGAAGAGCGAGGTCTTCTCTACGGCTGCCGACAACCAGACGGAGGTGACCATCCACGTCCTGCAGGGTGAGCGTCCGATGGCGGCTCAGAACAAGAGCATCGGCCAGTTCAACCTCACCGGCATTGCCCCGGCTCGCCGTGGTGTGCCTCAGATCGAGGTGACGTTTGATATCGACGCCAACGGTATCCTCAACGTCTCTGCCAAGGACAAGGCTACGGGCAAGGAGCAGAGCATCCGCATCGAGGCTTCAAGCGGTCTGAGCGATGATGAGATCAAGCGCATGAAGGCTGAGGCTGAGCAGAACGCCGAGAACGATAAGAAGGAGCGTGAGCGCATTGACAAGCTCAACCAGGCCGACTCGATGATCTTCACTACCGAGAACTTCCTCAAGGACAACGGCGACAAGATCCCGGCCGATCAGAAACCGGCTATCGAGGAGGCCCTCAGCAAACTGAAGGACGCCCACAAGAGTGGTGATGTAGCCGCTATCGACACGGCCATCAACAACCTCAACACCATCATGCAGGCTGCCTCTCAGCAGATGTATCAGCAGGCTGGTCCTCAGCAGGCTGGCCCTCAGCCGGGTGCAGGTCAGCAGACAGGCCAGCAGGGTGGTCAGAATACTGACGACAACATCCAGGATGCCGACTTTGAGGAAGTGAAGTAAAGTCCGGTAATCAAGGATAAATAAACATAGGACGGGCGCAACCCAATGGGTTGCGCCTGTTTTTATGTTGTAGGAGCAGTTGTAATTTCCGTGGGCCGCTGTGGCGCTTGCGTATACGTTTACGAAAACGTTAAACGTTATAACGTTAAGACGTTAATAGAACGGGCTTGACAGGCTAAGGAGCCAGAAAAGTGAACGGATATCCCCGTTTGGGCGGATATCCTCCGGTTTCAGCAGCAGGGTACGCTATTTTAATGGGATCGTATCTCGAATAGCACCCAAAATAGGAACCGCCGTGTGCGGAACCGCATGTACGGTGGTGTGAGTGGTCGGTAAACACGAAAGTAGGAGATAAACACCTATGATTAGTGTTTACCTCCTACTCGATCTCGATTGGGGGTGGGAAACTTTGGTCGGTTATTATTCAGTCCAAATGTTTTCCCATGCTTCTTTTGTTTGTGCTCCCTTCAGTGGGTTTACAAATGCAGGATGTTTGGGTGTCATACCTTCGCACTTCTTTATTTCGCCATACAGCCACTCTTCGTTTAAGGCGGCTATCGAAGTGCCCTTTATGTCTTTCTCTCTCTTCCACATGTTCTTGTACCAATAGTGGGCTTTGTGAGCCAGTTCTATCACCTGATTACGAGTGAGTACGTAGCATCTGAATGTTGATATGTCATTCTCTGAATCTATGGCGATAAAAACCCACGGGCCGATGACATGTTCCTTAAGAAAATCAATGTTTAAGCATTCGTCTATTGTAAATCCTAAAGGAAATGATTTTAACTTTGTTGTCTTTACCTGAATTAATGCAGTACGTGGCTTCCACATCTTTGCGTCTTCGGGTTTTAGACATATAATGTCCACTAATTTATAATTGTTGTAAGTGCTATTAGCATTAAATGCGTCCCATCCTTTCTGCATGAGTCTCATCTGCACGTAGCTTTCTCCAATAGCTCCAAGTCGTGCGCTTTGTCCATGTTTATTTGCCATATCATTAGTTATTTTGTCATCTCCAATCAAATTCTTCTATGCCCAATATCTCCAATCCTTGATATTTCCATCTTTCCTGGTCAAAGTTTGGGGTATATCTTGTCATAAGCACTCTTACCTTATGATCTTCCGTTGATTCTCTTGCGAGATTGAAGTCCATAACACGCTCATTGACGTCTCTCGCCACTTCGTTTTTGCCAATTTGATAATATACTGTGCCAAATCGCGTAATACGAACCTGTTGTCTGAGGCAATCATCCAATCGCCAACTATGATTGTCGAGGATAAAGCCATAGAATCCGCTCCCATCAGCATCAGCCATAGCTCCTAAAGCCAGATAATATGGCGTATTGTCATTTCTCTCTTGTACTTCAATGACGTCGCCTGTGTATATTATCTCACCGTTGGTGTCTCGAAAATTGGTTTCAACACCGGCATAAATCCTTTGACATACATATCCCCTGCCTTTGCATTCGTCATGGAAAACTTCGCTAACAACTGCTTCGTTATGCTCTTCGGCATATTTGTCGTCTGTTTCCCATACATACATTTGGTCTCTATTAAAGAAGAAATTGCCAAATTTGGCGTAGCCAAACTCGCCACGTCCCTTTACATAACGGACTTTCAGGTCAGGTAAGAAAGTATTGATACCAGCTCCTATTTCGTATTTATGTAGAGCAGTGTACTTATTTAGAGTTTTTAGTGTCCATACTTTTGGAAACTTTGGATATGATGGACTTGTACGCCATACACCACATTCTTTGCCAATAATATCCCACCATGTTTTTGGTAGTGCAATATTCGAAATGTTCACGGCTTCCTCAAACAACGGTGCAATTTCCATATCATGAAATCCTGCAATGCCGCAACCTATGCGTGTAACCAAAAATCTGTTGTCTGGATGTGTTTTGGCGTATTCAAGAAACTTATTTACGTAAGGTTCAATAGTTTCCACACCACCTTGCATGGTTGGAATAGCATAACACCTACCCGTGGGGCCAACACCAACACCCCATTCTGCGCCGAACTTTTCCATGGCGACACGTGCTGCGCCACCAGTATGATAGCCTTTAAGGTTACTACCAAACACAAATATTTCGCTACGCGACAACTCTGTGATTTTATTGGGAGTTGCCGAAAAATCTCTAGGTTTCATGCTTTTTACATTTAATGGTTGTTAGTCTGCCATTATTATTTCTCCTGTTTCTGTCAATTTTGAATGGCCACATTTGGGACAATGTCCTTCTACCGGATTCCATGTGCGAAGTCCATCCATTCGCCCACATATTGGACATTCTGGATATTGTTCTTGCAATGGAACTTTTACTATTTCCTTGCAGTGTGAACAAAAGAAGTAGTATTTAGTACCAAACATCAAGGCTTCGTAGCCCTTTGCGTCTGCTATAATTCCATATCCGCACTTTGTGCATTTGTAACCTCTTAATGTGGCCATCGTGTTGAAAGTCTAATTTGAAACGTATAGGCTAATTTAAAAGTGTACCACTTTCTAATTACGAAGTGTACTACTTCAAACCGTTTACAAAGGTATTCATAAATTATTAAACAGCCAAATATAATTTGCGAAATTATTTGATTTTCTTATTAAATTTCTTAGTTTCTTTCAATCTGTATGATTCGCCGTTCATATTTGCCAAAAAGCATTATGCGTAAGTTTGTCAACCACAAGGTATGTGTTGATTTTGACTGGAGTCACAATCATACGAACGAATCTAATGGCAGATCATTCAAGATTGGTACTGTTCATGTGCAAGAGTGGAATATGGGTAAAGACGGAGAATTCCATCGCATTTCGGAAAAAGCTCGTTTTATGAGCAACAAAGAAATGAAAAGTATGGTTCGCTTATCAAAGCTTTTTGTCCGACAGTTAAGTTTAGGTAAGATGTAGATATGGTTAGATAAGTTGGGGTTAACTGCATCACATGTTAGTCCTTCAAGCAAGCCAGAGGAATGATTTTGACACCATCCGGACGAGTGTAGGCCATTTCTCCACCTTTGATAACCATCAGCAAGTCGGGTTCACGTAATAAGCTCAAATGCTCATCGGCAGTCCTTTTGAGGTATTCCATATTGTTTGCTATATAATGATGCTGCAAAGATACTGGTTTCTTGCGGATTCTGCAAGGCGTTTGGTGTTTTTGCGGCATTTTGTTTGGTGTTTTTGCGGTGTTTTGTTTGGTGTTTTTGTGGCAATTCGTTTGGCGTTTTTGCGCAGTTCGCTATTCCGTGTGAGCCGCTGCGGCAGCGCAAGTTCAAGATAAAACTTTCTTCCCAGGTACAGACGCATGCGTTTTCGAAAACGTCAAAGTAAAGAAGCCAAAACAAAAACGTTAAACGTTATAACTTTAAGACTACAACACGGACAATACTTCGCAAGGGTTCGTGAAGGAGTCTGTTCCTGTAAAGGTGTTGATTGGCAGCATAGTGTCAAATGCTAATATATCCCTCCTGGTCATATCCTCTACGATATTTGTTTATAGCATCAATGAGGTTTTGAAGAGCAGGAATATGGGTTGCTAGGTTTTTGAATTTTTGGTATTGCGCATTGTACCTTTGTCCTGTGCCATTATTTGCCAATCTCTGTTCTATATCCTTTGGGATAAGGAATGAACTACGCTCTCCTAAGTGGGCATGGAATTCCGTGAGGAAAATGTTTATGCCGGCCAGATCGAAATCTCCGAAATGTATGTAGTGGTTTGGTATGGAGCACAACCAGGAACGGAGGTCTGTGGATTGTGGATAGCGGGAAACGAACAGAAGACGATGGAGACCCAGCTCGGAAGAGAAAAGGGCTCGCTGTTGGCGAATCTTTCGGAAGTTTTCCATATTTTCGATTCCCACCACAATGACATCCTCTGGAATCACAAATGTCTTCCAGTCCGCAACATACAGGAAACTGCCTTCCTGAGGATTCACCACCCATGGCGATCCGTTCAGCCGACACGCAATAGGTTCATAGCAGTTTATGGGAAATCCCGGACATGATCGGACGACCGCCAGTTTGGAGTTGCCCGTATCTCTCGCCATCGAGGCACGCGAGTCGGAAACGTCGATTTCCAGCATGCGGTAGCTTTCGTCCTTGTCGATGAGATATCTCCTCAAAGCCTCTGTGTCTCGCGCGCGGTACGATTTTCTTGATCCACGGGCCACTACGGATAGCAATCCCTCTGCCATCAGTTCGTCAGTCAGTTGGCTGCTCATTCTCGAACCAGCTACTTGCTCGCCTTTCAGCAAGGTTTTTATAGACGCGCTTATTGCCATAAATGATACACTTAATTGAGCCGTTTAAGCAGTCTCTCCACCCTCGTTTTCACACCTTGTTTGCTCAGCAGATACGTGTAGCGGTAGTCGTAGGGGTTGTACGACGTGGGGGAACTGTTGATGAGATAGATGTTTCGCGAATTGGCGAATTGCAGGATGCCTTTGATATTGTTGGGATGCAATCGTCCTATCTCGTCCATCATGCAATGTACGATGAAGTCGCCGCTCTTCTTGGCCGCTTTTTTCTTGAACACATTGATGAGCATGATGTTCACCATCGCTTTCACCAGAATGTCCGTGCCATCAGATCCCACATTGTTGATACGCTCCACCCAGAGGGTGTCGTTGTCGTTCTCCTTGACGCGGAACTGCAGGCGGAAGGCGTCGCCAAGAGAGACTTTTGGACGGTTGGGCTCGTTCAGTAACTGATGGGCGAGGCTCTTCAGATAGTCCACCACCTTGCGGTTCACCTCGTCGCGATTGTCCCCCGAGAATAGGTTGAGCTCGCCGATGGAGAATTCGTTCTCGACTGTATAGTCGTGGATAGACATGAGCAGCCGCATCAGTTTGTCGGACGATTCGTTGGCCCTGAGCTCAATGCTTTTGATGACTCCGGCAAAGTTTTTCTCCACAAAGTCGCGATTGATGTCTTGTATCACACGGTCCACGTCCGATCGGCGTTTCATCAGCGCGCCAATCTCCGTCGAGATACGTCCCAGGATGTCCTTGTAGTGTTCGCTGGTACGACGGCGAAACTCCTCTATCTTGTTGTTGTCCATGAAGTCCTGCAGGTCCGCGGCTATCTGCAGAAAGTCGTGGTCCGTCACGGGCATGGTGTTGAAATGGAAAGTATTCTGCGGCTTGAAATTGCGGTTGAACCCAACCACCGCGTCCTTCAGCTTGTCTATCGATTCGCGTTTCTGATTCACCGTGCCGCGCAGCTGGCTCACAGTTGCTGGCAGTCCTGGCTGGTCGTTGTGGCTTTGTCGTCGGAGAGAAACCCATCAGGCACGAGATGCTCATTCTCTACGATCTGATGATACAGCTTCAGTCCCTCTCGCCTATGGGCGAGATTCTTGCCAACTGCCTTCTGGCGCTCTTCCAGTTCCTGCCGCTTCCTCTCCATTCGCGTTCGCTTGTCCTCATAGCGCTGGCGCATCATAGCGAGTTGCTGTTCTATGTCCTTGATGCTCCTTTTTGATTTCGGGCTCCTTGGCAAAGAGATTTTGCTCTGCATAGTGATATCTGATCACGTCGGGGCGCTCAGTCTCGATCTTCTCCAACAATGCCCTTAGCCCCTCCAGCGCCTTGCGATATTGTTCAAGCAGGGAAACGTCCACGCCTTTGCCTGCAAGCTCGGCTTTCTGCTGTTCGTCAAGTTGAGCTTTCTGCTTTGCAAACTCCTTGTGCCTGATGGATGCTTCCGCGGCCTGCTCCTCTTCGAATGCGCGCAGATCGTGGTCGAGCGCTTTTGCCGATCTGTTGAAGGCAGTGTCGAGCTCTTTGAGTTCCTTCTTGTTCTTGGCTTCCATTTTCTCGCGCCTGTCCTTCTCCTCCTGCACTTTCAGCAGCGCTTCGTTGAAGGCGCGCTGGCGAACCTCTTCCTCTTTTTTGATGAGTTCCTGCTCTTCCATCTCCAGCTTATGCTGCTGGTTTTCCAGGTTCTGTCGCTTGGTGGGTATTTGGTCTTCCTCTACTCTTAGCAACGTCGCTTGTTCGCGAAGCGGTTTGATCTCTGAGGCATATTTTTTCCCGAGTTTAGAGATCTCGTCCTGAAGTTCAATGGGCAGTTGGGAGAGTTGCCGATTGATCTCCCGCACCTCCTTTTCCAGCGCCTTCTTCTCCTCCCTATACTCGTCGGGCGTATGATGCACGGAGTCTATTTTGTCCAAGTTGAGCTTTACGCCAAAGAAACTGTCAGAAGCAGTATCCCTCTGAGGCTCAAGACCCTCGGCGTAGAGGATGCGCTCCTCATCGACCACCTTGCCTATGGTGTGCTCCCAACTTTCGGCATTGGCGCAAAGCCAATGGTAGAGCGAACCCTCCAGGTGGGCCAGCAAACCATCGATCTTCGCTATTTGGCCACGCACCTGGTCGCGCCGCCCTTCCAGGCGCTCCTGCTCGCAACTGGAGGCTTGCCTCAGTTCGGCCTCTTTCGCCTCATATTGGGCGGTGATCCGGTCGGTCTGGCTTTTCACGGCATTTTTCTGGACCGCATTTTCTTTCTCGGCCATAGCCAACTGTTGCAATTGTTCCCCCACCTGCTTGATGTCCTCGGCCCGAGGATGCCACTGGCGGAGTTCCCTCCATGCGCTGTCCGCTCTGTGTTGCTCTGCCGCCAACGTCTCCAGCCGTTCGTCAGACTCATGTCGCCAGTCGTTGAAGGCTTCCGTGAGTCGATTCCTGTTCTTGGTGCGCTCCTCTTCCAGGCGCTTGCGCTCCGTCTGTTGAGCGGCCTGCTTCTTATAGTATGCCTCTTTCTGAGCATTCCCGAACGCCTGATGAGCATTTTCCAGTTTTTCTCTGGCTATGTTGTATTTCTCTTCTATCGAGGCGTGCGTCTTCAGAAGGTCGTCCAGTAGCATTTGTTTCTCGGCAGCCTTCTGCTTGGTCGCCTCCTCGCGGCGGGCAAGGGCGAGCTTCTCCTCTATGCCCATGGCCTCAAACTCCTTTCTTGTCTGCGCTATCTCCTTCAGCTTGTTCTTTTTTGCACCCAACTCCTGGTTCCGAGCGTCTCTCTCTCTTTGCCATATTCGTCGGCGAGCTCCTTCTCTTTCGCGCGCTCCTTGCCGATGCTCGTCTTGAGTTCTGTCTCCTCGGCTTCCAAGAGCGGGATCTGCTGCTCGCTTTCTGCCACGGCATGATTCAGTCTGTGCCATACGTCCAGCAGTTGTTGGTCGAGCGCCACAATCTTTCTCCCCTGTTCTGTTATCTTCAGCGCTTGCTGGCGCACGGGGTAGTTGCCGTCTCGTGTCTGACGAAACCAACAGTCTATCTCGTCATACTCGCGTTCGAAGTCTGTCACCAGTCGTCGGTAGGTCTGCAGGTCGATGGGGAGGTCCTCGTCCGTCATGGACTGGATGATGGTGGTCTTCACGAAGTCGGCGTCCAACTTGGTGTTCAGAAACACGTTTTGGATACTTCGCGGGATGTTCTGATAGTGTGCGCTCTGCACCAGCGCGTAACGCGTGTATTTATGGTCGCGTGTGTTGCCGAAAATGATGTCCCTGAACATCACGCCCGAGTCGATCCTTGCCGAAACCGCCACCTGCTTGTCTATGCGCTCACGGATCTTCACCCAGTCGCTCAGCACCTGCTTGTCCTCGCCGATGAGCCATTCGCGCTGATAGGGCGCGTCGATGAATCGCCATGAGGCCCGCCCCTGGTAACGGCTTACCAAAATGGTGTAGGCCCCGTTGTCGCGCATCACCTCGTAGAGTATGTGCGAGTTGGACTGGCGGAAATAGAACTCGTCAAACGTCTTCTGTCCCTGCTGGATGCCCAGGCGATGCTTGTCGGCATTGTAGAAGAAGAGCAACGCTCTCAGCACGGTACTTTTTCCCACGCCCTGCGTGCCCGTGAAATGCACATTGCCATCCACCGAAATCTCCGCGTACGGGATGTTGGCGCTGTTGATAAATATGATTTTATTCAGGTGTTTCATCTTCGTTGGCTATTTGAATCATGTTGACCAGCTCCTCGGCATAGTGGAAGGCGGAAGTGACCTTGTAGGTCTCGTCCTGCTCGCTGATGCATTCGGCAAAACCCATGCCCATCATCTCCTGAATCAGCTTGTTTACGATCTCCAGATAGGATCCTACGCCGTATTTTCTGAACAGATGGCCTGCCTTCTCTTTTAGTTCAATATCCAGGCTTATCTGCTCCACCAGATGGCTCTTGCGAAACTGGTAGCCAGCGGCGAACGACTGATTGTAGCACTTCAGAAAGTCCAGGTAGTCGAGCCACTTGGAGAAACTGTCCAGCTTCTGTTCGACGGCCTGCTTTCCCTCGCCAATTCGCGAGAAATAGAAATAACCATTGCCTGCCTCCAGCCGAAGGCCGATCTCCTTGAAGTAGTCGGCGTAGTCTTCGTAGTTTTCCTCTATGTCCTCATATAGATGACGGGTGGAGGCGTCCGCGCTGTCAACCGAGAGAAACTCTCCCCGGCTCAGTCGCTCATATATCTTTTGGGTGTTATTTCGCATAGATGATTGGGTATTCAATGTCTTGATAAGTCGCATATCTCCCCGTCGTCCGACATTCGTCCGGATGGAGGATGACCAGCTGGCAGAAGAGGGCAGCATGGTCTTCGAGACTGCGTTTCGCCTTGTAGTCGTATCTTAGGATGAAGTCAAACAGATTGTGGCTCGACGCAGAAAAAGCATTCCACACCTCTGTAGGATCCACCTCCTTCAGTCTCAGCGTATGCTCCTGTAGGTCTTCGTCGGTCAGTGGTTCCGCCTCGGTCCTGGCCGTCTTCTTCAGTCCATTGCGCTCCGCTATCCGCCTCAGAATGGCCGTCGCCTGGTCGTTCTCCCTTAGCATTTCCAGCGAGAGGCGGATCCTGCTATATTGCCGCGACTCCATCCAGACGGGGTTGTTATCTTCGAGGACTTGCAGCAGATTGGTGTCCGTCTTGATGAGCAACTGGTCCTGCAGGTATTTCAGTTTGCGTATTTTCTTGTAGAGCTGGTTCTGTTGTTCTATCTGGTTGATATAGATGATGATCTGCCTGTCTATCTCCATCAGCGCATGATAAGCCTCCACAAAGTCGTGTTTCACGTCGCTGCACGTCTTGGCCATGTGGGGATCGTTGGCCATGAGGAAGAAAGCCTGCTCGTTGTCTATCAGTTTCTCACACTCCTTTATCATCGCTCGGATGCTATGGCTCTTCTCGTCCATATTCTGCAGCTTCTTTTTCTTGATGACGTAGTTGGGCTCTTGCTTGTAGGCATTGTCCATATTGCGCTTCAAGTCCACGACATTCTTCAGGGTTCTGAATCCTGTCTTTTTCAGCAGTTGCCGCACGCTGTCTTGGTAGCCTGTCTTTCGGTTGATGTTGGTCTCTTGCAGGTAATATCCTATATACTCCTTCAGCGTATTGATACACTCCTGGACACTCAGCACGCTGATTTCCTCGTTGACGTTCAGTACCTCCTCGAAAAAGTTGAGGTAGTCGCTCTCGATCTCTACCGTATTGCCCGTTTCGACCAGCACCCCGTAGTCAATGAGCCTTCTGAGACGCATCTCGTTTCCCCCGACGAGCTCCAAAGCCACTCCTAACGGAAACTTCATCAGTTTTCGTTTTTCAAACATCTCGCTCAGCAAACCTTGTTCGCGCGATAATGTTTTGGTGAGTTCTTCTATCGTCCTAAAATGAGAGAGTATCTCCATGGGCCATTATGTTGTTTAAGTCTTTCCTGCGAGAGCGACTCTTGTCCATGCCTTTTTTGGTCGGTGACTTCTTGTCGCCCCTCACTTGCAAAGGTACGCATTTTTTTTTGGAACGAGGCCTGATTGATCATCTGTTTTGTCATCAAATGGAGCAGAGATTATCGTCCGGGCCTGTCGACAAGTGCCCATCCTTCTTCGTGTTCCCTAGTGCTCGGATGTTTGGTTAGTAGTGAGGGAGGCTATCCATGGGCAGTTCCTCTTGCGCATCTTATTACCAGCTTACGTCTTTCTCTTGTCTGGGCAACGTCAAAGCAAAGGTGCCAAACAAAAACGTTAAACGTTATAACGTTAAGACGTTAGTAGGGTGGGCTTTGGCAGACTAAGGAGCCAGGAAGTGGACGTGTGTCCCCGTTTTGGGTGGGTATCCTCCGTTTTCAGCACAGAATTATTCAACAACTTTCCATTCGCCTCCATAACGTGTGCCTCCGACGCGAATTAACCGTCCTCTTTGTTTTAATTTCTTGATATGGTAGGCAACCCCATCTTCTGTTATGCCACATACGGATGCTATCTCTTTTGCTGTCACCTTAGGATTATTGCTGATTATTTTTAGAATAGTTTCCGTAGTGTCGGCAGGAGTTTCCGTAGTGTTGGTAAGAGTTTCCGTAGTTGTTTCCGTAGTATCAGCAGGAGTTTCCGTAGTTGTTTCCGTAGTGTCGGTAGGAGTTTCCGTAGTATTCTTGTGAGTTTCCGTAGTATCCTTGGTGTTTCTTTCCAGTTTTAGGCAAGTTTCGATTCTGTCTGGATTACTCTTTTCTTCAACTGTTGGTATGCTCCAACCATTATCCTTCCATCCTTTTGCAATGACATCGGCACCAGTGCCACCCTTCTCGCCAATTCCTAAGAATACAAACATCTTTTGGATTACGGGGTTTCTGCATACACTATGTCCTCCTTCGTAGTATTCTTCCATGCTGACAAGCATTGTGCCAGGGTTGGATAACACAATGCGGTTGAAATATCTGTCGATAACAATATTACCCCTTACTGTGTATGCAGCATGAATCAAGCTATTGGCTAAAGCTTCACGTAGAGCCACATGAGCAGTAGTGGTATTATTCCTTATTTGATTATTGTCAAGACTGAATGGTACAGGCAACGCATGTTGCAACAAAGGCAAAACACGAGTGAAAAACTGGTAAAGGTTGGCTTCCCATGTCCCATCGGGATATATGCGATTTGTCCAACGTACCTGAAGGTCGTCACTCAAATGCTCACGATAGTCTGGGAAAAACTCTTGGCAGCACTCTGGGTCTGTAATACTGTTAGTCTTGCCAAACATCAGCATGCCAGCAACAGTGAATCCTTCCGTTGATGTGGCTCTATCTTTGCGATAGGCACCTATGATTTCCAAAAACTTTTTGTCATCAAGCTCTGTCCAAGGATGGTTTTCATGCTTAATATCGTACGCACGACGATATTGGTGCAGAGTAGGTATGTCAATGTCATCAAAGGAATAGCCTCTTAAGATTCGGGAGTCTGCAGATGCTCTCATGTTGTTGGCATCCGAGTACATCTGCTTTATTTCATCATCACTACAGAGATAGTCACCCTCATCCCTGCGCTTATAAGTATGTCCAAACGGGGTAAGTGTAAGGTGGATGGGGCGCAAATCATATTGTGCACGAGGAATTCTGAAGGCAAGTAGATATTGCCCTCCGTCAGTCTTTATTTCTTCGATGTCACTCTCTACCAACAATGGAATGTTCACACACGACCTATTGTGTGCGTCATCCCAAAACTGTTTTCTGTATTTTGCTACAAGTTCTTCAGAAAGGCCATCTGGTGTGAACTTATGATTTTTCTCCTTCACTCCCAACACAATCGTTCCACCATTGGTATTGGCCAAGGCTGAAAAAGAGCGCCAGAATTCTGCTTTTGGGAAACCACCAGCAGCAGATTTGTATTCCACTTCGGAGTTCTCCTTCAATTGGAGTTTCAAACGTATTTTTTCTGCTATATTCATGTCAATTTGATTTTATTATTCGTTTCAGATGGCTCTTATTTCCAATCAAGCATTGGTTGTTCCTTATAATTTAAGATGAGATTAAAGCACTTTTGCAAAGTAACAATACCTATTCCATTACATTCAGACAAAGATGTCATTGAGCTATTATTTATGTCATTTAATATTTTGTCAATCACAACTATTTGATTTGCTCGAATGCCCAAATTTTTCTTATCGTATATAGACATTGACATCCATTTGTCTTTAAATTGCTTGTATAATTCGTCGGGAGCTTTGGAGTCGTACTCGTATATTTCTATAGGTATAGAACACTTATCTAGATAAAAATGCATAATATTCAAAACATCAATTTTGTCAAGACCACCATTATGCGTTCCTAGTAAAGGAAAGGCTATCGAAGTTATACCTTTTTCTTGATATGTTTCGACAAACTTTTGAAGACCAGCTTCTAAGTATTCCATCTTGCTCGGATATTTCCAATGGAATTTTGTTGGAAAATTCAGCACCCATCTCGAATATTCTTGAGGTCGCTTATATAGCCAAAGTTTGCCTATTGTAATCTGTTTGTTTTTACAGAATTCTTTGTATTTCTCATACATCTCTGGGTATCTAAGTCTAAAGCCAAGAGCGACCCCCTTGCCCATTACCCCTACACAATTTATTGTATTAACAATAGTTTGCTTGTCTGACGAGAAAATATTCCCTTTCTTAAATGTTATATTACTCATATTCAAGTTTCGCAAGTTCCTTAGCTTGCTATCTTTTGTTCATAAATCTGTATAAAATGCTGAAGTTTATCAGAACGGTTGATAAGAGCCTCGAAGATTTTCTCGTCCTCGATCTCAAAAACACTGAGCGATCTCGCTGACAATGTCTACGATCATTCCCCAGATGCGTTCTGTTATGGTAAGTTCTGCGGAGTTTCGAGTCACTTCACGGAAGAGTCCGCCTATAGTCTCATAGGAAGAGAATCGTCTTGCCGTGGCAAGTATGTTGTACTGCATGGCAGTGATTGCGGTACATGCAACTGGGAAGCAAAGTTGCGCATCTGATACTTGCCAAGCCCAAGATTGCCTTTGCTATCCTTGAACACGACCTCCAGAGACCAACGCATGGAATAGATGCGGTAGGCTTCCTTGAATTCAAGTTCCGTGTTAGTTGTAATCAGTGCGTTCCATTCAGACTTCTTGTTCCTTTTGGTAAAGAACAAGCGTACCTTACGACCTGCGAACTCAACATCCACGGTGACGTAGTAGCAGCCAAGATTACGGCTAAACTTGCGTCCCTTCTTGGGATGGTCAAAAGAGCAACGAGAGCCTTGGCGGTATAGTCCTTGCGGTTGTAATGGTACTGTCTTCGTCTTGCCCATCTTGATCATACCAAGGTAGTGGCACTTGATATGGCGGGAGGTAACGAATCTGATAACCTCAGCGCAGGCGAACCAGCTATCTGCGAGGATGTAATCAAAGTGTATTTTTCTGGAGATGAGACGCTTTATCATCTCTATCATGAGCTTTTTATCTTGCTCTCGTCATACTCCTTGATACGCTTTGCTGTATGGCTGTCCTCGTTACGTTCCTTCTTGAACCGAGCGTCAAGCTGTTTCTGCTTCAGGTTGTACGTCCCCTTCTTTCCTTTCTCACCAACAAGGCAGAAGTCCATGAGCATCTGAGTCGCTCCGTCCGTAATGCCGAGGAACAACCCTTTGAAGCCGAGAATCATCTTGTGCTCAACATGAGAGAACACCTTTCCAATCATCTCTGTCTGGATGCCTCGCTTTGGATAGTCCGTATCGTCAACCATCAGACACACGGGAGTATTAGCATCCCTCTCTGTGCTTGCCTGTGTCTTGCGCCAAAGCTGGGTTGTGATATTGGCGAGGATCTTACGCCAGTCATAGTCCTCTCTGGAAAGAAAACGATAGAATACGTCCTTACCGCAGTCGGCAATGCCGCATAGGGACGAAGCTGAATAGTTAAAAGCATTCTTTTTTGATCATGAAACAAGGAAACAACAACAATAGCTGTAGCACCTGCAGCTGCGAGTATTTGCAGTTGCATCTGCTTTCCTCTCCGAAGAGCCTTTTCTCCGAGAGATTTAACATTCGTGTTATGTCCATTATCGGTTCATTGCACTCGTGGCATCATTTTCTTTGAAATATTTGCCGATTTCTGAAATAAAACTCTTACCTTTGCTCATGGGTATGGAAGTATTTGTGATTTGTTTTTTGGTCACTACAAATTTACAAAGTTTTTGCCACATAAGCAAACTTCTATACCCTTTTGTTTTAGGTAGTTACGTTGTATTTTATTAACTTGCGAAACTTGAATTACTCATATATTAAAGATTTCAATTGTTTATAACGACTCCAATAATCAGCAGACATAGCCAATAGTCCGTTTTCTTCATTAAATGTCTTTTTATTATTCTCATATACAAACATGTGTTCCAAGTATCTAAGACCACCCGCATCTTTTGTGTATGAGGCAATGTCACATTGATACAAAACCATTTTTAGTTGTAGCAAACATGATGCATCAATTTGAAGTCCTTCAGCATCTTTCTTGATTTCTTCTTGAAGCATATTACAATCATATTTTCCTTGAAAGAATTTGCCCAAATGATCATCCTTCAATAGTGCTTCAACGAGCTTCAACTCATAGTCTGTAAATGGAGACTCTGACTAGAATTCTCTGATCAAAGATAGAGTATATATATGTTGTGTCGCTCTATCTATAGCCTTTCCTATATCATGCATTGCTAGAACTAAACGCATCAAGTCTATATTCATCACTTTAGTGTTCAGTTCAAATGCATACTTTTCAAATTGTCGACAGACAAGTAGTGTATGTTGCTTGACCACGTAATGACGTACCTTCGAATTATACAACTTTTCAAGTTTTGGCATTACGATTTCAATAGCTGTTATGAGTTCTTCTGGATCAAACTCATTGTCATCAAAACTTATACCAAGATATTTCTCTATGTCTTCAGTACATGTGTATCTTGCTTCATGAGCAACAGGTTCATGTTTATACACCAACCATCTTGGAGAGCGAGCAGCAGGACTCATATTGATATAAAAAATTTCAAAAGGAGTATCACCAAGTTCAACAGAAACGGCTTCATACAATTGAATAATATTCTTCTTTTCTGCTTTTATATCTTTGGTGTTGTAAACTTTAACTTTTGTAATATTATTACTTTCTATTTGGAAAATGTAATCCCCGTTATATCTTGTATTAATAGAAAGTTTGTTATCATCAATATTAAATAACAGTTGAGAATTTTCATGTTCAAATACATCTTCTGCTTCATAGATAGAGAAAATATGTTCACATACAGGGTCATTCATAAATATTGAACGTAGTATCTCAGTTTCTTCTCTATCATAGCAGATAATCTGATAATTATTTATATCAGAGAAGTCGAACTCATTCTTGACTAAAAACTCCTGCTGCTTTTTATCTCTAACAACCTTGTCATAATTGTTATGGCTATATAAATGCACAGCATCAATATTATATGGGTCATCAATCACTTTATATACATTAGCCCAATTCGTCTGAAGATTACCTGTGCTATAGTAGCATAAATTTGCACGTTTGGACAAGATTTCCTGCAAATCGAATTTAAAGAATACAGGCATCGGACACATTGGCAAGCCATTACCTAATGCGCTCTGATAATATTTCGTATTTCTCTGCTTGCCTAAGCATTCATTATAGAACTGAGTTTGTGTGCCAGTTCTATAGTAAAATCTTGCATAAGGATGCGCTTTTGATGATCGATGAACAACAGAACCTGCAGCATCATATCTCAAAAGCCCCAGCTCATTCGCTCTATTTCGACTTAGTATCTTACGAGTTCGTATTACCTCTATTGCATTAAACATATGAGTAAAATGGTACACGTAAGGTTTTCCATGACTGTTGGACTTTAACTCGTTATAGAATTCCATTAGGTTGAGTTCTTTTTTAAACGAGCTTTCTATACCTGATGCTCTGAATGCTGGATTTTCGGATAATGCCACCCAGTCCCACCGATTTCTGTATTTGTCAACTATTTCTTGAGTAAACTTTATATTGCCAGCTCTTGATATACTTGACCAATCAAGTTTTGTTTCAAACTTTTCAAGGATTTCTGCAGTAATAATGAAATCAGTTCTTCGGCATATAACATCCCAATTAAAGTAATCCTTGAATTTTTCAAGAAGCTCTTCTGTCAATGATAGATTAGGACTATTAGAAACGAAATTCCAGTCAAGATATGATTTGTACCTATCAAGAACTTTTGCGTCAGATATGTTAATGTGAGAGCTGTGAGACAATACCATCCAGTCTAATTTGTCCTTAAAGACAAATATGACATTTGCTGCTAATTGTTCACTATGTGAAATCTTAACCCAATCAAGACTCTTGTCTTTTAGGATATTGAGAACTTCCATTGTTGGATAAAAATCATCACGTTGAGATATAGCTTTCCAATTAAGATCTTTATCTATCACCAAGCGTAACAATTCAGGCGTAAACTTTATATCATTACGTCGTATCAGTTCATTCCAGTCCCATTCTTTTGTCACTAATGCAATCAGGGTGTCCGTGTTAAGGGCAATTTCTTTTCTCTTTGACAGTATTGCCCAATTCCAGTCTTTGTCCTTGTTTTCCTTAATGAATTCTGCTGTAAAAATACAGTCATTACGAGATGAAAGTGCTGACCATTCCCAAGAAAAATCCTTATGCTCCATTACGAAGTCCGCGGTAAGAGCAAACGACTTGTTTTGCGAAATAGCATTCCAATCCCAAGGGTAGGATAGATGAGTCGAGATATTTTCAATATCCAATTTTACATCTTTTCTCTTAGACAATATTGCAAAAATTCAGCCAATCTTCAAACTTTTCGATATGCTTAATGAGATCCTTTGGACGTTTAGAATTATAGCTGAAACATTTGCTGTTTTCAGAAAGGTAGTCCCAGTCCCACTCTTCTGTTCGAATTTTTAGAATATTGTCACACCAGTTAATAGAAGTGAGGGTAGAAAGATACTTAAAATTCCAGTTGTAATATTCATTTTCAAGAATGGAAACAACCAAATCTTCCCAATTATAGAAGTCTTTAGTTATATTTTTGTCCCATCTTAGAATCCTATCAAGAGCTTTTGAAGAAGATAGTGCATCCCAATCTACATATATTCCATGCTCTTGATAATCTTGCAGATATGGTTCTATTTCAAAATCAGCACGGTTATATACGTCATAATAGTTCCAGGCAAATCCAACAGAACTCAAAGACTTGTCGTCCTGTAAAGACATTATATTTTCCGTTGAATAACGTTTTGTAAACAAAGACCATAACTGTGTGTTGTCCTCTATCTGAGATAGAATGACAGCAATCTGTATTTTTATGTTTTTATCGGAAAGATCTTCATCTGTAAGAATGGTTTGCAGAAGGGACTTCCAATCCCAAGAATCATAATATTCAGGGAGGTTCGATATTAAAAAATCGTGTTTTGCACGTAAAGTAATGCATTTCCAATTCCACCTGTCAACATACAATGACAGATTATCTTGAATCTTTACTATGTCCAGATGTTCTGATAAATAGTCCCAATCAAGTTTGTTCACCCAGCGCATATCACCCAACTGAGTGATATGCATACTATCACAAAAACGTTTTGTCAGGACTTTCCAATCCCATTTTTCATCATCAAAGTTCCTACGAATTATGCCTTCAGAAACTTTTTCTGTTAATAATGACCATAAATTCTTTGCTGATGCAATCGTCTTGAACGATAAATCCATATATAATTGGTCAACAAAATCTTCCCTTAAGTTTGCTATTACTACGTCAAGAGAAAGACACGTCATATGTTTCTTGATAAATTCAATATTGTTTAGAACAATATCTCTGTAAGATAATTGCGACCACGACCATTTGAAATCTACATTAGAATCAATGATATGACAGTCTGTAACCGAAGCAGAAATGTGATTTAGTCCTTTTACACTAAAATTCTTTTCTTTATAATGCTCAAAGACCTCTGAATTCCATACGATATTAGGATTGCATTCAAGACCAATAGCATAATTGGTGCACCTCCAAGTAATGAAGCCCATTTTCTCGTGCCAATCTATCAATTCTATTGACCATTGGTAATCTGCCATATTTGCATTGTAGTTTGTAGAAAGGCGCTCTTTATTTTCAATGACAGCAAAAGCAAATGCACTGGATTCACAGTACAAATGGCACCAATTATTATCTGAGAATGCACGAGGCATAACATCTTCAACATAAATATATTTGCCGAATACAGATATGTTATTAAGGATGAATCCGAGTTCTGCATTTGATGACAAGAATTTCCAATCCCATTTACGATTGGGATAACTACATATTGACTCAGGATGCAGAGATAAATATTTTTCCGTTTGAGAATACATAACAAACGGAATGGTATCAATATGTTGAAGAACAAAATCTTCGTCTAATTTAGGCATCAATGTCTCCCAGTCCCAATCTATAGTGTTATTGTGTAGTTCTGGGATAACAATAATTTTTTTAACAAAGTCTATACTACGATTTGCAGACAGAGATTCAAAGTCCCAAGGGTACTTTGTGGCATTATCAATAATAAAGTCATCATCAAATCTTTCCGAAATAATAATCCAGTCTAATGATTCCTCATATTGTTTAAGCTTTGGTTTAAGAGATACTGTCGGACATACTGATGAAATCTTTGACCATTGGGAGCCATTTGCGTCTTTTGCTATGCTGTCAAACAGCCTATTATCATTCCAGTCTAAATTCTCACTATCGAGGAAATCATCTAATGACCATACATCCATATAAGAGCACAGAGACAAGTAAGTCAGTCTCATACCACTTCCTTTAACAAGATATAGGTATTCTCCTAAATGAATTTTATCACGAACATACTGAGAATTACAGCTGTTAAACAACAGGTCGTTAGCTTCCAAGGATACTTCATCTTGATAGAAAACAATTGGGTACTTTAGACCATTATATTCATATAATCTGAAATCCACATATACTTCACCCATTCTAGCATCATTTGAAGCTTCAGCTCTAAAAACTAAAGTTCTATCATCTGTCTGCAACAATAGACGTGCCACAAGTCCCTCTGGTGCGCCATACAATTCTTTTTCAATTGTGTTTACATTGAAATTATCATAGGCCAACAATTTGCTTCCGTGGATTTTTGACACTATACCAAGGGAATCTCGGAAAGGGAAATACAAGAACTCATTTTCTGTCTTTTGAGCAAGGTCAAAGCATTCGTTTAACAGCTGTACCCCTGAATAGAATTCGTATTTAACCCCCTTCTTAAGAGCCAATTCTCCTAATGGAGTTACAGAAACTTTATGTTCGACATTATTGATTAATGCGAATTTTTTCAGTTCAGAAAGAATTCCACTAAAGATGGATGCCTCTCCGACATCTTTGTACCTTTTGGGAGTCACGTCAAAATTATCCTGAACGTTAAATCCGAGAATACCAGCTAACTTATTCTCATAAATAGAACCGCCATTATATTTTATGGTCATCAGAAGGACCTTATCCAACTTGGTCAGTTCTATTATTTTGTAGTAGGTTACATAACATACCGTTCTGTTCAATCTCCACAAGCGGAAATTAGAATCTGTGGAATTTGAAGCATAAACGAGCTTGCCATTATTGATAATTTCTTTATAATCCATATTCCTCAGCTGTTAATATTTTACCATTTTCATGATTGGACACAGTATTGTATACATTATCATAAATTTCTTTTGTTCTAAAGAGTTGGCTATCACCAACAATAATCAGCAAACGTTTTGCGCGTGATAAAGCAACATTCAATCGGTTTGGGGATTGAGCAAAGCCAAGGTCTTTTTGCTTCGGATAACCATCTTCTCCATATTTCGTATAATTAGGTTTTTGTCCTTTCTCTGTTTGGATGCAATGACTTCTTACCATTGATACAATAATAATATTACGTTCCATTCCTTGGAATCTATCTACAGTGCTAACTCGTATAGGCATCTCTTTTGAATTGAATTCTTTTGTCATTTCCTTGAGCAGGCGCAATTGCTTGCCATAAAACGAAATCAAGCCAATTTGTTTGTCTTCAATATTGTTCCACTTATTAGTATACTCATGGAAGGAATCCGAGTTATTCAGTTCATGAAGTAATTTTTGAATTATTTTAACCTCTCCATAATTTACTCTTGACGTACCATCAAGCATCTCTGGAGATGAAGAATCAATCCACAATACATGAACACTAGGATCAATAGGACCTGCTGTGATACCATGAAATCTTGATGCTCCATTATGAATATAGTCAGGATCATTAACCCCCAAATCCTTAGGATGCACCAAACCACACTCTAAGCCACCTTCGTCTTTGTAGAATTGTTTTATTACTTCATTGATAGCAGGATGCATTCTGAACTGATAGTTGAAAACACCCTTGAGCTTTTCATCTATCTGATTGTATAATCGTTCAAAATGCGATATTTCGAGAACATTGAAGTTTTTGATAACAAAACTCTTCAGTTCTTTTATTCGCTGCAATTCTGTATTGTTTTGTTCTCGCTTGATTAGATATTCAAACGAGTTTGTGAATGCCTCTCTTGATATCATTGGAGGTAACTGTCGATGGTCGCCAATAATAATATTCTTCTTACCATAAATCAAAGGCATAGACAACTCCGCTGGTGTTGCCTTGCTCGCCTCATCCTGAATTACAACATCAAATCTAATTTTAGGATTGTAATCATTATCTCTTTGGGAGAAAATGCTTCGATATGTCTTATAGAATGCAGTCGGAACAAACTTGTTCTTCTTACTTTGAGTAGCAATATTTTCAGTTAAAATAATATTCTTCTGTCCAATTGAACTACATGTCGCACCAACAACATTACAGTTCGCAATATAGTTATCAAAGAATAAAACCTTAAGATTGTCCGTAGGATTTTCCAACAGTTCTTGCCAAAGTTCCTGAGCTTCTTCAGGCATACAATCTTTATCCATTCTTCTACCGATATTTTCCATCCAGTTCATAAGGATTAACTTTTCTGGGGCTTTATAAACTGTATCTTCTACAATTGTAGCAACATTGTCATCATTATCATCTTCATTAATATCAAATGATTTTTCCTTTGTTGTAATGTCACCACCTTTTGCCCAGCGGTACATGGCAGAGTATGAAAATTGAAGGCCCTCTGTTTCAAGACGAGACTCATCACCTATGCGGATAGGCTTAACCAAATTATGATAAGGATTCGCAACTCTATCTATTGCATTATCAACAGCTAAATTCGTTTCCGAAGTTAGCAGAATCCTTGTGCTCTGATTCTCGCGTACATTTTGCCAAATCAGTTCAGCAATTGCCGTCGATTTTCCTGAGCCAGGAGGCCCTTGGATTATAGATAATTCTGGAGCCAAAATCGCCTTGGCAATAGCCACCTTCTGGGACTCATTATTAGCAATTCTTCTATTCAGAAGATGTTTGGTAACTTCTTGCAATTCCAATTTGATATTATCTTCATAATCTTTAATACCAGCAGCTTTAGAAGCATCAAAAATGAAAGTGCCAAGTGACGAATTCTCTACGTCATGACCTTCAACGATTCTGTTCAACGATTCTTTCAGACGTGCCAGTTTCTCTAAATCACTAGAAAGGTCTGGAATTATTTCCGTGACATCAGTCTCTTCAAACAATTGTTTTGTGACTTCATAAAAGTCACCAGAAATATCCAAGATCAGTTCAGGGAAATTAGCTGTTCTTATCAGCTTTCCTATCTTAAGTTTTCCAACAGTGAAATCTGCCCCCTTTAGTTCACGCATTGCATCAAAACGATCTTCATCTCTGCTGTTAATATCATTGAAATATATTAATTTGACTTTATCTGAAGGCACTTCTGAGATTGTGCACAAATATCTAGATTGGTCAAATGTATTAAGTTTATGGGTTAACTGAGCCTTAAAGGTCAATAGGTCTTCTATTTTCTGAAATTCTCGTGAGAATATAAGTTCTGTTCCTTTTTTCTTCAGTTCAAGGTGCAAATCATCAGAGAAGTCATGAAGTTGATTCATGATTTCAGTCATATCTGCTTTTCTATATAGAATGTCAAAGTTGCACTTGTGACCCTTCTTGAACAATCCAAAATCCACAAACGGATAGTCTCGGCTTAACTCTGTAAGAAGTTCAGGCAAACTCTTTTCTTTCCAATTGAAATCAATACCAATTGAAGTTCCATTTGACGATACGGAATGTTCTATTGACGGTTTAAACAAGGTGTGTAGGTCATCATTGAATTTATCAAGTTCTTCTACCGTTGCCCAATCTCTATTCTCACGGTATTTGTAATAGTATTTTTCTATATGGTCATAATTGTCCTGACCAAACAATCTTTTCATCAGTTGGTCCCAGAGATAAAAATCAAAGTTGAAATCGGTTGTGTCCTTCGTATTAAAGAACTCTGACGATGCTATGTAAGCAACGTCCGAAGCTTCTTTAACTGCATTTACGATATCTTCTGTATCCTTTTGCGACTTAGGATATTTAACATTCTTACAGAAAGTTATTGTATTGCCTTTCAACTTAGGTAATCCAAGCGTGTTTGCTTGCCAATCATAACTGTCAAGAGCTCTCCTATGAATTATAAATGTAAACTCTACCTTGCACATTTGCAATTCAAACACGGACTTTATCTGGTCTAAAAACTCTTGTGTAAAATATCCGCCTTCAACAGACACTTGTTTGTCTATACTTACACCATTATTAATTTTCTTCTTGTTATTCTTGAACGATTCTATGTTATTCAGTTTGAGACCTGGAAATTGCTTTTCAAGATAAACAATTATACTTGGATATGTAGGAATAATAGCAGATGCTCGGTCAGGCAAAGCCAATTGGAGATTGTTGAATTCATCATTCTCCTTCAGCCTATTTAACTCTTCTATGGATATTTGAAGGCGATTATTCTTGTCGAAATCATATTCTACTTTCAGTTTGTCCAGCAAATGTTTTACCCCGGTAAACTGAGCGCATCTGTCCACGATGCTACCATCAACTACAGGATAGTAAGTGAACGTAACGTGTTCTTTATTAGCGCTCGTTCTGATTTGGGCTTTTATAGATTCATCCAACTTTTGCCAGTTGGAAATAGGGGATAGGACATAGCCTTCTTCAAAATGACAATCACCATAATCGATGTCCAAACTATCAACTATTTGTTGTTGAATTTCTTCAGTGTTATCTGTGGTGTCAACTCTGACGTGTAGTTTCTCATTGATGATAGTAGATTCTTCTGACATGATAGCAATAGGAGCCATTCTTTGTCTAAGAATCTGTTCCTGTACTTCTGTATGTTTTTGCCATATTTCCTTCAGTATAGTTTTATCTGCTGTTTTCTTTGCCAAGTTCTCCTCTACTACGGCTCTTCTGCTTACAACAACATTGCGGTGCTCTTTGTTTATCTTTACAACTTTAACATCTATTGTCTGCCCTACGAACGTATCCAAATTGGTAACTCTAACGATATCCGTTTGAGAACTAGGCATAAATGCTTCCATTCCGAAGATATCCACAATGCTACCACCTTTTGTACGGCACTTAACGTGTGCTTTTAAGGTCTCGTTGTTGTCAAGTGCTTCGTTAACCCGTTCCCAGGCTTTTGCAGCTCTTGCTTTCTTGTGCGACAGAATCAACTGTCCAAGATGGTTGCTCTTTGATTCTATGTATACATCAACGATGTCCCCCACCTTTAGTTCTGGATTATATCTGAATTCGCTATTCTGTATAGTACCGTCAGTATGATAGCCTATATTGACTACCACTTCTCGTTGGGTGATAGAAATGACAGTACCAGAAACAACTGTATGTTCAATGACGTCCACAGTTCCTTCATTTTGTTTTTCGGACATTTGAAAAGAGTTTCTTTTCTCGAAAGCGTCCCAATCAAAATCATCTAATATGTCAGCCATGTTTACAATTTTGTTATATGGTACAATCTAATTCTATAGTTCATAATACATTCTCGTCTCCCTGAATGTGATCACCGGCGTAACCTTCTTCAGGGTCTCGGCATCAACAATACCATTTATATGCAAGCCTGACGAGAGCTTGGGCTTCACCCACTCATTATTCCACAACTTTACATTTTCGTCCCCTGCCACTACACGGCACAACCTCATCTTATATGGAGATGTTCCGTTTCTGGTCTTGCTGATACGTGATGTTTTGCAGCCAAAGCTGATTGTAGTCAGAGTTGGGTTGATTGCATAGTTTGGAATATACGAGACTTATGATTGCGCTTTTCTCCTTCTCGTCTTTAAGAGAATCGACCATTCTGCTGAGAACGCGCAAGGCATAATGGCAACAGCCAACATTCTCTAAGGCTATCTGTGTACAGACTGCAGACATGGCGCGAATGCTACCACCTACGAGTCTGCGTCGTTTGGTTATCTTTTCGGTTGTGGGTTCTTCTCCGTCAAGAATTGGTATCGTCGTGTCTTCTTCTTCATAAGGCTTGAGCCAGTCTTCTATACGCTTGTCTATATCCGAGAGCATCGTTTTGATGGAACCGCTATCGGGGTATTGTCGAGCGAACATAAGGATGTAGAGCAGGTGCTTCTCGAAACTGTCAAAGTCGCAACCTTTCTTGTTGAAGATAGGTGTGTTGTAGATATATGTAAGTTTGTCGGGCTTGACTGCATTGGTAACTATGCTATCGCTGATCTTGGTCTTCTTGCTGTTCATGCGGAAGTTCAAGCTCTCCAACACGTGTTGAAGAATATATGAGATCTTTTCAAGAACATCTTTGTCGTTGCAGAAGATACGATAGTCATCACGATAACGAATTATTTCGTATGAAATTGTGATGCCAGCTTTTTGGATTGCTTCATGTAGCAAAAGGTCTGAATATCCAAGTATGATTTCACCTATAAAGTCAAAGATAGCACTTCCTTGTGGAATTCCAATATTGCGCCCTTGTTGGAAGGCGCGAAGGTACTTTTGGATGTTCTTGGCTATCGGATTTTCTGTTTCCTGCTCGTGCTTTGTACCTTTGAACGAGAAGGCCCAGTCAAATGCTTGTGGATTGACCGAACCATAACAGTTGGTGATGTCCGTGACAAACATGTAGCGATATTCCAAAGAAAGCTCTATACTCCGCTGTTCCATAGAACTCCACCAGTTGAGTATAGTAGTGGACTTGTGAAATGGCTCTTTTTCTTTAGGTATAACGGGCAATGCGCAAGATGTAATATGCGGAACGTTGTACTTCTCAAAGAGATGCTTTATGACCGTCCATGACTGCTCATTACAAATTTCTCTAACAAGAAAATAATAAAGGAATGGGTTTGCAAGGATTATGGGGCGAACTGCGTAATGTCCATCCTTGTTGAGTAAAATGTCAAGGTTTACATCAGGTAATTCTTCTGGTGATATACCTTTTCGCAAGCAATCTTTATAGGGCGTTTTGCCAACGGTATTCTTGACTTCTTGAAGCAATTCGTCGAATACGAAATATTCTGGTAGCTCGAAACCATGATACTGTTCTGATTTCAAAAAGAAATCCATAGCTTCTTTATGATTGAAGCTAAGTATGTTTTTTGTTTTTTCTGTCATTGGTGTAGTGATGATTTATTGTTCCACATACAGCTTCATGGCGTTCTTCGGAATATATGCCGTTGCCACTAAGCATCCTTCAAATAGTTCTACGACCACTCTCTGTTGTCCTGCGATTCTTGCCACTCTACCATGAACGTCTTTAAAATCTCCATCTGTCACAATAACCATATCGCCTAATTTGTACTGGATGATCTCTGTTGTAACTGGTATAATGTGTGGATTCTTGATGGATGTGAGCCTGATGAAATTATCCATCGCGTCATTGCGAATGGTGAGTGGAGGATTGCGATCAGGATTGTCTTGACGACAAATAGTGTGGTCAAAGTAATAACTTAATAGATTCCTGTTTCCCTCAGAGCTAATCTTGATCTCATAAAGCAAGGACTCGACTTGTGCTGCTGTGGCAGAAACAAATAGAAAAGAGGGCAGGAGAGGGGCTATGACAATCCGCTTCTTCCCATTCTTGTTTATATGTTTGTATCGCAGAGGCACATAGCATTCCAAGCCTTTAGCCTCTACTAATGCTTTTGCCTTGAGGACGCGTCCATACGTAACGCGCAGAACAAACCATTGCTTGTTTTCAGAAGGCACATTCTCTACCGACACCCCACCTTTGGCCTTTGAGATGGAGGGCGTACAAGAGGTGAGTCCTGCACTTGGACACGATGAGCCTGTGTCGGTAGGCTGCCCATTATACAATGAAGCATCAGCCGTTGGAGGCTGCTTGGTGATATCTTCCAATGTTATAGTTCGGAGGTTAGGTTAAACCAACAGACTATTTCTTGTTGGAGTTGTCATTTGTTGACCACAAAGGTATAAAAACTAATCAATATAAAAGAAGAAAATAGGGTAAATCTTATGATTGAGCGCAGGCTTTAACAAATAGGATTCTCTCCGTTGCAACCGGCTATTTTGCTTCACGCCCTTCGTCAGACAAGTCGTTATCCTCGTGAAGCAGATATTCGTATTCGGTCCCGACAAGACTCTCGCGATCATATTCTTTTCTGTACTCCATGATGTAGAAACTGATAGTTTCGGGATATTCATAGATGAATCTTCGGCACACCTTCTTGTACATGAGCAATATGCGTTCGTCGTCGGCAAACCCAAACAGAAGATCAAGCATCCGTCCTACTTCGTTTTCCGATGCCTGTTTCCTCGCGCAGAATTCCTCCACTATGGGGGTGTACTCTATGGCTGCTCGCTCGCGAATCTGCGTCAGCTCCCTTGTCAGTTCTTTTATCCCCGCAAGGAAGTCTTGGCAGTCCTTGTCTTTGCTTATTTCATGCTTGTCCTCTTGCATATTTTATAGTTTCTTGTTTTCGACACAAAGTTACTAATTTTTATTTGGTTGCGAAATCTATTTTGAGTTTTCGCTGTGATTCATTTGTCGTTTTTGCGGTAAAACGTTTGATGTTTTTGCGGTAAAGCGTTTGGTGTTTTTGTGTCAATTCATTGGGTGTTTTTGCGGTAAAATCCATGTTTGCTGCAGATTTGCACAGGTGTGGCCACAAATGGAGCAGATAGAAAAATCCATGGGTTGCTGGGGGAACGCGTATGCGATTTTGAAAACGTTAGACGTTATAACGTTATCATGGAAGAACGCGAGTCTTCCATGGCAAGGGTGGTTGGATTGCTCTAAAGCGTGATATCGTGGCAACGTGACTTCTTTCTTTAGTCTGAGCAACATCAAAACGTCAAAACAAGATGCCAAAACAAAAACGTTAAACGTTATAACGTTAAGACGTTAATGGGACGAGCTTGGCAGACTAAGGAGCCAGAAAAGTGAACGGGTGTCCCCGTTTTGGGTGGGTGGATATCCTCCGTTTTCAGCAACTTTATGATTGATTTTTGCCCGCCTAAGCCCAAATGTAGCTCCACCATAGCCTGCAAATCCTTCAAAAACCCTAATAGGCTCATGTTTGGGTAGTCTATGCATCAAGCCTTCCTTTCTCACCCCAATCTTTTAAGTTATCTCTCACCACTGACAAAAAGTTTATTTCGTCATCAACTTCTTCTTGCGAGAAGTTTTCCGAGAGGGTTGAAATAACCTCACTAATTTTATTTATCTGCTCAAAGAGCAAATCTTTCTTATTCTGTTCCATCTTATTTTTTCTTCTTGTTCTCCAAAGCCTTTTCTGTTCACTTGCCAATCTGCGTTCAACCTTCTTTACATCTTCTGCCGCAGGAAGGTTCTCTGGAACTATACCACGCTGCACAAGCATATCTCGAACAGCAGCATTGTTGGCAATATGCTCTTGGCTTATACGACTTTCTCCTTGAAGGTCTTTGGCCTGCACATTCACACTCGTCATTTCTGCTGCAAAATCCTTTGCTTTGATGCTGATAGTGGGGAGGAAATCTGCTAATGGTCGTTTCTCTGGGATTCCCATGCGTCGCTTCAGCGTTGCGGTATTCAAACGAAATAATGCTTGGTCTCCTTTGGAACGTATCACAGCAAAACTCTTGTCATTCACCCCTCGTTCATAAAGTACGCCAGAAAGTTTACGTTCTGTTTCCTGTAGTTTAGCACGTGCCTTAACTCTTTCAACTTCAATAAGACGCTGTTCTATAAGTTCTGCACGACGAGTTTGCACAGCAAAGTAAGTTTGTGCAAATGCGATTTGTGGTTTACGAGGGTCGCCATTTTGAGCGACAAGCTAGCAAGCATAGCGTGTTAGCATAATGTCATCTATCTGACGCTCAGCACCAGAACCGATAACAACCATTTTATTGACGTCAATAAAATGGTCTTCTACATTTTGTCCTACATTTACACACGCTTCCTTCTAGTTTTAGGCAAGTTCTAACTCTGTCTTATGGATTGCTCTTTTCTTGGAGTTGTTTGATGTTCTCGTGGGTTGTTGTGGTAGGCGTATGCGATTTTGAAAACGTTAAACGTTATAACGTTATCATGTAAGAACGCGAGACTTCTATGGCAAAGGTGGTTGGGTTGGATTGCTCTAAGGCGTGATTTCGTGGCAACGTGACTTCTTTCTTTTGTCTGAGCAACATCAAAACAAAGATGCCCAAACAAAAACGTTCTAATAAACCGTATTTTGCCTGTAGTTGATGATGTGTGCAACGTGCTTGGCAATCAATTGATTATGTGTTTTGCCACTAACTTTTGCGGCATTTTACCACTAACTTTTGCGGTGATTCGTCACTAACTTTTGTGGCGTTTTACCGCTAACTTTTGCGGTGCTTTGTGGGTTTTATCAAGGCGAGCAAGGCGGCTGCTTGAGTGTTTGCTTGGGCGCCACTTAGGGGGACCTTGGCGATGGTAGCTTAGGGGCGAGGCGGATGGTTGCTTATGACTGGCGCGGAGGGTAACTAAGGGGCGTTTCGGGGCGTCTGTTGGCATGGGATGAGGCTTGTCGTTTGCATGGTTTGTGAGTTGTTGTTAGCGTGGGTTGTGAACTGTCGTTTGCATGGGGATTGGCGTGCTTTTTGCGTAAGCAGTGGAGGTTAGAGGAGAAGAGAAAACGTTAAACGTTAAGAGTGACAAGGAGGGGGTAGATAATAACGTTTTAACGTTTAACATTTTTGTTTCGGCATCTGTCCATTGGAGCATTCCACCTTACATCTTAACATTTAACGTTTTTGTTTCGGCATTCCCGTAATAGTTGGCTGACGGCATTTTGTACCATCATAGGGCTAGAAAGTGCCATCATGCGCTGGGCAAGAAAAAACCATCAAGGCGTCTCCGTGGAGAGACGCCTTGATGGCTTTATGGTGGTGGGAGAGGTTGGCGCTTTACTTCTTGTCGAGCACCTCGTACTTACTGTGGCGGCTCTTATACTCCGGCACGATCTCCTTCATTTTTCTCACGATCTCCATGTCGTCATACTGCAGGGAGAGGTCGTAGAGGTCCATTTCGTTCTTGCGCGCCAGCTTGTAGGAGTATTCGCGGACGGCAGCCACCTTGATCTTCGGGTGGACGGTCGGCTTGGTCTGCTCCGCGTCGTAGAGCACCTCCTCGTAGAGTTTCTCGCCGTCGCGCAGACCCGTGTATTCGATCTTGACGTTTTTGGCTCCCGAGAGTTCTATCATGCGCTGAGCCAGGTCGGCGATGCAGACAGGATCGCCCATGTCGAAGACGAAGATCTCGCCGCCGTGGCCCATCGTGCCAGCCTCCAGCACCAGGCGGCAGGCCTCGGGGATGAGCATGAAGTAGCGGATGATGTCCTTGTGGGTGACGGTGACGGGGCCTCCCTTCTTGATCTGTTCTTTGAAGAGCGGGATGACCGATCCGTTGGAGCCGAGCACGTTGCCGAAGCGGGTGGTGACAAACTGCGTCACGCCCTTTACCTCGCCGTCCTGGATGGCCTTGTTGAGCGACTGGCAATAGATCTCGCAGATGCGCTTGCTGCAACCCATGACGTTGGTGGGATTGACGGCCTTGTCGGTGGAGATCATCACAAACTTGCGCGTCTGGTATTTGACGGCCAGGTCGGCGATGACGCGTGTGCCGAAGACATTGTTCTGTATGGCCATGGCGGGGTTGTCCTCCATCATCGGCACGTGCTTGTAGGCCGCGGCGTGGAAGGCATACTCCGGCTTGTGGGCGGCGAAGATCTGCTCCATCTGCGACTCGTTGGTGATGGAGCCGACGATGGACCACACCTTCAGGTCCTTGTGGTGGTTCATCATGTAGAGGCGTACGTCGTGCATAGGCGTCTCGGCCTGATCGACCAGTATCAGCTCCGAGGGCTTGAAGGTGGCCACCTGGCGCGCCATCTCCGATCCGATGCTTCCCGCCGCGCCCGTGATGAGGATGCGGTGGCCTGTGAGCATCTTCTTGATGGCCTCCATGTCCACCTCGATCTTGTCGCGCGGCAGCAGTTCCTCGATGTCCACCTCGTGGAGCAGCGTGTGGGAGATGGTCGATTTGCCGTCCCACTCCTCTGCCGGCGGCATCATCATGATCTTGATCTTAGCGGCGATGAGCCCGTCGATAAACTTGGTGTCGTGGGTGAAGTGTTCCGTCTGCAGCGGCGAGATCAGCAGCGCCTGCACGTGGAGCTTGCGCATGGTCTCCACCAGTTCGGGAGAGTCCTCATAGACCTTGATGCCGGAGATGCGCGAGGAGGTCATCATCTCGTTGTCGCTGATGAATCCCTTGATCTTGTAGCGCGAGCTCGGGTCGGAGACGATGCTTCGCGCCAGGGCTACGGCCCCCGACTGGGCGCCATAGATAAAGACGTTCTTGGAAATGCCGAAGTTGTTGTAGAGGTCGTGGAGCGCCTTGGCTGCCATGCGCGCCGTCCACATCAGCATCGTGGCCGTGATGAAGATTTGCACGCCGCTGACGAAGCGCGGCACGAGGATGTAGTTGCTCAGACCGAAGCGTATCTGCAGCTGGTGGAAGACGCAGATGGCGATGCTCGCCGTGAAGCTGGAGTAGGCCACGCGGCGCAGGTCGATGAAGCTGGAGTAGCGGAGCACGCCGTTGAACGTGTGGAAGATGAAGAAGGCCAACATGTAGAGTACCATGCAGAGGCCAATGCCCAGGCCCACGCGATTCAAGTTCGTGTAGAGGTTGTCCACGCCATACTGAAGGGTATAGACAAACAGTCCACATACCAGCACCGAAAGGGTGTCGTAAGCGAAGATACACCAATAAGGAAGCGTGCCTCGGGAGAAGGCCCATTTGACAAATCGGTAGAATAGTTTCATTTCATTCCAACTTTTGTTAGACTTATGCAATTAATTTAGTTTGAGCGATGATAGAACCGTCCCACTCGCCTTGATGCAAAACTACAGTAGAGGGAGTGATCCTGTCGGTCCTTGTCGGCACCGATTCGGCTCTTGGTCTCCCAACCCCTGCTTTGTGTCGTTTTCGTGGAAAATGTCTCTGTTCTCTCTCTCATAACGCCAAGTTGATGGCTGCACGAATCTATTGCGAATGCAAAGTTAGTATTTTATTTGTTTACACGCTGCTTTTTCTGAGAGTTTTTTCACCTCCTTGCCTTTATTTGTGAAGAGGCTTTACAAAATGTGGGTTCCTGCCGCTTCGTGCAAGCGACCTGTCGCCCCCGTGGTTAGGGCCAAAATGGGGCACAAGGCTGATGGCTAAGCATGCGAGAAAGAAGAAGGGCCAGCAGCCCGAGGCAAAGAAAAAAGCAAAAGAAAGCGGCCAATCCAATAATTAGTAGTATCTTTGCCGCCCCATCGTCCCTTCTGCCAGCGAGAGCAGGGTGGGGGCGTGAGGATTTTGATCACAAAGAAGACGATGACAGAAGAAAGCTCTGATGCGCTCAGCGCAGACCGCGGAGGCAAGCAGTTGCCCAAGGAATCCACATAGTCGAGGCCGACCCGCTGATGGCCTCGAAGGAGAAGATCGTGCCCCGCCGCCCTCTGGCTGAGACCTGGGGCAGCACCTCCGAGAAGCCCACCTCGTGGAGTTATCTCTACCTGCGCCATTTTGCGGTCAAGACCTTCAAGAAATGGCTGGAGCACTACAACGAGCAGACCGAAGGCCGTCCGCAGCCTTTCTTCATCCATCAGTCCTGCCACTCCGAGTACAAGAACCCCGAGAAGCAGCGGGGCGTGCGCAAGGTCCTGCAGCCCTCCATCAGCGGACTGGTCTTTCTCCAGGGCACGGTGCGCGATCTGCAGGCCTTCCTCGACGAGCATTTCCCACAGTTTCATCTTGTCAACGACCGCAGCCGCAGTTGTCCCGCCTCCATCGAGGACGCCATCATGCGCCCCTTCATGAACGTCTCGCGTATCCACCCCGAGCGCCTCACCTTCCTGCGCGAACCCCTGGAGAAGTTTGCCAAGGACCACGTCAGGCTCCGCGTCCTCACCGGCCCCTTCCAGGGCTACGAGGGCTACATCGTCCGCATCCAGCGCAACCGTCAGCTCGTCTTCGATTTTGGCGGTTGTGCGCTGGCTATCAGCGGTGTACACAACGAGGACTTCGAAGTGGTGGAGGAGTAGGAGGGCTGCTTTTATAACTTTTATGAAAGGAGCGGGCTGCTTCGTAAAAAGAAAAGAGGCTGCTTCGTAACAAAAACTCTCCTTCTATAATAAATAAGGTAAGAAACAACGAGACCATCAATATGACGAAAGAAAAGAAAGCCATCATCGTCGGCGCCTCGTCGGGAATCGGCTACGAGGTGGCCCGCCTGTTGCTCCAGGAAGGGTGGCGGCTGGGCTTGGCCGCGCGCCGCACAGAGACGCTGGAAGCCCTGCGCCGCGAGTTTCAGGACCAGGTCGTCTATGCGCCTATCGACGTCACCCAGGAGGAGTCGGAGGAGCGTCTGCTGCGCCTGATCGACGCGGTGGGCGGCATGGACCTCTACCTCCATGTGGCCGGGGTGGGGTGGCAGAACATGGATTTGCTGCCCGAGAAGGAACTGCCCACGGTGAGCACCAATGCGCTGGGCTTCGCGCGGTTCGTCGGTGCTGCCTATCGCTATTTCGCCGTCCAGGGCCACGGCCACATCGCCGTCGTCTCGTCGATAGCGGGCACAAAGGGCCTGGGCGTGGCCCCCGCCTATAGTGCTTCCAAGGCTTTCTGCAATGTCTATATCGAGGCCCTGGAGCAGCAGGCCCACCTGCGCCATCTCGACATCCACTTCACCGACCTGCGCCCGGGCTTCGTCCGGACCGACCTGCTCGGTGACGGCAAACACTACCCCATGCTCATGTCGGCAGAGAGCGTGGCCCAGGATATAGTCAAAGCCATAAGGACGCGTCGCCATGTCTGCGTGATCGACTGGCGCTACCGTGTCCTTACGGCTTTGTGGCGGACCATCCCCCGCTGGTTGTGGCGGAGGATGGCCGTGAGAAATTAGGCTTATACTGCTACATGCGGTTCACCTCCTTGAGATCGTCCACCTGCTTGAGGTTTTCGATGATCACCTCCAGCTCCTCGGCATCGTGTACTCCGAGTTCGATGGTGCCGTCGAAGATGCCATTGTTGGACGTCACGGTGATGCGGCGCATGTTGAGGCCGAGTTTGTCGGAGAGCATTTCGGCCACGTCGCGCAACATGCCCTGACGGTCGATGCCGCGGATGTGGATGGTCGCGTCGAAGTAGAGCTGGTGGTGCATGTCCCACTTCGCGTCGAGGATGCGGTTGCCGTAGCTCGCCTTCAGTTTGGAGGCCACGGTGCAGTTGCGGCTATGGATCTCGATATGGTTGCGGTTGTCGATGAAGCCCAGCGCGTCGTCGCCCGGTATGCAATGGCAGCAGGAGGGGAAGATGTAGCCGTTGATGGTCTTCTCGCTGATGAAGATCGGCTTCTTGCGGTTGAGTTTCTCATCGACGGTGATGAGTCCCTCCGACGAGGCCATCAGATCCTGTGCGTCCCGTTCCTTGCCCGTTCCCGCGTCTTTCTTCTTCAGGAAGGGCACGTATTTCGTAAACCACGCCGACGTGCTCCCGTCCTTGTTCTTCTTGCCCGTGAGCGCGTCCATGTCGTCGTCGCCCAACTGGATGGTGTGTGAACCCAGTGCGCGCAGCAGGTCCTCCGAACTCTGGAGGTTGTGCGCCTCGCAAAGTCTCTCCATGCGCTGCGCCGAAGGCTCCAGCTCGTGCTGAGCGAGCCAGTCGTGGAGTATCGTCTCACCCTTCTTCTGCAGTTCGCGTCCCTCCTTGCGCAGGATGGCCTGTATCTTGCCCTTGGCCTTGGCCGTCCCCACGAAGTTGACCCACGAGGGCTGCACGCGCTGTGCGTTGGAGGTGAGGATCTCCACCTGGTCTCCACTGTTGAGCTTGTGGCTCAGCGGCACCAGTTTGTGGTTCACCTTCGCGCCGATGCAATGGCTTCCGAGGAACGTATGGATCTGGAAGGCAAAGTCGAGCGCCGTGCTTCCCGCCGGCATGGTCTTGAAGTCGCCCTTGGGCGTGAAGACGAAGATTTCGGAGGAGAAAAGATTGAGTTTGATGGCGTCGAGGAAGTCCATGGCGTCGGGCTGCGGGTCGTCGAGGATCTCCTTGATGGTGTGGAGCCAGTCGTTGAGCTCCCCTTCGTCCTCCGTGATCTCGTAGCCCTCCTTATACTTCCAGTGGGCCGCAAATCCCTGTTCCGCTATCTCGTCCATACGGTCGGAGCGAATCTGCAGTTCGATCCACTTGCCCTGGTTGGACATGAGCGTCACGTGGAGCGCCTGGTAGCCGTTGGCCTTGGGATGGTTTACCCAGTCGCGCAGACGGTCGGGATGACTGTTGTAGATCTTGCTGATAGCCACGTAGATAGAGAAGCAGTCGTTGATCTCGTCCTCTCTCACGTTGGGCGTGAAGACGATGCGCACGGCCAGGATGTCGTAGATCTCGTCGAAGGAGACGTGCTTCTTCTGCATCTTGTTCCAGATAGAGAAAGGCGTCTTGACGCGCGCCTTGATTTCGTATTTGAGCCCCATCTTGTCGAGGGCCGCGCGGATGGGCGCCGTGAAGTCGCGGAAGAGTTCGTCGCGCTGTGCCTGCGTCTCCTCCAGCTGCTTCGCGATGTTCTGATAGATCTCCGGGTGCTCATAGCGAAAACTGAGGTCCTCCAGTTCGGTCTTCACCTTGTTGAGTCCCAGGCGGTTGGCCAGAGGCGCATAGATATAGAGCGTCTCTCCTGCTATCTTATACTGCTTGTTGGCCGGCTGCGAGGCCAGCGTGCGCATATTGTGCAGGCGGTCGCAGATCTTGATGAGGATGACGCGGATGTCGTCGTTCATCGTGAGGAGCAGCTTCTTGAAGTTTTCTGTCTGAGCCGAAGCCTTGTCGCCGAAGATGCCACCCGAGATCTTGGTCAGTCCGTCCACGATCTGTGCGATCTTCGGTCCGAAGATGTTCTCGATGTCCTCCACCGTGTAGTCGGTATCCTCCACGACGTCGTGGAGCAGGGCCGCGCTGATGCTCGTGGCTCCCAGTCCGATCTCCTCGCAGGCGATCTGCGCCACGGCTATCGGGTGCATAATATATGGCTCGCCCGAGAGACGCTTCACGCCCTGGTGCGCCTGGCGCGCGAAGTTGAAAGCCTTGGTGATGATCCCCACCTTCTTTCTGTGGCGCGAGGCCAGGTAGGTGTCGAGAAGGTGCTGGAAAGCGTTGTCCACCATTGCCTTCTCCTGTGCCGCCTGGTCGGCAGCTTTCTGCTCCATAGGCTTCTGGTCGGTAGCCTTCTGTTCGATAGGCTTCTGGTCAGCAGCCTTCTGCTCGATGGGCTGCTGATCGCTGGACTTCGTCTCCATCATGCCAGGCTTCTGATCCTGGTCGCCGGTAATAGTATTGTCCATGTCTATTCCCCCTTAGTTTAGATGTGTATTGTTGTGATATATATAGTTGGTACTAATGATTTTGGCTTTGGTGTGGTCTCGTCTCAGAATCTCAGGCTGCATCCCAGTCCGATGGCGTTTTGTCCGAACGGGCTGCGTCGGGTCGTCATTGCGCCGTCATTGCCCATCACGACGGGTGCCACGCGCAGCGATAAGTCCTCTGAGATGTCAAACTCCGAGAGCGACTCATCGACGTAGGCGTCGATGACGGAGAGCGCATAGACGGCTATCGTGGAAAAGACGCTCAGGTCTCGCCATCTGCGGTAGCGGTTCTTGCGCTTGCGGAAGATCTCCTGGTAGCGGGCCAGGTTGCTCTCGTTGATTTCCGTGCCGAGGTGCAGGAAATTTTTGTAGCTCTCCGTGGTCGGGTCGTCGTCCATGATGTCCAGGTAGGCCTGGCTGTAGTCGTGGTACATCTGGTTGTTCCACGTCATGGCGTAGATACATCCTGCGAACCCGCCATAGATGATGGGCAGCTTCCAGTATTTGCGGTTGTAGACCTGTCCGGCTCCCGGCAGTACCAGGGCCAGCCACATCGCCCGCTTCGCCTCTGGTCGCCACTGGCTCCAGTCGCGCCTTTGCCGCTTCTCCTTCCCCTTGGCCTGGGCCTTGGAGAGAGTCGGCGTCGGGTCGGCCTCCCACAACGATTGCAGCGTGGGGTCGGCGGGATCGGCGGAGTGCAGCCTCACGGCGACGGTGTCGTCAGGATAGACCACACGGATGGTGTCGGGACCCGCCACCTGCGCCACGGCCATCCCGCGCACCAGAACCAGCGCCAGGAAGACGCTCCAAAACCTGCCTCTCGTCATCATCTTCATGGCCTGCTTATTCTCCCGGTTGTTGCTTCATTCTGTCGAGCACACTCATGATGTGCTCCAGCTCCTCCTCCGAGGCGAAGGGGATGCTGATCTTGCCCTTGCCCTTGTCGTTGCAGCTCATCTGCACCTTCGTGTCGAAGAGCTGCGAGAGCTGGTCCTTGAGGATGTTATACTCCTCCGGCAGACGGCGCGTGGCAGCGATAGTCTTCTTCGCCGACTGCACGTCCTCGCCGTTCTTCAGCTGCTTGCACACCTCTTCGACGCGGCGCACGGTGTAGTCGTTCTTCTGGATCTCGCGAAACACCTTCAGCTGGAGCGACGGACTGTCCAGAGAGAGAAGGGCGCGGGCGTGGCCCATGTCGATTTCCTTCTTCTGCAGCGCCATCTGCACCTGGGCGGGCAACTTCAGTAGTCGCAGGTAGTTGGCGATGGCGGGGCGGCTCTTGCCCACGCGCTCGGCCACCTTCTCCTGCGTCATGGCGCTCTTCTCCAGCAGGTGCTCGTAGGCCAGGGCTATCTCGATGGCGTTGAGGTCCTCGCGCTGGATGTTCTCCACGAGGGCCATCTCCATGACGTTCTCGTCCTTGATGGTGCGGATATACGCCGGGATGGTCGTCAGTCCCGCCAGTTGCGAGGCTCTCCAGCGGCGCTCTCCTGCTATGATCTGGAAGCGGTCGTGGTCCACCTGTCGCAGCGTGATGGGCTGTACGATGCCCAGCTGGCGGATGGAGCTGGCCAGTTCCTCCAGGGCCACGGGGTCAAACTCGCGGCGTGGCTGGTTGGGATTGGCTTCGATCTGCTGCAGCGGCACCTCGTTGATGGTGCTGCTGCCCTGCGTGCTCACCGATTCTGTGGAGATGAGCGCGTCGAGTCCGCGTCCGAGGGCGTTGGTCTTGACGTTGCGGTTGTATTTCTTGTGTACGGGCATGAGTTATCCTTTCTTGTTGTGTTCGATGATCTCTTTGGCCAAAGACAGGTGGTTGCGCGCGCCCGCCGAGTCGGCGTCGTAGAGGATGACGGGCAGTCCGTGGCTGGGACTCTCGGAGAGTTTGACGTTGCGCTGGATCACGGTGCGGAAGACCAGTTCCTGGAAGTGGCGCTTCACCTCGTCGTAGATCTGGCGGGCCAGGCGCAGGCGGCTGTCGTACATTGTGAGTAGGAAACCCTCGATCTCGAGCTTCGGGTTGAGCTTGCTCTTGATGATCTTGATGGTGTTGAGCAGCTTGCTGATGCCCTCCAGGGCGAAATACTCACACTGCACGGGGATGATTACGCTGTCGGCTGCCGTCAGCGCATTGACCGTGATCAGTCCGAGCGAGGGGCTACAGTCGATGAGGATGTAGTCGTACTCGTCGCGGATCGGCTGCAGGAGGCCCTTGAGCACCTTCTCGCGGTCCTTCATGTTGAGCATCTCTATCTCCGCTCCCACCAGGTCGATGTGGCTCGGCACGATGTCCAGGCCCTCGATGTCCGTGGTGTAGATGGCGTCGCGGATGTCGGCGTGGTCGATGATGCACTCATAGACTGAGCAGTCCACCTCCTTGATGTCCACGCCCAATCCGCTCGACGCGTTGGCCTGAGGGTCAGCGTCGAGGACAAGCACGGTCTTCTCCAGCGTGGCCAGGGAAGCGGCCAGGTTGATGGTGGTCGTGGTCTTGCCCACGCCGCCCTTTTGGTTGGCTAAAGCTATGATTTTTCCCATTTTCAATATTCTCAAAAATACGCCATGAGGCTGCGCTGCGGAGCGTCCTTCGGCGGAGGTTGTCCGTTGCTGGGCGCTGGGTGCTCGGCGGGTGAAGTCCCTGATAAGCATCCCTTTTGTCCGCTTCCTTCTTGTGTATCTGTCTGTTTCAAGTGTAATATTGGGCAAAGGTACATAAAAACTATGAGAAACCGACGGCTTTAAAAACTTTTTTTCGTACTTTTGCGGCTCAAAGATTGATGCAATGATGAATCAGAACAGACCCCTCATCCTCGTTTCCAACGACGACGGCTTCGATAGCAACGGCATCAGAAGCCTTGTTTCCTTCATCGCCGACCTGGGCGATGTGCTTGTCTGCGCTCCCGATGGAGGCCGCTCGGGCTTCTCCTGTGCCTTCACCGCCGCCGACCCGCTTTATCTGCGTCGGCGTGAGGATTATGCGGGCGCCCAGGTGTGGTCCTGCTCCGGTACGCCCGTGGACTGTGTCAAATTGGCCATTGATCAGCTGCTGGACGGCCGCAAGCCCGACCTTGTGATTGGTGGCATCAACCACGGCGACAACTCCACGGTCAACAACCATTATAGCGGCACGATGGGCGTGGCCTACGAGGGGGCTTTGAAGTATATTCCCTCCATCGCCTTCTCTTCCTGCGACTATGATCCTCAGGCCGACCTCACGGCCCTGCGACCCTTTGTGCGCCAGGTGGTGGAGAAAGTCTTGGCCGAGGGTTTGCCGAAGGGTACCTGCCTCAACGTCAACTTCCCCAAGGGCTCGGAGTTTCGTGGCGTCAAGGTGTGTCGTATGACCTATGGGCGCTGGACCAACGAGGTGGTCGATTGTCAGCATCCGCGTGGTGGCAAGTACTACTGGATGGTGGGCCATTTCCACAACGACGAGCCCGAGGCCGTCGATACCGACCAGTGGGCTCTCAATCACGGCTATGTGGCCGTCACGCCATCTACCATCGATGTGACCGACTATGAATTGATGCGGAAGTTAAAGTTCTGACGATATGAAGTACTATCTGATAGTGGGCGAGGCGAGTGGCGACCTCCACGCCAGCCGGCTGATGGCCTCGCTGCGCCAGTATGACCCCGCTGCGGAGTTTCGCTTCTTCGGCGGCGACCTCATGTCGGCCGTCGGTGGCGAGCGCGTGCGCCACTACAAGGATCTTGCCTATATGGGCTTCGTGCCCGTCTTGCTTCACCTGCGCACCATCTTTCGCAACATGAAGTGGTGTAAGGAGGACATTGTGGCGTGGCGTCCCGACGTAGTAATCCTGGTCGATTATCCGGGCTTCAATCTCGACATAGCCCGCTACGTCCACAAGCATACGCAGATACCTGTCTATTACTATATCTCGCCGAAGATATGGGCCTGGAAGGAGTGGCGCATCAAGGCCATTCGCCGTGACGTCAAGGAACTCTTCTCCATCCTCCCCTTCGAGGTGCCGTTCTATCAGAAGCACCAGTATCCCATCCACTATGTCGGCAATCCTACAGCCGAGGAAGTCATGCAGTTTCGCCGCGACTACTCTGAGAGCCGCGAAGCTTTCCTCGCGCGCCACGCCCTCTCCGAAAAGCCCATCATCGCCCTGCTCGCAGGCAGTCGCAAGCAGGAGATCAAGGACAACCTCCCGGCCATGATCGAGGCCGCGCGCCATTTCGAAGACTACCAGATGGTCGTGGCGGGCGCTCCCTCTATCAGCCGCGACTATTATAATAAGGTGTTGGGCAAACAGCAGGTACCCATCGTTGACAACGAGACCTATGCCCTGCTCACCCATTCCGTGGCCGCGCTCGTGACCAGTGGCACGGCGACGCTGGAGACTTGCCTCCTGGGAGTGCCACAGGTGGTCTGCTACAAGACGCCCGTGCCCAAGCTGGTACGCTTCGGTTTCAACCACGTCCTCAAGGTGAAGTATATCTCGCTGGTCAACCTGGTGGCCGATGCCGAGGTGGTCAAGGAACTTTTTGCCGACCACTTCACCATCTACCGCATCATCAACGAACTCTACCGCGTCCTCCCTGGTCAGCCCCACCGCGAGGAAATGCTCCAGGGCTACCGCACCGTCGCCGACCGCCTGGGCCGCCTTATCGCTCCCGACGAGGCCGCCCGCCTTATGGTCAGCCTTCTTCGTCCTGCTGCCCCTGCTGCTCCAGTTGTCGAGAATGCGCCCTTCGCTCCTGAGGAAGAACCAGAGGACTCCGAGGAGGAGTATGAACTGGTCTCTGTCAAAGAGTTCGACTAACCCTCTCTTTGAGCCAGTTACAGGCTCAGACGGCATCTTCACCGTCTTGTAACATCTTGGTAACGTTTCTGTCACATCGTCGGAATACCTTTGCACCGTCAAAACAAAGAAACGAACGATAGACAAAAATGAAGAAGTGTTATCATAGACTCGCGGGCGTTGCCCTGCTGACGCTTTTCCTCCCCGTAGGAGCATGGGCGCAGGACATTCGGGGCATGGTGGTCGACTCCAAGACGCAGGAGCCGCTGGTTGGTGCAACCGTGCAGGTGAAGGGAACTTCGCTGGGGGTGGCTACCGACATTGATGGAAAGTTCCACTTCGAGGGTCTCGACAAGAGTAAGAGCTACACGCTTGTCATCCAATATGTATCCTACAAAACTAAAAATATTGACGGAGTTCGGGCTAAGGCCGACGGCGCAGAAGATGACTTGCGCATCACGCTGGCGGCCGACGAACAGCAGCTGGGCGACGTGACCGTGACGGCGGTGAAGAGATTGAATACGGATGCCGCCATGATCGACGCCGCACGAACCAGCTCCGTCATCGTGAGCAACGTCTCCGCACAGGAAATCAAGCGGAGTCAGGACAGCAACGCCGGCGAGGTGATCCGCCGCATCCCTGGCGTGAGCCTTATCGAGGGAAAGTTTGTGATGGTGCGCGGACTCTCCCAACGCTACAACAACGTCTGGATCAATGGCGGGGCAGCGCCCAGTAGCGAGGCCGACAGTCGCGCCTTCAGTTTCGACATGATTCCCAGTGGACAGATCGACAACATGATGATTGTCAAGACGCCCACGGCTGAGTATCCTGCCGACTACACGGGCGGATTCATCCTCATCAACACCAAGGAAATTCCGACCAGCAACTCTCTCCATCTCACGCTGGGTGGCAGTTGCAACACGCAGACGGCCTTCCGCACCTTCCTCTCGCCGAAGTCGTCGCCCACCGACTTCTTGGGCTTCGATAGTGGGATGCGGTCGCTCTCGGGCGGTATGGACGCCAAACTGAGCACGCTGGGCACCAATGGGGGCGGCAATCCGATGATCGACCTCCTTCACAACGGATTGATCAACGACTGGCGCGTTCGCCAGTACACTCCTTGGGCCGACCTCAAGCTGGCGGCTGACTGGAGTCGCAGTTGGAGTCTTGAAGGGGCAAAACTCGGTCTCATCGGCGCTTTCTACAGCAATGAGTATCGCACGATCTGCGGTATGGTCAACAACTTCTATGCAGCCTACGATACTGACAACGACCGCATCAACCCGCTGCGCCTCTCCACCGACGACCAGTACACCCACTCGGCGCGTCTGGGGACCATGCTCAACCTGACGCTATTGAGCCCCAATGGCAAGAACAAATACCAGATGAAGAACATCTTCAACCAACTGGGCTACAGCCGCTACACGCTCCGGCAGGGCGTCAGCGCACAGTCGGAACCAAGAGCGGTCGGCAGAGTACTACTATCAGAGCCGCACCACCTATACAGGACAGTTGACGGGACGGCATACCTTCGGTGGCGATGCACTTGACTGGAGTGTCGGCTATGCGTATGCCAACCGTCGCTTGCCTGATCGTAGAAAATATATCCTCTACTGCGAAGATCCCAGTCAGGGTGATCAGTACCAGTGGCTCTATCAGAACGATATCTCGCGCGAGTGGACTTCGCTCGACGAGCACATCCTCTCCCTCCAACTCAACGATACCCATCGCTTCGACTTCGAGTCGTGGAGTCCATCGCTCAAAGGGGGAGCCTACGGGGAGTATCGCACGAGGAAGTACAAGACGCGCAACCTCTTCTACTGGTACGACCACGAGGGTTGTCAGTTGCCCGAGGGATTCCGATCGATGGATATGACTGCCCTGCTTTCCGACGAGACCTATTTTGGTGCCAACAAACTCTATCTCCTGGAGGATGTCAACAAACTTAACGACTATAGTGGCAACAACTTGCTGGGGGCTGCCTATATCGAGGCAGAACTGCCACTGGGCAAGTTTGAGGCCCATGCTGGTCTGCGCTACGAGTACAACCGCATGGAACTTATCTCCAACACCAAGTCGGCTGTCGAGAGCCACGAGAGCCATTACTACCGCCAGGGCGACTGGTTTCCATCTCTCAATGTCACTTACCACCTTCTGCCTGAGCACCAGCTGCGCGTGAGCTATGGACGGAGCGTCAACCGCCCCGAGTTTAGAGAGGCGTCGCCGTCGGTCTATTACGACTTCGATCTCGCCTCCGACGTACAGGGCAACTTCGACCTGCGCAACTGTTATGTGGACAACCTCGACCTGCGCTACGAGTGGTATCCCTCGCGCGGAGAGGTCATCTCGCTGGCTGCCTTCTGGAAGCATTTCGATAGTCCGATAGAGTGGGTCTACACGCTCTCTGGTGGCACGGACGTCATCTACTCCTACATGAACGCACGATCCGCCAACAACTACGGACTGGAGCTCGACATACGCAAGCAGCTCGACTTCATCGGACTGAAAGACTTCTCCTGGAGTTTCAACGGGGCGCTCATTCATAGCCGTGTGCGGTTTGCCCCGGGTAGCAATGAGTACGATCGCCCCATGCAGGGACAATCGCCCTATCTGGTCAATACGGGAATCTTCTACTACAATGAGCCATTGCAGCTCTCGGTCAACCTGCTCTACAACCGCATTGGCAAGCGCATCGTGGGCGTGGGACGCACCACGGGTGGCGGCGACGCTTCGAGAAACATCCGGGTGCCGGACAGCTACGAGATGCCGCGCGACGTCTTCGACCTGACGGCCAGCAAGCGCTTTGGTCCGCTGGAGATCAAACTCGCCATCAGAGACCTCCTCAATCAGCAGGTCACGTTCAAGCAGTTTTCCGATGTGATGGTGCAGGGCGAGGGCCGCCGTATAGAGCAGGTGACGCGCCGCTACCGTCCAGGAATGAACCTCAATTTCTCGGCCACTCTCACACTTTGATCTCTCCCCGGAGATGCGTGGGCGCCAAAGGCCACTGTATCAGCAAAAAAAACAATGAAAAGTCAACAAGTGGGGTGGGCGCAAGCCCGCTTACACAACACAACAACTAATTACAACAAAACAATGATGAAAACAAGCAAGATGATTGTCGGATGCCTCGGCATCCTCGCTCTCTCGGCCACGCTGACGGCGTGTAGTGATGATGACAATGACAGCCCTGTCACGCCACCAGATTCCAGCGTCTCTTACGTCTGGGGCACGGATGGTGGCTTCAAGTCGTGCGACCATGTGCTCTTCGATGCAGAAGGCAAGGAGGCTCCCGAGGGCAAGGTCATCGGCAACGGCGACCAAAACTTTGTCTTCAAGGGTCAGCAGACGCTCGCCAAAGGCACTTATCTGCTGCGAGGCTGGGTCTATGTGGCCAGCGGATCTACACTGACCATACCTGCTGGCACTATCGTCAAGGGCGACAAGGAGACCAAGGCGGCTATTATCGTGGAGCCCGGTGGCAAACTCATTGCCAAGGGTACGGCCACAGAACCGATCGTCTTCACCTCGGAGCAGGCTCCTGGCAGCCGTCGTCCTGGCGACTGGGGTGGTGTGATCGTCTGTGGCAAGGCTCCCAACAACAATGGCGTGCTCGCCCAGCAGATAGAGGGAGGTCCGCGTACGAAGCATGGTGGCACCGACGCCAACGACAACTCGGGTGTGTTGCAGTATGTCCGCATCGAGTTTGCTGGCTATCCCTTCAAGAAGGACCAGGAGATCAACGGTCTTACGCTCGGTTCTGTGGGTGCAGGAACGACGGTTGACCACGTGCAGGTCAGCTATAGCAACGACGACTCCTTCGAGTGGTTTGGTGGCACGGTCAACTGCAAGTACCTCATCGCTTATCGTGGTTGGGATGACGACTTCGACACTGATAATGGCTATTCGGGCAACGTGCAGTTTGGTCTCAGCGTCCGCGACTCGCGCGTATAGCCGACGCCTCGCAGAGCAATGGTTTCGAGAGCGACAACAACGCCGAGGGTTCTACAGCCGAGCCCTTCACTTCTGCCACCTTCTCCAACATGACGTTCCTGGGGCCGAAGGTCTTCGATGCCAACTTCCGAACACCACCGACTACCTCGACGGAGGCAAGATGAACCCGGGCAACGGTTCCTCCACGGGCCGCTTCCAGGCAGGAATGCACCTGCGCCGCAACACGCGTCTCACAAATTGCTACAACAGTGTCGTAGTAGGATGGCCTATTGGTCTTATACTCGACAGCGAGAAGGGCAACACGCAGAAGGCCGCTACCGATGGTCTGCTTCAGCTCCACCGCATTGTCTTCGCTGGAACGGACCTCACGGGGTCCGACTTCAACAAAGTCTATAAGGATGAGCTCTACGACTACAAGACCAAGACGACTGACCCTTCGAAGAAGTCTTTCTCCAGTACGTTCTTCCTCCTCTCGGCCAACGGCAACAAGGTTGTTGATCAATGGGTGGCACGCTCTTGGCAGGGCATTCAGTCCATCATTGCTGCCAGCACCTCGGTGGGTGGCGCTCTCCAGGGATCGTTTGCCGAACTCCAGTCCAACAACTGGTTTGACAAGTCTGCTACCTTCGTAGGTGCCTTCCGCGACGCTTCCGATGACTGGACGGCAGGTTGGGCCAATTTCGATCCCGAAAACACGATATACTAAAAGATCGTGAAAGTGTTCAAGATGACTTATTTTCCCCAATAGATTGAGTTGTTTCTTAGGTAAGAAGAAAAGGGCTGAGCATAGCGCGTTTGTGACTACGGGTCATGGATCGCTATTGTTCAGCTTTTTTGTATCCTGTTTTTTTTGACTTCTTTTCCATCTTATCAGTTCCTTTTTGTGGAGTTGGAAAGCCGAGTGTTCTTTCAAGTCATGTTCTTTCTTAATCCTGGGTGCGTTCGGAAGGTGTACCGGCATAACCTTTGTTGGTTCTATGATGATCCCAGTGTGCCATAATCTCAGGCGATACGCCAATAAGGTATTTAAGGTATCGCCACCGATGGGAAAGGAACTATGGGCTGGTGTCACGGCTTCAAACTGCATCTTGCGTGCAATGACAGAAGCGAGATTATAGCCTTTGTCCTTACAGGCGCAAATGTCAGCGACAAGGATCCTGCGGTGTTTAAGGTCTTGCTAGCTATTGCTCCTTAGGTTCCGGTGGTCTTTGTCGTAAATGATTTTCAAACTTAACAGTTTCGTTTGTTCGCAATTTTAATAAGTCAAAATATGCATCTCTTGGCTGCTGGTAGAGATCGGAGATAGCAACCTTTGAGCGGATAAAACAGGAGGAAGGGCATGAGGAAAGACCGCAATGAAGGCTTTTGGCCTGAGATGGGCTTTGTTAAATGGATACGGAGGAATAGTTAATGGGGCGTTAATTCATGCTAATCGGCTTGCATTCAGCTGAACGGAAGGTTATCTTTGTATAGAGGCTGCGCCAGGGTAAATGGTGAGCTCGCCTTCTTGGCATAAACAGCTGAAAGAGGCAAGTGGTTGAAATGTAAAATATAATCAAAAGAAATAATGATAAAAAGATTAAATTTCTTATCAATAACTTCGGATGGGAGTCGGAAAAGACCGTTCTCGTATCGTTCTCGTATCGTTCTCGTATCAATCCCGTATTGATCCCGTATTGATCCCGTATCGTTCTCCTATCGTTCTCCTATCGTTCTCGCTTCCGGAAGCGGAAACAATACGGAAACAATACGGAAACAATACGGAAACAATATGAGGTCGATATATGCTGGAGGGGAGGACGATACGTGGTGGGTATATGGTCTGCTCCATGAGGATGATGACTTGTTTGACAAAGAACAAAACAATAAATCAGAATAAAATATGGGAATAGCATTACTGGCACTCTGCTTCTGTGCATTGTCACTCGTCCTTGCCTTGTTTGTGGGCATATTATGCCTAGTTTTTGGATAAAGAGATAATAGAATAACTATAGCAAAAGCCTATGAGGATTTACACTTCGTTGTACATTCCTTTGTCATTTTCTGCGGATTTTCCTATCTTTGCAGTCTAAATCAAAAAGTAAGATGATGGAAAACAAAGAACAGAAGACTTTTGAACCGCAGTCTGCCTCTGGCGTGGCAGAGAAGTATGCTGAGATCCTGCTGCAGGTGAAAGGATTGATGGAGGGAGTGGACAACCCCGTAGGCGTGCTTGCCAATGTGGCGGCGCTGCTCAAGGAGGCTTTCGACTATTATTTTTGGGTGGGATTCTATGTGGTGCGCCACGGCGAACTGCAGCTCGGGTATGCTCGGCATGAGCTTATTCTAATGGGTGCAAGTCCCTAACAAGCCCTAATAGCGGGAATTGTATAGCCAATAGCAAGGGTGTCCACTGCGAGGTGGAATCTGAAAGAAGCTGGCGGCAAACATCGGCCTAACGTACAGAAACTTCATATAAGGCATTTGACCATGGATGAGATTGCCCGACAAATCAAAGTCCTATAGCTATTCGGAATGGTTGGTGTAAATGAAGTGGGTATAAGATGGAAAGAATAAGCCCTTATCCGAGGAGGTCTCACGGACATGACGATTAGTTGCTTTTACGAAAGTCATGGAGTAAAGCTTGCCGTGAGAAGTCAGCAGATGCCATAGTAGTGGAGTTCTCGATAACGCTCCATGAAGGGCAGAACCTCTAAATTAAACGATAGTAATTGAAACGTACCTCATGAAGGAAAGAATGCAGAAAACATTGGCAGAAGTCAAGGGCTGCCCTCAGAAAGATAGGACGGAATCCGAAGGATATGTGGAAGTGCAGACCTTCATGTGGATATGTGAAGACAACATCGTGGAAGTACCATTCGACAAGGAACACCTATTGGAGCGCATCATCAGTCCCGATAACTTGCGCAAAGCCTACAAGGCAGTGCAGCGTAACAAGGGCTGTAGCGGTATCGACAAGATGTCATGTGAACAAATGCTCCCTTGGCTCTTGGCTAACAAGGATGTCCTAATCCGTTCCTTGCTTGACGGTTCATACCGTCCGAACCCAGTAAAAAGGGTAGAGATACCCAAAGACAATGGCAAGATGCGCCTGTTGGGCATCCCCACGGTCATAGACCGTCGGTTCAACAAGCCATCAACAAACCGGACCCCTAACCCCCATCTATGAGCGCCAATTTCTCCAAGAAGCTACGGCTTCCGCCCGAGAAGAGGTTGCCATGATGCCCTGAGAGTTGCGCAGAAAATAGTTGATGATGGCTACATCTATGTGGTCGACCTCGACTTGGAGCGTTTCTTCGACACCGTGAGCCATAGCAAACTCATAGAAATCCTCAGCCGCACGATAAAGGATGGCAGGGTGATAAGCCTTATCCACAAATATCTCCGCAGTGGTGTGATGAACAAAGGTGTGTTCGATACAAGTGAGGAAGGCACTCCCCAAGGAGGACCGTTAAGTCCGCTTTTGAGTAATATTATGCTCAACGAGTTGGACAAGGAACTCACACGTCGAGGTCTCCCTTTTGTTCGCTACGCCGATGACTCGATGATATTTTGTAAGTCCAAGCGTGCAGCCAAGCGCGTGAAGGAATCCATAACCCGATTCATCGAAGGAAAACTTCATCTAAAGGTGAATAGGGATAAAGACAGTTGTGTCCTATGTGCAAGGTGTGAAATACCTTGGCTACTCCTTTTTTATGTAATGAAAGGCAAATGCCAACTCACTGTACATCCAAAAGCCAAAGCCAAGATGAAAGCCAAACTCAAGGAGTTGACTTCCCGAAGCAATGGTTGGGGATATGCCAAGAGGAAGCAAAAAAACTTGAAGAGTACATAAAGGGCTGGGTAGGATACTATCACCTCGCTAATATGAAACGTTTTCTCATAGAAACGGATGAGTGGCTAAGGCGACGGCTACGTATGTGTATATGGAAGTCGTGGAAGAGGGTGAAAACGAGAGTTGCCAACTTGGTAAAGTGCGGTATTGACAAATACCAAGCTTACATGTGGGGCAATAGTCGTTTGGGTTATTGGCGCATAGCTGGTAGTTATATACTAAGCCGTGCTATAACCAACGAAAAGTTGAGCATGGCAGGCTATGCTACATTGATGGGTTCATACATCGAATGGCACCCAAAATAGGAACGCCGTATGCGGAACCGCACGTACGGTGGTGTGAGAGGTCGGAAAACGAAAGTAGGAGAAAAACTACTTCGTTTTCCTCCTACTCGATTCCGTTTCAGGGATCTTTGGCCTGTTTCAGCATCAAGCACGGGCGTGGTGTCTGTGGCACATCCTGGGCCGAGGCGCGGACGCTGATGGTGTCCGACGTGCATGCGTTCCCAGGCCATATCGCCTGCTCCTCGCGGTCGCAATCGGAGATCGTCGTGCCCGTCATGAAAGATGGCGTGGTCGTAGCCGTCATCGATGTCGATAGCAGCGAGTTGGATTCCTTTCATGAGGCTGATCAGCAAGGTCTTGAGGCCATCGCGCAGGTTCTTGGCAGTTTGTTTCCTATCGGCTAAGACGGTCTTCAGGCTGGCTCTTGTCCCGATTGTTGGGCCGACCGTTGTCGCGATTACCCGACTATTTGTTGCCACCGTTATTAGGCTGTTCACTACCGCGTTGCTCGGGCTCTGCTGCCATTCCCCGTCATTTCTTCCTCCTCCCTCAGTCTGTAGTGGGTCGGCCCTTTGGGTCGACTGTGGTCCTGTAGGAAGATGTGGTTGAGCGTGTGTGCCAATGCTTCCAGCGTTTGCTGGCGCCGAGCAGTTTTGAGTTCGCATTCCCACACCGTGATGCAATGCCAGCCCATCTGTGCGAGTTTCCTTTGCTCTTCGCAGTCGCGCTCCTTGTTTCGTTCTATCTTCCTTTGCCAAAACGCCACGTTGGTCTTGGGCAGGCGGAATCCTCTACAGTCGGCGTGCCCATGCCAGAAGCAGCCGTTGACGAAGATGCAGGTACGATATTTGCGGAGCACGAGGTCGGGGTGGCCAGGCAGGCGCGGACTGTTCAGCCGGTAGCGAAAGCCTCTGCGCCACAGGTATTGGCGCACGATGCGCTCGGGCTTTGTTCCGCTGGAGCGAATGGCCGCCATGTTGTTGTGTCGCTGCGTCGCTTTGTCCATAACTTCTGAGGGTGAAGAAACGTTGGTGATGAAATATTGCTGACGAAACATTAGTGATGTAACGTCGGTGATAAAATGTGGAGAGGGGAATGTGCATAATATGAAAAGGGGTATCAACCTCGCTGGATGATACCCCCTCATTCTATGAAGTTGTAAACAAAAAAGCTTATTTACAATCCCGAACGGATTAGAGGTTCGGGTTCATCTTCGTCCATTCAGAGACCTCGGGGATGATGCCGAGAGCGATGATCTCGTCGCGCATCTTGCAGAGGTGCTCGTAAGACTTGTTGAGGGCAGCCAGCTCCTCTTCCGTGCCCGTGGGAGCGCAGAAGTGAACACCCGTCTTGTCGATGGTAGAAGGCATAGCCATCATCACGTTCTTGAAGCCACACTTATCGCAGTTGACATAGCAGCCAGCGGGGAGCGTAAACTCCTTGCCGCCCATAGCAGCCTCAATCATCTTCACGGCGTTGTAGGCAGGGCTCTGGAAAGAGCTGCGGCCACGAAGCTTGATGATGTTGGAACCACCCTGGATGGTGTGGTGCTTGATCTCCTCCCAGCGCTCCTCAGAGAGACCCATCTCAGAGAGGGGCTTGCCGTCGATCTTCACCTTGGAAGCGAAGACAGCCATCTGCTCGCCGTGGCCACCATAGGTGTGAGCACCCGTGACCTTGTCCTGCTGCACGCCAAACTCGAGGGCGAGAGCCTGCTGCAGACGCGTAGAGTCGAGAGCAGCGAGAGAAGTCAGCTGGTTGGGCTTCAAGCCAGAGTGGATGAGAGCGGTGAGGGCAGTCACGTCGGCCGGGTTGAAGATGACGACCACGTGCTCCACCTCGGGGCAATACTTCTTGATGTTGTCGCCGAAGTCGGCAGCGATCTGGCAGTTGCCCTTGAGCAGGTCCTCGCGGGTCATACCGTCCTTGCGGGGAGCACCACCAGAGGAGATGATGTACTTAGCACCCGTGAAGGCCTCCTTAGCATCAACGGTGTAGGTGATGTTGGCACCCTCGAAAGCACACTGCTGAATCTCGTCGAACACGCCATGAACGCCCGGCTCATAGATGTCGTAGAGGCAAATGTTAGGAGTGAGGCCGAGCATCAGAACGCTCTGTACCATGTTAGAACCAATCATACCGCCTGCACCGACGATAACGAGCTTGTCATTTGTTAAATACTGCATTGTTTTATCTTTTAAAAGTTTTATGCTATTTGTTTTATCCCTTTGTGCAACCTGTTTCTGATTTGCACCGCAAAGTTACGCAAAAAAGTAGAGAGCAGAAAATATTTAACCATACTTTTACACTTTTTGTTTTATGAAAGGATAGAATGGGTTTTTTAGAACCATTCGAAAACGATTTGTCCCGTCCGAAACGATGGGATGGCAAAGACGGAGGGACATAAAAACCGCGGCAGGATCCCGACTTTTTTTGATCCGTCTCTCATATATCAACCCTCATGGCAATAAAAGGGGAAGTGGTGCGTTATTGGAATGTGTTTAAACGCATTATTGTCATATCCCTCACGCTGTTGGCCGTCATCGGCGCACATGCGCAATACGACCCCGTCTTTAGCCACTACTGGCTGATGGAGACTTCGTATAACCCGGCTGCAGCGGGAAAGGGTAACAAACTCAATGCCGTGGGCGCCTACTCAATGGGCTTCACGGGCTACGAGGGCAGTCCCAAGACGTTCTATGTGAGCGCGGACCTGCCCCTCTACCTTCTGCGGCAGTATCATGGCGTGGGCGCATCGATGCTCAACGACCAGATAGGCGCGTTCACCCACCAGCGTCTTTCCGCCCAGTATGCCTTTCGCAAAAGCCTCTTCGGGGGTATGGTTTCGGCAGGTCTGCAGTTCGGCCTTGTCATGGAGAAGTTTGACGGTACGAAGATTGATCTGGAAGACAGCAGCGATCCAGCTTTCTCCAAGTCGCAGCTCAGCGGCAACGCCCTTGACATGGGCTTCGGCCTCTACTACGTCCACCGCCAGTGGTACGTCGGCGTGAGCGGACAGCACCTCACCGGCCCGACCGTGGGGCTCGGCGAAACCAATGAGATGAAGGTCGATCCCACCTTCTACCTCACGGGAGGTTACAACATCAAGTTGCGCAGTCCCTACATCAGCGTTCCCACCTCGATGTTGGCTCGCTACGACGGTACGGCCTATCGTGCGGACATCACTGCCCGCGTGGTCTATCAGAACGAGAAGAAGCGTATGTACGCTGGTTTCGGCTACAGTCCTACCAACTCCGTCACGGGCTATATCGGCGGAAGCTTTCAGGGCATCAACGTCGGCTATAGCTACGAGATGTTCACCGGTGGCGCCGGTATGGGCAACGGCTACCACGAACTGGTGGTGAGCTATCAGATGGATATCAACCTTCAGAAGAAGGGGCGCAACCTCCACAAGAGTGCGCGGATATTGTAGCGAGTGGGCGAGAGTAGATAGCAGTGAGAGTCGATGGATATGGCTGAGTGTAGATAGACAAAAGAAGAGTTGATCGATAAATTAAGATAAATAAATAAGGATAAATAAAAATAGAAAGAAGCGCCGCCCTTTCCCCAGACGGGGTAGGGCGGGTGCTCCAAACCAGTAAGATATGAGAAAAGGAACGTACATATTGGCTATTTGCGCGAGTATGATGGCCACCATGTTGCTCTCGGGCTGCTTCGGTGGCAAGAGCGCGTCGTCGTCAGGAAGAGGCGGCGAGGTGGTCGGCGTGAGCGGACGTGGCTTCAAGGAGCCCACGCCCTACGGTATGACGCTCGTGAAGCGCGGTTCGCTGCGGATGGGCGTTGAGAAACAGGACAGCCTGTGGGGCAAGTCAATGCCCGTGAAGGACATTAGTGTTGATGGCTTCTGGATGGACGAGACAGAGGTGACCAACTCGCAGTACAAGCAGTTTGTCCACTGGGTGCGCGACTCCATTCTCCGTACCCGACTGGCAGACCCGTCCTACGGTGGCGACGAGAGCTACATGATCACCGAGGATAAGAACGGCGACCCCGTCACTCCTCATCTCAACTGGAACAAGCGTTTGCCTCGCAAGCCGACGGAGGACGAGCTGAGAGCCTTCGAGAGCCTCTACGTCACCAATCCTGCCACGGGAGAGAAGATGCTCGACGCGCGCCAGCTCAACTACCGCTACGAGATCTACGACTACACGGCAGCAGCCTTGCGCCGCAATCGTCTCAACCCGCAGGAGCGCAACCTCAACACCGACATTACGGTCGATCCCAACGAGGTGGTGATGATCAGCAAGGACACGGCCTATGTCGATGACGAGGGCGTGATCCACAGCGAGACCATTAACCGTCCGCTCTCCGGACCGTGGGATTTCCTCAATACCTATATTGTCAACGTCTATCCCGACACGACGTGCTGGGTCAACGACTTCCGCAACTCTGACAATGAGACCTACCTGCGTTCCTACTTCAGCAATCCGTCGTTCAACGACTACCCCGTGGTCGGCGTGTCGTGGGAGCAGGCCAACGCCTTCTGCGCCTGGCGCACCGACTATCTGCTCAAGGGACTGGGCGGCGAGGCACGCTATGTGCAGCGCTACCGTCTGCCGACCGAAGCAGAGTGGGAGTTTGCAGCCCGTGGCAAGGATCAGAATGAGTTCCCTTGGAACAACCAAGACGTGAAGAGCGGCAACGGCTGCTTCTATGCCAACTTCAAGCCCGACCGTGGCAACTACACCAAGGATGGCAACCTCATCACCAGCAAGGTGGGTATCTACTCGGCCAATAGCAACGGACTCTTTGATATGGCTGGCAACGTGGCAGAATGGACCAGCACGGTCTATACCGAGGCGGGTGTCGATGCAATGAACGACCTCAATCCGCAGCTCGAATACAAGGCGGCGCTCGAAGATCCCTACCGACTGAAAAAGAAGAGCGTGCGTGGCGGCTCGTGGAAGGATCCTGAGAGCTACATCCGTGCAGCCTGGCGCACCTGGGAGTATCAGAATCAGCCGCGTTCCTACATCGGCTTCCGTTGCGTGCGATCGTTGGCAAGCAGCGCGAGCGAGGCAGCGAGAATGAGTAAGAAAAGTCAAAAACGAAGCAAGAAAAGATAATGTCGAACTACAGTAAATATAATGTCATCTACCGACTGCAGAAGTGGATGGACAGCGTCCCTGGACAGACCTTTCTCAACTACGGATATAGCTGGGGCGCCTCAATCGTGATCCTTGGCGCACTCTTCAAGCTCACCCACCTGCCGGGAGCCAACTTCTGGTTGTTCTTCGGTATGGGTACGGAGGTTGTCGTCTTCTTCCTCTCGGCCTTCGACCGTCCTTTCGACAAGACCGACGATGGTCGCGAACTTCCCACCCGTGTCACCTTCTCGGGCGAGCAGGTCTTTGCCGACGATGAGGCTGGTGACTATGCTGACGAGTCTGGCGACGATACTGACGAGTCTGGCGACTATGAGCATAGCGATGAGGCCGACGAGGCCAACGTCGCTGGTGGGGCTCAACCCCGCGTGGTCTATGGCCGTTCGGGCCACCGTCGCACGGCTGCTCGCTCAACGGCTCCTTCAGCGGGTCCCGCTGTTCACCACGGCGCTCAGCAGACTGCTGCTGACGAGGCCTTCGATGCAGCCCATGCTGCCGCAGGCGCACAGCCTGCAGCTGCTTCCATGCCCACCGCAGAGCAGGTGGCTATGGCTATGCTCAACTATCAGCGCGGCGATGTGGAGGGAGCACAGCAGCAGGCTCCCGAGATGGTCGAGGCACAGACGAAATATGTCGATGCGCTGAAGAGCCTCACCGACATGTTGGGCAAGGTCAACGAGCAGAGCCAGCGTCTCGCCCGCGACAGCGAGGAGATGGAGAACCTCAACCGTACGCTCACGGGCATTGCCAAGATCTACGAGATGCAGCTCAAGGGCGCAAGCCAGCAGGTGGGCACCATCGACCAGATCAACGACCAGACGCGCAAGATGGCACAGCAGATTGCCGACCTCAATGCTATCTACGCCCGTATGATAGAGGCCATGACGGTCAACATGCGGGCCGCAGCCCCTGGCGCAGCAGCCCCCACGGCTCCTGCTGCCGAGTAGTTTACAGCATACAGTAGGGGAGAGCCAGGGCTTACGGCTCCGCCCCCTGCATTATCACAACGCAAAATATGGCTATCAAGAAAATCAAGATATCGCCCCGCCAGAAGATGATCAACCTCATGTATGTCGTCCTCATGGCCATGCTCGCGCTGAACATCTCCACCGAGGTGCTCAACGGATTCTCCATTGTGGAGGAGAGCTTGAACCGGACGACGGGCAACTCCACGAAGGAGAACGAGGCCATCTATCGCGAGCTGGAGCAGATCATGCGTAAGAATCCTGCCAAGGCGCGCGTGTGGTTTCAGCGTGCCACCACGGTGAGGGCTATGAGCGACTCGCTCTTCAACTACGCCCAAGAGCTGAAGACGCTCATCGTCCGTGAGGCCGACGGACCGGAGGGCGATCCGCTTCACATCAAGAACAAAGACAACCTCGAAGCAGCAGGCGTCGTCATGCTGAGCCCGGGCACGGGACAGGGACGCAAGCTCTTCGACGCTATCAATAGCTACCGTGAGCGGATACTCCGTCTCATCGACGACCCATTGCAGAAGCAGATCATCAGCAGCAACCTCTCCACGACCGTGCCCTCGGCGGCGCTCAACAAAAACTGGGAGGAGTATATGTTTGAGGATATGCCTACGGCGGCCGCCGTCACGCTGCTTTCCAAGTTGCAGAGTGACATACGCTACGCGGAAGGCGAGGTGCTTCACACGCTCGTGGCCAACGTGGGACTCAAGGACATTCGGGTCAACAAGCTCGAAGCCATCGTCGTCCCCGACCAGACGCGCCTCTATCCGGGCGAGACCATCACGGCCCGTATGATGCTGGCTGCTGTTGACTCCACCCAGTCGCCGGAGGTCTATGTCAACGGGCAGAAGATCAAGGGCAACACGATCCAGGTCAAGGCAGGAGCGCCAGGCAAGCACACCATCCAGGGCTACATGCTCGTGCGCGACTTGATGGGCAATGTGCTGCGCCGCGACTTCAAGCAGGACTACATGGTCATTGGCGGTCCGAAGCCAGAAAACTACATTTCGCCCGACGGAATGCAGCAGATACCGCCCTTCGACGGAATGGCGACGATTGCTGCCGACTTGATGAATGTGCTCTATGCGGGCTTCGACAACCCCATCACCATCTCCATCCCCAACACCTCGCAGAGCGACGTGCAGGCGACGATGACAGGTGGTACGCTGACGGCCCGTGGTGGCGGCCACTTCATCGCACGACCCACCACGCCCGGCAATCCCGTCACGCTCCGCGTCTCTGCCAAGGGCCGACTGGTTGGCGAGTATAAGTTTAGGGTGCGCAAACTGCCCGATCCTGCTCCCTACATCGCCATGGGCGCTGACCGCTTCAAGGGAGGCAGTTTCTCCAAGGCCAACCTGATGGCAGCCTCGGGCATTCATGCAGCCATCGACGACGGACTGCTCGACATCCCGTTCCAGGTGACGAGTTTCCAGACCGTCTTCTTCGACAACATGGGCAATGCCGTTCCCTTGTCCTCCAACGGATCGCATTTTACGGCCCAGCAGAAGGAGCAGTTCCGCCACTTGAGCCGCAACCGTCGCTTCTACATCACTAACGTGGTAGTCCACGGTCCTGATGGTACCACTCGCAGCCTGGGTGGAGGCAATGCCATGCAGGTGATCGTGAGGTAGCGAATGATATTACATCTCGAACAGAATAGACAATACTTAGAATAGGAAATATACGATGAAACGGATATTCTTCATCCTTTGCATGACTCTCTCGGTGGTCTCGGTCGTAGCCCAGCCCGCCAAGCGAAGAGTCGAACAGCAGAAACAACAGACGCAGACGGGAGCCAACGCGCTCACCACGCGCGCCCTCATCTCCTTCCCCACCGTGCAGGAGATGCCTGAGGACGTCGTGTGGCGCCGCGACCTTTACCGCGAGGTGAAGTTGACGGACGACGCCAATGCTGGTCTCTATTATCCGACGGAGCCCATTGGCAGCCAGATGAACCTCTTCACCTACATCTTCAAACTGATGCTCCACCGCGACATCTACTGCTACGAGTATAGGTTGGACGGCAACGAGCTCTTCACCGACTCGGCCCGTATCAAGCCGATCCAATTTCTCGACAACTACAAGATCTACTACGAGCGGCGCGGCAAGGGCATTTATCTCGATAATAGCGACATTCCCTCGGGCGAGGTGAAGGGCTACTACCTCAAGGAGAGCGCCTACTACGACCAAGGCACGTCCACGTCCCGTCGCAAGGTCATCGCCCTCTGTCCGATACTCTATCGCGAGGACGATTTCGGCGACGGCGAGACGAAGTATCCTTTGTTCTGGGTGAAGTACGACGACCTGGCTCCCTATCTCTCGAAGCAGACGATGATGACCTCCAATCTCAACAATGCGGCGGTCATGAGTGTTGACGACTATTTTACGCGCAATATGTATGAGGGCAAGATCTACAAGACGACGAACATGCTTGGACGCACGCTCGCGCAGTATTGTCCTACCGATTCGGCCATGAGCGCGGAGCAAAAGAAGATCGAGAAGGAGCTCCAGGACTTCGAGAAGAATATCTTCGGCAACCCGGAGAAGCGTGATAGTCTGGATAGCGTACAGACCGTACAGGAGAAGGTCGGCAGAAAGCCGAAGCGTAGTGCCCGCACGCGCCGTTCGGGCGACAAGGAGCCTTCTGTCAAGCGCAGTCGCAGACCTTCGGGCGGTAGTGGCTCGGGCAGTGCAGCGCGCGTCTCCGTGCGCCGCCAGCGTCATTGATGAGAGAGTGTGTGGGTCCTTTGGCGTGTAAACGCCAAGGGACCTGATGGTTATATTTTTTCTAACAATTTAAAACAGGAACCGCATGAAAAAGTTTTTTACTACTTTATTGGTAGCCGTTGGCCTGATGAGTGCCACGACGGCGAGTGCTCAGGTGCAGTTTGGTGTCAAAGCTGGTGTCAACGTGACGAACATGTCGCTCGACAAGGAGGTTCTCGACGCTTCCAACCGTGTTGGCTTCTTCGTCGGTCCGACCGTGAAGTTCACCCTGCCCGTAGTCGGTCTTGGTATTGATGCTTCCGCCCTCTATGACCAGCGCGAGGCCAAGGTCAGCGTGGATGGAGTGCAGGGTGTTGTCGATACGGAGCAGACGCTCAAGCAGCGCCAGATTGCTATCCCCATCAACCTTCGCTACGGCATTGGACTGGGCTCTACGGCCAGCATCTTCCTCTTCGCAGGTCCGCAGTTTGGCTTCAACGTGGGCGACAAGGAGCAGAGCCTCTGGAATGAGGCAGCCGAGTGGAAGTTGAAGACTTCCAACTTCAGCGTCAACGTGGGTCTTGGCGCCATGGTGCTCAACCACCTGCAGGTCACGGCCAACTACAACATTGCTTGTGGCAGCACGGGTGACATCCGCGCCAATAGCATTGTCGGCAATGTTCTTGACTTAAGCAAGTATGCTACCAAGGGCAAGAACAACTCTTGGCAGATTGGTGTGGCCTATTTCTTCTAAAGCGTAATTAGGCCAGAATAAACTGTTCTGATAGTAGGGTCGTGGCGTTTTCTGAAAAAGCTCAGAAGTTGCCACGGCCTTTTTTGTGCTTCATCTGGAAAATGGAGTGATAGGCTTGTTTGTGTTGTTTCCTATACGACTTGCTGATTTGGAAAAACAACTTGAACAACTTTTACAACAAGTAACAACGCTTCGCGGGGACATCGCCTCTTCGAGGCCCATGCAAACCAAGGGTCGCTTGTATGGAAACAACAAAATACAACGCTTCGCCTTGGGTACATTTATATTATACATTATCCGGCAAAGGTAGCTTCTTTGGATGAGTCAACAATAAAAAAGAATTGTATTTTTTTTGTATTGTCTTCGATTTGCATTATCTTTCGATAAGCTAAGCTGCATCTCAACAATAAAAAAGAATTGCATTTTTTTTGTATTGTCTTCGATTTGCATTATCTTTGCATTCGAATAAGAGAGCGAATTGAGAATCACCCCTGGACAATGAGCCTGTGACGAGGGTAGTGCAGCGGGTGGAATGAACCAATCAATTATCAACAACCAAACGAATCTCATGGCGACAACGGTACTTCTTCTTGAGCTCGCAGTCGTGCTGGCGATGATTTTTATTGGCGCACGGATGGGAGGAATCGGATTGGGTATTTTCGGTATGCTCGGCGTCTTTGTGCTGGTCTATGGCTTCGGACTGAAGCCGGGCAGCGCACCTATTGATGTGATGATGATCATCCTTGCCGTAGTGACTGCCGCTGCGGCCCTACAGGCTGCGGGCGGACTGGAATATCTCGTTGGACAAGCGGCGATCTTCCTGCGCAAGCATCCTCACCATATCACCTATTATGGTCCGCTCTGCACCTGGCTTTTTTGCTTGGTGGCGGGTACGGCTCACACTTGCTATTCGCTGCTGCCCATCATCAGCGAGATAGCCCAGGCCAATAAGATTCGGCCCGAGCGTCCTTTGAGTTTGGCTGTCATTTCGGCCTCGCTGGGCATTACGGGTTCCCCTGTCTCTGCAGCCACGGCAGCCATCATCTCCCAGGACCTCTTGGGCGGCGTGGGAGTGGAGCTGGGTACGATCCTTATGGTCTGTGTACCCGCCTCGCTGGTGGCCATCCTTGTTGCCGCCTTCATCCAAAACCGTGTCGGCAAGGCGTTGGAGGACGATCCGGAGTATCAGCGCCGCGTCAGAGAGGGGTTGATCTGTCCTGAGAAGGATATGGAGATCTTGCGACAAGCCGAGACGATGGCGCGCCCCGAGGCCAAATACTCCGTCTGGGTTTTCCTCTTCGGTGTGGCCTTGGTCGTGTTGTTCGGTTTCCAACCGCAGTTGCGCCCCGAGGGAGTCACGATGTCCGAGACCATTGAGATGATCATGATGGCCGACGTGATCCTCATCATGCTGGTGGGCAAAGTCAAGGTGGGCGACGTGACGAAGGGCAGTGTGTTTGCCGCAGGCATCAATGCCGTCATTGCCATTTTCGGAATCGCATGGATGGGCAGCACTTTCTATACGGGCAACGCCGAGGCCATCAACCAGTCTTTGTCCGGGATGGTAGCCGAAGCACCGTTCACGTTTGCCGTGGCCTTGTTTGTGATGAGCGTCATGCTCTTCTCCCAGGCCGCCACCGTCACCACCCTCTATCCCTGGGCCTTGCCCTGGGCATCAGTCCGCTGCTTCTGGTGGCTATGTTTCCCGCCGTCAATGGCTATTTCTTCCTCCCCAACTATCCTACGGAGGTAGCTGCCATCAACTTCGACCGCACGGGGACCACGCGCGTGGGACGCTGGGTCATCAACCATTCGTTTCAACTGCCAGGCTTCGTCACCACGTTTGTGGCTATCGGCGTGAGCTATCTCATCACGCTTTTCCTCTGAGCCCTCTCTAATGGCAGGAGGACCAGCCAGCAGAACAGCACTAAAGATGAACAAGTCTAAAGCAGAACGGCTCTAAGCAGGACGGCCCTTACGACCGAACGACAGAACGGCAGACCGGATCTAACGGGAAAATGGCTCTGTCAGCAGACGGAAAGTTGGCGCGATATGTGGCAAGAGCACGACCATAGAGGGCGACCATACGGACAACAAAAAATAAGAGAGAAAAAACAGATAGAATAATATCAATACAATCATATCGACATGAAGAAAATCTTTGTAACAGCCGCCGCGCTGACCCTCACCTTGGGAGCAAGCGCACAGGGCAACAACACAGGTATGGGCGGCGACCATGAGGGATGCACCAGCCTGGCTGAGCGCGTTTTGAAGTTGGAGAAGAAAAACGACGCCTTCAACGTTTACATCAACTACGCAGCCAGTTTTCAGGAGACGGACAACGGCACGGAGTGGGGTTCGGCCTTCAAGAACCGCCAGGCGCGCCTGGAGTTTATGGGCCATCTGACGGACAAGATCTCCTACCGCTTCCGCCATCGTCTGAACAGTGGCAACAATGCGCAGTCGGAAGACAATTTCGCTGCTGCTACGGACGTGCTCTGGGTAGGCTACCAGTTTAACGAGAAACTGGGCGTCCATGCGGGTAAGGTGTGTCAGTACTGGGGAGGATTCGAGTATGACGAGAACCCCATGTATATCTATCAGTTTAGCGACATGGGCAACAATATCGACATCTTCAAGGCGGGTGTGAATGTGTCCTATCGTCCCGTGGCCAGCCAGGAGCTCACCCTCAGCATCACCGACGCCTATAGCAACAAGTTTGCCGAGGAGTATGGCGAAGGAGCCTACTCCTTGGAGGCCGACGGAACGAAGCGCATCCTGGAGGCTTCCAACCATCCGCTGACCTATATCTTCGGCTGGAACGGCAATTTCTTCGGCGACAAGCTCCAGACGCGCTGGTCTTGGGGTATTCAGACCGAGGCCAAGCATAAGTATAGCCGGATGTTCTTCCTCGGACAGAAACTCAACCTGCCACGCGTGCAGTGGTATTTTGACTACATGGGCGCCTTCGAGGGCCTCGACCGTCTGCGCATTGCAAGCCGCGAGGGAGCAGCGCTGCTGGAGGATGCTGACCATCCCGATGCAGGCCCAGGCTATTTCAGCGACGTCCACTACCATTCGTTCGTCACGAAGCTCAACTGGCAGTTTGTGCCGCAGTGGAACCTGATGGTCAAGGGAATGTACGAAATGGCCAGCGTGGACAATGTCGCTGCCATGAAGGACTTCCGCAAGAGCTATGGCTACCTGGCCAGCGTGGAGTATTTCCCCGTCAAGGGCGAGGACTTCCGCGTCTTCCTGGCCTACACGGGTCGCAAGTTTGATTATAGCAAGGAGTGCGGGCTGCAGGACTACAATACCAACCGCATTGAGCTCGGCCTCATGTACCGCCTCAAAATGTTCTAAAGCATTGCCTCTTAGGGTAGAAAGCAAGAAAATATGAGAAATCCGCAGTCTTTGTCTATGAGGCTGCGGATTTTTTTCTTTTTTTGGGGGCTCCTAGGGGTAAATGCCTGCTGAGTAGGGAAAACAACCAATACAACATTTACAAAAAAATACAACACTTCGCGGGGATATGGAGTTATTTCCTGATTTCGAAATGCTGGTAGTCCTTCACGGTCCGCCAGTTGCCGCCCCACACAAATCCGCGGGCGGTGAAGAGGCGATAGCAGAGGTCTCCCTTGACGATCTTGTAGGGGAATTTGGCTTCGCGCTGCAGGTATTTCCGCCCTTGGCGCGGCTCCACCACTACCTTGCCGCCTACCGTCCGCCGACACGGATTGTAGAGCGGGTTGATGTCCACGGCCAGTCCTCGGGCGTGGGCCGAGAGTTTGGTGCTTCCCGTCGTGATGCGGTAGTTGAACGCCGAGGAGTTGTTGGCCGCCATCGATCGCTGGTCGTCTGCGCCGTAGTCGTCGATGAGGCGCATCCGCTCGATGGGGTAGTGGGCGTCGTAGAGCTTGCGCAGGATCTCCAGGACGTCGTTGGCAATGGCCCGATTGACTACCATCTCGCCGACGATGCTCCTGCCCTGCGCGTCTTTGTGGAGGCAGAGCAGGTAGCGTAGGTCCTCTCTCGCCACGCGGCAACCCTCCTTGTAGGACCGCCCCCGCATTCTTTCAAACACCGAGTCGCTGATCTTGGAAACCGAGAAAAAACTGCCCACGCCCCTTCGGGCCACAATCTCCTCGCCGACGATGTCGCCCGGGCGAAAGGTAGCTCCAGTCTGCGCTGCCATCTTGCCTGGCAGGCTCTGTGGTGGAACAACGCCCCCGACTTCCATGGGCAGCAAAATCAGGCCCACGGGCAGCAGAAGGAAGCCCACGAGGGCGAGGCGAGGGAGCGGGCGGATCGCCTTCATAGAACGGAGTGCTTTCGTAGAATAGAGTGCCTTCGTAGCATGGAGCACCTTCGTAGCATGGAGCACCTTCATAGAGCGGGCGAGGCGGGCGATTCGCATGGAAACCATCAGGTGAGCGATTCGAGATGCTTCTTGATGTCCTTGAGTTCGTCGCGCACGTTGATGAGGCTTTCCAGCACCTGCTGCGTGCGTTCCGATCCGTCGCGGTTCTGCTGGAGCATCTTCTTGGCTGCGGCGATCTTGAATCCCCTTACCTTCACTAAATTGTAGATAAGGCGAACCTGCTCTATGTCCTTCTTCGTGTATTGTCTGACGCGGTTTTGGTTGGTTTTCGGTTTCAGACTGGGGAAAACCGTTTCCCAATAGCGCAGCAGGCTCTCCGCGACGTTCATCATCTGAGCCACCTCTTTGATGGAGTAGTAGAGCTTATTGGGGCGCTCTGCATTGATCTGTTCCATGTTTTTTCCTTCTTTAATTCAATCGGTTTCCTTTGGATTTGCAAAAATACTCAAAAGTCATTACCTTTGCAACTGTTTAGGATGAATTTTAGGAATTAAAAACATAAGACGATGATGACAGCAAATGAAATCCGCGACTCGTTCAAGAAATATTTCGAGTCGAAAGGTCACGCCATAGTGCCCTCAGCCCCTATGGTCATCAAGGACGACCCCACGCTGATGTTTACCAACGCGGGCATGAATCAGTGGAAAGACATCATACTTGGCACGAAGGATCCGGAGCCGCGCCGCCGCGCCGACTCGCAGAAGTGTCTTCGCGTGAGTGGCAAGCACAACGACCTGGACGTGGTCGGCCACGACACCTACCATCACACGATGTTTGAGATGCTGGGCAACTGGTCTTTTGGCGACTACTTCAAGCAGGGCGCCATCGACGCGGCCTGGGAGTATCTCGTTAGTATTCTCCACCTCAACCCCGAGGACCTCTACGTCACGGTCTTCGAGGGCGACGAGAAGGAAGGCCTGGCCCGCGACGAAGAGGCGGCCAAGTTCTGGCGGAAGCACGTGCCCGAGGACCATATCATTAACGGCAACAAGCACGACAACTTCTGGGAGATGGGCGACACGGGCCCCTGCGGTCCCTGCTCTGAGATCCATATCGACAATCGCCCCGACGAGCTGAAGGCGCTGACGCCCGGCCGCGAACTGGTCAACAAGGACAATCCCCAGGTCATCGAGATCTGGAACCTCGTCTTCATGCAGTACAACCGCCGCAGCGACGGGTCGCTGGAGAAGCTCGGCATGAACGTGATTGATACGGGTATGGGCTTCGAGCGCCTCGTCCGCATCCTCCAGGGCAAGCACTCCAACTACGATACCGACATCTTCCAGCCCATCATCAAGGAGATCGAGAACCTCTCGGGCCTGAAGTACGGATTCACCACGCCCAGCAGCACCGAGGATGAGGGCGCGACCGACCAGGAGAAGGTCGATATCGCCATGCGTGTGGTGGCCGACCATCTGCGCGCCGTGGCTTTCTCCATCGCCGACGGCCAGTTGCCGGGCAATGCCAAGGCTGGCTACGTCATCCGCCGCATCCTGCGCCGTGCCGTCCGCTACGCCTACACCTTCTTCGGTCAGAAAGAGGCCTTTATGTTCCGCCTCGTCAATGTCCTGATCCAGGAGATGGGCGCTGCCTATCCCGAGTTGCCAGCCCAGCGCGAGCTCATCGCCCGCGTGATCAAGGAGGAGGAGGACAGTTTCCTCCGCACCCTCGACAAGGGCATCAACCTCCTCAACGGCGAGATGGACGAGCTCAAGGCCCACGGCGAGAAGGAGCTGCGTGGCGCCCAGGCTTTCCGCCTCTTCGACACCTATGGCTTCCCCCTCGACCTGACGGAGCTGATCTGCCGCGAAAACGGCTATACCGTCAACGAGCAGGAGTTTGACGAGGAGATGGCCAAGCAGAAGGCCCGCGCCCGCAATGCGGCCCAGGTGGAGAACGGCGACTGGGTCGTGCTGCGCGAGGGCGCAGGAGTTTGTGGGCTACGACCACACGGAGTATCCCTGCCACATCCTGCGCTACCGCGAGGTGAAGCAGAAGAAGTCTACCTTCTTCGAGGTTGTGCTCGACTATACGCCGTTCTATGGCGAGATGGGCGGCCAGGTCGGCGACCAGGGCAAGCTCGTCAGCAGCGACGAGACCGTGGTCGTGAGCGACACGAAGCGCGAGAACAACCAAAGCATCCATATTCTCAAGCGTATGCCGCAGGACCCCACGGAGGAGTTTACGGCCTGCGTCGATGTGCCGCTGCGCGAGGCTTCCGCCCGCAACCACACCGCCACCCACCTCTTGGACTACGCGCTGAAGCAGGTGCTCGGCGACCATGTGGAGCAGAAGGGATCCTACGTCAGCGCCGACACGCTGCGCTTCGACTTCTCCCACTTCCAGAAAGTCACTGACGAGGAGCTGCGCCGTGTGGAGCAGCTGGTCAACAGCCTTATCCGCCAGGACCTCCAGCTCGACGAGCATCGCGACATGCCGATGGAGGAGGCCAAGAAGCTGGGCGCCGTCGCCCTCTTCGGCGAGAAGTATGGCGACCGCGTGCGTGTGGTCCGCTTCGGACCCTCTTGCGAGTTCTGCGGCGGTATCCACGTGGCTGCCACGGGCCGCATCGGCTTCTTCAAGATCGTTGGCGAGAGCAGCGTGGCTGCTGGTGTGCGCCGCATCGAGGCCATGACGGGCGAGGTCTGCGAGAACGCCATCTATCTGCTCGAGGACACGCTCCGCGACCTGAAGTCGCTCTTTAACAACGCCAAGGACCTCAAGGCCGTCGTCACGAAGTATATCGACGAGCACGACCACATGAAGAAAGAGATCGACCAGTTCCGTGCCCAGGCCGTGGAGCGCATGACCCAGGAGCTGGTGCGCAGGGCCGAGGAGGTCGATGGCCTGCGCGTCGTCAAGGCCGTCGTTCCCCTCGATCCCGCCGCAGCCAAGGACCTGGTCTTCAAGGTGCGCCAGGCCATTCCCGACAACCTGGTCTGCGTCGTCGGTTCCGTCCACGAGGACAAGCCGCTGCTGAGCGTGATGTTCTCCGACGATCTCGTGGCCAGCCATGAGCTCAACGCGGGCAAGATCATCCGCGAGGCGGCCAAGCTCATCAAGGGTGGTGGTGGCGGCCAGCCCCACTATGCCCAGGCCGGCGGCAAGGACCGTGATGGTCTCGCGGCAGCCGTCGACAAGGTGCTCGAGCTGGTGAGGAAGTAAGTCGGCCCTCGTTTTCCGCATTTTTTCTATAGCGTCAGCCCGGGGACAGTCCACGTCCTGGGCTGACGCTTTCCTTTTCCTTTGGTTATCCGATATTTGGAGTGACGCACGGAGTTGAGTAATATAAAAATCATTGAAAACAACGCTTTTCAAGCAAAAATTCCTGCTGAGTAGGGGAAAACAGCAAATACAACATTTACAACAAGTTACAACTTTTCACGCTTCGCGTGTTGCAATCCTGCTGCAAAGGTAAACAACAAAATACAACACGGGTTCCATGAATGGAACCTTCGCGGGGACAAATCCTGCTGCAGGGGAAACAACAAAATACAACACGGGTTCCATGAATGGAACCTTCGCGGGGACATAACGCCAGGAGAAATCAACTGGAAATGTGGCCAAGGCGAAGCGTTGTATTTTGTTGTTTCGCAACAAGCAAGCCTTGATCTGCATGGGCCTCGAAGAGGCGATGTCCCCGCGAAGCGTTGTTCAAAGTTGTAAAAGTTGTTCAAGTTGTTTTCCCATTTCAGCAGGCCGTATTGGAAACGCAAGTGCCCTGTCGCTCCAAATATCGGATGCCCCCTTTTCCGCCCCTTTTTCCGCCTCGCGGGCGACCTTGTCGTGCGATTGTTGGACGATTGTCGGGCGATTGTCGGAGAAAATAAGGATAACTTAACGCTCCATTGTCGGAAATGGAGAGAAAACATCGTACCTTTGCACCTTCATAGTAGGTAAAACAAAAAAGCGAAGCATTGAGAACCATCTATCTTCAAAAAGACTGCCCAGCCGACCTGGCCGCGAGCGTGGCCACCATCGGCTTCTTCGACGGCGTACACCGTGGGCATCAGTTTCTCATCTCCCATGTGGTTGAGACCGCGCGGGAGGAGGGCCGCCAGTCGATGATCATCACCTTCGACCAGCATCCCCGCGAGGTGCTCCATGCCGACTACCAGCCCCGCCTGCTCACCCCGCTGCAGGAGAAACTCTATCTCCTGGAGCGCACGGGCGTGGACGTGGTGGCCGTGCTCCATTTCGACGCGGCCCTGTCGCAGCTTTCCGCCCGCGACTTCATGCACGACCTGCTGCTGGAGCGGCTCCACGTGGCCAAACTCTTCATCGGCTACGACCACCGTTTCGGCCACAACCGCGTCGAGGGCTTCGCCGACTATGTAGCCTATGGCCGCGAGATGGGGATGGAGGTGGTGCAAAACCCCGTCTTCGAGCTGGAGGGCGTCAACGTCAGTTCCACCGTCTGTCGGCGCCATGTGGCAGCGGGCGAGATGGAGGCGGCCTCGCGCTGCCTGGGCTATCCCTATAGGATGGGCGGCCGCGTGGTGGCCGGATTCCAGGAGGGCCGCAAGCTCGGTTTCCCCACGGCCAACATCCAGCTCGCCGACCCGCGCCGTCTCGTGCCCGCCTCGGGCGTCTATGCCGTGAGGGTCAAGGTTGGCGACGAGGCGACGTGGCGACTGGGCATGATGAACATCGGCACGCGCCCCACCTTTGGCGGCGAGAAGGTCTCGCTGGAGGTGCATATCTTCGACTTTGCGGGCGACCTCTATGGCCGTCAGGTCGAGGTGGCGTTTCTCCGCCGCGTCCGCGAGGAGCGCAAGTTTGCCTCGCCCGAGGAGCTGGCCGCCCAACTGGCCTGCGACAAGCAGACGATCCTCGATGCGTGTTGTTTATCATAATCGCTTGTAGTGGTTATTTAACATAATCGCTTGCAGTAGTTATTTATCATAATCGCTTGTAGTGGTTGTTTATCATAATCGCTTGCAGTAATTTATCATAATCGTTTAAGAAAAAAATAAAGAAAAAAATAGAACAACAGATGAAAGAGAATAGAAAGCCAGGAAGAATGGCGGTGGACCTCCTATTGATCTTCATCGTCTTTTCTCGTCATTCAGATGGTGGTCAACGGACTTGTCACCCTCGTCTATGTGTATCTGAACCACGTTGATGCTGCCCAGTTTGCGCAGCAGGTGGCCAGCGGTCAGCAGGGGCAGTTTGTCGCCGCCACGTCGGTGCTCTCCAGCCTGCTCACGATCATGGTCTATCCGCGCCTGCGGTGGACCCCCCTCGACCGCACCTATCTCCGCTCCCGCCCCTGGACCACGCTCGTGTGGTGCGGCCTGCTCACGCTGGGCACGATCCTGCCCTTTGAGTGGGTCTATGAGCAACTGCAGATACAGATGGCCGACTCCCACCAGGCCCTCTTCGAGAGCGTCATGCGCGAGCCCTGGGGCTATGTGGCCCTGGGCATCCTGGCGCCCGTGGCCGAGGAGTTTGTGTTTCGCGGCGGCCTCCTGCGCACGTTGCTCTCGATGATGCGCGTGCGGGGATGGGAGAGCGGACGCTACGTTGCCCCCACGGCGTCGAGCGCCTCCGTTGCGCCCACGAGATCCAGCGCCTCCGGGGAGCGTGCGGGCCGCGCCTGGGCCCCCTGGTTGGCCATCGCCTTTTCGGCCCTGCTCTTCGGCGTGGTCCACATGAACTGGGCGCAGGGCTTCCACGGCTTCATCATGGGCCTCCTGCTCGGTTGGCTCTACTACCGCACGGGCAGCATGATGCCGGGTATCATCGTCCACTGGGTCAACAACACGGTGGCCTACCTGATGTTCAAGCTCCTGCCCGGTATGGCCGACGGCCAGCTCATCGACTTCTTCCACGGTTCGGAGCGCCTGATGGTCGTGGGCCTGCTCTGCTCGCTCTCGATCCTCGTCCCGAGTCTTTTCCAAATCATCTTGCGAACAAAAAAATAGAATGGCCTTCGGCCTTCGGGCCAAGGTTTTTTCTCTGACACAGACAGAAACAGTTTCTTTCCCGACACAGACAGAACATGAACTACCAAGACAGCAAACAATACGAGATCATGGCCCCCGTGGGCAGCTACGAGTCGCTCGCCGCGGCCATCGAGGCGGGTGCCGACTCCGTCTATTTCGGCGTGGGCCGGCTCAACATGCGGTCCCATTCGGCCAATCACTTCGACATTGGCGACCTGCGGCAAATCGTCGCCATCTGCACCGAGCACGAGATCAAGACCTACCTCACGGTCAACACGATCATCTACGACAACGACCTCGCCACGATGCGCGAGATACTCGATGCGGCGCGCGAGGCGGGTGTCTCGGCCATCATTGCCTCCGACGTGGCCGTGATGAGCTACTGCCGGCAGATCGGCCTGGAGGTCCACCTCTCCACCCAGCTCAACATCTCCAACGTCGAGGCCCTGCGCTTCTACGCCCAGTTTGCCGACGTGGCCGTATTGGCGCGCGAGCTCAATATGGACCAGGTGCGCCATATCTACGAGGCCATCCATGGCCCGGAGCCCATCCTCGGTCCTGCGGGCCAGCCCGTCCGCATCGAGATGTTCTGCCATGGTGCGCTCTGCATGGCCGTCTCGGGCAAGTGCTACATGAGCCTGATGGCCCAGGACCGCAGTGCCAACCGCGGCGAGTGTGTGCAGATCTGCCGTCGCTCCTACCTGCTCACCGACCGCGAGACGGGCAACGCCATCGAGGCCGACCATGAGTATCTGATGAGCCCGAAGGACCTCAAGACCATCCGCTTCATCGACAAGATGATGAAGGCGGGCGTGCGCGTCTTCAAAATCGAGGGCCGCGCCCGCGGAGCGGAGTATGTGCTCAACGTGGTGCGCTGCTACAAGGAGGCGATACAGAGCGTGCTCGACGGCACCTACACCGAGGAGAAGAAGGACGCTTGGGACGAGCGCCTGGCCGCGGTCTTCAACCGTGGCTTCTGGGACGGCTACTACCAGGGACGCAAGATGGGCGAGTGGAACAAGCACTATGGTTCCATGGCCACGGAGCAGAAGGTCTTGGTGGGCAAGCTGACCAACTATTTCTCGCGCATCGGCGTGGCCGAGGCCGCCGTGGAGGCTTCCACCTTCAAGGTGGGCGACAAGCTCCTCATCACGGGCAACACCACGGGCGCGATGTATGTGGAGGTGAAAGAGCTCCATGGCGACCATGGCGAGCCCATCACCGAGGCCGAGCAGGGCACGCGCGTGGCCTTCTCCGTGCCGGGCAAGGTGCGGCCCAACGACAAGCTGTTTCGTATAGACCAGCGTGTGGTGGAATAGCGGAGGCTGTCATTCTTTTTTGTTATAGCATAATTTAGGAATAGTATATATTTAGGAATAGTATATATAGAACTATATAGCAAACGTAAGTCAATGAATACGATCAACGAATTGCAAGACGAGGTCATCGAGGAGTTCAACGAGTTTACCGACTGGATGGACAAGTATCAGATGCTAATCGACCTGGGCAACGACCTCGAGCCGCTGGACGAGAAGCACAAGAACGAGCAAAACCTCATCGAGGGTTGTCAGAGCCGCGTGTGGTTGCAATGCGACTACGCCGATGGTCGCCTCGTCTTCACCGCCGATAGCGACGCGCTCATCACCAAGGGCATCATCGCGCTGCTCATCCGCGTGCTCAGCGGCCACACGCCGCAGGAGATACTCGACGCCGACCTCTATTTCATCGAGAAGATCGGTCTGCGCCAGCACCTCTCGCCGACGCGCTCCAACGGTCTTCTCTCGATGGTGAAGCAGATCAAGAGCTACGCCATCGCCTACAAAGCCAAGGAGGAGATGGGCTGATGCGCAAACTCACCACTCCCGAGATGCACCGCCTCACGATCGAGGAGTTTCGCGAGGCCGAGAAGTTGCCGCTGGTCGTCGTTCTCGACGACGTGCGGTCGATGTACAACGTGGGCAGCGTCTTCCGCACCTGCGATGCTTTCCGTATCGAGGAACTGTGGCTCTGTGGCATCACGGGCACGCCGCCCCACGCCGAGATCCACAAGACGGCCCTTGGAGCCGAGGACAGTGTGGCGTGGCGCCATTGCGCCACTGCCCTGGAGGCCGTGCGCTCGCTGCAGCAGCGCGGTTTCCGCGTCTATGCCGTAGAGCAGGCCGAGGGGTCCACGAAGCTCCAAAACCTGCCGCGGCAGACCGTCCCCACGGCCGTGGTCTTTGGCAACGAGGTGAAGGGCGTCCACCAGGAGGTGGTCGATGCGTGCGACGGTTGTCTCGAAATACCGCAGTTTGGCACGAAGCACTCCCTCAACGTCAGCGTCACGGCGGGCATGGTGATATGGGAGCTGGCGCGCCAGGCCATTGCTCCCGAGGCGGAGGCAGAAGTGGGGGAGACCTTAGCGTAACATGTAACATGTAACAATGGTGGCGTGTGCCCCAAACACACGCGCTTGTCCTGCAAAGACAGGCCCTCAAAAATGGTTTGTATTCTATTCCAGCCAAATGGAAATTGTCTACCAGGCTGGTAGACAATTATAGAAAGTGGACAATGCCAATACGCCTATCCCTGAAATATTGCTTTGCGTACCTTGGAAGAAGCCTCTGAGGAAGAATAATAAGATTGTTTGAATTCTGCCGAGCATGAGAAAAATCAAGAGTGGGGGAGGCCTTAACGTAACATGTAACATGTAACATGTAACAATGGTGGCGTGTGCCCCCAAACACGCACGCGCTTGTCCTGCAAAGACAAGGAAAACAACTAAAGCAACGAGTACAACGTATGACAACAAGCGATTGTAGTGTACTTTGCGTACACTCCTCTTGTTGATGCAATCAGAATATGAAACAAGGCGGTCATCGGTCAGTATTCCGAACGACCGCCTCATTATAAACTCACTTGTTCGTTCAAATCGCTTTCAATGAAAACGCATATTTGAAATCGATGAATGAGTGAGTTCCTTGATTGTCTATCCATGCCGGTTCCTCATGGCTCTTGTTTGATATGGATACAGAATTGTCATTCTTGAACGTATCATAAACCGTTTCAAGTATTGACAACTGTTCGTTGGAGAAACTTGAAATGTCGCATGGCATATCCGACACAAGTTTGTTGCCCACATTCCCGTTCTTACCCTCCACTTCAATCAGGTTGATGTCATCTATCAGACTATACACCCTGTCCCATCTGTTGGGCACCGGACCGTATTGGATGGCTTTGAATGACAAACCCGTCATGGCTTGTCCGTTTTCCCGATAAGACAGGAAATCCGTATAAAACAAGATTTTGTTCATTTGGGTGACAAACACGCCGTTGAATTTTTCGATGAAGAACAAAAGGACGTTCTTCAACTTGCTTATGGATAACATGGCATAGCCATTATATCGGCTGCGTATATTGTCGCCGAAAACGAGCTTGTGTATCAAACCGTCCATGGAAGACCGGTCTTCGCACTCTTCCAAACGTGTTTTTATCTTCATGTATTCATCGTCAGACAATACGTTTTTGGCCGCATCCACAAATGTCTCAAATGTCTTTGGAGACTGGATGGCTTTCAATACTCGTCCGTTGGCCACATTGGGAATTTCTCCATTCTCGTACAAACGGTACTGGTTATCGCCAAAACCCAAAATCCTTGACATCTTCAATGCCGACAACATATAGCGGCTGCGTATTTCCTTTATCTCGTCGGGATAAGGAATGCCATGGGCAGTACGATAACTATTGTATATCTGCGAAGTATTGAACGTATCCACCTGCGTGGTCGTGAATGTTTCCTGCGTATCGACACATTGATAACACAGGTGGGTGTACTCGTATTCCTCTTTTCTGAAAACAGCCTTTCGAGTCTCTGTGACAAGGACTGCTTCGCCTCCTGTAAATGGACTTTTCATGACTTACTTGAATTTATATGTGATACGATATTCTGCTATGTGGAAAGAGATGCAAATGGCACTTGAATTACTGATGCCCATTGAAATCTTTATATATATGTCACGTCCGCTAACCTCTTTTCCGAATACCCACATTTCTCCTTTTTTGTTTAAGGTGTCCTCTATCGGTCCTTCCACGTAATCTTCGGAGTCAAGGTTCATGATGACATCTTCCCGGTATTTAGGCGTTATCTCCAGTTCCAATAGAGTCTGCATATTCTTGCCCCTGTCGTCACGAAAGACAATGCCGAATACCTTTACCTTTTGAATGAACTTGGAGAGAAACAACTCTACTTCTTCCTTTGTAGCCATAATCTCCTGTTGTTTTGCGTGCAAAGTTAATGCTTTTGTCTGAATATGGCAAGAAAAAGCCAATAAATTCAACTTTATCGTTGAATAAGGCAAGCCAAAATGCTTCGATGAAGAGAATATCGGCCATACAAAGCTATGTTATAAAGTCCTATTTATTAGACAATTCTACAATAGCGGCTTTTATAGTGACGAAGTCAGGAGGCAACAACATGACACAGATCTTTGGGTAAGCCATGAGCAGAACTGAGCTTGCTCAAGTTCTGCGCATGGCGAGTTGATGCTTACACCTCTTCGTGCGTCGTTCGAAATCTCGGACGAACCACCACTTGATTAGTGCTTCACGAGGTGGTCAATCACCTGCTGGCGGTTGCGGCCCGCGCCTCGGTAGCCGACGTGTATCCACTGGGCCTGGCCCGCGGAGGCGGTCTCCCAGATGAGCTGGTCAAACGGGAGGTTGTCCATCATCCAGGCGAACCACTGGCGGCCCGTCTTGACATCGGGGACAAAGATGTCGGCGGCGCAGCCGCGCGTGTGGTCCGAGGTTTTCACGCCCCCGACGGCGGCGTTGAGCTTCGCCGAGCGGTAGCCGCTGTTGATGCGGACGGCGTGGCCGAGATGGGCCCGCAGCGGCTCCAGGACGTGGAGACAGAGCTGCTGGAGGTTGCAGATGGCCGGGAGGGGCGGCGTGTTGTCTATGCGCCGTGTGACGGCAACGAGGGAGGTGGTAAACTCCGCGAGGCGGAAGTGTTCTGACAGTATAAGTGACATGGTTTTGTTCTCCTTTTTTGATGTTTTGTTTTTGATGATCGTTTTGATGATTTGGCAGAGCCCGAGGCAGCAGAAGTGCGAAGTGGGAATCTCCTTAACGTAACATGTAACATGTAACATTGTAACATTGTAACATTGTAACATGACGGGCTTCCTCTCTTCTCCCCATTTGTCCGCTCTGCACAAAGAATAGATTGTAAAGATAGTTACGAGCGAAAGCAGGAGGTTCACATAGCTTTGCTATGTGCCAATTTTGCTGCGATGAAAAAAGTTGGAAAATATTTGTGATTTTATTTGGTGGTATCAAAAAATCTCCGTACCTTTGCACCCAGATACAAGACTTGCGGAACAAACCCATAGAGGGCCCGCGACGGGCCACTCTTACGACAGGGGCGAGGGATAAACAACTATCGGCGCCGGTCCTAAGCTACCATCGGCAAGGTCTCTGTTTTCGAGCAAGGCCCTCGCTCCTGAGCGAGCAAAGAAAGAGAAAGCCAGGAGAGCAAAAAAGAGAGGGCCAAGAGAGAGTTAAAACCCAATTTTCAACACCTTAAAACCTTAAGAGCAATGATTAATTACAGTATCACGGCACGAGCCGTCAACCCGAATCTCTTCGAGATCAACCAGGCCAAGACGCGTATCAACCAGGCCAAGGCCGAGGGCAAGACGCCCGACCCCAAGGACGAGGCACTCGTCGGGACCGTCGTCACCAACTACTTCGCCACGGCACAGTACACCGAGGTGATGACTATCGAGAAGTTTGCCCGCCACATCGCCGACCACGGCACGACCTACTCCCGCGCCGACATCATGGCGATCCTCTACATGGCAGTCGACTGCATGCGCGAGCAGCTGCTGGAGGGCAAGAAGATCCGCCTCGGCGAGCTCGGCGACTTCTCCCTCTCGCTCAGCAGCAAGGGGGCTGAGACGGCAGAGAAGTTCAGCTCGCAGAACATCCAGCGCGTCGCGGTCAGCTGGGAACCGGGCAGCGAGTTCCGCAACCTCCTCGCCGACGCGGAGTTCAACCTCGTGGCCACGCGTTCGGCCCAGGCGGCCGTCCTCAAGGCCATCAAGGAGGGCAAGACCAACGTCGATATCTCCGCGCCCATCAACCCGGATGGAGACCCCTCCAGCCCTGGGAGCCCCTCCAACCCCGGCGGCACGACGCAGCCGAAGAAACACACGCTGACGGTCCGCTCGGCCAACGAGAGCCAGGGTAGCGTCTCGGGCGGCGGCACCTTCGACGAGGGCAGCACGCAGACCGTCCGAGCCACCCCGAAGACCGGCTTCGCCTTCGACAAGTGGAGCGACGGCAGCACGCAGAACCCGCGCACGCTGAAGCTCACCTCCGACCTCACCCTCACGGCCTCCTTCAAGACGGCCACCACGGGCGGCGGAGACCAGGGTAGCGGCGGAGACCAGGGCGGCGGCACGCTGGGCGACTGACCCACGGGGCGGGTCGGCAGGCCTCACGGCCCAACGAGCAGCAGAACCTCACGGCCCAACGAATAGCTGAAGCCTGCTTGTAGCCACGCCAGCTGCGGCCCAGGCTGCATCAGATGCTGACCCTGCCACCCGCCCTGCGTAAAGGGGGAGAGCGAAGCCCTGGGGCTTCCCACGGGCCACCCGCCCACGGCGCCTACTAAAGGAAATTCGCCATACGATCGGAAAGACCCTTGCCATCTCGCCCTCTCCCTTGACGCCCTGCTGAGGAGGAAAAACAACAAATACAATATTTACAAGGAGATACAACGCTTCGCGGGGACAACACACGCTATGCGTGTAACAAGCCCTCTGCAAGGTAAACAACAAGATACAACAGCTTCGCGGGGACCTAACACACGCTACGCGTGTAACAAGCCTTCTGCAAGGTAAACAACAAGATACAACAGCTTCGCGGGGCCATGCGCAGAACTGAGCTTGCTCAAGTTATGCCATGGCGAGAAAGAGTGCCATGAAATGGAACAGCTTCGCGGGGACACATGGCTATGCGGACAATACTATGCAGGAAATGCGTCAAGTTGTGAGCAAGGCGAAGCGTTGTAAAATGTTGTTTCGCAACAAGCAACCCTTGGTTTGCTAGAGCCTCGAAGAGGCAAATGTCCTGGCGAAGCGTTGTTACTTGTTGTAAAAGTTGTTTTAGTTGTTTTCTTAACTTATCCTAATGGCATTGAGGATATTGAGTGGACAAAGCAAACTTGGTTGTAAAACATTGTAAAAGTTGTTTTAGTTTGTCTTCTTGACTTGTCCTCGCGTTGCCACCGAAAGCAGAGAGAAAAGTACTCATTAGTCAAACCCTTAAACGAAAAGAAAATCATGGATGAAAAGAAAAGACAGGTATGGCGCTTCATCATTCAGACCGCCATCTCGATCCTCACGGCCATAGCCACGGCCCTCGGTGTGACGAGCTGCATGGCAGGCGTATAGCCACGGCAAGACCACAACAAAACAAGGGCACTCGTCAATTTGCCGACGGGTGCCCTCTTAGCTATTCGCTCATCTGTTTGTGTGATTTCCCCAACGAGTCATAACGCTCCATCGATTGAATTAACTTTTCTTATGTGGAAAACTTTGCAAATATTTTCTACTCATGCCGTTAAGGATTTCGCAGTAGCCTAAACAGTCGTCAACACAGAGACCATAGGCCTCCCCCGTGGTGGACAAGCGCCACCGCGCGGTCTCTATGGTCTCGTTTCGTAGATCGTTGCAACGTCGTTGACCATCTCACTTTATAGTTGTTCTATCAGATCTGGCTTAAGCAAGAAATCCATCAGACCAACAATATAAAATCCATTGTTGTCATGATACGGTTTGATGTCATCGCGCATGATGATAATCTTCTTAAAGGAATCATCGATCCTTTTTAATGAAGCACTTTCTTGCTCTCTTTTGTCATCATCAGGCATGGCAAATGCTGATTGGATATAATATCTGCGGTCTGCCATATTTGCAACGAAATCTACTTCCAATTGTTTGCGCTCTGTTGCAGTCCTTGTCTCTACCATACCTACATCAACACAGAAACCCCGTAAGCGCAACTCGTTGTATATGACATTTTCCATGATATGATTCTCTTCCACCTGCCTGAAATTCAGCAAGGCATTGCGCAATCCGATGTCTTGGAAATAGTATTTGGAAAGTGTGCCTATATATTTTCTGCCCTTGATGTCATAGCGCATTGACTTCTCTATAAGAAAAGCATCTTCCATGTAGGAAAGATATTTGGATATGGTTTTTCTGTCAAGCGTTTCATTCTTTACACTTTTGAATGTTTTTTCCAACTTGCTGGGATTGCATGGAGAGCCAATACATGAAGCCATCACACGCATCAATTCCATAAACTCCTCGCTGTTTCTCAAGTTGTTTCTCTCTATTATGTCCTTGAGATACACAGTCTCGTGTAAAGAACGGAGGTAGGCAGCTTTCTTCTTCTCGCCGTCCAACTCCAATATACCAGGTAGTCCACCATAGGTGTAATAACTTTTCCACAATTCCAACTTGTCGCCCCCTAAAGAGTTGTATAATTCAGCAAAAGACAATGGGAACAGATGGATTTCATCACCACGTCCCCGAAACTCTGTGACCACATCCTTGGATAGAAATTTGGAGTTGCTTCCCGTGACGTACACATCCGCGTTGCGGATATGCAAAAGACTATTCAGCACATCCGTAAACTCATCTATCATTTGCACTTCGTCCAATATGATATAGTAGAGTTTGTCATCTACAATACGTTCATGAATATGTTGAAGAATAACATCAGGGTCACGCAAGTTCTTGTTAAGGCGATCGTCCAATGCGATTTCTATGATATGGTCTTCGCTTACTCCTGTTTCAATCAAATGATTGTGAAACAAGTTGAAGAGAAGAAACGATTTGCCGCTTCTTCTGATCCCAGTTACAATCTTTATGAGATTGTTTGACTTGCTTGATATAAGTTGCTGTAAATAATAATCCCTTTTTATAATCATGGCCATTCCCGAAAAGTGACATTAGTGTCAACTTTCGGGAATGCAAAGGTACGTTTTTTACTGGAAAAGAAAGAATCCATTCCCGAAAAGTGTCATTAATGACAAAAATCGGGAATGGAAATGGCCTTTTATGGTTCTTCTCGAAAATGGAGTGATTCGACGTGGACACATGGAAAACAACTTGAACAACTTTTACAACAAGTAACAACGCGCGGACACATCGCCTCTTCGAGGCCCATGCTGACCAAGGGCTGCTGCAAGGGAAACAACTATGAACAACGCTTCGCCTTGGACACATTTCCTGCTGATTTCTCCTGGCGTAATGTCCTGGCGAAGCCTTGTATTTTGTTGTTTACCTTGCAGCAGGATTGCAATACGCGCGAAGCGTGTAGGTTGTTACTTGTTGTAAAAGTTGTATTTGTTGTTTTTCCTAACTCAGCAGGACGTATTGCCAACAGTACAAACCCTATCACTCGATTTTCCGGATGAACCCCTTTTATGTGGTTTTACATTCAAAACCTCATACTGTTCGATCCCAAAATACATTGAGAAGCAGTGACATTTTCCATATTCATTCCCGAAAACTGACACAAATGACAAAAATCGGGAATGTACTCTATGTGTTGGTCTTGCTCAATGAAAATGAACATGGCTGCAACACATGGCTGCAACACATGGCACAACACAGAGCAAACCATCGCAACACGATCCGTCTCTGATAGTTCATATACCATACCTTTTGCTGGCGAACAAGAACCAAAAATGTGATAAAAAGGTTTCAAAACCATGGTGCGAATGTCAAGCCAAATCGTTGTAAATGAGAGAGTAAAGAACAAAGCCGTGACACAGTTCTGTTCGCACCACCTCAATATATAGTAAATGTATGTTTCAGCGTACGTTCTTGATAATCGACCTCTATAGCCTCGATATTGCCCATGCCATTGACCTGCCGGTTGTCGCATAGATAGAAACCGGCCTTCGGCGTAGGGAAAATCTCCGTGGGTAGCCTCACGCTTATTTGATGCTTGATAGAACGCTCACCTTCTTGACCATCCTTGTCAGGAATGGAGTCCAGATGTTTCTTTAATGGTTCAAAAGATGACTCCGAGAATAGATAGAGATATTCCTCATGATCATGACTACTTGTTTGAAGCAGTGTAAAGTCATCACCGAAATCAAACCCAATAACATTTTTTTAATTATACTCGCAACCTGAGCTTTTGATAGAGGCCGATAGGATGCTAAGGCATAGAAAAACAAAGCAACAATCCAAACGGGTATCATGATGATAGTGATGGGTATCATAATCCACCATGATAGATTCTGAAATCCTAAAAACAACCCGTTGGCGGAATTAATTTAAGTTGATAAACATAAGTAAAAAGTTGTACATGTCGCTGATTTTTAGTAACTTAGTGGTGTTCAAAACATTAAGTTCAAACCATCGTATGTACAACCTTTATACAAAATTCGTCAAAATACTCGAGATATGCAAGCAATTCTCTGAAAATCTCGTCAATGAATCTGGTAATGTTCCACGTCGTGGTCCTGTTCCCAAGTTTTCGGATTTGGAAGTGGTGGCGCTATCCCTGACGGCAGAGACCGAGAGCATTGATAGTGAGAAGTGGTTGTTCGACTATAAATTGCAAGAATACAAGGACCGCATTCCCAATCTCATATCAAAGGAGACAGTTCAATGACCGCAGGAAGAAAACGGCAGGCCTGTGTGAGGAACTGCGCAAGCGGATTGCCATGGAAATGGATGGCGGAGAGGAACAATTCTTTTGTTGACTCCAAGCCGATAGAGGTTTGTAGGGTTGCAAGAGGAAAACGTTGCAAGATGGGACGTACCGGCAATTTCTCGCAAGCTCCCGACTTCGGCTTCTGTGCTTCGCAGAACACTTTTTATTTTGGTTATAAGTTACACGCTCTCTGTGGGTTAAGTGGAGTTATCCATTCCTATGATCTGTCAAAAGGCAAGTGTGGCTGACCTCCATTATATGAAGGATGTAAGACATACTTATCACGACTGTAGCATCTTATGGTGACAAAGGGTATATTGGAGCTGACGTACAGCTTGACTTGTTCGAAACCGCACACATAAGACTGGAGTGTCCGTATCGGCTCAACCAAAAGGACTGGAAACCGACATTCATTCCGTTTGCAAAGGCAAGAAAGAGGATTGAGACAATATTCTCACAACTTACAGACCAGTTCTTGGTCATCAGAAACTACGCGAAAAATAACGAATGGTTTGTTTGCCAGAATCATTGGCAAAAAATTAGTGCACTTACCATTCTGCAATACGTAAACTTCATTAACGACAAGCCCATTGGCAGAATTAAGTATGCACTAAATTAATTCCGCCAACAGGTAAAAACAAACAAATGATACTGGCTACAACGGCTATGGCTATAACTATTTGTACCGATTTGTTGGCAGAAATCTCTGCCTGTACATCGCTGTCAATTATTTCTGTATATTGATGATTTGGTGTGAAGTCTATCATATTGTATCGGTAGTTCCCCTTGCTGGATTCTGTTGCTGCAAAGATACAACTTTATCCTTAAAAGCGATAGTTTTCTACGGAGAATATTTGTTTTGTCCGTTCAAAACTATCGTATTTTACAGTTCTACTGCTTTCATATCTGCACACAAACAAGAGAAATTGTTCACCATAAATGGCGCATGGAAACAAAGGCTCGCATTATTTGAATGTTGACTTCAATGGCTGTTTGTGAACGAAGAACACTACTAAGCATTGCCACACCTTGCTCTGTAAAAGCATAAGTTGAATAGCGGTTGCCGCCTCTGCCATTTGAGATCACAATTTGTGACCTCAAACGTGTTGTTACTTATTATTGTATGCAAAGGTTGTGCTTTTAGCCTTTAAGCCACTATTGTACAACCCCTTTCTTTGAAAAGAACGTAAAATCAATGAAAATCATCACGAAAATGCAGAAGACTAATTTTCTGAGGGGAAAATAGATGCTTTTTGAGTTAAAATAGACGTAAAACGCATAATTGTGTGCATAATTCCGTGGCTTTCTTCTTTGTTTCAAGAGAAAACTGTACCTTTGTAATTGGAATATAATGCTCAAAAAGATGGTAAATAAAGATCTCAATAGAATCAAGGTTGTCCTTGCCGAACAGAAACGCACGGCCAAATGGCTTGCAGAACCTGCTTACGGGTAAAGTGAGGCTCGATGGGTATAAATCAAAAGGATTCAAGAATACAGAAGTAGGCATGATGCAGCAGTTACTAACAGGTAAAATCAAACTCGTGTAGACTATGGAAAAGAATTTTGCAAGCTCGTCTGTCATGCGACAGAATGTGCTCAACAACCAACTGGCCGTCGGGGAAATCCAGAAGGCAGTTGGTATCAAGGGCATCTTGTTTGAGAACGAATATAAGTTCGTAAAGAAGCAGATAGCTGATTTCTTCGAGGTTACAGAGCGAACCATAGAACTTTGCCTGGAGAAACATGCCAGGGAACTGGAACGCAACGGCTACGAGGTGCTTCGAGGTAAACGCTTGATGGACTTTAAGTTAGTAGTGCAGAATAGTGTTGGTGCCGAAATCGATTTCGGTACCAAAACCACAGTGCTGGGTATATACAACTTCCGCACACTCTTGAATATCGCCATGTTGCTCACTGACAGCCAGAAAGCCATGCAGCTCAGGAGCACCATTTTGGACATTGTCATTGATACCATCAACAAGCGTACGGGTGGAAGCACCAAGTACATCAACCAACGAGACGAAGACTTTGTCGACAACATACTTAGGGGTGAAGATTATCGCAAAGAGTTTACTGATGCTCTAAGGGACTATGTAGATATGGGTAACTTCAAGTATATGGTCTATACCGATAAGATCTACAAAAGTATTTTCAAGGAGAATGCTGCTGAATATCGAAAAGTCTTGAAACTTGCTGCTAATGAGAAAGTACGTGACACCATGTATAGCGAGGTGCTGGATATCATAGCAAGTTATGAAGTTGGTTTTGCTGACGCGTTGAAGAAAAAGTCAACATATTTGGGCCGCAAATTGTCAAGCGCAGAGACCGATCGATTATTTGTAGACTTTGAAAGTTTCAGGGCGTTTGAGCCTCTGAGAGAAAAAGCCAGAAATAAGATGGCAAGCAGAGACCTGTGTTTCCGCGATGCGCTGCACGAAAATCTGAAAGAGTATATCAGCAGTGTGCCGTCTTCAGACTTCGACAGATTCCTTGGTGAAAAGAGCATGGATCTTGAGAAGAGACTGGAGCAGTATGAGGATGCATTGAAACGATTAAAGGAGCGCGACTAATATGACGATATACATTACATTGGAGCAAGCACTCGCTACACATCGGTCAACCATAGAACACAGTGGAGGTGGAGACTGCTCAGACATAAATATCGGCTATCTGGAAAGTGCGCTTGAGATGGTGCAGAATGATGACTACTATCCCTCATTCAAGGATAAGCTAGTGCATCTGGTGTGGTCTGTCAATCGTAACCATTCCTTCTCTGACGGCAACAAAAGACTTTCAATCACGATAGGCGTATTGTTCCTATCACTGAATGGCTATCTGTATTGTATCAAGCGATTCCTTTCGGAGATGGAGAATATCAGCTATCATCTTGCTGCCGGAAGAATTGAAAAGGAGTTGCTGGACAAATTGATTTCTTCCATTCTCGACGGGGAGGAGGACTTCAACGAACAAGTTAAAATGGAACTGTTCTTAGCAATAGCAGACGAAACAATAGGCTTTGACGAATAAATAACGCGGATTATGAGACAGCATATTAATCCAACGGTGGATTCTGAGCGTCAGGTGTAAACAGAATCATCAAGTTGCTCCATGAGCACAATGGCTACAACTAAATCGCCATCATGTCATCATGTCATCATGTCATCATGCCGTTAAGGATTTCTGCATGAACCATAAAGACAAAAACAAGGGCACTCGTCGGCAGAAGACGGGTGCCCTGTTTGTTATCCCAATTTTTTTCAATCTATACCTGTTTGCTTGGGAAGCAAAGAGGGTAGGGGATGAGGGAAGGCTACCCCCCCCTGCGCGCTCTCTGTGGTTCGTTCCGCCCCCCCCCTGCGATCACTCGCCGAGACTTTGGAGCTGGCCCTGGCCCTCCTCCATAAACTTCTTGGCGGCCCGCAACTGGTGGCGCATGACGCTCAGCAGCTGCTGCGTCTCCTGCAGGAGATTGAGATAGACCAGGTCCACCTGTATCATCTTGGTGCCGTGGCTCTTCTGCATGCGGTTGAGGTGCTCCTTGCGCACGAGCGACAAGTCGTCCTTGCAGCCGTCGGCCTCGGCCAGCGTGGCGCGATAGTTGGCGTACTGTCCTGTGGAGATTTGCTCGTAGGTGGCGCGCATCAGTTCGTTGACCCTGCGGCGTATCGGCTCATACTCCGTCTCGTAGGCCTTCGGGAGCGGGTTGAAGTTGTTGTCGACGTGCTCCTTGATGGGGGCGAGCATGCGGCGCAGCGTGTAGACGTACTGCTGGTCGCTGTTGATGCCGACGTGGAACCACGTGTTGCGCTCGATGGCCAGGTCCATCGGCGATCGGCGCAAGCCCAGCATCTCCTGGCGGCGATACTTCTTCAGCAGGTCCAGTTCGCGGCGCATGCTCTTTTGGCTCTGCCGCAGCGCCCGCACGTTCTGCGTGGCAAAGGCCTCGACGATGGCGTTGTATTGCTCCATGATATACTTGCAGACCGTGCTCTGCGTGTCGCGCACGTGGCTGCGCAGCATCTCCCAGACCAGCTCCGGGTCGCGCGTGCGCATCATCAGGCGGAAAGTGTCGTCCTCCTGCTTGGCCTTGGCGCTCTTCGCCTTGTACTGGCGGTTGCTGCGGTAGAGGAGGAAGACCACGAGCGCCATGAAGCCACACTGCACGACGACGCCGCCAAACCACATGGCGAGGCAGACCAGGGCGCAGGCGATGAAGGCCACGCCCGCCGTGATAAACCAGCCGCCGATGACGCTCAGCACGCCCGTGACGCGGAAGACGGCGCTCTCGCGGCTCCAGGCGCGGTCGGCCAGGCTCGTACCCATGGCCACCATGAAGGTGACGTAGGTCGTGGAGAGGGGCAGCTGGTGGTTGGTGCCGAAGGTGATGAGCATGGAGGCGATGACGAGGTTGATGGCGGCGCGCACCACGTCGAAGGCGGCCTTGTCGTCCTGGAGCTCCACCTCGTTGGTGTTGAAGCGCGTGCCCACCCAGCGGCGCAGGCCGGCGGGGAAGAGGCGCTTGCCGCCCTCGATCAGGTTTTGGGAGCAGCGGACGATGGCGCGGGCGGCGCGGCTCGAGCCAAACATCTCGTCGCCCTCGTCCTGGCGGGAGAGATCGACGGAGGTCTGGATGACGTGCTGCGCCTTCTTCGAGGTGGCCATGGCAAAGATCATCACCAGGCCCGCCAGGATCAGGTAGAGGGGCGGCGTCGTGGCGCTCTCCATCAGCGAGGACATCATGAAGGTGTCGATGGTCTGGCCGTGGGCGTGGGCCGTGAAGTCCTGGTAGGAGTCGAGGCCGGCCAGCGGCACGCCGATGAAGTTGACGAGGTCGTTGCCGGCAAAGGCCATGGCGAGGCCAAACGTGCCCATGAGGACGGTAAACTTGAAGATGTTGACGCGGAGCAGGTGGAGCGCCTGCATCGCGACGGTAGAGACGAGGAAGGTGCAGAGCAGCAGCCAGTTGGTGTGGTCCTCGATGTAGTCGCGCACGTTCTCGGGCAGGTAGGGGCTCTTGCCCATGCCCTTCATGAAGATGAAGTAGGAGAGGGCCGTGAAGGCGATGCCGCCGAAGATGGCGATGCTATAGCGGCTGTGCTTCGAATAGTGGAAGGTGAAGACGATGCGGCTCAGCCACATCACCACCATACCGATGACAAAGGAGATGGCCACCGAGACGAAGATGGCGATGATCACCTGCAAGGCCTTGTCCGAGTTGAGCAGGTCGGCGTATTCCAGCGTGGGGTCGCCCATCACCTTGAGCAGCGCGAGCATCGCCGTGCCGCCCAGCAGCTCGAAGACGAGCGAGACGGTGGTGGAGGTAGGCATGCCGAGCGTGTTGAAAGCGTCGAGCACGATGATGTCCGTCACCATCACGGCCAGCATGATGGTCATCACCTCGTGGAAGGAATAGTGGGCCGGCATCATGATGCCGTGGCGGGCCACGTCCATCATGCCCGAGGACATCACGGCGCCGAGCATCACGCCCACCGAGGCAATGATGAGGATGGTGCGAAACGACGCCACGCGGGCGCCGACGGCCGATTGCAAGAAGTTGACCGCATCGTTGCTCACGCCGACAAACAAGTCGAAGACGGCCAGGCAGAGCAGGAAGATGACGATACACAGATAAATGGTCTCCATGTGTTGTAAATGTTATGTTTGTTAATTTCTTCGGGTGCAAAGTTACGCCGACGATGCTACAAACTTTTTGCTATCGCGTTACAATACGGTTACAACGCCCCGGCAGACCGCTTTTCTTCTTTATGCCTCATCCTGCATGGAGTCGCATTGTTACATGTTACATGTTACATGTTACGTTAAGGCCTCCCACTTCCATCTCCCTTCCTTCTCCCGTGGATAGCGCTTGTCACACAAAAATACTGTTTTTGTGACAAAAAACATTAAAAAGAGTAGTAGCTTCGCATGCCCCTCCTGTCTTTGTCACAAATATTTGCTATCTTTGTGACAAAATTCGGAGGGTTATGAATAGTACAGCTCAGAAAATAGAAAGTTCAATAGACAATATAGGCAGGGGAAGTATTTTCTTTGCTGATGATTTTGTGAACATGGGAACTGCCGAAAACATACGGCAGATATTGCTTCGTTGTGCTAAAAGTGACAAAATTGTCCGTATAGCGAAAGGCATTTATTGTTATCCAACGATTGACGACAGGCTTGGTCTTGGGGTGCTCATGCCTTCTTATGACGAAATAGCCAATGCCATAGCAGAGCGGGCACATGCTCGAATCGTACCGACGGGAGATTACGCATTGAATGTATTAGGACTGTCAACGCAGGTCCCAATGAACTGTGTCTATTTGACTGACGGAACGCCCCGTAGGATAGAAATATCAGGAGGTAGGGGAATTGTTTTCAAAAAAACAACTCCCAAGAATTTGGCATTCAAGAACAGATTGGCCATGTTGGTAACATCGGCGTTGAAATCTATCAAACAAGAAAATGTAACACCACAACAGATAGAGCATATAGGACAATTGCTGAGAAAAGAAGACAAGGAATCCGTGTTGGCAGACTTGGCACTTATGCCTATTTGGATAAGAAAAATTGTGACAAAGGCCTATGAATAACTATTTCTATCTATCAACGGAAGACAAGCAGCTCGTTTTGCGACAAGCTTCGGCTCGTTTAGGATTGCCACCACAAGCAATAGAAAAAGACTTGTGGGTGACAACCATACTTCAAATTGTGTTCACCTTGCCGTTTTCAGACAAACTCATCTTTAAAGGCGGTACGTCTTTGAGCAAGGTGTGGTGTCAGATAGAACGTTTTTCTGAGGATATAGACTTGGCGGTTGACCGTTCCTTGTTCGGAATGGAAGGTGATTTGACAAAGAAGCAAATCAAGAAACTCCGCAAGATGTCCTCGCTGTTTGTTAGTGAAGAGTTCTGTCCTGCTCTCCAAAGGGGAATAGAACAATATGGACTGTCTGCACTATGCTCGATCGAACCACAACCAGATGGTGAAGGCGATAATACTTACCCAGAACCAAGAAAGATATTTGTGAAGTATCAGAGTGTCTGTGCAGATCCAATAGAATATCTTTCTCCCGTGGTCATGTTGGAGATCGGTGCAAGGTCTTTGTTGGAACCCAATACACAGACTAATATCCGCAGTATGGTAGAAGAGCAGTTCCCTACCATTCAGACGACACTTGTTGACAGTTTGGTAGCAACGGCATTGGCCAGTAAGACATTCCTTGAAAAGGCATTTCTCCTGCATGAATTGTTTTCCGTTGAAGGACGAGGACAAACCGCGGAGCGTAAGTCAAGACATCTCTATGACTTGTCAAGAATGATGGATAAAGACTTTGCCATAGACGCTATCAACGATGATGAGTTGTGGGAGTCCATTAGGCACCATAGGGAGATTTTCACAAGTGTCAGAGATGTGGATTATGCTCCAGATGTGCGTAAGCGGATAATACTCGTTCCTCGTTTAGATATACAAGCTGCATGGGAGAAAGATTACAAAAGCATGTGCTCCTCCATGATATTCGGAGAAAAGCCTACATTTAAAGAATTGTTGGAGAGAATGGCCTTGCTTGAAAAACGTTTTCGTGAGGCATAGGTTTTTGACACCCTCCAATCCAAATAAGGAAGTTTGATGAGCCCTTTTTAGGACCGATCAAGCTGGTAAACTGCCAACTGTGGTCCTTTCTCAGATACACGTTGTATGGTCGCATGGAGTCGCTTTGTTACATGTTACATGTTACATGTTACGTTAAGGCTTCCCCACTTCCATCTCCGCCTCCTCGCTAAGCGAGGACAAGTCGTGTAAGCGTTAAGGATAATAAGGAAACCAACCATTGTTTTAGTTGTTTTTCCTGCTGACCTTTGTTTTTTTACTCCTTGGCCAGGGAGAAGTCAAACTGCAGTCCGCCCCCCTTGCGGTTGCTGACGCGTATGCTGCCGCGGTGGAGGATGACGGCGTTCTTGACGATGGCGAGCCCCAGGCCTGTGCCTCCGAGCGACCGGCTTCGCCCCTTGTCGACGCGGTAGAAGCGCTCGAAGAGGCGCGGCAGATGCTCCTCGGGCACGCCGCGGCCCGTGTCGGCGATGGTAAACTGCCAATAGTTGTCCTCGGCACGCGCCTTGACATAGACGGTCGTCTCCTCTCCCGCATAGGCCAGGGCGTTGTCGATGAGGTTGCGGAAGATACTGTAGAGCATGCTCCTCACCCCCCTCACCGTCAGCTCGGCGGGCAGAGAGACGAGGAGCCTCATCTGCCTTTGCTGAAACTGCAATGCCGTCTCCTGCTCTATCTCCCGGACCATCCGCGCGATGTCCACCGTCTCCTTGCCGTGCAGGTCCTTCACCTCGTCCATGACGTTGAGCGTCGAGATGTCGGCCAGCAGCGAGGAGAGCCGCTGGCTCTGCGCGTAGCAGCGGTCGAAAAACATTTGGCGCGTCATCTCGTCGATCGTGGGATGGTTGATGAGCGTCTCCAGGTAGCCCTGGATGCTCGCCACGGGCGTCTTCAGCTCATGGGCGATGTTGTGGGTGAGCTGGCGTTTGAGTTCGTCCTGCTCCCTGCGCGTGCGCTGGTAGCGCTTATAGACCTTGATGATGCGCTCGGCGATGTCGCCCAGCTCGTCGTCGGGAAAGACCGCCAGGTCCTTGATGTCGAGCGACTCGTTGTGGTCGGCCCGCGAGGCGAAGAGGCGCAGCTTGGTGATGTTGTTGCCCAGTCGGCGCGTGAAGTTGTAGAGCAGGAGCGTCAGCAGCACGACGGCGCCCAGCGCAAACCAAAGATAGTTTTTGTCCGTGTTGAGCACGCTGGCGAGGTTGTCGTTGTAGGGCAGGGCGCTGCGGACGATGTAGCGGTGGGAGGGGAAATAGGTGGCGGAGTAGAAGAAAGCCTGCGGCACGGTGGCGCTCTTGCGCTCGATGGCGTGGCCGCTGCCGTCGTCGAGGGCCTGGCGCACCTCCTGGCGGTTGGCGTGGTTGTGGATGTGGCTCAGGTCCTTCTGCCACGTGTCGTAGAAGACCGTGCCGTCGGGACGGATGAGCGTCACGCGCAGCCCCCTCATGTCGTTGTCGACGATGTAGCGGTCGATGAACGGTTTGATGTCCTTCGGCGACGAGGTGATGGCCTCGCTCATCTGCACGTTGAAGTCCTGGAGGCGCGCGTCGAGCACCGACACCTTGTAGTCCTTCTCCCGTCGCTGCTGATAGACGATGAAGGTGAAGGCAAAGAGCAGGAAGATGGAGAGCACACCGAGGTAGAGGCGCATTCCCACGGGGATGCGGGTGCGCAGCGGCGCGAAGGGAGGAAGCCCCGTGGGCCCCTGGGCGGTCCCTTGGTTGTCCCCTTGCGTAGTCCCTTGGTTAGTCCCTTGGATGTCCCCTTGATTAGTCCCTTGCGTAGTTCCTTGGTTGTTCCCTGGCGTAGTCTGCTGGTTGTTCTGTTTCATCCTTCCGTCTCCCATCATCCCGTCAGTTGGTCTTCACCTCAAATCCGTATCCGAATCCCTGCCGCGTCACGATATGCTCGGCGTAGGCCTTCACCTTGCGGCGCAGCCGCGTGATGTTGACGTCCACGGTGCGGTCGAGCACGATCACGTCGTGGGGCCACACATGATTGATGAGCTGCTGGCGGCTCAGGATCTTCCCCCTGTTCTCCAGCATCATCAGGAGCAGCGAATACTCGATGCGCGTGAGCGCGACGTGCTCCCCATCGACCCACACCTCCTTGCGGTTGTCGTCGAGGACGAGCCCCTGGTAGCGGATCACGCCCTCCTCGTCCTGCGCCTCCTCGTCCTGCGACGTGCGGCGCAGCACCGCCTTGACACGGGCCAGCACCTCGCGCAGCGAGAAAGGCTTCGAGATGTAGTCGTCAGCGCCCAGGTTGAGGCCCTCCACGGTGTCGTCCTCCGTGTCGCGCGCGGTCAGAAAGATGATGGGCGTCTGCTTCGTCAGCGGGTTGTCCTTCACTCTTCTGGCCATCTCGAACCCCGACATCTCGCCCATCATCACGTCCAGCAGCAGCAGGTCGTAGGCGGCAATGTCCAGCGTCAGCGCCTCTTCGGCGGAGTAGGCCACGTCGGTCCGGTAGCCCTCCGCCTCCAGGTTGAACTGAAGAATCTCGCAGAGGTCGGCCTCGTCGTCGACCACCAGTATGCGATAATGCTTGTCTTCCATATTTGCGATATGTTCATGAATCGGGGGCAAAGTTAGGCAAAAAATGTGGAACGCGGCGCGCTTTGCGGGTTACGATTTGATGACAACGAGTGGTGAGGCCCAAAACTTCGGATGCTTGATTTATGACAAGAAGTAGGTATTTTTGTTAAAAAAACAAGTCGGTGACGTTTCGTTTCATGGAAAAAATGTACTTTTGTCGGCGAAAATTGTTTGCAGAATAACAAAAAGTTAATGACCTATGAAGAAAATCAGAGCCGCCGTAGTTGGCTACGGCAACATCGGACGTTACACGGTCGAGTCTCTTGAGGCTGCCCCCGATTTTGAGATTGCAGGCGTTGTACGCCGTCAGGGTGACAAGGACAAACCACTCGAACTGACCCCCTACGAGGTGGTCGACGACATCACGAAGCTCAAGGAGGTCGACGTGGCCTTCCTCTGCACGCCGACGCGCTCCTGCCCCGACTACGCCGAGCGCCTGGTGGCCTTGGGCATTAACACCGTCGATAGCTTCGACATCCACACCAGCATCCTCGAATACCGCACGCGACAGATGGAAAACTGCAAGAAGGCGGGCCGCGTCAGCGTCATCGCCGCTGGATGGGACCCGGGAAGCGACTCCGTGGTGCGCGTGCTCCTGGAGGCACTCGCCCCGAAGGGCCTCACCTACACCAACTTCGGTCCGGGTATGTCGATGGGCCACAGCGTCGTGGCTCGCTCCAAGAAGGGCGTCAAGAACGCGCTCTCCATGACCATCCCCCTGGGCGAGGGCATCCATCGCCGCATGGTCTATGTGGAACTGGAGGACGGCTACACCGTGGCGCAGGTCGAGGCGGAACTCAAGGCTGACGACTACTTTGCCCACGACGAGCTCCACGTCTTCGCCGTGAAGTCGGTGGACGACGTGCGCGATATGGGCCACGGCGTACACCTCACCCGCAAGGGCACGAGCGGCAAGACGCCCAACCAGCGCATGTCCTTCGACATGAGCATCAACAACCCGGCGCTCACGGCGCAGATCCTGGTCGGTGTGGCCCGCGCCTCCTTCCGACTGGCCCCGGGATGCTACACCCTGCCCGAGATACCGGTCATCGACCTGCTCCCGCAGTCGCGCGAGGAGGTGGTGGCTACCCTCGTATAACTCGTATAAGCTATCGCGCTCTACGGGCGACCGTGTGACGGGCCACGGCCCATGCTGGCCATATCATCAACCCGAGGATCTCATGGAATCAACCCGAGGATCTCACGGAGCGCCAGTAGGACAGATGAAATAAAGTCTAAAATCCCTCATTTTGGCAAGGAAGTCGGTCGGCTTCTTCCCAAAATGAGGGATTTTGTTTACACATTTGTCCCGATTTGTGCACATCTTTGTCGTTTTTGTGCACAATGTTTGCCCATAACGGGGAAAATAACTACCTTTGCAGCGGTTCTCTGAGAAAGGATACATCACTCCGGTTGTTTCACGAATAGCGGTTTGGTGGAATACAAAACGGTGAAAAGACTGGAGGATAAGATAGAAATAAGAAAATAAGTAACACATACAGGATTTATGAGTTTAAAGATTGTTGTACTTGCCAAGCAAGTACCCGACACGAGAAACGTGGGCAAAGATGCGATGACGGCCGAAGGAACGGTGAATCGCGCCGCTTTGCCCGCCATCTTCAATCCCGAAGACCTTAATGCGCTGGAGCAGGCCTTGCGCCTCAAGGAGCAGCACCCGGGGAGCACGGTAGGCCTGCTGACGATGGGTCCTCCGCGCGCGGGCGAAATCATCCGCCAGGGATTGTACCGAGGTGCCGATACTGGCTGGCTGCTGACGGACCGCCTCTTCGCAGGTGCCGATACGCTGGCCACATCCTATGCACTGGCCACGGCCATCCAAAAGATTGGCGATGTGGATATCGTCATCGGTGGCCGACAGGCTATCGACGGCGACACGGCCCAGGTGGGCCCGCAGGTCGCACAGAAGCTGGGGCTCAACCAGGTGACCTATGCTGAGGAGATCCTCAAGGTGGAGGAGGGCAAGGCCACGATCCGCCGCCATATCGACGGAGGTGTGGAGACGGTGGAGACACCGCTGCCCGTCGTCGTCACCGTCAATGGATCGGCTGCCCCGTGCCGCCCGTGCAACGCCAAGCTCGTGATGAAGTACAAGTATGCCACCTGCCCCATGGAGCGCACGGGCGAGGAGCCCTGGAGCAAGCTCTATGAGGATCGCCCCTACCTGACGCTCCACCAGTGGAGCGTGGCCGATGTCGATGGCGACCCCTCACAGTGTGGTCTCAGCGGATCGCCCACCAAGGTCAAGGCCGTGAAGAACATCGTCTTCCAGGCCAAGGAGAGCAAGACGCTGACCGGCGAGGACAAGGATATCGAGAGCCTCGTAAGGGAATTGTTGGACGAAAAGATTATTGGCTAAGACAAACGACAAGATGAATAACGTATTTGTTTATTGCGAGATAGAGGGCACGAAGGTGGCCGAGGTGTCACAGGAGTTGCTCACCAAGGGCCGCAAACTGGCCAATCAGCAGGGCGTGGAGCTCCACGCCATCGTAGCCGGAAAGGACATCAAGGGAAAGGTCGAGGAGCAGATCCTGCCGTATGGTGTGGACAAACTGTTTGTCTTCGACGGCGAGGGTCTCTTCCCCTATACCTCCGATCCCCATACCGACATCCTGGTCAACCTCTTCAAGGAGGAGCAGCCGCAGATCGCGCTGATGGGCGCCACGGTCATCGGACGCGACCTGGGGCCGCGCGTGTCGTCGTCGCTGACGAGCGGACTGACCGCCGACTGTACCGAACTGGAGATCGGCGACTTCGACGACCGCAAGGCCGGAAAGCACTATGATGGACTCCTCTATCAGATTCGTCCCGCCTTCGGTGGCAACATCGTCGCCACGATCGTCAATCCTGAGCACCGCCCGCAGATGGCCACGGTGCGTCCGGGCGTGATGCAGAAGGCGCTCTATGAGGGCAAGGCCAAGGGCGAGGTGGTCTATCCTGAGGTGGCCAAGTATGTGCCGGCAGAGGACTATGTCGTCAAGGTGCTCGACCGCCACGTCGAGGAGGCCAAGCACAACCTCAAGGGCGCGCCGATCGTCGTGGCTGGTGGCTACGGCGTGGGATCGAAGGAAAACTTCGACCTGCTCTTTGAGTTGGCCAACCTCCTGCATGGAGAGGTCGGCGCAAGCCGCGCGGCCGTGGACGCAGGATGGGCCGATAGCGATCGTCAGATCGGTCAGACTGGCATCACAGTCCACCCGAAGGTCTATATCGCCTGCGGTATCTCGGGACAGATCCAGCATATCGCTGGTATGCAGGACTCGGGCATCATCATCTCGGTCAACACCGACCCCGAGGCGCCCATCAACCGCATTGCCGACTATGTGATTACGGGCAGCGTAGAGGAGGTGGTTCCCAAGCTGATTAAATATTATAAGGAAAATACTAAGTAAAAAAGACCCCCTCATGCCGGGCTTCTAAGGGCCGGGCGGCAGGGAATTCATATTATGGCAAATTACTATACCGACCATCCGGAGATCGAGTTCCACCTCGATCACCCGTTGATGAAGCGCATCGTGGAGCTGAAGGAGAAGGGCTATGCTGACAAGGATCAGTTTGCCGACGCTCCCGTCTGCTACGAAGATGCGATAGAGAACTATAAGCGCGTGTTGGACATTACGGGCGACGTGGCCGCCAACATCATCGAGCCGAACAGTGAGTCGGTCGATTTGGAAGGTCCGCACCTCGTCGATGGACGCATGGTCTATGCGAGCAAGACGGTCGAGAATATCGACGCTACCTGCAAGGCGGGCCTGTGGGGTGTCTCCATGCCGCGTAAGTACGGTGGCCTGAACCTCCCCAATGTGGTCTTCTCCATGCTCTCCGAGGTCATCTCGGCGGCCGATGCGGGTTTCCAGAACATTTGGAGCCTGCAGAGCTGCATCGACACGCTCTATGAGTTTGGATCGGAGGAGCAGCGACAGAAGTACATCCCCCGCGTCTGCGAGGGAGCCTCGATGTCGATGGACCTCACGGAGCCAGACGCTGGCAGCGATCTGCAGCGCGTCATGCTCAAGGCCACACAGGACGAGGACGGCACGTGGCGTCTGAACGGTGTGAAGCGATTCATCACCAATGGCGACTCTGATATCCACCTGGTGCTTGCCCGCTCTGAGGAGGGCACACACGACGGACGTGGCCTCTCGATGTTTATCTACGACAAGCAGAGTGGCGGCGTCACGGTGCGCCACATCGAGCACAAACTCGGTATCCACGGTTCGCCCACCTGCGAGCTGGTCTTCAAGAACGCCAAGGCAGAGCTCTGTGGCAGCACACGCATGGGTCTCATCAAGTATGTGATGGCCTTGATGAATGGTGCGCGCCTGGGCATTGCCGCCCAAAGCGTCGGCGTGGAGCAGGAGGCTTACAACGAGGGCCTCTCCTACGCCAAGGAGCGCATGCAGTTTGGCAAGAAGATCATCAGCTTCCCCGCCGTCTATGACATGCTCTCGCGCATGAAGGCCAAGCTCGACGCGGGTCGCTCCCTGCTCTATCAGACGGCACGCTATGTCGATCTCTACAAAGCACTGGAGGATATCGGCCGCGACCGCAAACTGACGCCCGAGGAGCGTCAGGAACTGAAGAAGTGGAACCGACTGGCTGATGCCTTCACGCCGCTGGCCAAGGGCACCAACTCCGAGTGGGCCAACCAGAATGCTTACGACGCCATCTCCATCCACGGTGGTTCGGGCTTCATCATGGAGTATAAGTCGCAGCGCCTCTTCCGCGACGCGCGTATCTTCTCTATCTATGAGGGTACGACCCAGCTGCAGGTAGTGGCTGCCATCCGCTACATCACCAATGGCACCTACCTCAACATCATGAAGGAGATGCTGCAGGGTGAGGTCTCCGAGAGCCTCAAGCCGCTGCAGGAGCGTGTGGCCAAACTCGTGGCTACCTACGAGGCTTGCCTCGACAAGGTCAAGGCGGGCGCCAACCAGGACGAGCACGACTTCCTGGGCCGTCGTCTCTACGACATGACTGCCGACATCGTCGCTTCCCTGCTCATCCTCGACGACGCGACGCGTGCGCCGGAGTTGTTTGAGAAGAGTGCCAACGTCTTTGTGCGCATGGCCGAGGAGGAGGTGATGGGCAAGGCCGCCTATATCCAGGCCTTCCACGCCGACGACTTGAAGAATTTCGAAGCTTAATATTTGACATCCTTTCGTCCCCAATCGCATGGTGGACTCCCGCTTGTCTCATTCTATATAGGACTGTAGAAAGAACTATAAAGAATATGGAGAAGGACTATATAGGACGCAACAAAGACTATATAGGATACAAGAAGGAAGATCATGCGCTTGGGGATTTCTTTTTTACTCTTCCTCAAATCCGCAACTATTAGGACTTAGTGCGTTTTTTGCTTGCAAAGCGAGAAACTATCATCTTGTCGCACATGTTCTTGTGCAGCAGAAACGTCTCAGGCACAAAAGCCCCTTACCCCACAAAGCGACTTGAGGTAATACGCTAGTTTACCCAGAAAGGCCTGGCTTTAGCCAAAGCCTGTCTGGAACAACCTGGCGTAAGCATGGTTGTCAGTATAAATGTTCAATACATACCTTCGTGATGTCTTGATCCATTTTGCCGGGACGGAGACAAACTTGAAAACAAAGGTCTTGACTCGGCTAGTGGCTCGCAATCCAAACTTTTGGGTCTCCAACCTCTGCCAGAAGCTGACTGATAGGTGGTGTTCTCACAAGTTAGTTCCTCGATAGCGCGCAATATGGTGTCCGCACTGCAAGGGCGAAGGGATGGATGAAGAGACAAATGCCTCACGAGGTGAGTTGTCACATCTTCGACACATGAGCCGCCACAAAGATAGACGCACATCAAAGAGCGCAGAATCTCGCTATACTGATAGCCATACCATTTGCATCTCATCCCCAAGGTGGAGTCTATGGTTTTGAGCTAAAAGAGCATCAAATTGCTCCATGATTGGAAAAATTCCTCCAAAAGGAGTGAGTTTCTCGGATTTTATTTGTACATTTGCCATGTCATTCGGAGATTTTGCTATACTTCTTTTTGCAGCACTAAGGTAGGTGAAAAATCCGACATGGCAAAATCCTGAGCAACTTTTTGTTGCTCAGGTACTTATAAAAAATGCTAACTCATAGTGCTGCGGAAATTAGGCTCTTAAACAATACAAATGGAGAATTTTATTGAAGTGAGAAATGTCACCAAGGCGTTCGACCGTCACGTCGCGCTCAGCGATGTCTCGCTGACCATGCGTCGTGGCCGCGTCTTCGGACTCCTTGGTCCCAACGGTGCGGGCAAGACCACCTTGATCCGTATCCTCAACCGCATCACTGCTCCCGACAGGGGCGAGGTGATCTTCGACGGACGGCAGATGCAGCCCGCCGACGTGGCCCGCATCGGCTATCTGCCCGAGGAGCGCGGACTCTATCGAAAGATGAAAGTGGGCGAGCAGGCGGTCTATTTGGCCCGACTCAAAGGGCTCACAAGGCGCGAGGCCGAGACCCGCCTCAAGGAGTGGTTTCAGAAGTTTGGCATCATGCCCTGGTGGAACCGCAAACTCGAAGAATTGTCCAAAGGAATGGCGCAGAAGGTGCAGTTTATCATCACCGTCCTCCACGAGCCCGACCTTCTCATCTTCGACGAGCCGTTCTCGGGCTTCGACCCGGTCAACGCCGAGCAACTCAAGCAGGAGATTCTCCAACTCAAGGAGAAGGGACACACCATCATCTTCTCGACCCACAACATGGCCAGCGTGGAGGAGATCAGCGACGACATCGCGCTCATCAACCACTCCGAGGTGGTGCTCAAGGGCGACATGAGGCAGATCAAGGAGGCCCACCGCACGGGCCTCTATGAGCTTCAGACGCCCGACGTGCTCTCTGTGGAGCCTGACAGCCCCTTTGACATAGTTCGCCAGGAGGAGCGCGCAGGTATCCACTCCTACTTGCTCAAGGCTCACGGCGACGCCACGGGCAACCAACTGGTCGGCTATCTGGCCGGTAAGGTGGAGGTGCGCGCTTTTGCCGAACAGATCCCGTCGATGAACGACATCTTCCTCCAACTGATCGGCAAAGACGCGCAGTGGGCCGATGAGCAGACAGTGAATCATCGGCAGTCGCCAAAGGAAGAAAATGGCAATTCCGTCAGCAATCTTTAATTCCCCGCATCCATGAACAAAATATTGATTATCATTGAGCGCGAGTTTCTCAAGCGCATTCAGAAGAAGAGTTTCATCGTGCTCACCATCGTCTCGCCACTCATCATGGCCCGCGCTCATCTTTGTGCCGCTTTGGCTCTCGTCGATCGAGAACGACGAGCAGCAGCACGTGGCCGTCATCGATCCCTCGGGACAATACTTCAAGGCGCTGAAGGAGACGGAGACCTTCCACTTCACGCAGGTGCCAAGTCTCAACAACGAGATGCGTAGCGAGGACTCTCCCTACGACGCTGTGGTGAGCATTCCCCGCGGACTGCTCGACAACAAGGCGAAGGTCTGTATCTATAGCAGGAAGGAGGTGCCTGTCAACCTGCTCTCCTACGTCCAAACGACCCTGGACGATCAGGTGAGGCAGCAGCGACTGAAAGCCTCGGGCATTGCCCAGCTCGACAAGATCATCAGCGAGGTGGAAAAAGGTACGAAGGTGGAGACCGTGAAGTGGAACGATCAGGGCGACGAGACCATCTCCAGCAGTGTCGTAGCCATGGTGGTGGGATTCCTGTTCACGTTCCTCATCTATATGTTCGTCGTAGGCTATGGAGGCCTGGTGATGCAAAGCGTCATCGAGGAAAAGGCCAACCGCATCGTCGAACTGATGGTGAGCAGCGTCAAGCCTTTTGAACTGATGATGGGAAAGATTATTGGCGTGATGCTCGTAGGCCTCCTTCAAATGGCTATTTGGGCCATCCTGTTTGTGGTGATTCTCTCGGGCGTGTCCGTCTATTTCGGTATCAACGCCATGGACACGATGTCTGCTGCCAATCCTGCCGTGATGCAGGCGGCTCAGGCCCAGCCCAACGTCGAGGCGCAGGAGATGCTTTCTATGCTTGGCAACTTGCCTTTGGCCGAACTGGCCATCATGTTCCTGCTCATGTTTGTCGGAGGCTATCTCCTCTATGCGAGTTTCTTCGCTGCCACGGGAGCCAGTATCAACGAGCAGGAGGACAGTTCGCAGTTTGTCATTCCCGTCACGATGATCACCCTCTTCGGTTTTTACGCCGCCATGTATAGTGTCGAGAATATCGATGGTCCGCTGGCTTTCTGGACCTCTCTGTTTCCCCTGACCTCTCCCATCGTCATGATGGTGCGCATCCCCTTTGGCGTGCCCTTGTGGCAGGAATTGCTGAGCGTCGTCTTGCTCTACGCCACGGCCTTCTTCATGGTTTGGGCTGGTGGCAAGATCTATCGTGTCGGCATCCTCATGTACGGCAAAAAGCCGAGCATGAAGGAGATCATCAAGTGGATGCGCTACAAATGATGGCGGACTGACAAAGTGGTTCTGCAAGATCAGTAATCAGTAAGCAACAAAGGCTGCGTGGTGTCGAAAGAAGACCAGCGCAGCCTTTTCTGTCTGTGGCGAGCAACTTGCTAAGGCGATCAGCTTTCTGTAGCAAGCAGTTTTCTGTGGCGAGCAGCTTTCTATGGCAAGTGGTTTGCTGTGGCGAGCGACTTGGCCGTATGTCTCTCAGAGATATTTCGCCCTGAGCACTTTGGGCAGTTTGCTGACGACCAGGTCGTGCGACTCTCTGATCCAGTCTCTCACCAGCGGTGTGGCCAATTGCTCATAATATACGTCGCTCCAATGCTTCTTGTTCCAATGGAAGGCTGGCGTCACCGCCTCATACTGCAGGCGCAACGTCTCGTTTCGCTCGGGAGGCAATTTGCAGGCAAAGCGTGGCCCGCCCTTCCAGTCTTGTCCCTCTTTACCCAGCCAAAGGCACAGGAAGATTTTGCCTTCCACGCGGAAGGTGACATTGTCCTCGCCAAACGGTTGGTCTTCGGTCACGCCTGGCAGCGAAAGCGTATAGCTCCTTACTTCTTCTATATTCATTTGCTCTCTGATTGTTTTGCTCTATAATTGTTTTGCCCTATAATTGTTTTGCTCTGTGATTATTTCTTGTTCGACTACAATCTTGACTACAATTTTCGACTGGAAAATCGACAGCAATTACGACAGCAATCTCGACTGGAAATTTGGCTGCAAAAATAATGCCAATTCTCGTAGGACCAGCATTTGTCACGCAGCGTGCTTTGTCACTATTTTTTCTTTTAAAGACCTGTTGGCGGAATTAATTTAGTGCATACTTAATTCTGCCAATGGGCTTGTCGTTAATGAAGTTTACGTATTGCAGAATGGTAAGTGCACTAATTTTGCCAATGATTCTGGCAAACAAACCATTCGTTATTTTCGCGTAGTTTCTGATGACCAAGAACTGGTCTGTAAGTTGTGAGAATATTGTCTCAATCCTCTTTCTTGCCTTTGCAAACGGAATGAATGTCGGTTTCCAGTCCTTTTGGTTGAGCCGATACGGACACTCCAGATCTTATGTGTGCGGTTTCGAACAAGTCAAGCTGTACGTCAGCTCCAATATACCCTTTGTCACCACAGATGCTACAGTCGTGATAAGTATGTCTTACATCCTTCATATACTGGAGGTCAGCCACACTTGCCTTTGACAGATCATAGGAATGGATAACTCCACTTAACCCACAGAGAGCGTGTAACTTATAACCAAAAAAAAAAAGTGTTCTGCGAAGCACAGAAGCCGAAGTCGGGAGCTTGCGAGAAATTGCCGGTACGTCCCATCTTGCAACGTTTTCCTCTTGCAACCCTACAAACCTCTATCGGCTTGGAGTCAACAAAGAATTGTTCCTCTCCGCCATCCATTTCCATGGCAATCCGCTTGCACAGTTCCTCACACAGGCCTGCCGTTTTCTTCCTGCGGTCATTGAACTGTCTCCTTGATATGAGATTGGGAATGCGGTCCTTGTATTCTTGCAATTTATAGTCGAACAACCACTTCTCACTATCAATGCTCTCGGTCTCTGCCGTCAGGGATAGCGCCACCACTTCCAAATCCGAAAACTTGGGAACAGGACCACGACGTGGAACATTACCAGATTCATTGACGAGATTTTCAGAGAATTGCTTGCATATCTCGAGTATTTTGACGAATTTTTGTATAAAGGTTGTACATACGATGGTTTGAACTTAATGTTTTGAACACCACTAAGTTACTAAAAATCAGCGACATGTACAACTTTTTACTCATGTTTATCAACTTAAATTAATTCCGCCAACGGGTTTTAAAGACTTTTTGTTTGTAATTTCTATAGATTGTCGATATTTAATTGTACCTTTGCCCCCCGAACGAACATCTAATCAATAGCAAATCATTATGGGAAAGAGAATAACCGACAAAGTGACATGGGTAGGCAAGATTGACTGGGAACTGAAGACCTTCCATGGCGACGAGCTTTCTACCCACAAGGGTACAAGCTACAATTCCTATTTGATCCGGGACGAGAAGACCGTCCTCATCGACACGGTATGGAATCCTTATGACCAGGAGTTTGTGGCCCATCTCAAGGAAGAGATCGACCTCCAAGCAATCGATGCCATCGTGGTGAACCACAGCGAGAGCGACCATAGCGGTGCACTGCCCGTGCTGATGCGCGAGATTCCTGATACGCCGATCTATTGCACGAAGAAGGCGGAAGGCATCTTGCGCGGACTGTATCATAAGGACTGGAACTTCCATAACGTGAAGACGGGCGACACGCTCTGCATCGGCGAGAACACGCTCACGTTTGTTGAGGCTCCGATGTGCCACTGGCCCGACACCATGGTGACCTATGCGGACAAGGAGGAAATCCTCTTTTCCAACGACGTCTTCGGACAGCACTACGCTACGGAGAGCCTCTACGACGACACGGTGAACCAGAAGGACCTGTTTGATGAGGCTGAGAAGTACTATGCCAACATCCTCAATATCTACAACCCGATGGTCAACCGCAAGGTGAAGGAAATAGTAGGCATGAACCTGCCTCTGAAGATGGTCGCTCCGTCCCACGGAGTCATCTGGACCAACCATATCGGAGAGATCGTAGAAAAGTATCTCCAGTGGTCAACCAACTATCAGGAGCGTCAGATCACCATCATCTATGATACGATGTGGCAGAGCACGCGACGCATGGCCCAGGCCATTGCCGACGGCATCCGCGATTTCGACCCGACCGTCCGTGTGGTGTTGATGAACGCTGCCAAGGACGACAAGAACGACATTCTCGTCGAGGTGTTCCGCTCCAAGGCCATTATGGTGGGCAGCCCGACGGTCAATATGGGCATTACCTACGCCATTGCCGGACTCCTGGAAATGATCCACGGTATGAAGTGCAAGAACAAGAAGGCTGCGGCCTTTGGCTCCATTGGCTGGGGCGGCGGTGGCGAGAAGCGCATCCAGCAGCGATTGGAGGAAGCGGGCTTCGAGATTGCCGCCGAACCGGGCAAGCAGCTTTGGGCTCCCGACACGGAGGCTGAGCGCAAGTGGCGCGAATATGGCAAAGCCTTCGCTGCTGCCGTGCTTGGCGCGTAATAGTATAAAGAGGCTGTTATCCCAGCTATCATCTCAAAAGGCTGGCAAGGGAATTGGTCCCCTGCCAGCCTTTTGAGTGTCTTTGTGAGCAACGTGCCGCCGTCTTGTTCTTATATCTTGTTGATTTGTTCCTGGGTCAGCCCTGTAGCTTTCAACACTTGTGAGACAGGTATGCCAAGGGAAAGAAGGTTGCGTGCTATCTCCAAGCTCTTTTCCAATTCTCCTTCTGCTCTTCCTTCTACTATTCCCTGTGCTTTTCCTTCTGCTCTTCCTTCCGCTATTCCCTGAGCTCTTCCTTCTGCTATCCCCTCTTCGTAGCCTTCGTAGTGGCTGGTATCAAAAATGCTTTTCATGTGACGTATAGACTCCATGTGTCGAACGTACGCTCGCTTGTCTTGGTCGGAGAGCGAGTCCACCCGTAGGCATTCGCGCGCCTCGGCGAGGCCTTCGGCCGTGGCCTTGTCGCTAATTTGTCCCGTTTTGAGAAATTCTATCCACTCGTCGAGTGGGGTAGTGGCCACTTTGTCAAAGTCGTTCACGCGCAGTATGTAATATTCCGGAAACAGGTCGCCCGCCTCTTTTCTGCTCATAAGGCTCCGCTCATCGATACCGAAGAACTTCTTGTTCTGACGGACGGAGAGTTTAAGGATGTCATGTGGTTCATGCGCACCCCTAAATTCTGTCTTGCCGTGATACACATAGTCTTTGCCCTGGCCCAATTCGAAATAGACGATGTTGATGGAATAGACTTTACGCACCTTGTCGTAGGGGCTTCCCAGCCCAATATATTCCGTGATGGCCTTTGACACTCCGTAGAGCATGCGGTGGAAATAGGTGAGCTCGCGGTTGTTCTGCACCTCTATGATGCAGAGTTCTCCGTTCTCGTTCTCTGCCAATATATCCACTCGGTTGTATTTGTCGGTCTCGTCCTCCTGGTTGCTCTCGCTCTCAAGAAACCGTTGTATCTTAAACTTCTTTCCTATCAATGAGGACAGAAATCCTTCCAACACCGCATGATTGGCCTTGTTGCGTAGCAGGCGTTTCATCGCCCAGTCGAACCGTATGTAGTTTTCTCCGATTATCGTCATGTTTCTTGTCGCTTTTGGTTTTCAGCCGCTAAAATACGATTTTCCATCGAATCCACCAAATGTTTAGGCTACAAAAGTTGATAGCGGCCGTTCTGAAAAGTTATTTCCGCTACTCTAAATAAGTTACTTTCGCTCGGCCAAGCCATTGTAAAGGGAAATTCTTCCCTTTTCCTTTGGCTTTGCGCTCGCTTATTCGTAACTTTGCAAAAAATTTATAAGTGGGAAAAAAAGAAATGGCGGAAGAAAACCATCGGATACTGCTTGACCAAATAGATTATCCAAGCGACTTGCGCAAACTGGAGGTGAAGGACCTGCCGAGGAGGTGTGTCGTGAGCTTCGCAGAAACATTATAGAAGAGGTGGCGGTCAACCCCGGCCACTTGGCTTCGAGCCTCGGTGTCGTGGAAATCACCGTGGCCGTACATTATGTGTTCAATACTCCCGACGACCGGATCGTCTGGGACGTAGGCCATCAGGCCTACGGCCACAAGATCCTGACCGGACGCCGTGAGCAGTTTAAGCTCAATCGGAAGTTGGGCGGACTTCGTCCGTTCCCGTCTCCTTTGGAGAGCGAGTACGACACGTTCACCTGCGGCCATGCTTCCAACTCCATCTCGGCGGCGCTGGGAATGGCCGTGGCGGCGAAGCTCGGCGGCAAAAAGACGGAAAACCGCCATGCTGTGGCTATCATTGGCGATGGTGCGATGAGTGGCGGACTGGCCTTTGAGGGACTCAACAATGTCTCCAGCCAGCCCAACGACCTGCTCATTATCCTCAACGACAACGACATGAGTATCGACCGGTCTGTGGGCGGTATGGAGAAATACCTGCTCAATGCGGACACGAACGCGAGACCTACAACCGTCTCCGCTTCAAAGCCAGCCAGTGGCTGCACGAGCGTGGCTACCTGAACGACGACCGGAGGAAAGGCATTATCCGACTGAACAATGCCCTGAAGAGTGCGTTGGCCCATCAGCAGAATATGTTTGAGGGGATGAACATCCGCTATTTTGGTCCTTACGACGGCAACGACGTAACGGAATTGGTGCGTATCCTCCGACAGATCAAGGATATGAAGGGGCCGAAGCTCCTCCATCTTCCCACCAAGAAGGGCAAAGGCTATAAGCCTGCCGAGGAGAGCGCGACGATCGGCATGCTCCAGGCAAGTTTGATCCCGAGACAGGCAAGCGGCTGAAGAGTGAATCCGCCGAACCGCAGCCACCGAAGTTTCAGGATGTGTTTGGCGAGACGCTGCTGGAACTGGCGCGCCAAAACGACCGCATCGTGGGTGTTACCCCAGCCATGCCCAGTGGTAGCTCGCTCTCCATACTGATGAACGAGATGCCGACCCGCGCCTTCGATGTGGGGAATAGCCGAAGGCCATGCTGTCACCTTCTCAGCCGGTATGGCCAAGGACGGGTTGTTGCCGTTCTGTGCTATATATAGTGCGTTCTCGCAGCGAGCCTACGACAGCATCATCCACGACCTCTCGATCCTCAACCTGCCCGTTGTGCTCTGCCTGGACCGATCCGGACTAGTCGGCGAAGACGGCGCGACCCATCACGGTGCGTTCGACATGGCCGCCCTTCGTCCTGTCCCCAATCTCACGATAGCCTCTCCGATGGACGAGCGCGAGTTGCGGCGGTTGATGTTCACGGCTCAGTTGCCCGACAAGGGATCCTTCGTCATCCGCTATCCGCGCGGCCGTGGTGTGCTGACAGACTGGCGCTGCCCGCTCACGGAGATAGAGGTGGGTACGGGCCGCAGACTGACCGAGGGCGATCCGAAGCCCGGCGACGTGGCCGTGCTGACCATCGGCCCTGTGGGCAATGATGTGCAGCGTGTCATCCAGACGCTGGCCGAGGAAGGCAATCCCCAGCATCACACGATCTTCCATTATGACATGCGCTTCCTCAAGCCGCTCGACGAGCGCATCCTGCAGGAGGTGGGCAGTCGTTTTGATCGTGTTGTCACCATCGAGGACGGTATCCGTACGGGCGGTATGGGGTCGGCCGTACTGGAGTGGATGAGCGACCACGGTTTTGCCCCACGCATGACGCGCCTCGGTATGCCTGACCGTTTCGTCGAGCAGGGCACGGTCGGCCAGTTGCGCCACCTCTGTGGCTACGGCTATGAGGACATTAAGGAATTGTTGAGTAAGGAATAAATCAAGTATGAGGATAATTATAGCAGGCGCATTCGCCATCGGGTCGTATCTTGCCAAGTTGCTTTCGCGCAATAAGCAGGAGGTAGTGCTCATGGATCAGGACGAGGAGAAACTGGGCAAGCTGGCCATTGATTATGATCTGCTCACCATGCACGCCTCGGCCACCAGCATCCGTAGTCTGAAAGAGGCAAGGGTGGAGGATACTGACCTCTTCATCGCCGTCACGCCCGATGAGAGCTATAATATGACGGCATGTGGACTGGCGAAGGCGCTGGGTGCGAAGAAGACCGTTGCCAAGATTGACAGTTCGGAGTATGTGGATCCGCAGAACAAGGAACTCTTCCACGAAATGGGCATCAGCAGCATCATCTATCCCGAGATGCTGGCTGCCCGCGACATCATCAACGGTCTGAAAATGTCGTGGGTGCGGCAGCGATGGGATGTCCACGACGGTGCGTTGGTGATGCTGGGTATCAAGCTCCGCGAGACCTGCAAGGTGCTCGACAAGCCGCTCCATGAGATCTCGGGACCCGACGACCCCTTCCACGTAGTGGCCATACGCCGTCGCGGAGACACGATCATCCCGCGAGGAAGCGACGTGCTGAAGCTCTACGACCTCGCCTACTTTATGACCACACGCAACTACATCCCCTATATCCGCCGCGTGGTGGGCAAGGAACACTACGTGGATGTGAAGAACGTGATGGTGATGGGTGGTGGATCCACCGCAGTCCGCGCCATCCGCCAAATGCCGGAATACATGCAGGTGAAGGTCATCGAGAAGAGCGTGGAGCGATGTGAGGCCCTCAACAGTAAGTTTGATGATGACATCCTCGTCATCAATGGCGACGGTCGCGACCTTTCGCTGCTGAGCGAGGAGGGAATCCGCTCTACCCAGGCCTTTGTCGCATTGACAGGGAAGGCTGAGACCAATATTTTGGCCTGCCTGATGGCCAAGCGCATGGGAGTGAGAAAGACGGTGGCGATGGTGGAGAACGTCGATTACGCCTATATGGCGGAGAGCCTTGATATAGGTACGATCATCAACAAGCGCGCCATTGCTGCCAGCCACATCTATCAGATGATGCTCGACGCCAATGTCCACAACGTGCGCTTCCTCATGTCGGCAGACGCCGATGTGGCTGAGTTTGTCCCTGTACAGGGGTCGAAGGTGACGCGCCGTCCCGTCAAGGACTTGGGACTGCCCAAAGGAATGACCATCGGTGGACTGGTGCGCAACGGCGAGGGAATGCTCGTCTCGGGCAACACGCAGATCGAGGCAGGCGATAGTGTGGTGGTGTTCTGCCATAACGTCAGCGTCAAGAAGTTGGAGGGACTTTTCAACTGACCTCCTGCTTGTACTGACAATTAGCGTTCGGACAATAGTGCTGGCAATTAGTGTGCTGGCAATAAGTATAGTGACAATAGTGTACAGACAATTAGCATAGTGACAAAAAAGCGCGATATGCTCAATACCAAACTTATTTCCAAAATCTTCGGATCGTTGCTGCTCATCGAGGCGCTGCCTATGTCCTGTAGTTTGGGGGTGGCCCTCTACTATGGCGGCAGCGACGTTATGCCCTTCACGTGGAGTGTCGTCGTGCTTATAGCCGCTGGTGTAGCTTTCCGCTTGCTGGGCCTCAAGGCTTCCAATGCGCTGAGCAGACGCGATGCCTATTTCGTGGTGACGACCGCCTGGGTGCTCTTCACGATCTTTGGCATGATGCCTTTTTGATAGGCGGCTATCTCCATTCGGTGACGGACGCCTTCTTTGAGACCATATCGGGTTTTACGACGACGGAGCTACCATCATCGACTATCCTGAACGGCTTCCACGTGGCCTGCCTTTTCCCGGGCGTTCCATCACCCAGTGGATTGGTGGTGGTATTGTCTTTTTCACGATAGCCATCCTGCCCTCGTTTGTCGGTGGGTCTACGCGCGTCTTTGCTGCCGAGGCCACAGGTCCGATCGTCACCAAGCTCCACCCCAAGCTCAGCACGGGAGCCAAATGGATTTGGGCGGTCTATGTCGTGCTGACCATCTCCTGCTTCCTTTCTTATAAACTGTGCGGTATGAGCTGGTTTGATGCCATCAACTACGCCTTCACCAGTACGGCACAGGAGGCTTCGCCACGGAGAGCGGATCCATTGCCACCTTCCACTCCCCTGCAGAGGAATATGTCTGTACGCTCTTCTGCTTCCTTGCGGGCGTCAATTTCACGATGCTCTATGCTGCCGTGGCCCGCTTTCGCATAAAACAGCTCTTCCGCAACAGCGAGTTTCGCTTCTATCTCTTCGTCGTCACCTCCTGTACCTTGTTTGTCATGGTGGAACTGATGTGGCACAACCACTACGACCTGGAGCGCGCCTTCCGCAGTGGTGTCTTTCCAGGTGGTCTCCTTCATCACGACCACGGGCTCTTCAGCGACGACGCTTCCAAATGGCCCCATGTCACGTGGTTTGCCCCCCTCATCCTCTGTATGGTTGTCGGCGGTTGCTCGGTTCGACGAGTGGAGGCATGAAGAGTATTCGCGCGGTGATGATTCTGAAGATCATCCGCAATGAGTTTCGCCGATTCTCCATCCCAATGCCGTCTTGCCTCTCAATGTCGATGGGCACAACGTCCCCAGTCGAAGCGCGCCACGCTCTTGGCCTTTGTCGGGACTCTATCTGATCCTGGCTTTCCTTCCGGGGATTTGCCATGATGGCCTGTGGCGTTGATTCTACCAACTCCTTCACTATTGCCATCAGTAGTATGGGCAATGTGGGCCCGACCCTGGCCTGAGATTGGTCCGACGATGTCGTGGGCACAGTTGCCCGATGTGGCGAAGTGGATCTGTGCGTTTCTGATGCTGGTGGGACGTCTCGAACTCTTCACCGTCCTCGTGCTCTTCACCAAGGCATTCGGAAATAACTAACGGGTATTTTTGGAGAGATAATTAACAGG
>VOFK01004259.1_pt1 | contig 108932 bp, 117 predicted proteins | sample 5384121 | NCBI WGS metagenome assembly VOFK01 (sample SAMN12384730, study PRJNA508395) | human gut metagenome | isolation source: healthy gut J | host: Homo sapiens
CGTCTGGGGAAGAAACTATATCCTGACCGGTCAGTACACGGAAATCTATTTCCCCAGTGGGGAGTACGCTACATTGCCATCAATGACAATGTGGACACCATCAACGGAGAAAGCGAGCTTGCACCGTTCTTAAACATCCTGAATGAAATGCACGCCCGACAGACCAGCAAAAAGGTCAAGGCTGCCATGCACACAAGATTTGCCAATGGCGCACACTATGGAGCCTATGCACCGCTGGGCTATGTAAAAAGACCCGGACAAAAAAGGTCATCTTCTGATCGACCCGGAAACACGCTGGATTGTAGAGAAGATTTTTTGACCTTGCTGTACATGGGCGTGGAGCCGCCAGCATTACACGGATTCTGGTGGAGGAAAAAGTACCTACCCCCGGCTGGCTGAACTATGAAAGATACGGGACTTTCGCCAATATCTACGCCGGTGCGCCCGCAGAAAAAGCCTATGCGTGGACGATTGCACAGGTCAAGAGCATTTTGAAAGAGGAAACCTACATCGGTCACAGCGTTCACAACAAGCAGAGCAACATTTCATTCAAGAACAAGAAAAAGGTGCGGAAGCCGCAGGAAGAATGGTATCGTGTGGAAAATACCCACGAAGCCATCATTTCCGAAGAAGTGTTCCAAAAAGTTCAAGAGCTGATTGCAAGCAGACGCAGGAAACGCAGAAACGGTACGACACAGATTTTCGCAGGATTGATAAAATGTGCAGACTGCGGATGGTCTTTAGCCTATGGGGAAAACAAGCAGAACAAAAACCCATACGGGTACTACCATTGCAGCAAGAACGGACAGGGATTACGCCAGTGTTCCATGCACTATATCCGCTATGATGTACTGTATGCCTATGTGCTTGCAAGACTGCAATACTGGTCTATGCTGGCACAGAAAGACGAGGACAAGCTGCTGAAACGGCTGCTCAATGTCAGCGACAGGGAAAGGAACTCTGCGAAGAAAAAGCAGGCTGCGGAGCTGAAAAAGGCAGAGAAGCGTAAAGCCGAGGTTGACGGGCTGTTTGCTAAAATGTATGAGGACTGGTCTGCCGGACGCATAACCGAGTATAACTTCAATATGCTGTCCGAGAAGTACCAGAACGAGCAAAAGGAGCTTGAAACAAAAATAAGACAGCTTCACGAAACGATGGAAGCCGCCGTACAGACCGCAGCGGATGCTGAAAAGTGGATTGCCCTAATGAAACAGTATGTCAACCCTGTGGAGCTGACCGCCGAACTTCTGAACACTCTAATTGAAAAAATAACCGTCCACGAAGCTGTCAAGGGCGAGGATGGAAGCCGTGAGCAGGAAGTAGAAATCTACTACCGCTTCATCGGCAAAATCGACTGACCTTTCTTTTTTTACCCAACAATATCTTTAATTAAGGGAAACGGGCGAGAGCTACCCCGATATTCACAGTCTTCTTCTGCTCAGCGCCCTCTTCGATGTTTCGCTCGACCAACTCATCAAAGGAGATTTGGAAACCATGAAACAGGAAGTCAATGCCGCCGATGTCAAAGCCATGAACCGCGACGCCATCATCTACACTGTTCTGCTCGCCGCCACGATCATTCTGCCCGTGCCTCTAATCAAGTGGTTCGGCCTGTACGGCCTCATTCCGGAGCTTTTGCTCTGGGGCAGCGCGATGTACTTTGCCCTCCGCCTCGAGCGCATCAAAAAAGCAAATAACGTCCAGTCCTACAGGGAGATCTTGGCCTTCAGCGAAGGGAAGCGGCTCGACGAGATCGAGCAGAAGGTCGAAGCGGGCAAGCGGCCCTATCAGAAAGTTCTGCTCGCCCTGCTCACCGCCGGGATCACACTGCTTGTCGGCATGGTGCTCAGCTGGCTGCTGCTGTAAGCAAACATCACAAAACCCGCCCCGACGCAAAAGCGTCAGGGCGGGTTTTCCATTTTCAGAAGCAGGTTTCACATATTGAAGCGTCTGCGCGCTTCCTCGCGCAGCGACGGGACGCGGCGCACGATGCGCAGCGGGATGATGAGCCCGATGCAGATGACAAGCACGACGAGCGACCAGCTCGGCTGCCACACCTCAAGAAAATACCGGTCAAGGCAGTATTCGACGCCCATCGCCATCAGGCCCACCGCGCCGATGCACATGGCGATGGAAGAAAGGCGTGAGCGCCTGCCGTCGCGCAGCAGAAAGCTCAGCAGGAATACGACGACGCACGCCCAGCCGAGCATCGGCAGCACGAGCCCGCGGAACCACCGTCCCCCGTGCAGCGCAACGGAGATGATCCACACGTAAATGCCGATGGCGGCGACGTCCGCCGTCAGTCGGAAGAAGATCGGGATGCCGCGCACGAGCATCGGCAGTGCGAACCAGATCCACAGCATCACCGCCGCGCCCGCGACGTAGAGCGCCCAGGGGTGCTCCGTCGGCAAAATGAGATTCAGCAGCCCGCAGCAGAGCGACACGGACGCGAGCATCGCCGTTAGCAGTGCGGCGGCGGCTCTGCGCGATGCTCTCGGCACCTCGGCCGGCTTGGTCGGGGAAATAGCGCGGCTCGGTCTCATCCGGCTTCCACGCCGGCGTGCCGCAGAGCGGGCAGCGCTCCGCGCCCTCGTCCAGCTCCACGCCGCATTTGACACAATATGACATCAAATTCCTTCTTTCGATCTGCTATTCATCGGTTGCTCTCTACGCGCACGGGGATGCCCGCGCGCACGAGGAAGCGGAAAAAGTCGCGCTCGGTGTCCGTCTCCGCCTGCGTGCCGGCAAAGGTGATCTCCATCGTGTCGCCATAGCTGATGGACGCGCAGTGGCAGCGCGGCACCGTCGCCTGTCCCAGAATGACCTCCGCCCCGCGGATATGCTCAGCCATTTCGGGCGGCACGGTGAACGTGCCTGGGTTCGTATATGTGCAGGAATAGGGCCTCACGCCGTGCAGGCGGTAATTGAGCGCCATGACGGGATTTTTGAAAACGACCGGAATGAGCCGCAGGAAAAAGTTTTCCGTAAAGCGAACGTTGCCCGTGAACGCCGCCTGCAATTCCTGCCGGTTGATGTGCAGCTTCATAAAATGCCGCACTTGCGAGACGATCTCGGGGAACGTGTAGTCGCCGAGCGTGGGGTCGATATACGGGCGGACGGTGGTAATGAAGTTTCGCAGCGTCTCGCTCGGGAACCAGCCGCGCAGATTGATGGGGATGGCCAGCGCCACGGGGCGCAGGCGGTAGGGCTTTTCGCGCTTCTGCTTTTCCAAAATGACGTAAATGAGCACAGCGGAGAGGTATTCGGTGATCGACGCGCCGTACTTTTTCGACTCCTCGCGCAGCTTCGAGAGCGGCACGAAGCCCATCGTCACATGGAACGTGTAAAACGGCTCGCTTGTGCCGGTATTCTGATACGCCGTCGGCTGGCGGTGGAGGCCCAGTGCGTGGTGTCCTGCGTAGCGGGCATAGGCGTCCTCCATCTCCTCCTCGCGCGGCGGCTCGTTCAAATCAAGCACACCGTTCCCCGCAGGGATATCAACGCCGGTCTGGCGCAGGTATTCGGCCAGCAGCGTGCGGAAGAAGACGATGGCTCCGCCGCCGTCGGAAAGCGCGTGGAAGACCTCGATCGAAATGCGGTTGCGGTAATAGTAAAAGCGCACGAGCCAGCCGTTGTCTTCCTTGAAGCGCACGGGCTGGCAGGGGTCGGACACGTCCTCTTTCAAAAACGGCCCCGGCGCGCTGTTGTGCTCCAAATAGTACCAGAACGCCCCCTTACGGATGCGCACGGCAAAGGTCGGGAAGCGCGGCATGCAGCGGTCGATGGCGCGCTGAAGCGCCGCGGGGTCGACATCTTTTTCCATCAGAGCGGAAAAGCGGTAGATGGCTGAATACTCCTCCTTTTGCAGCGCGGAGTAGAGCGTGCCCGCGGAGTCGAGCTTATACCATTTGCTGTTGGGCTTGGCCATCCGATGTTCCCTCTTTCCTTCTGCGCGGTCTTGAGAGGTTTATTATAGCACAAAGCGGGGCGCGCTACAAGAAAGATGCGCTTTTCCTTGGCATTTTCACGAAATTATGATATCATGCTCCCAAAGAATTTTGTTTTTCAGGAGGAGCTATGGAACCCAAACTCCGCATCATCCGCAAAAAGAAGAGCGAGGCCGAGAACGCGCATCTCGACCCGCTGATGCGTGCGCTCAAGGCGCTGCACAGCGCCGGTGCGCCAGAAAGCATGACCGCCGAAGAGCTTGAACGTCAGCGCCGCAGTCAGGAGGTCCTCGGCAAGCTGACTGCGCCGATGACGGGCATGGATTACGAGGAATTTGCCCTCTCGGGAATGAGCGCGGCGTGGACGCGGCTCAAGGCCCCCCACGGCAGCCGCCATGCGATTTTATACTGCCACGGCGGCGGCTACACGAGCGGCAACCTCGGCTATTCGCGCGTACTGTCGTCCAAGCTCGCGCATGCGACGGGCTACGATGTGCTGAGCTTTGAATACCGCCTCGCGCCCGAGTTCCCCTATCCCGCCGCGGTCGAGGACGCGCTGCGCGCGTGGGACTATCTGATGCTCCAAGGCTACGGCGCGCGCGATATCGTCCTCGCGGGCGACAGCGCGGGCGGCAACCTCGCCCTTGTGCTCTGCAACCGCCTCAAGACGGCGGGCCGCAAGCTCCCCGGCGCGCTCATCCTGATGTCCCCATGGACCGACATGACGATGTCCGGCCAGTCCTATACAGAGCGTGCGGAGATCGACCCGATGCTCACGCCCGAGTACATCGAAGCCGTGCGCCTCGCCTACGCCGCAGGAAGAGACTACCGTTCGAGCGACCTGTCCCCACTTTTTGCCGACTTCACCGGCTTCCCGCCGACGCTCATCCAGGTCGGCGACCACGAGATCCTGTATTCGGATTCAGAACAACTCTATCAGGCGATGAAGCGCGCAAACGTTCCCTGCCGCCTGCAGGTCAGCGAGGGGATGTGGCATGTGTTTCAGATGTTTCCCATTAGAAAGGCTTCTGTTGCAATAGAAAATATCGCACGGTTCTTACTGGAGCAGTAAGCAGCTGATTTTTCCCTGCGCCGTGCAGGGGAGCGGTTAAGGGGGATATTCTCTTTCCTCGGAAAGAGAATATCCCCCTTTGACCCCCAAGAGAAAGGGACTTGATTGGCAGTCTCGGGCTTGAACAGTCTTTATGCCTCCGGAATGGGAATGCCTACGCGGCGTTGCCGCGTTAGCGTTGCTATACGACGCCTCTGCTCCTACTCCTCGCTGTTGCGCAGCCGTTGGCGGCTCTGCTGCCTTACGGATGCGGCACACCCCTTGCGGGTGCCGTTCTGCCCATCTTGTAGAAGTGCGCAGTAATCTCCGTCTACCGAGGCACTACTCAATGCGGCGAGCACAGCAATGCCGCTATTTCGCAAGCAGTCTGCCGCCGAGGTAACGTCACTCGCGCCTCACGACAGTAAGGCGCGGTTGCTGTCAGGTCGCGACTCGCAGGGATTCATGGCGAAGCCATGTACACCGCACCTGATTGCGCAGCGCGTGCAGCCCGGTAGACCTTTAGCGCCGCCCGCAGGCGGCGCAATCCCCAAACCCGCCGCAGCGAAAACAAAATAGCCCCGCCCCGGGGCCAAAACCGGGGGGCGGGGCTGGAGCGGAGGGGCGCGCCGCCGCAGCGGCGCGGCGGCCAAAGGCCGCTGGAGCAAGCCCCCCTACCTTGGTTGCCCGCGCAGAGCGACGCGGGCGGGGACGGCGGCGGGGACGGCGGCTGCGCAGACGCCCCACCGCTGCGCGAACTGGACAAGGGCGGCTGACGACTGACGACGCCCCCGCCGCTGGCCACGGACGACGGCGGCCAGCGGGCACAGGGGGGCGCAGCGGAACCCCGCAGCGGGCGCGCAGGCTTTTGCCCCCAGCGGACGCCGCCATCTGCGAAGCGGGGGCGGCGGGCGCGGTTAAGGGGCAAAAGCCGATGATGGCCGCGGCCCGCCGTTTCGGCGGGACGGGGCCGCGCGCATACCAAAGAGTGCTGACGCCATCAGGCGGCAGCACAACGAGCGGCAACGGGGGGCGCAGGCCGCGACGGCGCCCCCCACGGCAGCCGCGAGAATCCCCCATGCACCCACAGTCTCCGCCGCGAGCTACCGTCACGCGGCGGAAGTGGGGGCCCTATTTATAGGGCCACCACTCTTTCCCGCGCTCGGCGTAGTAGTCGCTGACGTATTCGACGCACAGCTGCTCGTATTCGTCCTGCAACATCCGGTAGGCCGCATAGCGCTCTTCTGCGGTGCGCGGCGGGCGAACCGCGTGACGTTCGGCGACCCACGTGCCGTGCGCTTCCGCATGGCAGCGCCAGCATAGCGTGATGAGGTTGCAGGGCGTGTCATTGCCGCCGCAGCTGCGATGAACGATGTGATGAATCTGCAAGCCGTGCGTGTCGTCGCACAGCGCGCAGCGGTAGCCGTCACGGGCATAGACGGCCTTTCGTGTCTCGTTCGGGATGGATGCGGACAAGTTTCTTTTGGTCTTCATGATCGAAGCCCCCTTTCGTTTGATACCCGCGCAGCAACACGCCTGTCAAGGGTGGCCGACAGGCCACTTGCGAAGCCCTTGACGGGCGTGTTATCCACAGAGTTTTCCACAAACGAAAGAGGGCTTGATTCTGAAGACCGCAGGCAGCAGCATCCATCCTGATTGAGACGGACGCAGGCATTCGGCTGCTGCTGCGCGCTGCGCGACGACGTTCCTTCAGGTCACGTGGTTCTCCCGTTCATACGCTGCGAGCTCTTCGAGGACCAGCGTGCGCAGCAGCGAATAGCGCGTGGTCCGTATTCTGAAGCAATAGGCGTCGAGACGGGCCAGCTCCACCGGCGTTAGCTTGGTTCCGATAGAACGCAGATGTTTCGCGTCCCACGCTCGCCGCTGCTGCTTCCGTTTCGCTTCCGCTTCCGTCATTCCCTGCACCATGACGCCAACCCCGCAATGAACGCAGCGTTTGTCGCCTTGCCCTTGTCATAGGCTGCAATGTTCCCCAGATAGTGCTTGAGCATGTCCGGATTGCCGTTCGTGTAGGCCCATTCTATCGCGTGCCGGATGCAGCGTTCGACCCTTGTCTTGGTCGTGTCGTGTTTGGCTGCGATGGCCGGATACAGCTCTTTTGTCATGTGGTGTGCGAGCTCTTCGTCCGCTGCGACCAGCTTTACACCGTCCACGATGTACCGCCAGCCCCGCACGTTTGGCTGCACGCCAATCAAACGCAGCATGACCGCAATTTGACATTCTAAGGCTTTTTCTTCCACCGGTAAGACCCCCATTTCGTGTTGTTCTGGTAACCCCAATCTTAACAAGAAACTTGTAATTCGTCAAGATGTAGTGCTATCTGATTCAAGAAAACACTATATGTGGTGCCTGCGTCGCAAGACACATGCCTAGGGTGGCGAAGCCATGTACACCGCACCCACACTGCGCAGCGCGTGCAGTCATTCAAGCCCAAAGCTGCCAATGTGCGGGGTCAAGGGGCAAGGCCCCTTGCGTTCTCTTTGGGGGATTTAAAGGGGGCCATTTCTCACGTGAGAGAATGGCCCCCTTATCCGTGCAGCGCCATCGGCGCTGCCTCTCCCGCGCCGTGCGCGGGAAACTCCCTCACCCGTTGGGCAAATCAAAAAAGTGCAACTTTTTTTGAAAAACCCACTTGACAAGTGGGCCCCGCGTGCTATAATGCAACCAACAAGTGAAGAGCTTCAAACCTATGACGGAGAGAAGTAGCCGATGCAGATAAGCACAAAGAGAGTCCCGGGTGGTGTGATCGGGGCGGCGGACGGTCGGTGAATGGACTTCAGAGGGCGGACCGAACGGCGGAAGTCAAGTAGGGACCGACGGGTATCCCACCCGTTATCCATCGGGGCGCGTATGATGGTGCGCGTAAGCGAGCGGGCGTTTTACAAAACGTCAATTTGGGTGGTATCGCAGAAGTTTGATGACTTTTGTCATGTGTATGGGATGAAGGTCTTTTTTCTTTATATTCCTCCTGTTCCGGCAAACCAGGACCTCATCTGCCACCCGAAATCAAATAAATTTGGAGGAAAACAAAAATGAAAAACAACATGGTGAAAAAGCTTCTGACCCTAGCCCCTCGCCGGTGCGATGACCCTGTCTCTGGCCGCGTGCGGCAGCAAGAGCGACGACAGCAGCAACGACGTCCAGCAGGGCGGCGACGAAAGCGGCAAGACCTACAAGGTCGCCATCATCAAGCAGCTCGACCACGCCTCTCTCGACGAGATCGCGAACGCTGTGGCCGCCGAGCTCGACAAGATCGCAGCCGACAATAATGTGACCATCGAGTACGACATCACCTCCGGCCAGAACGATCAGACCATCTTAAAACAGCTGTCCGATCAGGCGATCGCCGATCAGGTCGACGCCATCATCCCCATCGCGACGACCGCCGCGCAGATCTCTGCCCTCTCCGCTGAGGACACCAAGACCCCCGTTGTTTATGCCGCCGTCTCCGATCCCGAGGCCGCGAGCCTGACGGGCATCGACTATGTGACCGGCACGAGCGACGCGCTGAACACCAGCTTCATCATGGACATGATGTTCGCCCAGAACCCGGACGTCGCCAAGGTCGGCCTGCTCTACTCCCTCTCTGAGCCCAACTCCACCAAGCCCATCGCCGACGCGAAGGCCTACCTCGACGCCAAGGGCATCGAGTACGTTGAGCAGACCGCGAACACGAACGACGAAGTCGTCGCTGCCGCTTCCGCGCTGATCGCCGACGGTGTGGACGCCGTTTTCACCCCGACTGACAACGTCATCATGGCCGCCGAGCTCGCCATCTATGAGGACCTCGCCAAGGCCGGCATCCCCCACTACACCGGCGCTGACTCCTTCGTCCGCAACGGCGCTTACTCCACCTGCGGCGTGAACTACACCGACCTCGGCGCCAAGACCGCCGACCTCGCCTACTCCGCCATCACCGACGGCATGGACGCCATGGAGGACTACTACCTGATGGACGGCGGCATCATCACCGTCAACACCGACACCGCCTCCGCGATGAGCCTTGACTACTCCTGCTTCGACAGCATGGGCACCGTTGTCGAGGTCACGACCACCAAGGACTAAGAAACATCACTTCCCCGCAAATGAACTGCCTTTCCCCCGACCTTCCCGTCGGGGGAAATTGGCCTGAAAGGAGAATTTCCCCATGCTCATCATCACGCAGACCGCCCTTGAGCTGGGCTTCCTCTACGCCCTGGTCGCGATGGCGCTGTTTTTAAGCTACCGCATCCTCGACATCGCCGATCTGACGACCGACGGCTGCTTCGTCCTCGGCGCGGCCGTGTCCGTCACCGTGACGGCCGCGGGACACCCTGTCCTCGCCATCTTCGCCGCGATGCTCGCGGGCGCGTGCGCGGGCTTTGTCACCGCATTTTTGCAGACGAAGCTCGGCGTGCCGTCGATCCTCGCCGGTATCGTCACGAACACCGGCCTTTACACCGTGAACCTGATGGCCATGGGCTGGAAATCCAACCAGAGCCTGCTCGGCGGCAAGACCGTCTTCACGATGCTGCGCGAGACCGGCATCGGCGGCGAGTGGTACGAGCTGCTGCTCGCAGCGTTCGTCACGCTTCTGGCCGGTCTTCTGCTGGTGCTGTTTCTCGGCACGCGCATGGGTCTTTCCATCCGCGCCACGGGCGATAACCCCGACATGGTGCGCGCCTCGTCCCTGAATCCGTCGTTCACGATCACGGTCGGCCTGTGCCTTGCCAACATGCTCACGGCGCTCTCCGGCGCGATCGTCGGCCAGTATCAGAAGACTGTGGACATCAACTCCGGCACGGGCATCGTCGTCATCGGCCTCGCCTGCCTCATCATCGGCGAGACGCTGCTCGGGCGCAGAAGCGTCAAAAAGGGCGTCATCGCCGCGATTCTCGGCTCGATCGTTTATCGCTTCATCTACGCCATCGTATTCTACACGAAGATCGTGCCCGTCGAGTGCCTGAAGCTCCTGACGGCCATCATTGTGGCGCTGGCCATCGCCGCGCCGAGCATCCAGAAGTGGGCGACATTCCAGAAGCGCAAAATGGCCGCCAGAAATAAGGAGGGCGTGTAAGATGCTGGACATTCAAAATCTCTCCAAGACCTTCAACCCCGGCACGGTGAATGAAAAAAAGGCGCTTTCTTCCCTTTCCCTGCATTTGGACGAGGGCGATTTCGTCACCATCGTCGGCTCGAACGGAGCGGGCAAGTCGACGCTCTTCAACGCCATCGCGGGCAGCTTTTATGCCGACGAGGGCAGCATTTCGCTCGCGGGCAAGGACATCACCTTCATGCCCGAGCACGAGCGCTCCCGCCGCATCGGGCGTCTCTTTCAGGACCCCCTGCGCGGCACTGCGCCGAGCATGACGATCGAAGAAAACCTTGCGCTCGCGTATCTGCGCGCGGCGCACGGCAATCCGTTCAGCCGCATCAGCAAGAAGGACAAGGAGTTCTTCGCCGAGCAGCTCAAGCAGCTCGACATGGGCCTTGAGGACCGCATGAAAAACCCCGTGGGCCTGCTCTCCGGCGGCCAGCGTCAGGCGCTCACGCTGCTGATGGCGACGATGGTGCCGCCGCAGCTCTTACTTCTTGATGAGCACACCGCGGCGCTCGACCCCGCAACGGCGGAAAAGGTGCTCGACCTCACCCGCCGCGTCGTGGCGGAAAGTCACATCACCTGCCTGATGGTCACGCACAACATGCATCAGGCACTTGAGCTCGGCAACCGCACACTGATGATGGCGGACGGGCACATCGTGCTCGACGTCGCGGGCAGTGAACGCGCGGGGATGGGAGTCGACGATCTCATCGCACGGTTCAAAGCAGGTGCCGGACATGAGCTTGATAATGATAGAATTCTTTATCGGAATAAAATTGCAGCACGAAGTGCTGCCACCCTATTCCCCACACCGTGTGGGGGCGCGGGTAAAGGGGATACTCTCTTTCACGAAAGAGAGTATCCCCCTTTTGATCCCCCGAGAGAAAGGTTTTCCATTGCAGGCGAGCAGCTTGAAGAGTTGCGGCGCTTGCCGATTGCACTACCTGCGCGCGGCGCTGCCGCGTTTAGTTCTGCTATACGATTTGGTGTGCTTCCATTATCCGCTGCCGCTCTGCTGATCTTGTTTTGGTGCAGCCTAATCACCTGCCACCGACAACGCATGCTATTTCGATAGTGCGTACTGCGGCGAGCGCCAGCAATGCTAAACAATCCAAAGTAGGCGGAAATTGCTGAAGACTGCCGAATCGCAGGCAAAGCGGCAGCGGAGATAGAAGTAAGACAAATCGTTTAGATTCATCACTTGGCAGGCACTCCCATTCCAGAGGCATAAAAGTCATTCAAGCCAGAGACTGCCAATCAAAAGCCTTTCTCCTGGGGTTCCAAAGGGGATATTCTCTTTCGCGAAAGAGAATATCCCCTTTGATTCGTGCAGCGCCGACGGCACCGCCTTCCCCTCCGCACCTGTGCGGAAACAACGCTCCACAATGTGGAGCTTTTTTAACGCATGGGTCATTTTGCCCGCTTGAGGCAATACCAATTCCATGCTATACTTATCGTTAAGAAAACGACAAATTCAAAGGAGAACTGCATGGAGAGCATTTTTGAAAAACGTCTTACCGTCACGCCCGACTACTGTGACGCGTCGGGCGCGCTGTCGCCGTTGGCAGCGTTTACGATTTTTCAGGGCATCGCAGCGCAGCACGCAGAGGTGCTGGGCGTCGGCAGCAGCGCGATGGCGAAAAAGGGTGAATTCTGGCTCACGGTCCACACGCGCGTCGATCTCTTTGAGCGCGCGTACCTGATGGACGAACTCACGGTGCGCACGTGGGCGGAGGCGTGCAGCGAGCGCGACGTACGCACGTACCGCAGTTACACACTCTCGCGCGGTGAGGCGGTCATTGCCCGCGGCAAGACCGAGTGGGCCATCTTAGGACCGGAGCAGAAGATCATCCGCTTTGGCGACTCGGGCTTCCCGAAGGACTACCCCTTCCCCGCCGAGACGGCCATCCCCGAAAAATTGCAGCGCTTCCATGAAAAGTTTGAGGACGCCGACCTTTTCTCGCACTACGCCGTGCGGTCGACGGACATCGACCTCGGCCACCACATGAACAACGTGGCCTATGTGCGCCTGCTGCTCGACTGCTTTTCGGCAAAGGAGCTCGCGAGCGGTAATATTCAATCGGTCGAGCTACACTACTCAACGCCGTGCTTCGAGGGTGAGGCACTGACGGTCTACAAGAAGTCACTCGATGACGGCACGTGCCGCATCGGCATCGTCAAGCCGGACGGCAAAACCGCCTCGCAGGCGTGCGTAACGTTCAAAAGTAATCAGCCATGAAAAAAGCGGTTCCCGTTTGGGAACCGCTTTTTGTTGTTCTTTGCGCTGTTTAGTTGTTGCTGGCGTTCGTGGCGCGGAGGGTAACGTCGTGATAGCCGCCCTCGACGATGCTGGTGGCGGAGACGAGCGTGAGCTTCGCGTTCTTCTGCAGGTCAGGGATCGTCGTCACGCCGCAGTTGCACATGGTCGACTTGACCTTGTAAAGGCTTCTTGCGACGTTATCCTGCAGGGAGCCCGCGTAGGTGACGTAGGAATCCACGCCCTCTTCAAACGCAAGGCCCGTCTTGCCGCCGAGGTCGTAACGCTGCCAGTTGCGCGCGCGGTTCGAGCCTTCGCCCCAGTATTCCTTGACATACACGCCGTTGACAAGGAGCTTATTCGTGGGCGATTCGTCAAAGCGGGCGAAGTAGCGGCCGAGCATCAGGAAGTCCGCGCCCATGGCGAGCGCGAGCGTCATGTGATAGTCGTGCACGATGCCGCCGTCGGAGCAGATGGGAACATACACGCCGGTCTCGCGGAAGTATTCGTCGCGCGCGGCGCTCACCTCAATGAGCGCGGTGGCCTGGCCGCGGCCGATGCCCTTGGTCTCGCGCGTGATGCAGATGGAGCCGCCGCCGATGCCGACCTTGACAAAGTCTGCGCCGCACTCGGCGAGGAAGCGGAAGCCGTCGCGGTCGACCACATTGCCCGCGCCGATCTTCACGGTATTGCCGTAGTTCTCACGCACGAAGTCAATGACCTTCTTCTGCCAGACAGAGTAGCCCTCGGACGAGTCGATGCAGAGAATATCCGCGCCCGCCTCAACGAGCGCGGGGATGCGCTCGTGGTAGTCGCGGGAGTTGATGCCCGCGCCGACCAGATAGCGCTTCTGCGCGTCCTGAAGGGCGAGGGGGTGCTCCTTGTGCTCGGCGTAGTCCTTGCGGAAAACGAAGTAGCGCAGGCAGTCGTTCTCATCCACAATGGGCAGAGCGTTGAGCTTGTGCTCCCAAATGATGTCGTTGGCCTCCTTGAGCGTGGTGGAGGCGGGAGCGGTGATGAGCTTTTCGCGCGGCGTCATAAAATCGCGCACCTTGAGGTCTGTGCTCATGCGGCTGACGCGGTAGTCACGGCTCGTGACGATGCCGAGGAGTTTCCCGTTGGGCATGGCGTCCTCAGTGATGGCGACGGTGGAGAAGCCGTTTTTCTCCTTGAGCGCGAGCACATCGGCCAGCGTGTGCTCGCTTGTCAGGTTCGAGGCTGACGGCACAAAGCCCGCCTTGCTGCTCTTCACGCGGCGCACCATCTCCGCCTCGCTCTCGATGGACTGCGAGCCGAAGATGAACGAAAGCCCGCCCTCCTTGGCAAGCGCGATGGCGAGCGTGTCGTTCGACACCGACTGCATGATCGCCGAGACCATCGGGATATTCAGGCTGATGGGGCAGTCCTCCTGCCCCTTGCGGTAGCGCACGAGGGGCGTTTTGAGCGAGACGTTGTCAGGAATGCAGTCCTCGGACGTGTAACCGGGGACGAGCAGATATTCGCTGAACGTGTGAGACGGTTCTGGATAATAATAAGCCATTGGGTCTGCTCCTCTCTTCTTAAATTACTTGAAATAGCGCACGGCAGAGGTGAACAGCTCCATCTCATACTGTCCGGGAACGTTGCGGTAAAGCTCCTTGCCGATGCGCTCGGTGTGCCCCATCTTGCCGAATACACGGCCATCGGGCGAGGTGATACCCTCGATGGCGCAGATCGAGCCGTTGGGGTTGAATGCTGCATCCATTGTAGCATACCCGTCAAGGTCTACGTACTGTGTGGCGATCTGGCCGTTTTCGGCGAGCTTCTTCACAAGCTCTTCGGATGCGAGGAAACGGCCCTCGCCGTGCGAAATGGGCACGGTGTAAATGTCGCCGACCTTCGTACCCGCAAGCCAGGGGGACTTGTTGGAGCACACGCGCGTGCGGACCAGACGGGACTGGTGGCGGCCGATGACATTGTAGGTGAGTGTCGGGAAGGATGCGTCGGTATCCATGATCCTTCCGTAGGGCACGAGGCCGAGCTTGATGAGCGCCTGGAAGCCGTTGCAGATGCCGAGCATCAGACCGTCGCGCTTTTCGAGGAGGTCCGTGACCTGCTCCTTGACCGCGGCGTTGCGGAAGAACGCGGTGATGAGCTTGGCGCTGCCGTCGGGCTCGTCGCCGCCGGAGAAGCCGCCGGGAATGACGATCATCTGTGCGGTCCTGACAGCAGCGGCAAAGCGCTCGACGCTGTCTGCGACATCGGCGCTCGTGAGGTTGCGGACGATGAATTGCTCGGCGTCCGCGCCTGCCTCGAGCAGGGCGCGCTGCGTGTCGTACTCGCAGTTCGTGCCGGGGAAAACGGGGATGAGCGCCTTCGGACGCGCCGTCTTGACGGCGGGCGCAACGCGCTTTTCCGTTTCATGGGAAAAGCTCTCGACCGTGCCGGCGTCCTGCGTCTTCGTCGGGTAGACCGATTCGAGCACGGAATCGTTCAGGGCCAGCAGCTCAGAAATGCTCGCCTCGTCATTGCCGATGGTGATCGTCTTCTCCGCCGTCGTGATGCCGATGCAGACGGCGTCGGGAATTTCCTCGGTGAGCTCGGCGACGATCGCGCCGGGCATGGGCCGGTACCAGTCGAGAGCGGTCGAGGCCGCGGCAAAGCCGACCTCGTTGCCGAGCGACATCTTCATCACCGCCTCGGCAAGGCCGTTTTCGACCGCCCAGGCACTTGCGACCTTGCCCGCGCGCGCAAGCGCGGTGAAACGCTCCCACGCGGCGGTCTTCTGCTCCGCCGTGCCGCCGTAGAAGAGATAAACGCCGTGACCGGCGGACTTGAAGTCAGTCGTCACAAGCTCGCCCGCGCACACCGGTGCAATGGCGAAGGAGATGAGCGTCGGCGGCACATCGCGGTCTAAGAAAGCTGCCGGACATGGAGTCCTTACCGCCGATGGCGGCGGCGCTCAGCTCAAACTGCGCGTCCAGCGCGCCGAGCAGCGCCGCGAAGGGCTTGCCCCAACGCGCGGGCTCATTGCGGAGCTTTTCAAAAAATTCTTGCAGGGAAAGATATGCCTTATGATAGTCTGCGCCTGCGGCGACGAGCTTGGCGACCGAGGTATAGACCGCGCTGTGCGCGCCCGTGTAAGGGTCGGCGCTCAGCGCGTCGGGGTCGCAGCCCCAGGCCATCACGCTGCCCTGCGCGGTCTTCTCGCCGGGGAGGACCGGGCAGGAGCGCCGCCATCGCCTGCGCGGGGCTGCGCTGCGTCCTGCCGCCAAAGGGCATGAGGAGCGTCCCCGCGCCGACGGTGGAGTCGAAGCGCTCGACAAGGCCGCGGCGGGACGCGCTCTTGAGGCTGCCCGCCATATCGCGCAGCGTGCACGGCGCGCAAGCGGACTCCGCCTGCTTCTTTCCCACTTCCACGCGAATGCTTGCGTGCTTGACTGCGCCGTTGGTGTCGAGGAAGGCGCGGGAGAGGTCGGCGATCGTCTGTCCGCGCCAGCGCATGACCATGCGGGGGCTTTCGGTCACGACCGCCACGCGGTAGGCCTCCAGGTTTTCCGGCCTGCGCGGCGGCGATGAATTTCGCCTCGTTCTCCGGTGCGACGACAACCGCCATGCGCTCCTGCGATTCGGAGATCGCAAGTTCCGTGCCGTCGAGGCCCTCGTACTTCTTGCGCACGGCGTCGAGCTCGATCTCGAGTCCGTCCGCCAGCTCGCCGACCGCGACGGACACGCCGCCCGCGCCGAAGTCGTTGCAGCGCTTGATGAGGCGCGTGACCGCGCCGTCGCGGAACAGACGCTGGATCTTGCGCTCCTCGGGCGCATTGCCCTTTTGCACCTCGCTCGCCATCGTGGTGAGCGATTTCATATCGTGGCTCTTGGAGGAGCCGGTCGCGCCGCCGATGCCGTCACGCCCCGTGCGCCCGCCGAGCAAGATGACCACATCACCCGGCGCGGGACGCTCGCGCACAACGTTGTCCGCGGGCGCGGCGGCGACGACTGCGCCGCACTCAAGGCGCTTGGCGACATAGCCCTCGTGGTACAGCTCCGCGATATGGCCGGTGGCAAGGCCGATCTGGTTGCCGTAGGAGGAATAGCCCGCCGCGGCGGTCTGCGCGAGCTTGCGCTGGCGGGAGCTTTCCGAGAAGCGTCTCCGCGAGCGTCTTTCGCGGGTCGCCGCCGCCGGTCACACGCATTGCCTGATGGACATAGGCGCGGCCGGAGAGCGGGTCGCGGATGCAGCCTCCGATGCAGGTGGCCGCGCCGCCGAAGGGCTCAATCTCGGTGGGATGGTTATGCGTTTCGTTCTTGAACATCAAAAGCCAGTCCTGCTCCTTGCCGTTCACCATGGCGGGCACATGGATAGAGCAGGCGTTGATCTCCTCGCTCTCGTCGAGCTCGGGGAGCAGCCCGCGGGCTTTGAGCGTCTTTGTGCCGATGGTCGCAATATCCATAAGCGTCTGCGGGCGCTTGGCAGCCCTCTCCGCGCCGTAGACCTCCTCGCGCGCGGCGAGGTAGCGGTCATACGCATCCTTGACGGCGGGATCCTCGATGCTGACCTCGTCCAAATGCGTGGAGAAGGTCGTGTGGCGGCAGTGGTCGGACCAGTAGGTGTCGACCACGCGCAGCTCGGTCACGGTGGGGTCGCGGTGCTCTTCGTCGCGGAAATAGGCCTGCAAGGTCTTGAGGTCGTCTAAGTCCATCGCAAGGCCCATGGACGAAAGAAGCGCCGAGAGCGCCGATTCATCCATTCCGGTAAAGCCGTCGACCGATGCGACGGGCTTGGGCTCGGAGAGGTTCTCTTCGAGCGTCTCGGGCTTTGCAAGAGGCCTCGCGACTCTCGACAGGGTTGATGACGTGGTGCTTGACGGCCTCGACGTCCTTTTCAGAGAGCGTGCCGTAGAGCGCGTAGACCTTCGCCGTGCGGATGCGCGGGCGCTCGCCTTGGCTCAGAAGCTGGATGCACTGCGACGCGCTGTCCGCGCGCTGGTCGAACTGACCGGGCAGGGGCTCGACGGCAAACACGGCGGCAGCGCCGCTCGCGTCGATCTCCCCGCTCGTCAGGTCAAGCTGCGGCTCGGAGAAAACGGTATTTGTGGCATAGGCAAACAGAGTCTCGTCGATGCCCTCGACGTCGTAGCGGTTCCAGATGCGCACATTTTCAAGACTCTTGAGGTCCAGAAACGAGCGGCAGTCGGAAAGAAGGCTCGCGCACTCGGGCGCAAGGCCGGGCTTTTTTTCAACACAGACGCGATAGACCATTTACTCTCTCTCCTTTTGCGCGGCGAGGGCTCGGCGGCCAATGTCGCTGCGGCAGTATTTGTTGGCAAAATCGACCTCGGACGATAAACGGTAGGCCTCCTTCACGGCCTTCTCGAGCGTGGGGGCGACGGCGGTGACGCCGAGCACGCGTCCGCCCGCGGTCAGGAGCGTATCGCTGTCCTTTTTCGCGCCCGCGACATAGCAGTGCGCGGCGGCCTCTTCGCTCATTGTGATGGGGAAGCCGCTCTCATACTTCTTGGGGTACCCGTTTGAGGCGAGGACGACGCAGCAGGCGGAATCGGTCGAAAATTCGACGGGGACGTCCTTGAGCGTGCCGCTCGTCGTCGCCTGCATGACGGTGAGCAGGTCGCTTTTGAGCAGCGGCAGCACCGCCTGCGTTTCGGGGTCGCCGAAGCGGCAGTTGTACTCCACGACCTTCGGGCCGTCCTTTGTGAGCATCAGCCCGAAGTACAGGCAGCCCTTGAAGGGGCGGCCCTCGGCCTTCATCGCGCGGATCGTGGGCAGGAAGATCGTCTGCATGCACTCGTCCGCGATCTTTTCCGTGTAGCAGGGATTTGGAGCGATCGTGCCCATGCCGCCGGTGTTCGGGCCCTTGTCGCCGTCCAGCGCGCACTTGTGGTCCATGGAAGACACCATGGGAACAACGGTTTCGCCGTCGGTGAAGCTCAGCACCGAGACTTCGGGACCCTCCATATATTCCTCGATGACGACGCGCGCGCCGCTCTGACCGAAGGTCTTATCCTCGATCATCGCGCGCACGGCGGCCTTCGCTTCCTCCACCGTCTGCGCGACGATGACGCCCTTGCCGAGCGCCAGACCGTCGGCCTTGACGACGATGGGCGCGCCCTGCGCGTCAATATAGGCACAGGCGGCGTCCGCGTCGGTGAAGAGCTCATACTTTGCCGTGGAGATGCCGTATTTTTTCATCAGATCCTTGGAAAATGCCTTGCTCGCCTCGATGACGGCGGCCTTTTTGTCAGGGCCGAAGCAGGGGATGCCCGCCTCGCTCAGCGCGTCCACCGCGCCGAGGGCCAGGGGGTCGTCCGGCGCGACAACGGCATATCAATGCCGTGCGCCTTGGCAAATTCGACCTGCGCGGGGATGTCCTTCGCGCCGATCTCACTGACGCAGACCGCGTCGGCGGCGATGCCGCCGTTGCCGGGCAGACAGTAAATTTTCTCGACCGCGGGATTTCCTTCTTCTTAATGATGGCGTGTTCGCGGCCGCCGCCGCCGATGACCATGAGCTTCATTCGTTTCGTTCCTCCTTTTAGTGATGGAACAATCTCTGTCCGGTAAAGGCCATGGTGATGCCGTATTTGTTCGCGGTCTCGATGACGTTGTCGTCGCGGATCGAGCCGCCGGGCTCGACGATGTAGGGAAGCGCCGCTCTTTCGCGCGCGCTCGACATTGTCGCCGAAGGGGAAAAAGGCGTCCGAGCCGACGGTCACGCCGCTCTGGCGGGCGACCCAATCCTTGCGCTCCTGCACCGTCAGCGGCTCGGGGCGCTCCTTGAAAGACGCGCTGCCATGCGCCGTCGGCCAAAACGTCGTCACACTCGTCGGAGATATAAACATCGATGGCGTTGTCGCGGTCGGGACGGCGGATGCCGTCCACGAACGAGAGGGCGAGCACCTTCGGATGGCGGCGGAGATACCAGTTGTCCGCCTTCTGTCCCGCAAGTCGGGTGCAGTGGATGCGGCTTTGCTGGCCCGCGCCCACGCCGATGGTCTGGCCGTCCTTGGCGTAGCAGACGGAGTTCGACTGCGTGTATTTGAGCGTAATGAGCGAAACGATCATGTCGCGCTTCGCGTCATCGGGAAGATTCTTATTTTCGGTGACGATGTTCGCAAGCAGCGACTCGTCGATCTTGCAGTTGTTGCGGCCCTGCTCGAACGTGACGCCGAAGACGTCCTTCTGCTCCTGCGGGGCGGGAGTGTAGGCGGGGTCGATCTGCACGATGTTGTATTTGCCGCCCTTTTTCGTCTTTAAGATGGCAAGCGCCTCGTCGCTGTACGCGGGGGCGATGATGCCGTCGGAGACCTCGCCTTTCAGATACGCGGCGGTGGCGGCGTCGCACTCGTCGGAGAGCGCCGCCCAGTCGCCGTAGGAGCAGAGGCGAGTCCGCGCCGCGGGCGCGGATGTAGGCACAGGCGATGGGCGAAAGGGCCTCGTCAGGCCCAACAAAGTAAATCTGCTTGTCCACCTCGTCGAGCGGCAGGCCGAGCGCCGCGCCCGCGGGGGAGACATGCTTGAAGCTCGCCGCGGCGGGAAGGCCCGTCGCCTCTTCAGTTCGCGCACGAGCTGCCACGAGTTGAAGGCGTCGAGCAGGTTGATGTAGCCTGGCTTGCCGTTGAGAACCGTAAAGGGCAGGTCGCCGCCGTTTTTCATGAAAACGCGCGCGGGCTTCTGGTTGGGGTTGCAGCCGTATTTGAGTTCCAGCTCGTTCATGTCGTCCTCCTCAGTCGCCTGAATTTTTGTTGAACAGCTTCACTTCGCCGTTCACGTTCGCATAAAGGGACACCTTATTATCCGCGTTGAGCGCCGCCCAGACTTCTTCGGGCGAGGGGACGCTCGCCTCCATCGGCTCGCCCGCAAAGGTGGGCAGGGGGGTTCCGTCCCCCTGATAGGTGCTGATGAAATAGCCCTTGCCCTCGTCGCAGCCTTCGTAGCAGAAGAACTCGCGCAGACAGCGCCCATCCTTACGCTTGAGGATGGACAGCTCGAAGGAGCCGTCCTCGTACATGATGGCGGAGATGCGCGGCGTCCAGTTCGGCTCGTCGGCTCGTATTCGCGTGTCATGAGGCCGCGGCGAAAGTCGCCGTGCTGGCAGATGGTGTCGGTCTGGTCGCCGTTCGTCACGACGAGGTCGCGCCCCATCGTGCGCACGGGATGATAGATGATGAGGCTCGGGTCGGAGAGCTTGGCGGGGTCGTGCGCCTCGGTGCGGATGCCGTCCTCGGTCTTGACAAAGACGCGGTTGCGGCTGTTCTCGCTGCGCCCCATGATGAAATAATAGACGCGGTCCTTGCCGACTAAAATGCCGCGGCCGGGATAAGACGTATTTTTCAGAAAGTGCAAAAAGTCGACCATTTCAGTTCTCCTCTTCTGTGATGGCGCGGCAGACAAGCTCCGTCGCGCGCGGCAGGAGCTTCCATTCGGCCTGCTCCATCACGCGGCGCTGTAAGGTTTCGGGCGTGTCGCCCGCTTCGATCTCCACCGCCTTTTGCAGCAGGATCTCGCCGCCGTCGGGAATTTCGTTGACAAAGTGTACCGTCGCGCCCGTGACCTTCACGCCGCGCGCGAGCGCGGCCTCGTGCACCCTCAAGCCATACATGCCCCTGCCGCAGAACGACGGGATCAGCGACGGATGGATATTCAGAATGCGGCGCGGCCACTTTTTCGTGAAGTTCTCGCTCAGGATGCTCAAAAAGCCCGCGAGGACGATGACGTCGATCTTGTACTGCTCGAGCAGCAGCTCGATCGCCGCCTCAAAGTCGTGCTGGATGAGGCTCGACGGCACGGTGTGTGCGGGGACGTTCGCCTTTTCCGCGCGTTCGAGCGCGTAGGCGCATGCCTGAGAGGAAATGACGAGCGCGATCTCGCCGTGTGGAATTTTGCCGTCTCTCTGCGCGTCGAGCAAGGCTTGTAAATTCGTGCCGCCACCCGAGACGAACACCGCGATGCGCGCGCTTTTCAGCATAGTGCGACCTTCTCTTCCCCGCTCACGACCTCGCCGATCACGTAGGCGTCCTGGCCGTTTTCCTTGAGGGCGGCAAGCGCCTTGTCGGCGTCATCTTTGGCGACGATCATCGTCATGCCGACGCCCATGTTGTAGGTGTTGAACATGTCGTGCTCGGGGATGCTGCCCATGCGCTGGAGCATTGAGAAGATCGGCGGCGTGCGGAGAGCGGATTTGTCGATCTTCGCGCACAGGCCGTCGGGGATGCAGCGGGGAATATTTTCATAGAAGCCGCCGCCTGTGATGTGGCTGACGCCGTGGACGTCGGCCACGTCCATCGCGGCGAGAACGGGCTTCACGTAGATCTTCGTCGGGCGCAGCAGCTCTTCGCCCAGCGTGCAGCCGAGCTCGTCGACATATGCGCCGAGGTCCGCGTGCTCAACGTTGAAGACCTTGCGCACGAGGGAGTAGCCGTTGGAGTGGATACCGCTTGAGGTAAGCGCGATCGCAACGTCGCCCGGACGCATGCGGTCGTGGTCGATGATCTTCGCGCGGTCGACAATGCCGACGGCGAAGCCCGCGAGGTCGTAGTCATCGGCGGACATGGTGCCGGGGTGCTCGGCGGTCTCGCCGCCGATGAGCGCGCAGCCGGACTGCACGCAGCCCTCGGCCACGCCGGAGACGAGCGTCGCGACCTTCTCCGGCTCGTTCTTGCCGATGGCGATGTAGTCGAGGAAGAAGATGGGCTTTGCGCCGCAGCAGATGATGTCGTTGACGCACATGGCAACGCAGTCGATGCCGACGGAGTCGTGCTTGTTCATCAGCTGCGCGATGCGCTGCTTCGTGCCCACGCCGTCCGTGCCCGAGACGAGCACGGGCTCGCTCATACCGGTAAGATCAGGCGCAAACAGGCCGCCAAAGCCGCCGATATCGGACACAACGCCTGGGATCATGGTGCGCTGGACGTGCTTTTTCATCAGCTTGACGCCCTCGTAGCCGGCCTCGATATTCACGCCGGCGTCACGGTAGCTCTCGGAAAAACTACGCATTCTTCTTTTTCTCCCCTTCACTGATTTTGCACTCAAAGCGGTCCTTGCCGCCGTCTTTCGGGATGCTCGTGGGATAGCCGCCGCCGAAGCAGGCCGTGCAGAAGCCGTTTTCGGTGTTGTCGGCGAGCTTGACGACGTCCTCGATGCTTAAGTAGCCGAGCGAGTTGACGCCGATGATCTTCGCGATCTCATCGACCGTGTGGTGCGTGGCGATGAGGTTGTTCTTGTCGTCGATGTCCGTGCCGTAGTAGCACTCGGAGACAAACGGCGGCGCGCTGACGCGCATGTGGATCTCCTTTGCGCCCGCCTTCCACAATAGGTCGATCGTGCGACGGCAGGTCGTACCGCGGACGATGGAGTCGTCGATCAGCACGACGCGCTTGCCCTCGACCACGGAGCGGATGGGGTTGAGCTTGATGTTGACCTCGTTTTCGCGCATCGTCTGCGTGGGCGAGATGAACGTGCGGCCGATGTACTTATTTTTGATAAAGCCGATGCCGTAGGGGATGCCGCTCTGGCGCGCGTAACCGAGGGCTGCATCAAGGCCGGAATCCGGCACGCCGATGACGACATCCGCCTGCACGGGATGCTCGAGCGCGAGGAACGCGCCTGCGCGCTGGCGTGCGACGTGGACGCTGCTGCCGTCGATGACGGAGTCAGGGCGGGCGAAGTAGATGAACTCGAAGACGCAAAGCTTCTTCGGCGCTTTGCCGCAGTGGCTCGTGTCGGAGCGAACGCCGGCCGTGTCGACGACAACGATCTCGCCGGGGCGGATGTCGCGCTCAAACTCGGCGCCGATGGCGTCGAGCGCGCAGGATTCAGACGCGAAGACAACAGAGCCGTCCTTCAGATGCCCCATGCAGAGGGGACGGAAGCCGTGGGGGTCGCGCGCGGCGATGAGCTTCGTCGGCGACGAGAGGACGAGCGAATACGCGCCCTCGATGCGGTCCATCGCAGCGGAGACAGCCTCTTCGATGGAGCCGCGGTTGAGTCTCTCCTGCACGATGATATAGGCGATGACCTCGCTGTCGGTCGTGGTCTGGAAGATGGAGCCGCGGCTTTCAAGCTCCTGCCTCAGCTCGCGGGAGTTCGTCAGGTTGCCGTTGTGCGCGAGCGCCATACGGCCCTTGAAGTGGTTCACTAAAATGGGCTGGACGTTGCGCTTGTTGTCGCTGCCGGTCGTGCCGTAGCGCACATGGCCGACGGCGATGGTACCCTTGCCGAGCGATTTGAGCTGCTCGGGCGGGAAGACCTCGCTCACAAGGCCGGTGTCGCGCAGCGAGCGGAACAGGCCGTCGTCGTTGACGACGATACCCGCGCTCTCCTGCCCGCGGTGCTGGAGGGAGTAGAGCGCGTAGTAGGCATAGGACGCGACGTCCGCCTCCTGAGGCGTAAAGATGCCGAACACGCCGCATTCTTCGTGAATGTGGCGCGCCGGGATGATGTTGTGATTCTCTGTCATATTTGATCTTACTGTGCGTCGTGAGCCATCAGGCGCTTCATGACTTCGGCGTAGGCGTCTTCCACGCCGCCGAGGTCGCGGCGGAAGCGGTCCTTGTCGAGCTTTTCGTTCGTCTTGCTGTCCCACAGGCGGCAGGTGTCGGGGCTGATCTCGTCGGCGAGAACGATCTGGCCGTCGACGGTCTTGCCGAACTCGAGCTTAAAGTCGACGAGCGTGACGCCGCACTCGCTCCAAAATGCCTTGAGCGTGTCGTTGACGGCGAAGGCATACTTCTTGATGAGCTCGATCTCCTCCCAGGTCGCGAGCTTGAGGGCAACGGCGTGATAGGCGTTCATCAGGGGGTCATGCAGATCGTCGTTCTTGTAGGAGAACTCGATCGTGGGCTCGGAGAAGACGATACCCTCCTCCACGCCGTAGCGGGAGGCAAAATGACCGGCGGAGATGTTGCGGATGATGACCTCCAACGGGACGATGGAGACCTTCTTGACGAGCGTGTCGCGCTCGCTGAGCTCTTCAACAAAGTGGGTCGGGATGCCGGCCTTTTCCATCTTGGCCATCAGACGGTTGGTCATCTGGTTGTTGATGACGCCCTTGCCGACGATGGTACCCTTCTTTGCGCCGTCAAAGGCGGTGGCGTCGTCCTTGTAGGAAACGATGACGAGGTTGGGATCTTCGGTGGCGTAAACCTTCTTGGCCTTGCCTTCGTAGAGCTGTTCTTTCTTTTCCATGATGACTGTTCTCCTTTTATTTTATATTTTTGTTGATTGATATGGATGGATGGTTTCTCAGTTTTTGTAGCGCTCGCGAAGCTCTTCGTCCGCCTTCAAGACAGCGGCGGTGCCCTCGTCACGTGCGGCCTGGAGCTTGTGGGCAAGGCCCTCGTCGCTCACAGCCATGATCTGGACGGCAAGGATGGCGGCGTTTTTCGCCCCGTCGATAGCGACGGTGGCAACGGGGATGCCGCTCGGCATCTGGACGGTCGAGAGCAGCGCGTCCATGCCGTCGAGCTTCGCGCCGCTGCACGGCACGCCGATGACGGGAAGCGTCGTATTCGCGGCCATCGCGCCGGCCAAGTGCGCGGCCATGCCCGCGAGCGCGATGATACAAGAAAATCCGCTCTCCCGTGCCGACGCTGCAAATTCTCTTGCCTCGTTCGGGCACCGGTGGGCGGATAACACGCGGACCTCGGTCTCGATCCCATATTCCTTGAGCGTCTGGATCGCCTTCTCGGCGACGGGCAGATCGCTCGTGCTGCCCATAATAACGGCTACCTTTCGCATAGTTCTGCCTCCTTAAAAGCAAAAATGGGCGCTCCACTGCCTCGATGTGCAGTTGAAGTGCCCAGACGGTCGGCTGCTGAATTTCAGCAAGAAACGCTCTCTGCTCCCCTGTGGTGACCCACGTTTCCGTCAGTTACAAAGAGCTCAACTTGACAAGCAATATGGTATCACAGAGGGCTCTTTTCGTCCATGCGGCAAAAGAGAGAAAGGCTTCGCCCTATTTATCAGTTTTTTGATAATAATCTACATATCTATAAGTTATGCTAATACTTATCAGTAAAAATCTGCCGTTTCGGCAGCGCAAATAAAAATCGGAAGGCCGCGCACTCCCCGTACGCGGCCTTCCATCGCATCGTGTTTTCAAAAAGGCAGGCATCCGCCGATGGCAAGACTCAGCAGGATGACCGCAAGCGCAACGAGCACAGGTGCTTTCCGCCTGAGTTTCCTCATCGCGCGCTTTTCGTCCACAGAGGAATCCTCACTTTGCAAGCTCCTTGCCCAGCGCGCGGCAGGCGTCCAGCGCGGCGTCATCAGGCGCTTCGCAGCAGGTCACGCTCTCGCACACAAGGCGGATGCCGGAATCATCGCAGTCCTTTTCCCAGCCGCGCATCCACTCGCCGTCGCCCCAGCCGTAGGAGCCGAACAGCGCGGCGCTCTTGCCGCCAAGGCTGCGCTTGACCTCGTCAAACATGGGCTGGAACTCCATCTCCTCGAGCACTTCGCTGCCCATGGCGGGGCAGCCGAAGGCGATCGCGTCGTAAGCGCTCAGCTCGCTGGCCTTGACCTGGTCAGGGGTCAACATCGTGACCTGCGCGCCCGCGCTCTCCATGCCCTCAGCGACGGCCTTGGCCATGGCCTCGGTGTTGCCCGTGCCGCTCCAATAAACAACAGCAGTCTTCTTCATATTAGTATGTTCCTTTCATAAATCAGTATCTATCACACTGCCACGGCAAGCTGCTCGATGCCCGAGCCGGCCTCCCAGAGTGCGCAGTAGATCTCCGTGCATTTTTTTGAAGCGGGCGAACAGCTCTCGTGCCTTCTTCTCGTCGCCGTAGACCTTCCACAGCCCCGCGCATTTGAAGTTGCAGGCGCGGTGGTCGATGAAGCCCCTTGACGTCCTCCGGCGGATACGAGAGGAAAAGCCCGACCTCATGGGGAAATTCGCCGCCCTCGCGGAATCGGCGGATGAGGTTTGCGATGCAGCGTCCGCAGTGGCCGCTATTGTAGCCCGCGTGGTGCAGGATCTCGGCCGCCTGTTCGTTCTCAAATCTCTCCGCAAGCTCAGAGGGGCGGTACAGGTACAAAAAGGACCTGTCCTTTCAGAAAACGGATCGGCAGCAGACACAGGCCCTTTGGCACAAGCAGACGGTTCAGGCGGCGGATGTCCGCAAAAAGCGCTTCCTTATCTTCGCAAGGACAAGGGAAGAGGCTGCCCGTTTTGATACCTGCCAACGTCGGCGCACCCTGCCGCACCGGGATCTCTTCAGACATGCCTGTTTCCCTCCCCTTTGGTTTCGGTGGTGGCTCCCCAGAAGTTAGATTTATCTAACTATTGGGGAGCGATGTCCTCGCTCTTGACGTGTCTTAGGATACCCGAAAAGAAGAGCCTTATCCGCTCCAAATTGATCGGATGAGGCTCCAAAATATTTTATTCCGCTTTTTCCGCCGTCGGCGCGCAGCTGTCGCTGTCCGCGCCTGCGCGGTACGCGCTCGGCGACACCGATCACACTGCGGAAGGCCTTGGCAAACTTTTGCTGGCGTTGTCATAGCCGAACTTTGCCCCGCGATATCGAGCACCGTGCGGTCGCTCGTGCGCAGGAGCTGCGCGGCACTGTGCATCTTCTGCGCGCGCAAAAACGCTGCGGGCGTCATGCCGTACACGCCGCGAAAGCTCGCGGCGAGCTGCGAGGGCGACGCACCGAGTTCCTGTGCAAGCGCCGAGATCGTGACGTCGTCCTCCGTGCTTGCAAGCAGCGCGTCGCGCGCGCGCGCGCAAGGCGCACTTGCGCGGCGGTATAGCCGTGCTTTTCGTGCGCCACGTCGAGCGCACTCAAAAAGAGCAGAAGTTCAAGCACCTTAACCTTAAAGTAGCCGCGGCGGATGCCGCGGGCACGGCGTAGAGCTCAGAGAAGATGTGCTCCACGCGCGCCGACGATCTTGAGACAAAGCACCCGAGTCGGCGAAGAACTTTCTCCGCCAGCACGCTGGGGCGGACGTCGACATCCTGCAAAATGCAGGACAAACAGTCAGGTGCGAGGGCGGGGTCGAGCGTGACGGTGATGCCGTGGTAGTGCCCCGTGGGGAACTCCACCTCCCCCTCGATAGCGGCGCGGCGCACGACGGAGAGGTCTCCGGGGGCCAAAAAGTAATGCTCGCCGCCGCAGCAGTATTCCGCGCGTCCCTCGCGGCAGTGCTGGATCTCGATGAGTCCCGCCGCATTCGGCTCTGCCAGACGGTACGACGGCGCATGCACATCGTGATAGGCAAGCTCAATGCCGGGGAAAACGGGATAGGCCGTGATGCACACCTCGCCGTCCGTCTCCCTGAGACGGTAGACGGTGCGTTCCTCGTTCTGCTGCAAAATTTCTGCGTGGGCGCTGCATTTCTTTACCTGAGACTTTGGTTCGATCAAGGAAGCTTCCCTGTCCTTTCTTCTACATATAAAAGTAGAAAACGCCGCAAAGCGCAGATCCCGCGCTTTGCGGCTTGTGGCTGCTGATCAAACGCATTCCTCCGCGAGATCTGCGTTTTCCTCCGTCGGCTTCCCCTCCAGCAGCTCGGGGTGCTTGAGATAGCGGCGCACGCTCGCCCAGAACAGCGCGTACTCGTGTCCCGTGCAGATGCGCTCATCCATCACGACGGAGAGCGGGATCATTTTTTTATTATACTCCCCGCTCATATAATTGGCAATAGGCTTGCCCATGCTGACGAACACCCCCGTCGTGCCGAACTCGTAGCAGTGGTGGAAGATGGAATTCGTGTTGATGGAGGCAAGGTTCGTGATAAAAAGACTCGTGTGGAACGGGCTCAGATCAATGATCTTACGCGGCAGCAGGCCGCAGCGGTCCATCAGCTTGACAAGGACGAACAAAAACCCCGGCAGGATGGGGATGGCGAACAGGAAATTCGCGAATTTATCCGTATTGTTGTTGTGCGCGGCCACCTGATTCTGCGCGACCGCCTCCTCGATCTTGCGGTTGATGGAGAAGATATCGTCCCCGTCCTCAAAGAACACCTTGATCGACGTCTCATCCGCGCGGCCGTCGGCGCGCGTTTTCAGGATGACGAAGCTGACGCAGAAGTGATTGCGCTGGTAGATCTTGCTGTTCATGATGAAGCGGTTGATCTTCGGATTTTCCTGATACGCCTTGAAGTATGCCGCCAGAATGAGCGTCATATACGGGATGCGGACGCCTTCGCGGCGCTTTTCCTGAATGTAGCGGCGCAGGATCTCCATATCAGCGTATTCGGTGATGAAATTCTGCGCGTCGTAGCGCCGCGGCATGACATAGGGCAGTGCCGAAACGATGGTGGACGCCTCTTTCACTCGGGTTCCGTCGGGACGCATGGCAAGTTCCTCTTTTCTTTGAGTTAACCCCATCTTACCCGCTTTGCCCGCGTATTGCAATCATTTTCTTAGCGAATCCTTTATTAAGAATTGGTTAAGTCTCGTCCTCTCCCCAGTCGAGCGAGACATCGACAACGCGCAGAAGTCCGGAAAGCGTCGAGGGCACATAGGCTCTGGCGAACAGATCGTCCTGCGTGCAGAGCGTGCGCTCGGTCGTACCGTCCACACTCTGCATCGCCGTGACGAGAAGCGCCGCATGCTCGGGTGCGGCCAGCGTCTCGGGAAGAGCGTCGGCGGCGTATGCCGCGCGCGACAGGACGTTCTTTTCGCTGTCCATCCAGACAAATTCGACCGATTCTGCCGCCGTGTGCGCCGCGAATGAAACGCTCACCTTGATCGAGCGGCTCTGCGTTTTGCCGTTCGCGCGCCAGTCGCTCGACCGCTCGGTCGAGATCGTCCGCGTCTGGTTCAGGTTTGCGCTGGGTGTCCTGTAACATACGTTCGTGCCGTTGGCCTGCGTGCACTCGGCATAGTAGTCCCCGCAGACGTGCGGTAGACATAACATTAGTACAGTTCCGCCTGTCCCAGCGCGTCGAGCGCGATCTCTCCGCTCGTCTCGTAGCTGCTGCCGTTGTCGTCGACCTTGATGTGCATTCCGCTGCCCACGACCTCGTCGGACACCGCCGCACCGACGGAATTGTTGAATTCAGAGCCCTCTTCGTAATCCGGATCGTCGGGTTCAAACGCTGTGATGGTCACAAACACCGGCACGCCGGGCACGCCGAAGTCGTAATCATCGCCGTTCTCCGTCGCGTAGCCTTTGCCGTCGAAGGGTTCGAGGGCGAAGAAGTATCCGACCCATTCGTCGTCCATGGTCTCCTGCGCCGCGGCTTCGATCCGCTCGGGCTTGTAGAGCGCAAAACTCACGCCGAACACCACCGCGAGTGCCAGTGCAAAAGCGATCAGTCGTTTCATGCTACTCCCTCCCCCCAGTTGACCTTGATGCTGATTGAGCAGAGCTTCCCGTCCTGATAGCGGAAGGTATCCAGATTTGAGTAAGCATACGGCGCACTATCATTGCTGCGGCTGCAAATGTCGTATTCCGCCGTCTCGCCGTTCCAGTCCGTGCCATAGCTCGTGCCGATGAGATACGCCGCGCCGTCCGCGGCGGTGATGGACTCGGGCAGCGCGTCGGGCGCGAACTCTTCGAGCTTCAAGAGATCGTCGTTTTCGTCCATGTGCGCGACGGTGAACTTCGTCGGTGTCGGGCGGGAGACGGCGGTGATGGCGACTCTGACCTTCACACGCTCGGACTTGCCGCCGATCGTCTCGGTCTTATCGCTCGTGAGCGTGTGGGTTATGCTGGCGCCGTCCGAGCCGGACATGCCCATGCTGTTGCCGCGCGTCAGGTAAATGCGGCCATCCGACGTCTGGTAGATGGGATAAAGTTTGAAGATCACTTGTCTGTCGCCGCAGGCGTAGACCTCGCCCGAGAGGTCGATGTCCGTCGTACGGACGCCGTTGTCATCGTCGATACCGGCCTTCCCCAGCGGCGCACCGAGTGCGCCGAAGATCCTGATATTCGGCGACTTGGCGTCCTCCTCACCGTAGCGCGCGTCCGGCTCCATCGTGCAGTAGATGCCGCCGCCGCGGTCTTTGAGCGCCCACCAGTCTTCGTCCGTATCCATATAGAGCCGCCCGGCCTTCCAGACGAATTCGCCCGCGGCCGAGACCGCAAGATCGCCGCCGATGTCGAGATCCTCTTCCGAGACGAAAGCCCCGATGAGCGTGCCCTCTTCCTCCTTGTCCGCGGCGGACTGCACCGCGCCGCCGTCGAGAAAGGCAATGAGAAAGACCGCCGCGAGGATCGCAGCAAAAATCAGTATCGTTTTCGTTTTACTCTTCATGCTCTGCCTCCAATTCTCCGTCGCATTGCAGAATGTCGCCCACATTGCACTCGAGCGCGCAGCAGATGCGGTTGAGCGTCGCAAAGCGCACGCCCTTGGCCTTGCCGCTGCGCAGAATGGAAAGATTCGCCTCCGTGATGCCGACAATAGCGCAAAGCTCCTTGCTTGTCATGCCGCGCGCTTTCAGCACCTCGTCGAGATGTATCGTGATCGCCATGGCAGCACCCTCAGATAAAGAGGTCGTTGTCCGCCGCAAGGGCGACGTTCGAGGCGATGAGCCGCGCACCGAGAAGCGCTGCGAGCACGAAGCACAGCTCGAAGATCGGCAGACGGATCGAAATGCTGGTGCTCAGGAGCATCGGCGCACAGAACGCCTGCAAAACGTTGACCGCGAGGGCGAGCAGCACGCTGAGCTTGAGCACCTTGACACACCATTCGGCGAGCTTTGGCGCGTAGGCGGCGCTCTCCTGCGTAAATACGCCGTCTTCCATCGTGTCGAGAAGGCCAATGGCGAAGTACGCCGTCGCCGCGGCGAGCAGCGTAGGAAGGCTTTCCGCGGCAAAGCGCAGGGCGAGGACAACATAGCTGAACACAAGGCTCTTCGATCCCGTTATGTCCGTTGCCACAGGCAGTACCGTATCGGTTGTAAAGGCGCTGTTGCCCGCCTTGAGCGCGTCGACGGCAGAAAACAGGCCCGCAAATTCGGCAAAGCAGACCTCGAAGACGAAGTACGCCGCCGCGAGGATAAGCAGCGCGCGGAATAGCTTCAAGAGCTCCTGCGTATCGCCGCCGGAAAACCGGCGCAGCAACCGCAGCACGACCCAGCCCGCGAGCAGCGCGAAAATGAGCCACTGCCAGGCAAGGCGCGGGAACAGCGCCTCCGCCGATGTGCTCCAATAGGCGGTCCAGCCGTGTGGAAAGAGCGCGCAGGCCGCGGCAAACGCGATGAGCACGAGCAGCGCGTCCTCGGGCTTCAGTTCCCGCCGCGCCCCGATGTGCACGAGCGCATAGAGCGGCAGCAGGATCACCGCGGCGTACAGCGTGAACGCCAGCGCGAAGCCAAAGCGTCCCGAGGCGGCCAGCGCACTCAAACCCTGCCCCACTGCGCTGCCGGGGAATCCGGCGACAGAAAAGGCGTCGCCCTCGAAAAGCCACAGGGCGAGCGCAAGCAGCGCGCAGATGAGCGCCTCCGCCAAAAGTAAGGTCTTGATCCGGTCACGTTTCATATCGCACCTCCAGAATTATTGTTTTGCGATAATTTCTATCGTCAGCGTAGCAGAAGAATTATCGTTTGTCAATAATTTCTTCATTTGCTTTTTGTTTTTCAAAGCGCGGCACAGTTGTTTTTAAATAAATGATAAGTTTGCTTTTTTCTATTGATTATCCCCGCACAATAGACTATACTGTAGCTGTCATATCATGCAATTTCTGTTGCTATTGCTCAAAAAAGACAATCAGGAGGACACCAACAATGAAGTACAATCGCACCTACAACTTCTCTGCCGGTCCCGCTATGATGCCGGAGCCCGTGCTGGAGGAAATCCGTGACGAGATGATGAACTACCGCGGCAGCGGCATGTGCGTCATGGAAATGAGCCACCGCTCCAAGGTTTTCCAGCAGATCATCGACGAAGCCGAGGCTGACCTGCGCGACCTGATGGGCATCCCCGACAACTACAAGGTCCTGTTCATTCAGGGCGGCGCTACGCTGCAGTTCGCGGCTGTGCCTTGGAATCTGATGAAGAACGGCAAGGCCGTCTACGTCGAGACCGGCGCATGGTCCAAGAAGGCCATTGCCGAGGCCAAGAAGTACGGCGAGGTCATCGTTGCCGCTTCCTCCAAGGACAAGAACTACAGCTACATTCCCGACTGCTCTGATCTCGACATTCCCGACGATGCCGACTACGTCTACATCTGCGAGAACGAGACCATCCACGGTGTGACCTGGCAGAAGCTGCCCAACACCAAGGGCCACATCCTCGTCTCCGACCAGAGCTCCATGTTCCTCTCCCAGCCCTGCAACGTCAGCGATTACGGCATGATCTATGCGGGCGTGCAGAAGAACGTCGGCCCTGCCGGCATGGTCATCGTCATCATCCGCGAGGACCTCATCCGCGAGGACCTCGATCCCAAGATGCCCATCTACATGCGCTACGACACCCACGCCAAGAACGACTCCATGTACAACACCCCGAACTGCTGGGCGATTTACTGCTGCGGCAAGGTGTTCAAGTACCTCAAGAGCATCGGCGGTCTCGAGGTCATGCATCAGCGCAACATCGAGAAGGCCAAGGTCATCTATGACTTCCTGGATTCCTCCAAGATGTTCCACGGCACGGTTGAGCCCGAGTTCCGTTCCCTCATGAACATTCCCTTCGTCACCGATTCTGCCGAGCTCGACGCCGAAGTCGTCGCCGCTACCAAGGCTGCCGGTTACGATAACCTCAAGGGCCACAAGAGCGTCGGCGGTCTGCGCGCCAGCGTTTACAACGCCATGCCCATCGAGGGCGCTCAGGCTCTCGTCGAATTCCTGAAGAAGTTTGAGGCCGAGCACACCAAGTAATTGCTTTTTAAAAGGGGGATCACATCCCCCTTTTAGATACTCCCTCACCGGTGAAGCGTTCACCGGTGCCGCCGCTTAAAGAGCGGCTGGGTCAACGATTAAAATATTTACAAGGAGAAAGTTAAAATGCGTATTCTTGTTACCGACGGTATGGATAAGGGCGCGATCGAGAAGGTTCGCGCGATGGGTCACGAGCTCGTTGAGCAGTTCTACGAGCCCGACGAGCTTGGTAAGGCCCTGCGCGACTTTGATGTCGCCATCATTCGCTCCAAGACCAAGCTGCGCGCCAAGCAGATCGACGAGGCCAAGGGCAGCCGCTTCAAGTGCGTCATCCGCGCCGGTGTCGGCCTCGACAACATCGACGTGCAGTACGCCAAGGACAACGGCATCGAGGTGAAGAACACCCCGAAGTCCCCCTCCGAGTCCGTTGCTGAGCTCGCTATGGCCCACATGTTCTCCTGCGCCCGTTACATCTCCATCGCCGGCCACTCCATGCGCGAGGGCAAGTGGGAGAAGAAGGCCTACGGCAAGGGCATCGAGCTGACCGGCAAGACGCTCGGTATCGTCGGCTTCGGCCGCATCGGCCAGAAGCTCGGCAAGATGGCCAAGGCCATCGGCATGAACGTCATCGCGTTCGATATCTTCCACATCCCCGGCATCGAGGAAGAGCTCGGCATCCCCTATGTTGAGATGGACGAACTGCTCGCCAAGTCCGACTTCATCTCCGTCCACGCTCCCGCTGTCGACGGCGGCGCTCTCATCAACGCTGAGCGCATCGCCAAGATGAAGGACGGCGTCGTCATCATCAACACCTCCCGCGGCACCAACGTCGACGAGGCTGCGCTTCTTGACGCGCTCAACAGCGGCAAGGTCCGCGCCGCCGGTCTGGACGTCTATGCCGACGAGCCCGCGACCAACGTCGCGCTCTACTCCCACCCGATGGTCTCCTGCACGCCGCACATCGGCTCCGCGACCGTCGAGGCTCAGGGCCGCATCGGCGAAGAGTTGGTCGAGATCATCTCCAAGATGTAATTTATCGCTCACGCGAATGACAAAAAGAAAGAGCCGTCGAAAGACGGCTCTTTCTTCTTGTCCTCGTGCTCGGCACGGCATATCTCCACGTTCTTTTTCATAGGATACACCAACAAAACTGTGCTGAGGTGTACGATATGGAGCGCAACCAGAACTATGTGGAGCTGTGGGGCGTCGCCGCAGGCGAGCCCGTCTTTTCGCACGAGAACCATACCCGCCGGTTCGACAAATTTTCCCTGCGGGTCGAGCGCCTGTCAGGCCAGAACGACATGCCCGTCATCGTGGCGAGCGAGGCACTGCTGCGCGTCTGCCCTGTGGATGAGGGACAGAGCCTTCGCATCGTCGGGCAGCTGCGCTCGTTTAACAACAAGAGCGGGCAGGGCAGCCGGCTCGTCATCACCGTGTTCGCCCAGAGCATCGAGCCGGGCGACGGCTCGTACTTTAACCGCATCCTGCTTTCGGGCGCGCTGTGCAAAAAGCCCGTGCTGCGGCGCACGCCGCTCGGCCGCAGCATTTGCGATGTCATTCTGGCAGTCAACCGCCACTACGGGCGCGCGGACTACTTACCCTGCATCGCCTGGGGACAGACCGCCGTGCAGATCGCGGGCATGGACGTCGGCGAGCGATTGGCGCTTGAGGGCCGCGTGCAGAGCCGGACCTACACCAAGCTGCTCGAAAGCGGCAGTGAGGAACGCACGGCGTTCGAAGTGTCGATCATGCAGCTTTTGGATGAAGAAGAAACGGAGGAGACCGCCTTATTATAGGCGGTCTCCTCCGTCTTTTGCTTATAGCCCGCTCTCCTATTCAAATAATTTATCAGTGCATCCCTTTACAATTTTAAGGCGCAGTGTTAGAGTTTTTCGTGCTATATATTTTATTAGATTTTTGAAATTTAAAAAACGAAACACGGAGAGAGAAATGGCAAGAATTTTTTTACTCAAGGGTGACATCGCCAACCCCGGCTATGTAGACATTCCCGAGGAGGCGACCACCATCCGAGAGGCGATCTACGGGATCGGCGGCGGCATTCCGAATGGGAAAAAGTTTAAGGCGGTGCAGATCGGCGGCCCGAGCGGCGGCCTTCTCGTCGAGGAGCATCTCGATCTGCCCCTGCACTTTCAAAAGCTCAAGCCCTACGGCGTGCGCCGCGGCGACAGCGTCATCACGGTGCTCGACGAGGACCGCTGCATGGTCGATGTCGCGTGTCGCTTTATGCAGTACACGCAGACAGAGTTCTGCGGCAAGTGCGTTCCCTGCCGCGAGGGCACAAAGCGCATGAACGAGCTGCTCTGGGCCATGCGGGACTACCGCCTCAGCGAGTCGGACTTTCATATGCTCACCGACCTTGGCGAGATGATCTCAGTCACGGCGTTCTGCAATCTGGGCCGCAATTCCTACCACACGCTGGAGACGGCCATCAAATACTTTCCCGAGGAATTCAAGGATCACCTGCGCGGGGACTGCGCGCTCTGCGAGCTTGACCGCGAGCCGATCGAGCCGGGTGGACTTCCCTATAACCGCATCCGCCTCGAGATCGACCCGAGCATCTGCCGCGGATGCAGCAAGTGCTCGCGTTCCTGCCACGCCGAGGCCATCACGGGCGTCATCAAGTCGCCGTTCGTGATCGATCCGGAAAAATGCGTCAAATGCTATACCTGCATCGAGGCCTGCCCCTTTGATGCGATCCAGGAGGTGGAGATCGATGGCTAAGGGTATCATGTATGTCGACAACATCCGCGTGGAGTTCGACGACGAGCCCACGATCATGGATGTCTGCCGCAAGGCGGGCGTGGAAATGCCGAACTTCTGCTTCCACTCCGACCTTTCCGTTTACGGCGCGTGCCGCATGTGTATGGTCGAGGATCTGGACACCGGCAAGATCGACGCCGCCTGCACGACCAAGCCGAAAAACGGCATGCGCATCCGCACCAACACGTCGCGCCTTCTCAAATACCGCCGCATGATGCTGGAGCTGATGCTTGCCTCGCACTGCCGCGACTGCACCGCCTGCGAAAAAAACCGCTCCTGCCGTCTGCAGGAGATGGCCGTGCGCTTCGGCATCCATCACGTTCACTTCAAGGATACGCGCGAGCATGTACCGATGGACTTTTCAAGCCCTGCGGTCACATTCGACCTCAACAAATGCATTCTCTGCGGCGACTGCGTGCGCGTGTGCAAAGAGGTTCAGGGCATGAGCATCCTGCACTTTGCAGGCCGCGGCCCAGGGCTGCACATTGAGGCGGGCGACGACCAGCCCATCTCGACCACGCACTGCGTCAGCTGCGGCCAGTGCGCCGCCGTGTGCACGACCGGCGCCATCACCGTCAAAAACGACATCGGCGCGGCGTGGCGTGCCCTGCACGACCCGCAAAAGCGTGTCGTCATCCAGATCGCGCCCGCCGTGCGCGTCGCCATCGGTGAGGCCTATGGTCTGCCCGCGGGCGAAAATGTGCTCGACAAGCTCGTCACGGCACTCAAGATCATGGGTGCGGACGAAATTTACGATACGATCTTCGGCGCGGACCTCACGGTGCGCGAGGAATCGAAGGAATTCCTCCGCCGTCTGGAAACGGGCGAAAATCTCCCGCTGATGACATCCTGCTGCCCGTCCTGGGTGCGCTATGTGGAGCAGGAGCGCCCGCAGTTCATCAAGAACCTGTCCTCCGCACTCTCGCCTATGCAAATGTTCGCAACGGTCTTAAAGGACAAGTACCGCGAAAAGGACGCCGCCGACGGCCGCACGACCTTCCATATCGCCATCATGCCCTGCACAGCCAAGAAAATGGAGGCCGGACGCGAGGAATTCCGCCGCGACGGCGTACCGAACGTCGACCTCGTGCTGACCACGCAGGAGGTCATCAAGATGATCAAGGAATCCGGCATCCGCTTCCAGATGCTCGAAAAGGAGTCGCCCGACCTGCCGTTCGGCATGGGCAGCGGCGCGGCCGAGATCTTCGGCACCTCCGGCGGCGTGGCGGAGGCGGTGCTCCGCTGCTGCCTGCCCGACAAGAGCAAAAACGTCCTGCGCATGCTCGAGCACAGCGGTCTTCGCGGCACGGAGGCCGTCCGCTTTGTGACCATCCCCGTTAACGGTCGCGACGTGCGCGTCGCCCTGGCCCACGGCCTTGCCAACGCGGCAAAGCTGCTCGATCAAATCGAAAACGGCGAGGTCGAGGTCGATCTGGTCGAGGTCATGTCCTGCCGCACCGGCTGCGTCGGCGGCGCGGGCCAGCCCTACGCGCTGATGAGCACCAAGCTCAAGCGCGCCCACGGCCTGTACGAGATCGACCGCAGCGCGATGTTCAAGCGCAGCGAGCGCAACCCCGTCCTCGACGCGATGTATGCCGCGGGTCTCAATGAGCGCGCGCACGAGCTGCTGCACCACGAGTACAAGGACTGATCCCCTTCATAAAAAGCCGGCCGTGTGTCCACGGCCGACTTTTTCGCCCGACTCATTATTTTTTATAATGCGTCTATTGACAAATTAAGATATTTCCACTAATATATTTTTGAAAATGTATTACAAATTTGAATCGGAGGACAGCCATGGAAGTCCGCAACCTGGTCACATTCTTAAAAGTCACGGAGCTCAAGAGCTTCTCCCGTGCGGCGGAAGCTCTGGATTATTCCCAGTCCGCCGTCACGGTGCAGATCCAGCAGCTCGAGCGTGAGCTGGGCGTGCAGCTCTTTGACCGCATCGGCAAAACGGTCTCCATCACGCAGTACGGCAAGGACTTTGTCTCCTACGCGCGCGACGTGGTGAGCGCCATCGCGCGTGCCAGCGCCTTTGCCTCGTCGGATTCCGAGCTGAGCGGCACCGTGCGCGTCGGCACGCTCAATTCGCTGCTCACCGCCTCGTTCTCTAACATCGTGCCGCTCTACCACGAGCGTTTTCCGCACGTGCAGATCAGCCTGCACGCGGGCAATATCGCCTCCATCACCGAAATGCTCGTCAAGAATGAGCTCGACATCATCTACACGCTCGATGAGCAGATCTTCGACACGCAGTTTGTCAAAGTCTTTGAAGCGCAGGAGGACGTCGTCATCGTGACGAACACGGAAAACCCGCTCTCTGCCCGCGATGATGTGCACCTTGCCGACCTTGTGTCGCACCCGTTCATCCTGATGAACCACGGCAACCCCTACCGCGACCAGTTCGACCGCGAGCTTGCCCGTCAGGATCTAAGTGTCGAGCCGTTTTTGGAGCTCGAGAGCGACACGCTCGCGCTCAAGCTCATCCGCGAGAATCCAGAGTATCTCTCCGTGCTGCCGCGCTACACGGCGAAGATGAGCATTCACAAGGGCAACCTTGCCATCATCCCTGTGGCCGACTGTCAGATGAGCCAGTGGCGGCAGGTGCTTTATCACCGCAACAAGGTCATCACCCCGCAGATCCAAGGCATGCTCGACGTGATCTTAGAGGTCGCGAAAAAGCCGTTTTAAGCAGAATCTCACAAAAAAGCACAGGCGCGCTTTCGCGCGCCTGTGCTTTTTCACTTTACTGTGTCATTACGGCGCAAAATTTGCAAAAAAAGAGTGCAAAATGCAAATCGGCGCGGTATAATAATGGGCAAATTCCAGCGTCCGCGCGCATCGCGCGCCCGCTTTGATCGGAGGGATCACGATATGAGAATTGTCGTCAAGGTCGGCACATCCACGCTGGCACACCCCACGGGGCGGCTGAACATCCAGCGTATGGAAAAGCTGTGCAAGGTTTTAAGCGACCTTAAAAATATGGGACACGAGATCATCCTCGTCTCCTCTGGCGCCATCGCCATGGGCTTTGGCAAGCTCAACCTGAGCGAACGGCCGAAAGACGTGCCGACGAAGCAGGCCTCCGCCGCTGTCGGCCAGTGCGAGTTGATGTACATTTACGACAAGCTCTTCACCGAGTATAACCACACCGTCGCACAGCTGCTCATCACCGCACCGGATATCGAAGAGGGCGGCGTGCGCAAGCAGAACTTCCACAACACGCTCGCGCGGCTTTTAGAGCTCGGCGCGCTGCCGGTCATCAACGAGAACGACACCATCTCCACCGAGGAGTTCGGCATCGGCGACAACGATACGCTCTCCGCCATCGTGGCCGTGACGATCCAGGCGGACCTCCTCATTCTGCTTTCGGACATCGACGGGCTCTTCGACGGCGACCCGCGCAAGAACCCCGACGCGAAGCTCATCGACACGGTGGAAAAGATCGACGAGCACATCATTTCGCTCGGCGGGGGCAGCGGGTCGAACCTCGGCACCGGCGGCATGGCGACCAAGCTCCGCGCCGCGCAGATGGCTGACGGCGCGGGCTGCGAAATGGTCATCGCCAACGGCCAGTCGCCCGAGGTACTCTACGATGTGGCCGCGGGCAAGCGCGTGGGCACAAGATTTTTGGCAAAGAGGGATGAAGCATGACAACGATCGAACTTCTGGAACGCACAAAAGCTGCCTGGGGCAGCATCCGCAGCGCAAGCGCCGAGGAGAAGGACCGGCTGCTGCTCGCGATGGCGGAGAGCCTTGAGGCCAACAGCGAAGATATCCTGCGCGAAAATGCCAAGGACATGGAGGCGGCGAAGGGCACGATCTCCGACGTGATGCTCGACCGTCTCGCCCTGACGGAGAGCCGCATCCACGCGATGGCCGAGGGCATCCGCGAGGCCGCGGCGCTGCCCGACCACGTGGGCCGCGCGCTCGCGCAGTTCAAGCGCCCCAATGGTATGACCATCACCAAGCGACAGGTGCCGCTCGGTCTGGTCGCCATCATCTACGAGAGCCGCCCGAACGTCACGTCGGACGCCGCGGCGCTGTGCATCAAGAGCGGCAACGTCTGCATGCTGCGCAGCGGCAAGGAGGCCTATCGCTCCTCTCACGCCATCGTCACGGCGCTCAAGGCGGGCGTTGAGTCCGTCGGCGGCGATTCCGACATTGTCAACATCGTTGAGGATACAACGCATGCGAGCGCGCAGGTATTGATGACGGCGGACGGCCTTGTCGACCTGCTGATCCCCCGCGGCGGCAAGGGGCTCATCCGCGCGTGCGTGAAAATGCAAGCGTTCCCTGCATCGAGACCGGCACGGGCATCTGCCATGTGTACGTCGACAGGGACGCTGACCTCAACATGGCGGTAAAGATCATCGAAAACGCCAAGACGAGCCGCCCGTCCGTCTGCAACGCGGAGGAGGTCTGCCTTGTCCACCGCGACATTGCAAAGGAATTTCTCCCCAAGCTCAAGGCCGCGCTTGTCGACAAGCGTAGGGAAGCGGGCCTTGTCCCCGTCGAGCTGCGGCTCGACGAAGCCGCGGCGGAGATCATTCCCGGCACGGCGGCAACGGAGCTCGACTTCGACACGGAATTTCTCGATTACATTCTCGCCGTCGCGGTCGTAGATGATCTGGATGCGGCCATCGCACATGTCCAGCATCACTCGACGCACCACAGCGATTGCATCGTGACCGAGAACCAAGCCGCGGCCGACCGCTTTGTCGACGAGGTCGACAGCGCGGCGGTGTACGTCAACGTCTCCACCCGTTTCACCGACGGCGGGGAGTTCGGCCTCGGCTGCGAGATGGGCATTTCGACGCAGAAGCTCCACGCGCGCGGCCCGATGGGGCTCGACGAGCTGAGCACCTATAAATACGTCATCACCGGCAGCGGCCAGATTCGATAACAGGAAAGGCGCACACTTCCGATGTACCACAACGACAAAAAGTATGCATTGACAAACTGCGTGCTTCTCGACGGCTCTGAGCACATGGAGCCGCAGACGGGCAAGGCCGTCTGCATCGACGGCGAGAAAATCAATGAGATCGTCGACGCACAGCATATCCCCGCAGGCTATGAGGCAGTCGACCTCGGCGGAAAATATGTGCTGCCGGGTCTCATCAACATGCACGTGCACCTGCCCGCCTCGGGCAAGCCGAAAAAGAAGGCGAGCGACCCCAAAAAGCTCGTCAAGCTCATCACCTTCTGCGCGCTGACGAACAGGATCGGTGTCAGCATGTGCGAGGGCTACGCCAAAACCGAGCTGCTCTCCGGCGTCACGACCATCCGCACAGTCGGCGGCGTCGCCGATTACGACACGAAAATTCGCGACCTCGCCGCGGCGGGCAAAATTCTTGCCCCGCGCGTGCTGGCGTCGAACATGGCTGTCTCCGTCCCCGGCGGGCACATGGCGGGTTCGCTCGCCTACGAGGCGCACTCCGCCGAAGAGGCCGCGGCGCTCGTCGAAAAGATCGCCGCCGAAAAGCCCGACCTCATCAAGCTGATGATCACCGGCGGCGTGCTGGACGCCGAAGTCGTGGGCGAGCCGGGCGTGCTGCGCATGCAGCCCGAGCTTGTCAAGGCCGCGTGCGACAAGGCACATTCGCTCGGCATGATCGTCGCGGCGCACGTTGAGAGCCCTGAGGGCGTGATGGCTGCGCTGCAAAACGGCGTCGACTCCATCGAGCATGGCGCGCAGCCAAGCGATGAAATGATCACGCTCTTCAAGCAGCGCAAGGCGTTCCAAATTTCGACCATTTCCCCCGCCCTGCCCTACGCGCTCTTCGACCGCAGCATTTCGCACGCGGCGTATGAGCAGCAGGAAAACGGCAAGATCGTCTTCGACGGCATCGTCGCGCTCGCAAAGGCAAACCTCGCCGCAGGCGTGCCAGTCGGTCTCGGCACGGACGTCGGCTGCCCGTACATCACACATTACGACATGTGGCGCGAGCTGCACTATTTCGTCAAATACTGCGGCGTGACGCCCGCGTTCGCGCTCTACAGCGCGACGAAACTCAATGCCCGGCTCGCGGGCATCGGTGATCTGACCGGCAGCATTGAGGCGGACAAGCAGGCCGACCTGATCGTCTGCTCCGGCAACCCTCTTCAGAATTTGAGCGCGCTGCGTGAGCTCGACATGGTCGTCAAGGGCGGCTACCGCATCGACAAGCCGCAGATCAAGAAGATGGATGAGGTCGAGCGCGAGCTCGACAAGTTCCTGTAAGCGCTATGAAATACTTGGTACTATCCGACTCACACGGCAATGTCGACAACATGGTGCGCGCGGTAGAACTCGTAAAGCCGCACGGCATCATCCACCTTGGCGATGGCTGGCGTGATGTCGAGGAGTTGCGTCAGCTCTACCCTCGCCTGCCGCTTGAGCAGGTTCCCGGCAACTGCGATTTCGGGCGCTTTGAAGCGCTTGAGCGCGTGCTGATTCTGGACGATCACCGCGTGCTCATCGCGCACGGGCACACGTTAGGGGTGAAGACCGGACTTCTCCGCGCGCAGTACCGCGCGCTCGAGATGAACGCCGACATTCTGCTCTTCGGCCACACGCACGTGCCGCTCGTGGACGCGGCGTCGCGGCCGATGATGATGAATCCCGGTTCGATTGGCGATCCTCGCCGCCCGACCTACGGCGTACTCGAATTCAGGGACGGACAAATTTACCCGTCGGTCTTTCGGCTGGACGCATAACAAAAAAAGAGATGTACCTTGCGGTACATCTCTTTCTCTTTTCTCACCCGTTCCAAGCGCGCACCTGCTCGCGCAGCCAATTACACCAAGCGTCCACGCCCTCGCCGGTTTTGGCGGAGAGGGGGAATATCTTGAGCTTCGGGTTGCGCATGTGCGCGTATTCGACGACCTTTTCCATGTCAAAGTCGAAATACGGCAGCACGTCGATCTTGTTGATGATGAGCGCGTCGCACACAGTGAAGATGAGCGGGTACTTGAGCGGCTTGTCGTGGCCCTCCGGCACGGAGAGGATCATCGCGTTTTTGACCGCGCCCGTGTCGAACTCCGCGGGGCAGACGAGGTTGCCGACGTTTTCGAGCACGACGAGGTCCAAGTCCTTCGTGCCGATCTCCTTGAGGCCCTGCTCCGTCATGCTTGCATCGAGGTGGCACATGCCGCCCGTGTGGAGCTGGATGGACTTGACGCCCGCGTCCGCGATAGTCTTCGCGTCCACGTCGGAGTCGATGTCTGCCTCCATCACGCCGATGTGCAGCTCATCCTTGAGCGCTTCAAGCGTGCGCAGCAGCGTCGTCGTCTTGCCACTGCCCGGCGAGGACATCAGGTTCAGCAGAAACGTTCTGTCCTGCTTGAGCTGCGTGCGCAGGCGCGCAGCCTCGCGGTCGTTGTCGGCGAAGACGCTCTCTTTCACCTCGATGATCTTATAGGGTTCTGTCATATCGCCTCAATCTCCTTTAAGTTGATCTCGCTGCCCTGCTTGAGCCACGTTTTTTCGCTGCCGCAGTGCGGGCAGGTGCGGCCAAACTGCACCGTGGGATAGTCGCGCCCGCAGCCCTCGCAGTACGTAACGGCGGGGATGGTCTCGATCTTGAGCGCGGCCTCCGGTAAAAGCTCGGTCTTCTTGACTGCCCAGTTCCAGCAGCTTTCGAGTTCGTGCGGGATCGCACCGGACACCTCGCCGAGCTCGAGCGTCACGGACGCGACGTTCGTCAGGCCGTTTTCCTCTCCGATCTTTTCCACGCTCTTGATGACGTGGAAGACAATGCCCAGCTCGTGCATTACTTGCTCTTTCTCGCCGCACGCTTGATCTTGAACTCACGCTTGATCATGTACGGCAGGATGGCCTTCATCTTGTCCTCACAGGCGTACATCTTGCTGCACTCCGGCCTCTCGCGGTGCAGGTGGATGGCGTCGAACGCGCACTTCGTCGTGCAGACGCCGCAGCCGATGCACTTGTTCGGGTCGACGATGCTCGCGCCGCAGCTAAGGCAGCGCGCGGTCTCCTTTTTGATCTGCTCTTCGGTGAACGCGACGCGCTCGTCGCTAAACGTCCTGCGCAGCGCCTCGTTATAGCCGATGCGCTGGCGCGGCGTTGTGTCGTAATTGACGGGGATCAGAGCGTTCTCCTTGTTGAGCTCAATGAACTGGCGGCGGTTGCGGCCGACCGTCAACGTCGCGTGCTGGACAAAACGGTGCAGCGAGATCGCGCCCTCCTTGCCCGCGGCGATGGCGTCGATGGCAAATTTCTGACCCGTATAAGCGTCGCCGCCGACGAAGATATCCTTTTCCGCCGTCTGATACGTGACGGGGTCTGCCTTGACCGTGCCGTTGGGGTTGAACTCAACAGCGGTGCCGGTGAGCAGCTCACGCCAGTCGACCTTCTGGCCGATGCAGTAGAGAACCGTCGTGCACTCGGCCTGCTCGCTCACACTGTCGTCAAACTCAGGTGCGAAGCGGCCCTCGTCGTTCTTGACGCGCGTGCACTTGCGGAACCTGATGCCCGCGCACTTGCCGTCCTCCACCACGATCTCGGTCTGGCCCCAGCCGGCGTGGACGGTGATGCCGTCGCGCTCGCACTCGCTGCGGTCTTCCTCGCCCATCGGCATACCGTCGTAAGCCTCTAAGCAGTAGAGGTCAACGCTCTCCGCGCCGCAGCGCACCGCCGTGCGCGCAACGTCTGCGCCGATGTTGCCGCCGCCGATGACGACGACCTTACCGGAAAGCGTCTTCTTTTCATGCAGGTTGACCTGCCGCATAAAGTCGATACCCGCCATGACGCCGTCCGCGTCACCGCCGGGGATATTCAGCTTGCCGCCGGACTGGAGGCCGACGGCCACATAGAAGCCCTGATAGCCTGCTCGCGCAGCTGCGCGATGGTCACGTCTTTTCCGACCTCCACGCCGCAGCGGAACTCGACACCGAGTTCACGCAGGATGTCGATTTCTGCCTCCACCACGTCTTTTTCAAGGCGGAAGCTCGGAATGCCGTTCATCAGCATGCCGCCGGGACGCGCTTCCCTTTCAAACACCGTCGGGCGGTAGCCCTTTTCAGCGAGGTAGTATGCGCACGACAGGCCCGCGGGGCCGCCGCCGATGACGGCGATCTTCTCGGAAAATTCGCCGTCGACCTTCGGAATGACCTTTTCGGGCACAAAGCGCGTTTCCGCGTTCAGGTCCTGCTGGGCGATGAAACGCTTGACCTCGTCGATGGCGACGGCCTGATCGACCGTACCGCGCGTGCAGGCATCCTCGCAGCGGCGGTTGCAGATGCGGCCGCAGACCGCAGGGAACGGATTTTCGCGCTTGATGAGCTGCAAGGCTTCGCGGTACTTGCCCTGCGCGGCAAACTTCAGATAGCCCTGCACCGCGATGTGCGCTGGGCAGGCTGTCTTGCACGGCGAGGTACCGGTATTGTAGCAGTTGATGCGGTTCCTGTCGCGGTAGTCGACGCTCCACTTTTCAGGCCCCCACTTGACATCGTCGGGTAATTCCTGACGGGGATATTCGATGTAGCCGTCCTTCGTGCAGAGCTTCTGTCCCAGCTTGACCGCGCCCGCGGGGCAGTTTTCGACGCAGCGGCCGCAGGCGACACAGCTCTCGCTCTCGACGCTCGCGACATAGGCGCTGCGCGACAGGTTCGGCGTGTTGAACAGCTGCGATGTGCGCAGCGCGTTGCAGACATTGACGTTGCAGTTGCAGATGCCGAAAATTTTCTGCTCACCGTCGATATTCGTGATCTGGTGGACAAAGCCGTTGTCCTCGGCCTTTTTTGAAAATTTCGAGCGTTTCGTCCTTCGTGATGTATTCGCCGCGCTGTGTTTCGACGATGTAGTCGGCCATGTCGCCCACACCGATGCACCAGCTTTCGGCGTCGTCGCCGCAGCCCTCGCCGAGCTTGGCGCGGCTAGCGCGGCAGGAGCACATGCTCTTGGCGTACTTGCCCTCGTACTTGCTGAGCCAGTAAGAGATGTGCTCTAAGTCAACGGACTCGTTCTCCGTCTCGATGGCCTTTTCCACAGGGATAACGTGCATGCCGATGCCTGCGCCTCCCGGCGGCACCATGGGCGTGATCTTTTCGAGCGGGAGCATCGTCATGCGCTCAAAGAACGCCGCGACCTCGGGGTGCTCGTCGATCTGGCTTTTCGCATGTTCAGAAATTCCGCGCTGCCGGGCACAAACAGCGGCAGGATCCAGCGTTTTTCGTGGTTCGGGTTTTTGCCGTCCAGGTTCTCCCAGTTGTATTCCACTATGCCCAGCCACGCCATTTCGGTCAGGAGCTTTTCCAGCGGCTCCCGCTCCATTTTGGTTAGCTTCATCAGCTGCTCGGTCGTCTTGGGCTTGCGCACGCCCATTTTGAGCGCGACCTCCACCATCTCATCGGTCATCACGCTGGCCAGGCCCCAGTATTCGGGGTCGTCCGCCGTGGCCTTGAGGCCGATGCGGTTCGTGATCATGCTGCCGAGCTTGAGGACGTTTTCGCGCGGAGCGTCCGTGCGGGGTATTTTGAAATCCAGTTTACTCTCGTCGAGAGGGAAATTCGTGGGCTTGCTGCCGTTGATATCGCTCATGTTCCTGCTCTCCCTTTTCGCGGCGTACCGCGTGCTTGCCGCCGCGCAGCAAAAATATCGCGCGGCGATCATCACCCATCTTATCCAAGCTCTATTTTACAGGAAAATGTTGGATTTTTCCATTGACTGATTCCATAAACCGCAGTCATATCGCTCAATTCCCCGCATTTTTGCGCAGATCGGCAGAATTGCCCAAATTTACAGATCAAGGAACCGCCGCGCAAGCGCGGGCACATTGGTGTTTTTGAGGCACACGACGTTCAGCTCGTGCACGCCCGTGAGCGGCGGGCAGGAAAAATGCCCGAACTGCGCATCATTCTTGACGACGGCCTCGTAGAGGAAGCTCACGCCGCAGCCCTCGCTCACCAGATGCCGGATGAGCTTGAAGCTGCTGATGCAGACATTCGCGCGAAACGCCTCGACCGTGTAGCCGCACTGCATGAGCTCTCGCTCTAAAATCTTTCGCGTACCGGAGCCAGGCTCGCGCAGGATGAGCCGCTCGGAAAAGAGCTCATCCATCGGCACCTCACAGCCAGAAAACGGGTGATCTTTCGCGCAGATGCCGATGTAGGGCTCGTTGCGCAGCAGAAAGCTCTCGTACCGGCTCTTGTCGAAAATGCCCTCGAGCACGACGAAGTCAAGCTCACCGCCCTCGAGCTGGGCGAGCAGGTGTGCCGTATTGTCGACGGTAAAAAAGAGCTCGTTGTCCGGTTCTTTCAAAAAGCGGATGATCTGCGGCAGCAGGATATAGTCGCCGATGGACTTCGTCGCGCCGATGCGAAGGCTCGTCTTCTCCTGCCGTTTGAGCGCACGGCGCAGCTCCTCGTCCTGATAGCGCTGGCTGATGGCATAGATCTCAAGCGTTTCGCCCTGCGGCGTTTTTCTGAGCTTTCGGCTGTCGTAGGTAAAAAGGCGCACGCCGTACAGCGCTTCAAGCGCCTGAATTTGTTTCGTCACGGCGGGCTGCGTCAAATGCAGCTGCTCCGCCGCCTTGCGGTAGTTCATCGTGGCGCACACGGTCAAAAAGGTCTCAAGCCGCTGGTCCATGTTCTCTCTCCTTTGTCGATAACAAACAGGAATCGACATATTCTTATTTATAATTTTATTATATCATAAGTCGGTGATATAATACACCCGCAACACGCATTGGAGGAGAGAAAAAGCACATGAAATTTATCGAATCCGTAAAGAAAATGCTGCCCGGCTGCGCCATCGCGCTCGTCATCGCCGTGGTGGCCAAGTTTTTAGAGCAGCTGGAGGAATCCGTGGGGCTGCACCTGATCGGCGCGTCGGTCATCGCGATGTTCATCGGCATGATCGTGAACCGCTTTTACGCGCCGAATGACAAGACGAAGCCCGGCATCAAATTCACCTCGAAGAAAATTCTGAAATTCGCCATCATCCTGCTCGGCGCCAGCCTGAACATCACGACCGTGCTGACGGTCGGTAAGTTCTCGCTCACCGTCATGCTCTTCACACTGGCGACGTGCTTCGGCCTCGGCTATGTGATCGGCAAGGCGCTGGGGCTTGACTGGAAGACGAGCAGTCTCATCAACGCGGGCACGGGCATCTGCGGCGGCAGCGCCATCGCCGCCATCGCGCCGGTCATCGAGGCAACGGACATGGACATCGCCTACGGCATGTCGGCAACGTTCCTCTTTGACACGATCATGGTCGTCGTGTTCCCGCTGCTCGGCCGCGCGATGAGCCTTTCCGACGCGGCGTTCGGCCTGTGGGCCGGCACGGCGGTCAACGACACCTCGAGCGTCGTCGCCACGGGCTACGCCTTCAGCGAGGCCGCAGGCGACTTTGCCACGATGGTCAAGCTGACGCGCACACTCGCCATCATCCCGACGGTGCTGGTCTTCGCCGCCATCAGCGTGCACCTCAAGAAAAAGGCCGCCGCGCAAAGCGGCGACCATGGTGTCAAGGTCAATATGAAGTCGGTGTTCCCGTGGTTCATCCTCGGTTTCCTTGCAATGTCCATTCTGTGCAGCGTCGGCGTCATTCCCGCGGGCCTCGCTACGACGCTCAAGAGTATCAGCAAGTTCCTGATGGTCGCGGCGCTCGCCGCCATCGGCCTCAATACGAACTTCGCGGCGCTGTGCAAGTCTGGCGCAAAGCCGATGCTTCACGGCTTCATCATTTCGCTGCTGGTCGTTCTTGTGGCGATTGCGGTCGAATATGTGCTCGGCATCGCGCCGAGCGGCACGCTCATTTAACCGTCCGCCGAAAGGATGAGATCGCAGCGGTTCCGCACATCGAGCGCGTCGAAATAGCGCTGCTCGAAAGGGATCCAGCGGTCGAAAAACTGCTTTGCATGCGCGGGCGCATTCCGTTTGAGGATGCGCTCGCGCTGTTTTTCTGCCGAAATCGGCAGAAAAACGGATAGATCGTAGTACGGCGCAAGGTCGGGGTGCATGGAGTACGCGCCCTCGACAATGTTGAGTGTTCCCGCCTTAATCCGCTGCGGCGGGGCGATGGTAAACGTCGCGCAGTCGAAGCGGCGGTAGTCGACGGGTCTTCCCTCGCGCAGAGGGATCAGCACCTCTTCCAAAAAGCGCTCGCGGTCGACGTTGCCGCCGGGCTGCGCGAAGCGCGCCTCTGTGCGCTGCTCAGGGCGGAGGAAAAAGTCGTCCATGTGGAAGACAGGACAGCCGTAAACATTTTGCAGCAGCTCGCCGAGCGTCGTCTTGCCGCTGGCGCTGCCGCCCTCGATGGCGACGAGCACGCGGCTTCTTTCCGCCGTCAGGCGGTCGATGCGCGCAAACAGCGGCAGCGCGCGGGCGAAGTCGCGCCGCAGGACGCGGTACGCGGGCGCGTAATTCTGCCGAAATATCTCGGAGTGGTGCAGCGGCAGAAAGCCGTCCTTGCGCCATCTCTCAACAGCTTCCGCCGTCTCCTGCGCAGAAAACGGCAGCTCGCCCGCGTCGGCCATTGTCTGCAAGGCGGTGAGCATCGCTTCGAGCTTTTCGCGCCCGCACTCCTCGTGCCGCGCAGAGAGGGCGAAGAGCCGCGCAAACGTCTCCGCGCTCAAGCCGTCCTGCAAAATGCCGAGGTGCACACGGCAGTAGTCGCCGCCGAGCAGCTCGACGAGCTCGGAGATACGGTCACCGCTTCGCGCCGCTTCGGCGCGGATGTAGTCTGCGGCGGCAGACGGGTCGGCGATCAGATGCTCGCAGCCAAAGGCGCTCTGATAGAGCGCCTTGAAGACGTCCTGAAGCGCCAGCTCTGGATAGCGCGCGCAGTGGGCGCGCAGAAAGTCGCGAATATCGGTAAAATTCGTCATAGCGGCGGGGTTCCTTTACCAAAAAGTTTCGTTTATCATAGCGCTTTTTCGCCCCTTTCGCAAGGGGCAAGGGATTGACAGCCCTGCGCTTTTTTGATAAAATTCCCGCGTCGGCACAAGCCGGCAGCGTTGGCACAAGCTGACTTTTCTTCCGCGCGTTCCCTGAAAGCAAACGAGGTATCACCAAGGTATCAATCTCCCTGCAAGGGGAATATTGATGCCTTTTCTTTGTCTTTTCAAGGGTTTTCGCGCAGAAAACAAGACGCAAGAGAGGATGAGAACACCGTGACGATCCTTGTCATCGACGGCCAGGGCGGAAAGCTCGGCAAAACTTTGGTCGAGAACATCAAAAAGTCCTTCCCGCACCTCGAGATCATGGCGGTCGGTACGAACAGCGCCGCTTCCGACGTGATGCGCCGCGCGGGCGCTGACCGCGTGGCCACGGGCGAAAACCCCGTCATCGTGGCCTGCCGCAGCGCGCAGATCATCGTCGGCCCCATCGGCATCGCGATCGCCGATGCGCTGATGGGCGAGATCTCCCCCGCCATGGCAAACGCCGTCGCGTCAAGCAATGCCTACCGTGTGCTCATCCCGATGAATCTATGCAGCACGTATGTCGCGGGCGTGGACAAAAAGTCCTCCGCCATTCTGGACGACGCCATGGCGCACATCCGTTCGCTGCTCGAAGGAATGGAGAACAAACCATGAACAACGCTGCCACTGCAACTGCCCGTACCGCTTCCCCTGTGAGAAAACTCACCTATTCCGCGCTCTTCCTCGCCTTGGCGATGGTCCTGCCGTTTTTGACCGGCCAGATCCCCGAGATCGGCTCCATGCTCTGTCCCATGCACATTCCCGCGCTGCTGTGCGGCTTCATGTGCGGCTGGCCGTGGGGACTCGCGGTCGGCTTTATCTCCCCGCTGCTGCGCTCGATGTCCGGCATGCCGCCGATCTGGATCGCTATTCCCATGGCGTTTGAAATGGCGACCTACGGCGCCATCGCCGGTCTTCTGTACCGCAAGCTGCCGAAAACAGGCTGGCGCATCTATGCCTCGCTCATCTCCGCGATGGTCGCGGGCCGCCTTGTGTGGGGGCTTGTGAAGTTTCTGCTCGCGGGCCTTCAGGGCACGGAGTTCAGCCTCGCCCTCTTCCTCTCCGGCGCGGTGACGACGGCCATCCCCGGCATCATCTTGCAGCTCATCCTCATTCCCATCCTTGTGGTGGTAATGGAGCGCACAAATATGGCGCTCGACGTGTGAGCACTTGATAAAAACAGAAAAGGACTTGGACGAAAGCGTCCAAGTCCTTTTCTTTATTCCTCCGCTTTACTCAGCAGCTTCGGCGCGCTCGTGTCCATCAAAAACGCCCCGAGCGGCGCGGTGATGACGATGCCGAGCACCGCGACTGACAGCACGATGCTGCCGCAGGGCAGCCCCGCCGCAAGCGGCACCGAGCCGATGGCCGCCTGCACCGTCGCCTTGGGAAGATAGGCAAACACGCAGTAAAGCCTCTCTTTCGCCGTGAGCGGCGTTCTGACAAGGCAAAGGCACACACCCACGGCGCGGAAAATGAGCGCCGAGAAGATCATGCCGACCGCCGCAAGGCCCACGCCCGCCATATAGCGGATATCGACCGCCGCTCCGACGAGGACGAACAAAACGACCTCCGCCGCCAGCCATAGCTTGCCGAATTTTTCAGAGAGCCGCTTGGCAACGAACGGCGTGCACTTCATCTTAAGTAAGCACGCCATGCTGACGACCGCGAGCAGACCCGACACCGGCACGATGCCCTCGAGCCAGCCCTCCGCCGCGACGAGCAGCAGCGAGACCCCCAGCACGATAATGACCTTCATGCTGTTGCGGATGCAGTGCGATCGGGCATAGGCAGTCTCGAAAAAGCGGCTGAGCAACCACCCGACAAGCGCACCCAGCGCAACGCCGAGCACAATCGATGCAGGGATGCTCAAAAAGTCCGCGGCGTTGGCGCTGCCGCCCTGTGCCGTGTGCAGAAACGTTGTAAACAGTACAATGACGAAGATATCGTCGCACGATGCGCCGGCCAGGATCATCTGCGGGATGCTCTTGTCCGTTCCGCGGCCGCTTTCCATCAGCTGCACCATGCGCGGCACGACGACCGCGGGCGACACCGCCGCGAGCACCGCGCCCATGACAGCCGCCTCCGCGTGCGTGATGCCGAGGAAGCACGGCGCGAGCAGCACATAGCCGATGATCTCGCATGTTGCGGGCAGGCACGACATCAAGATTGCCGGACGGCCGACCTTTTTGAGGTCGCCCAAATCGAGCGACAGTCCCGCCTTGAGCAGGATAATAACGAGCGCGAGCTTGCGCAGGTCGGCTGAGATCGACAAAATCGAGCCGTCCAGCACATTGAGCACGCACGGCCCCAGCAGGATGCCCGTCGCCAGCATGCCGATGATGCGCGGCAGCTTCAGCTTCTGACACAGCGCGGCCAGCGCAAGGCCAACCAAAAAGACGAGTGCGAGTGAAGTTAACATAAATTTCCTCCTCCGGACACAAAAAAAGCTGATGCCCCCTGTGACCGTTCAAAATCACAGAAGTCATCAGCTCAAAAAAGCGGTTTCGGCAGTGCCGTGGGAGAACCTCATTCCCGATTGCGCAGTATAGCAAAGCGCGGGCAAAAATGCAAGCCCTTTTCAAAAATCAGCGCTCGAACGTCACCTGATAGGCCCCCAACACCTGCGTGCAGGGGATGACGGCGGCATTTTCGACCGTGAAAGCCGCCTTTTCATAGTGCGTCGTCTCCTCTTCGGGGATGGCGGGCAGCGTTTTGCCAAGGCTGACACCGTGCGCGCCGCCTGCAAAGCGCCAGGCGAATTCACAGTCGCAGAATTCCTTGTTTGCTGTGATCTTCTCCGCGGGCACGAGCGTAAACGTACCGTCTTTCAAGTAATAGCAGCCTACGTTGTCCTTTTCCGCAGGGCAGCCGCCCTCGATGCCGACGCCGGTGAACGAGATCGTCAGCTCCGGCAGCGTGAAGGTCGTCTTTTTGCCGTCCTTCGTAAAGGGAACATCGTCCCAGCGGCCGATGTTGACCCAGCCGCGATTGTCGGCTTTTTCCGCGGCAGTGTTGAACTCGAGAGCCCCCGTTTTGCCGTCGCGCACCTCCGCGTTGATGCGCAGCACCGGCCGCAGCGAGGCAAAGCCCTCTGGCAGCAGGGCGCGCAGACGGTCCTGCTCCGCGCCGTAGGCCATGACAAACTGTTCAACGATCATTGCGCTTCCTCTGTTTCCTTTTGTGCGCGCTCCGCGTCTTGCCTCAGCAGCCGCAGATAGGCGTCGAGATAGAGCTTGTGCGTCACGCTTAAAAGTGCCGAGCGCAGCAGTTCCTTTTCATCCGACTCGTCCTGTCCGACGCTTGCAAGATGGTCGCTCGCGCCGAAGACATAGCGGATGAGATTTTCAAATTCCTCGCAGAAGTAGTGATAAGCGGTCGGCAGATCGTAGGTCTCGTGCTGAATGCCGATCAGCGCGCGGATGTCGTCCATCGCGACGACGCTCTTGATGCACGAGACAAAGATGAGGTACGCAATGCTCTCCGCGCCGTAGGCCTTTTTCTCTGGCCCGGGGATGATCTTCTGCTTAACATAATTGCTGACCATCGAGGCCGTGATGGGACTGAGCCCGCATCCCGTGATGGATTGATTGACATAACGCGTCACCTGTTCGAGATACAGCCCCACGTCGGGGATCTCCCCGAGCCGCGGGATATGAAATCTTCGGACAGACTCCGCCAGACGGCTGCGCATATTTTCGTCCATAGCTGCTCCTCCGTTCAAACTGCGTTTTCATCATCTTAAACTGTGGTTAAAAAAATGTCAATAAGTTTTCCAAAAACCGATTGACAGTTATTGAAAATCGTTGTATTGTAGTCAAAGATAATTTCACCTGACAACAGGTTTTTGAATAACCGATTATTTTTTTGGAGGCTTTCCCATGATGAAACTGATCGCCGACTCCTCTGCCAACCTCACGATGCTGGAGGGCGTAACCTATCAGAGCGTGCCCATGACCATCCGCGCCGGCGAGCGCGACTTCGTGGACGATGAAACGCTCGACACGCACGAGCTGCTCGACTATCTCGCGGCCCATAACGGCAAATCCGGCACGGCCTGCCCCAGCCTCGACGGCTGGCTCAAGGCGTTCGAGGGCGCGGATGAGATTTTCGTCATTACCATCACAAGCAGCCTGTCCGGCACCTGTGTCTCGGCCATGGCCGCGCGCGACGTGTATCTCCAGTCGCATCCCGAGGTCAAAATTCACATCTTTGACACGCTGAGCACGGGACCGGAGATGCAGTTGCTCGCAGAGAAGCTCGCAGAGCTGCACGCCAAGGGCCTCCCCTTCGATGTGATCTGCGAAAAGGCACAGGAATATCTTGCCACCACGCACCTCTTCTTCAGTCTTAAGTCCCTGCACAATCTGGCGCAAAACGGCCGCGTCAGCAAAATCGCCGCGGGCGCCATCGGCATTCTCGGCATTCAGATCCTCGCCACCGCAAGTCTTGAGGGCACGATCCAGCCCGTTGAAAAATGCCGCGGCGAAAAAAAGACGTGCGCGGCGATGGTACAGAAGCTTCTGGAAGCTGACTACCACGGCGGCAAGGTGCGCATCCACCACGCCGAAAATCCAGAGGCGGCTGGGGCGCTCGCCGCTTCGCTGCGCGGGCACTTTCCCGAAGCAGACATTGAGATCCGTCCCTGCCGTGGTCTTTGCAGCTACTATGCCGAGCGCGGCGGCGTGATTGTCGGTTTTGAGACGATGTAAAACCGAACAGACAGCAAAAAGCAGACGGCCTGCGTGAGCCGTCTGCTTTTCTTTATCTCTGCCATTAGGCAGTTGGAGTGGTATCGGAGGTACTGTCGCCCGCTGGGGCGTTGCCGTCAGCGGGGCTTCCCTGCCCACTGGGCGGTGTGGGGCGCTCGCCGCTGGGCATTTCGGGCACTTCCCCGTCGGGAAGCTCTGACTTCTCGCCGTTTGGCATCTGACCGTCAAAGCTCTCGGGCGGTTCACCGTCTGGCTTCTGTCCGCCGCCGGGGAAGCCGCCGCCCATGCCCATGCCGGTGGAAACCGTCCCGCTCTGCGCGGTCCCTTCGGTGGAGCTGTCGCCCGCCTTGAGGGTATACGCACTGTCCGCCACCACATCGGCAGATGAGAAGAGGATGAAGTTCGCACCGCATCTGGCTGTGCCGCTGTACACAGCATTGCCGTCGGCGTCTTCAATCGTGAAATCCGCGTCCGCGGCGATCAGGCTGCTCTGCGTACTGCCCGGCATGCCGCCAAAGCCCGTTGAGCCGTAAATGACGCAGGGCTGCGCGGCCTCCAGGTTCATGCCCATGCCGCTGCTGCCGCCCGCGGCGAGCACCGTGCCGCCTGAGGCGGTGATGGTGCCGTCGGCGTCCAGCGGCTCGTTGTCCACCGTGTTGGCCGTCCAGACGATCACTGTGCCGCCCGTGATGGTCAGGTCACCGTTGGAGTCGAAGCCGTCGCCCGCGGAATAGGCGTCGATCGTGCCGCCGGAGATCGTCATCGTGAAGTCATAGTCCGTCAGGTCGGAATTTGCCGCATTCAGGCAGTCGTCCGAAGGCGTTGATCGTAATATCACCGGAGCAAACGTTCAGCTCCGCGCCCTCAAGGCCCTCGCAGCAATTCGTGATGTCGATCGTGGGGCCGTCCGTGCCGTCCGCACCGATGTTCAGCACCAAGTCGCAGTGAATGGCGTCATCCGCGGCGTCGATGGTCAGCGTGCCGCTCTCGACGTTCAAAAGCTGCTCGGCGTTGATGGCATCGTTGACGGGTGCATCGATATTCAGCGTCAAATCGCGGATCGTGAGCAACGCTTCGCCGTCCTCGTCCGTCGTCGCGCCGGATTTGATGCCGTTTTTGCCGTTGGCCGTGACGGTGAGCTCGCCATCGCCGCAGAGGGTGACTGTCGAGCCATCCTTACACTTAATGACGGCGTTTTCGGCATTTTCGTTTTCGGGGTAGTTGTCGTCATTGTTCTGCTCGGTATCGCTCAGGGAATTTTCCGTACCGTTGGAAACAAGGATGGTCACCTCGCTCGACTTGCCGCAGGTGATGGCGGCGGTGTTCTCACTCGTAAGTGTCAGGCCGTCCAGCACCAGCGTCACGCCGGTCGTACCCTTTTTCACCTTGATGGAGCCGTCCGCGCAGCTGCCGGAGACGGTGTAGGTACCACTCGACGTGATCGTGAGCGCCGTGCCGTCGATCTCGTAGCCCGTGTCCGTCTCGCCCGCAGCGGTCACGCCGCTGTCTGTAAAGGTAAAGGTCACATTGCTTGCCGTGTCCGCCGTACTATTATTTATCGTACCGGCGCAGGCCGTGAGCGACAGCGCCAGCGCCGACGCGCACAGGAAAGGCAGTAGTTTTTTCATCATAATATCTCCTCAATCAATGATCTCGCATGGTCCCCCCGGGGCAGGCGCGAGCTTTTTCACTCTCTGCGCCCGCTCCTTTGAGCCTGGCGACAGCATACCCGCTTTGCCTAAAGGTTACCTAAAGAAAATAAAGATTTTACCTTTAGGTTTCTTTTAGGTTGCGCGTTCATACTTGAGCGCACAAAGGAGGTTCGACACCATGGCGATTCAATGCTGTTTTGAACGATATGAAAAGAAATACTGCCTGACCCTTTCCCAGCAGCGTTTTTTATTGGAGCGGATGACACCCTACATGAAAAAGGACGCGTACGGCGAGTACACCATCTGCAACATTTATTATGATACCGACGACTACCGCCTAATTCGCGCGTCGCTCGAAAAGCCCGTCTATAAGGAAAAGCTGCGCGTGCGCAGCTACGGCGTGCCGCAGGAGGACGGCAAGGTCTTCGTCGAGCTCAAGAAGAAGTTCGACGGCGTCGTCTATAAGCGCCGCATCACAACGGGCATCCAGAACATGGAGCCGTTTCTCTCCGGTGAGCTGCCGAGTGAAAACTTCGGCCAGATCGGACGCGAGATCGGCTATTTTCAGTCGTTTTATCACACCACGCCCAAGGTCTTCATCGGCTACGACCGGCTCGCCTTTGCGGGCATTGACGATCCGCAGCTCCGCATCACGTTCGACACGAACTTACGGTGGCGCGACACGGATGTCGACCTCCGCCTCGGCAACCACGGTGCACCCATCGCGCTGCCCTGCGGCGATGTGCTGATGGAGGTCAAGATTCCCGGCGCGTGCCCGCTGTGGCTCTGCCATCTACTCTCCGACGTCGGGGCGTTCTCCGCGTCGTTTTCCAAATACGGTGCCTGCTACCGTGACGAGTTGTCCGCAGGCGTCCACACGACCAATTTAAAGGAGGATACCTTCTGTGCTTAACTCGATCTTAGGAAGCGAATTGACGCTCGTCTCGTTTCTCATCTGTACGGCGGTGTCGCTGCTGCTCGGCGTCGGCACGGCGCTCGTTTCCATGTACCGTTCGCGTACGACGCAGAGCTTCGCTGTCACGCTCGCGATTTTGCCCGCCGTGGTGCAGCTTGTCATCATGCTGGTGAACGGCAACCTCGGCGCGGGCGTCGCCGTGGCGGGTGCGTTTGGGCTCGTGCGCTTCCGCTCTGCGCCGGGCACAGCGAAGGAGATTGGAGCGCTGTTCCTCGCGATGGCCATCGGCCTTGCGACCGGCATGGGCTATGTATGGCTCGCCGTCATGGCGTTTGTGATCGTCTCGGCGGTGATGCTGCTGCTCACGGCGGTGAATTTCGGCGGCGCGGACGAGCACAAGCGCGTGCTCAGGATCACGATCCCCGAAAGTCTTGACTACGACGGATTGTTCGACGATCTCTTTGAAAAGTACACCAAGTCCTGCGTGCTCGAGCGCGTGAAAACGAGCAACATGGGCACGCTCTACGAGCTCACCTACCGCGTCACGCTCCCTGATGACCACGCGCCCAAGGCGTTTTTGGACGAACTGCGCTGCCGCAACGGCAACCTCAACATCACCTGCGGGCGCGAGGCGACGAAAGACGCGCTCTGAGCCATCTTGATTTTTGCCCGCGCGCTCTTTATACTACACTTACTATCAGAATCAGAGGGGGGACCTTTTATGCGGCTGCTGATCGCAGAGGACGAGGTCGATCTCGCCGAGGCGCTGGCGGTCTTTTTTGAAAAAAATCACTTCTCCGTCGACGCTGTGCACAACGGCTTCGACGCCTATGAATATGCCTCGTCGGGCGCATACGACGCCGTCATTTTAGACGTGATGATGCCCAAGATGGACGGTATTCAAGTGCTCGAAAAGCTGCGGCAGGAGGGCGTGAAAACGCCCATCATGATGCTCACGGCCAAGGGCCAGAAGAGTGACCGCATCACGGGCTTCAACGCCGGCGCAGACGACTATCTTCCCAAGCCCTTCGACCCCGACGAGCTCTTGAGCCGCGTGCGCGCCATCCTGCGCCGCAGCGAGGCCTACCAGCCGACGGTGCTCGCCTACGGCGATCTGACGCTCGACCCCGGCAGCGGCAATTTGAGCTGCGGGAAGGACCCCATCCGCCTGAGCGGGCGTGAGTTCCAGATCATGGAGCTTTTCATGCGCTCGCCGCGGCAGGTCTTTTCCGCCGAGCGCATCATGGAGCGCGTGTGGGGCTGGGATAATGAGGCGGAGATCAACGTCGTATGGGTGAACATCTCGAATCTTCGCAAAAAGCTCAAGTCCATCGGCTCGCACGTCACCCTGCAGGCAAACCGCGGCCTCGGCTACGTGTTGGAGGAGAGCGTATGATCAAGCGCCTGCGAAACCGCTTCATCCGTATCGCGATGCTCTCCGTCACGGCGGTGATGATGCTGCTGACGATCATTCTGAACGTCGCGAACTATGTCTCGACCGATTCCGACCTGAAGCAAACGCTGACGCTCATCTACGAGAACGCGGGCACCATCCCCCACTCGCGTTTCCTGCCGCCGAGCGGCTCGGACAGCGCCGATGCACCCACGCCGCCGGAAAATGACGGCGGCAGCGGTGACACTGCCCCCGCGCCGCCCGACGGCGCAGACGATTCGCAGACGCCGCAGGCCCCGCCCGACGACAAAATCGCGCGGCGTGAGGGGCCGTTCACGGCGGAAACGCCGTTCTCCACGCGCTTTTTTTGTCCTGCACTACACATCAAGCGGCACGCTGACACAGGCAGACCTCGACAATATCGCCTCCGTCACGGAGGATGATACGCAGGAATATCTCTCCGCCGCGCTCGCACACGGCGCGGGCTATGGCTACTTCAACAGTTATCGCTTTTTCGTCGCGCAGACGGATGACGGCGAGAATATCGCCATCTTCCTCGACTGCTACCACGAGCTGCGTGCGATGCGCGTGGTGCTCATCTGGTCGCTGCTCGCCGACGCGGCGTGCATCCTGCTCGTCTTCTTGCTTGTCGTGCTGCTCTCGCGCCGGGCCATCGACCCAGTGGTTCGCAGCGCGCAGCAGCAGAAGCAGTTCATCACCGACGCGAGCCACGAACTGAAAACACCCATCACCGTCATTGCCACGAGCCTCAAGGTGCTCGAAATGGAGACCGGCAAGCAGAAATGGATCGACAAGGCGATGGCGCAGACGGAAAAGCTCACCTCGCTCGTCAACTCGCTCGTCACGCTCTCGCGCATGGACGAGGAGGATTCGCCGCTCAGGATGGAGGAGTTCCCCGTGAGCGACACCGTGCGCGAAACGGCGGAAACGTTCGTCGACTTCGCCGCGTCGAAGGGGCACGAGCTGCGCCTTTCGATCACGGACGGCCTCACCTATCGCGGCGACGAATACGCCGTGCGCCAGCTCGTCTCGATCCTGCTCGACAACGCGGTCAAATATGCACTGCCGGATTCCCCCATTGAATTCTCGCTCGAAAAGGTGAAGCGCGGTGTCGTCCTCCGCTCGTCGAACGCCTGCGAGGATGTTGCTCCGGAAAACGCGCAGAAGCTCTTCGACCGCTTTTACCGTGCCGATCAATCCCGCTCGTCGGGCAGCGGCTTTGGCATCGGCCTTTCCATCGCGCGCTCGATCTCCGAGGGGCACCACGGCTCCATCCGCGCCATCGTGGACGACGGGAAGATCACCTTCACCGCCGAGCTCAAATAAACGGCTTTTGGGCAAAAAAACGCTTCGCAGAACTTCTGCGAAGCGTTTACCTTATCAAAGGCTCTTCTCCCCGCCCGTGACGGTCTCGATGGCGCAGGCGATAAACTTTTTCGCTGCGGGCGAGGCCTCCCTGAGCGACGGGACGGAGATGCCGAGCGTCACGAACTGCGGCGGGTCGAACGGGACCTCCGCCACCGTGCCGCTCCACTTGCGCGAGATGAGCCGCTGGTTGAAGCTGACGCCGAGCCCCGCCTCGACCATGTTGTAGGTCGTGAAGCCGTCGCGCGTCGTAAAGCAGGTCTGCGGGTGCAGGTCATGCTGCTCGAGCAGGCGGTCCTGATCGGTGTCGTGATTGGGCGAGGTGTGGATGAACGGCTCGTTCTGCAAGCGCATAAGCGGAAAGGCATCCGCCTCTGCCAGCTCGTGTCCGCGCGGCAGCCACGCGACGAGCTCGTCACGAAAGACAGGCAGCCAGTCGTACTTGTCGCCGTGCATCTGCGCGCCGAAACAGCAGTCGACCGAGCGCTCGTTCAGCCAGCGCGCCATCTCGAGGTTGCCGCCCTCCTGCATTCGCACGGTCACGCCCGGATAGCGGGCGCGGAACGCCGTCAGGATCTCTGGCATCCACAGGGCCGAAATGCTGTAATAGCAGCCGATCGTCAGCGAGCCCTTTGACACGCCGCCGATCTCCGCGCTGAGCTGCTCGGCGTTGTGGTGCGCGCGCACGACCTCGCGCAGCAGCGGCAGCATGAGCTTTCCGTTTTCCGTGAGCTGCACGCCCTTTTTGCTGCGAAGAAACAGCGGAAAGCCGAGCTCTTCTTCCAGCGTGCCGATCATGCGCGTCACGCCCGACTGCGTGTAGCCCAAAAGCTCCGCCGTGGCCGTCAGGCTGCCGAGCTCTGCCGCGGCAAGGAACGCCTCGCATTTGACCGCTTCCATACACCCTCCTATCCATGATTTTATATCATGTTTTTCATTTCAAATAACCGTTTGCGTCATGTTTTTTCTTATTCTACAATAGCAGTCAGAAACCGTCAATCCTGTTTTTGAAACGAGGTCTTTTTTCATGGAGCATCGTCTTTCTTTTTCCTGCGACTATCTTGAGGGCGCGCATCCCGCCATCCTGCAGCGCCTGTGCGAAACGAATTTTGCGCAGACCGCCGGTTACGGCACGGATGAATACTGCGAATCCGCGCGCGAGAAGATCCGCGCCGCTTGCGGCGCGCCGAACGCGGAGATTCACTTCCTTGTCGGCGGCACACAGACGAACGCGACCGTCATCGACGCGCTGCTGCGCTCTTACGAGGGTGTGATCGCCGCGGACACGGGGCACATCAGCGTGCACGAGGCCGGCGCCATCGAGTTCGGCGGGCACAAGGTGCTCACGCTGCCGCAGGAGAACGGCAAGATCACCGCATCCCAAATCTGCGCACTGCTTGATCAGTACGAGGACGACGCGAACCGCGACCACACGGTCATGCCCGGGATGGTCTACCTCTCCCAGCCGACGGAGTACGGCACGCTCTATTCCAAAAAGGAGCTCGCGGCCATCAGCGCGCTCTGCCGCGAAAAGCGCCTGCCGCTCTATATCGACGGCGCGCGCCTTGCCTACGCGCTCGCCTGTCCTGAAAACGACGTGACACTGCGCGACCTTGCCGCGCTGTGCGACATTTTCTACATCGGCGGCACGAAATGCGGCGCGCTGCTCGGCGAGGCGGTCGTCATTCCCCAGCCGGGGCTCATTCCGCACTTTTTCACCATCATCAAGCAGCACGGCGCGCTGCTCGCCAAGGGACGGCTGCTCGGCATCCAGTTCGACACGCTCTTTACCGATGGGCTCTACGAGCGCATCGGCGCAGACGCCGTTCGCTACGCCGACGCTATCCGGCGCGCGATGGCGGAAAACGGCTATTTGCCCTGTTTCCCCTCCCCGACGAACCAGAGCTTCTGCATCGTCAGTGAGCAGCAGCGCAAAGAGCTCGCCGAGCGCGTGGACTTCTCCGTCTGGGAGCAATATGACGAGACGCACAGCATCATCCGCTTTGCCACAAGCTGGGCGACGCGGGAAGAGGATGTGAACGCGCTCTGTCGCATCCTGCGCGAGTGCACCGCGCAGGAAAAGGCAGCGTCCTAAAATCAAAAAAGAGCTTTCTCCGATTTTCAGGAGAAAGCTCTTTTTATTTCATTGCGCTGCGCTCAGTTCTTTTTCATCAGCTGTTCATCCTGCTGCAAAAGCTGCTGCGTGATGATATCGAGCTGCCGGTGCTTGGCCATGCGGTCGGCGATGTTGTTCTGCACCAGCTCCGTCTCCTGATGGCCGCGGAAGGACAGCTTGAGCAAAATCGGCGTCAGGATCGTGCCGCATACGACCGTGATGACGACCGGCGTCATCATCGCGGGCGACAGCACACCCATCGAAAGGCCGCGGTTGGCGACGATCAGCGCGACTTCGCCGCGGCAGGCCATGCCCACGCCGACCTGGATGCTCTCGCGCGTGGTGAACTGGCACGCCTTGGCGCCAAGGCCGCAGCCGATGAGCTTCGAGATGATCGAAACAAGCAGCAGCAAAATCGAGAAGACGACCATGCCGCCCGTCAGACCCGTGATCTGCACATTGATACCGATGCTCGCGAAGAACACCGGCGTGAGCAGAAGATACCCGAGGGGGTTGTACTTCGTCTGGATGTAGGTGCCCTTGGGTGTGCACGCGACGGCAAGGCCCGCGGCGTAAGCGCCCGTGATATCAGCGACGCCGAAGAACTTCTCGGCGCAGTAGGCCATCACAAGGCACAGGACAAAGGCGAACACGGAGTTTCTGTGGCTGGCCCAACCGTGCTGACGCTTGAGCATCCAGCAGAAGATGCGGTTCGCGCCAAAGCCGACCACGAAGGCAAAGACGAAAAAGCCCACGATCTTGAGAAGCACCATGCCGATGCTCTCGTCGCCGCCGGCAAGGCTGCAAACGAGCGTCAGCGCGATCAGGCCGAGCACATCGTCGATGAGCGCGGCGGCCAGAATCGTGTTGCCCACCTTGGTCTCGAGCTTTTTCATCTCCTTGAGCGTTTCGACTGTAATGCTCACGGACGTGGCCGTCAGGATGGTGCCGATGAAGATGTTTTCGATAAAGCCGGTGCTCTCGATGAGTCCCAGCTCATCCGCGCCCCATGCAAGCGCCGTGCCCATCAGGAACGGCACGATCACGCCGAGGACCGCGACCATGAAGCCCGCCTTGCCGCTGTGCTTGAGCTCGTTGATGTCCGTGCCCATGCCGGCGGAGAACATCAGCACGATGACACCAAGCTCGCTGAGCTGCTTGGTGAACTCCGTTTCCGAAAGAAGGCCAAGGCCCGCGGGGCTGAGGAGCAGGCCCGCGATCAGCGCGCCCACGACCTGCGGCATCTGAAACTTCTGCGCAATGAGGCCCAGAATCTTCGTGCTCAGCAGGATCAGCGCAAGATCCAGCAAAAAGTGATACGACATATTGATTTCCTCCCAAACTCTCTGATCTCTATCCAAATTCTTCCGTTTCATTTCGCGAGGCTCTATTCTAACTTCTTTTTTTCTTTTTTCAACAGTCAGAATCACCAAGGAAACGGAAGAATTCCTGCACAGCTCAGGCAAAATGCAATATATCTTTCATTTTTAACGTGAAATGTTTGCTTTGATTCCGTTTCCATAGCCGTTTTCACAAAAAGCAGCGTCAAATGCGGCGTTAAGAAGCCGTAAAATATGGACAGATTCATTGAATTTCTCTATGATTTACAGGGATATCGTCTATATCGTCCATACATCGTGCACATTTTGTCGTTCACGCCCATTTTGCATCTTTTCCTGCATTTTGCGCATTTTCGTCGCACAATGCGCCGTTTCTCCCCTTGCCGCGGCGGCGCGGGCGTGGTAAAATCGGCCTTGTGACATGAACAAAGGAAAGGACGAGCCATGAATCAGAAAGAACTCAATGAACTGCGCCGGCGCTTCCGGCTCGATAAGAATAATTTCAGCCGCGTGTACGGCTGCTATGTGAACTCCAATAAAGAGATCATTGCGTGGGTCGATACCTCGATGGGCCTCATGCGGCAGGAGGAGCAGGAGATGTACCTGGGCCTTCTCAAAAAGTCCCTCTCCGGCACGCTTGGCAAGAACCTCATCGACGTGGTGTTCTCCACGCAGCAGGTCGCCGACAGCGATGAGCACCGCCTCTTGCAGACTCTTCGCCAGACGGAGCTCAAGGACCCCGCCTCGCGCGAAACGCTCTGCCGCCAAATCATCGACTGCATCGACATGGGCGAGACAAACTATCTCATCCTCCTCGCCGCCGACGCCTACGACGTGCCGCACCGCAGCAAGGATGACGAGATTCAGGCCGACGCGTCGAGTGAGGTCTTCAAGTACTTTGTCTGCTCCATCTGCCCCGTCAAGGCCCCGACGCTCGAACTGCGCTACGACCTTGACCAGAGCGAGTTTCACTCAAGCTCCACCGGCTACATCGCGACCTCGCCCGAGCTCGGCTTCCTCTACCCCGCGTTCGACAACCGCACGGCGAATATTTACAATGTGCTGTTCTACTCGAAAAACGCCGCGGAGATCCATCAGGAGGTCATCGACGCGCTGTTCCACGTCGACCCGCCGATGTCTGCCGAGGAGCAGAAAAATGCCTTTGGCTCGGCGCTTGCCGACGCGCTCGACAAGGATTGCAGCTACGATGTCGTCCAGTCCGTGCACGAGCAGATCAGAGCGCGCATCGAAGATCACAAGGAGAGCAAAGACCCCGAGCCGCTTGAAATGACGGCGGGCGACGTCGGCGGCATCCTCGCCAACAGCGGCGTGAACGACGAGCAGATCTCAGCGTTCCAGCGCGAGTGCGATGAGCAGTACGGCGAGAACGCCGCGCTGAACCCGAACAACATCATCGAGAGCAAGAAGTTTGAGATCACGACCCCCGAGGTCAAAATTTCCATTGCACCGGAGAACAGCTATATGATCGAAGCGCGCGTCATCAATGGCCGCAAATACCTCCTCATCCCCGCCGACGACGGCGTGGAGGTCAACGGCATCGGCGTGAACATCCCGGGTCTTGCAAAAGAGGAATAAGAAAAAAGGAGAGAAGCCGCGGCTTCTCTCCCTCTCTTTTTGACCATTTACGCCTTGCTCTTGTAGAGGTCAGCGATGATGTCGGCGCACTTGTCGATGCCGAGCTCGCCGCTGTCGAGCGTGATGTGGTAATTCTGCGCGTAGCCCCACTTCATGTTCGTGTAGAAGCGGTGATAGGCCGCGCGGCGCTTGTCCTTGTCGCGCAGGCGCTGCTCGGGCGACTGCTCGCGCTCGCCGTAGACCTCGACGATGCGCTTGGCGCGGAACGCCATATCCGCGTGGATAAAGACCTTGAGGCACTTGGCCTTGTCCTGCAAAATGTAGTCCGCGCAGCGGCCGACGATGACACAGGGGCCCTTTTCGGCAAGCTCGCTGATGACGCGGCACTGAATTTCCCATAGGATGTCCTCGTTCGTCGGGCCGAACGCGCGGTTCGAGAGCGCTGAGGACAGGAAGCCGCCGGGTGTGTACTCGCCCGCCTCCTTGACATAATTTTCTGCAAAGCCGCTCTCCTCGGCGATCTTCTGGATGAGCTCTGAGTCATAGCAGGGGATGCCGAGCTGCTCTGCAACCTTTTTGCCGACCGTGCGGCCGCCGCTGCCGAATTCACGGCTGATGGTGATAATATGATTCATAATACAGTTGCTCCTTCCGTATTGAGTTCCCGATACGTTTTTACAATCATACCCGCCGCGATGACGAAAGTCAACACATCCGACACCGGCATGGAGTACAGCACGCCGTCAAGGCCGAAAAAGCGCGGCAGCAGCAGTGCAAAGCCCACGCCGAACACGACCTCGCGCACCATGGAGAGCATCGTGGATGAGAACGCCTTGCCCACGGCCTGCAAAAAGATGAAGCATGCCTTGTTCACGCAGGCGAGCACCATCATGCAAAGATACGTGCGGAATGCCTTGATCGCAAAGTCCGTGTAGTAGCTGCTCTCGTTCGCCGCGCCGAAGACGGCGATGAGCTGACGCGGGAAGCCCTCGGCCAGAACGAGCGCGACGGCGCCGACGATCGCCTCGCAGAGCAGGAGCTTTGTAAAGAGTTCACGCACGCGCGTCTTTTTCCCCGCGCCCATGTTGTAACCTACGACGGGAATGCAGCCCGCCGCCATGCCGACGACGATGGAAATGACGATCTGGAAGAACTTCATCACAATGCCGACGACGGCCATCGGGATCTGCGCGTACTGCTCCTGCGAGAATATCTCATCCAGCGCGCCGTACTTGCGCAGCATGTTGTTGATGGCCGCCATCGCCGCGACGAGGCTGATCTGCGAGAGAAAGCTCGTGATGCCGAGCGTCAGCATCCGGGTACAGAGGCTTGCGTGCAGGCGGAAGTCTCCCTTTTCCGGCTTGACGGTCTTCATGCGGCAGAGGTACCACACCGCGAGCGCCGCCGTGACGATCTGGCCCAACACGGTGGCGACCGCCGCGCCCATCATGCCCCACTTACATTCAAAGATGAAGATGGGGTCTAAAATGATGTTGAGCACCGCGCCCGCGAGCGTGGAGATCATGGCGAACCGCGGGTTGCCGTCGGCACGGATGACAGGGTTCATCGCCTGACCGAACATATAAAACGGGATCCCGAGCGAGATATAGAAGAAATACTCCTGCGCGTAATGAAAGGTCTCCTCGTTCACCGTGCCGCCGAACATCGAGATGATAGCGTCGGCGAAGATGAGGTACAGCGCCGTGAGCACAAGGCTGCTCGCGACCGACAATACGACCGCGCTGCCGACGCTCTTTCTTGCCTCTCCCACTTCGCCCTTGCCGAGCGAAATGCTGACGAACGCGCAGCAGCCGTCGCCGATCATCACGGCGATGGCGAGCGCCACGACCGTGAGCGGAAAGACGACGGTGTTTGCCGCGTTGCCGTAGGAACCGAGGTAGCTTGCGTTGGCGATGAAGATCTGGTCGACGATGTTATAGAGCGCGCCGACGAGCAGCGAGATGATGCACGGGACGGCGTAGCGCCGCATGAGCTCCCCCACGCGCTCCGTCCCCAAAAACTGGTTTGTGTTTTCCATGGCGGTCTTCCTCCTGAACATAAAAAATAAGAGATGCGTTCTGCCGGATCAATCCGGACTTACGCATCTCTGCTGCACGATTTGACTATGAAGTTGTCTTCTCCCTCCTTTTGCCGTAAAAAAGCGTGTGGCGTTTCTGCAACCGGATTTACGCAGAAACGCCACACGCTGTGAATTGATTTTATCAAATTGTTTCGAGCATTTCAAATGTTTTTTGCGGCACGGGCCGCAAATTTTTATTTAGTCCTGCTCCATGAAGCTGCGGATATAGGCGATCAGCATTTTCGCCGTGCCCTCGAAGCCGAGCACATCGCTCTTGACGGTCATGTCGTAGCCGCGGGCATCGCCCCACTTCGTCTCGCAATAGTAGTTGTGGTAGGACTTTCTGGAGCGGTCGACCTCTTTGATCTCCTCGATCGCGTCCTCGGCAGACAGGCCCTTCTTCTCCATCACGCGGCCGACTTTGGCTTGCTGGTTGCCGCAGATGAAAATGCTCAGCATATTGGGGTTGCCCTTGAGCACCTGGTCGCTGCAGCGGCCGATGATGAGGAAGCTCTCGCCATTTGCCGCCTTGTCGCGCAGCATGGCGAACGTCTTTCCGCCACGTTGACCTCAAGAGAATTCGAATACTTGCCGATGCGGCGCGAGGCAAAGAAGTTGACGGGCTTTTCGTCCATCTTGCGGATCATTTCCCCGCTGTAGCCTTCGGAAACGATCTCCTTTTCGATGGAATCCTTGTCATAGAGCTTGATACCGAGCTCTTGCGCGATCATGTCGGCAATGTAATGGCCGCCGCTGCCGTGCTCGCGGCCAAGGGTGATGATGATCTGGTTTTTCATGGGATCGCACTCCTTTCCTTTTTCCGTTTACAGATAGCGCAGGAATAAGTAGGCCGTGGACACCGCCATGACAATGATCGTCGCGGGCACGCAGTACTTGCAGTAGCGGCCCCAGCCAATGGGATAGCCGCCCTTGGCCGAAGCCGAAGTGCCGACGACGTTGGCGCTCGCGCCGATGGGCGTCGCATTGCCGCCGAGGTCCGTGCCGAGCGAAAGCGCCCAGGCAAGCACGCCGATATCCATGCCCTCTGTCGCGGCGATGGCGCGGATGACAGGGATCATGGTCGCGGCAAAGGGGATATTGTCGACAAAGGCGCTCGTGATGGCCGAGAGCCACAGAATGACGATCACAATAACCGCGATATTGCCCTCACTGACCGAGGTGATGAAGTTCGCGATCATGTTGAGCACGCCTGTCTTTTCAAGGCCCGCCACGGAAACAAACAAGCCGATGAAAAAGAGCAGCGTCTTATAGTCCACGCCCTTAATGATTTCTATAACAGATTTTTTGCCGCTGGTCAAGCCCAAAACGATCATCGTCAGAACCGCGACGATCACGCCGATGCACGCGACGGAAAGCTCCGTCTGCGCGTGCGTGATGAGCAGCACGACCGCCAGCAGGAAAACGCCTGCGCTCGCAAGAAATGCCTTCTTGTTCGTGATGGCCGTCGAAGGCTCGGGACAGGTGACGGGGCCGCCGTTGGCATGCTCGGCGCGCTCAAGTTCCTTGCGGAAGCAGAGCGTGAAGTAAATGAGCATGAACACAAAGCAAATCGCCACGACCGCGCCGGTATTTTCGATGAAGTCGAAGAATGTGTAGCCGAGCGAGGTGCCGATGATGATGTTCGGCGGGTCGCCGCACATCGTGGCCGCGCCGCCGAGGTTCGCGCAGAAAATTTCAGACAGGATCATCGGCACGGGGTCGAATTTCATCGTCTGCGCCAGCTCGAGCGTGACGGTGGCGAGAAACAGCACGACCGTGATGCTGTCGATGAACATCGACAAAAACGCCGAGAGCGACATAAAGCAGATGAGCAGCGGCACCGTGCGGTAGTGTACGAGCTTGGCAAGCGTCAGGCACAGCCAGCGGAAAAAGCCCGCCTTGCCGAGGCCCTCGACCATGATCATCATGCCGGCGATAAACAGGATCGTCGACCAGTTGATGCCCGCCGTGCTCTCCTCACTTGCGCCGTACCAGAATGTGCTCTGGAAAAACGCGCCGAGGTTGAGCGTCTCCCAAATGGCGCTCATCGAGCGCATGCAGACGCCGAACACCAGCACGAGCACGAGCGCGCCGCTCCCGAGCGTAATGTAATGCCGTTCAAACTTATCGAGGATAATAAGCAGGAACATAGTGACAAAAATGCAGATGGCAATGATCTGAGCAAACATGTTATTCCTCCCTGTGCTATGGAATTTCCAACGCGAGTCATTATATCGACCCTTTGCGCGGAAACGAAATGCTTTCTTGACATGGCGGATATATCATTTTGCTATGCCGTCCGAATTTTCCTGATTTCATGCGGCTTTTCGACGGTGTTTACTTTTCGTCAAGGTTCTGTTCTTTTTTCCCGAATACGCTTGCGCCGCCGCTTCGCTTCTGTTACAATCAGTCTTACCGTCCGCAAGGTGCGGACGAATGCTTTTCTCTTCCGTCAAATTTTACGCAGTCAGGTTCCTCGCCGCCGCGCAGAACCCCAATCATTTCTTTTTCAGAGGAGCTTGCCCATGAACATCAGCTACGACAGCTATCGCGTCTTTTATTACGCCGCCAAATACCGCAGCTTTTCGCAGGCCGCCGCGGCGCTCTACAGCAACCAGCCCAACGTGACACGCATGATCCGAAAGCTCGAATCCGAGCTCGGCTGCGCGCTGTTTTTCCGCTCGCCGCAGGGCGTGCGCCTCACGCCCGAGGGGGAGAAGCTCTACACGCACATCGCCGTCGCGTTTGAGAGCATCGAGGCAGGCGAAGAGGAGGTCCTCTCCGACCAGAGCTTGCAAAGCGGTATCGTCCACATCGCAGCGAGCAGCCTTGCCCTGCGCACGCGGCTTTGCAGGTGCTCGCGCGCTACCGGCGCGCATACCCGCACGTGCGCATCTGCCTGACGAACCACTCTGCCTCCCACGGCCTCGCCGCCGTGCAGAACGGCCTTGCCGACTTCGCCATTCTGGCAGAGGGCGCGTCCGTGCCGGATTCGCTCACGGCGCAGAAGATCGACGAAATTCAGGAGATCCCCATCTGCGGCTCGGCGTTTTTGGAGCTCACCGAGGAGCCCGTTTCGCTCAAAAGGCTTGCCGACTACCCGATCATCAGCTTGACGGAGGGGACATCGTCGCACGACTTTTATGCTGAGCTCTTCCTGCGCCACGGTCTTTCGTTCAGCCCCGATGTGGAGGTCGAGACCACGGCGCAGGTGCCGCCCGTGGTGCAGAGCGACCTTGGCGTCGGCTTCGTGCCGCGCGAGATGCTTTACGGCACGCCGGAGGCAAGCGGTATCTACCCCATCATGCTCGAAGAGCCCATTCCCGCGCGCAGCGTCTTTCTCTTCCAGCGCAAGACGCAGCCGCTGAGCATCGCCGCCAAAAAGCTGCGGCAGATGCTGCTCGAAGACGCGCCGCAGGAGAGTGGAAAATAATCAGACAGTCCCGCCAGTTTCGAACCGGCGGGACTCTCCTTTTTCGTTTTACAGGTTCAGCAGCGTTTCGCTCAGGCGCTTGCCGGCGCTGCCGGCAAAGTCCTCCGCCCGGCGGATGCGCAGGAACGACGCGCCGTAGATCATGCGCTCGTTTTCAAGCTCTCCGTCCTCGCCGAGGAAAATGCCGATGACGTGCGCGCCCTCGCGCCGGAGCTTTCGCACCTGAAAGCAGGTGTCGCGGATGGCGGCGTCGCCGACGTAGGTTTCCGGCGCGCCCTCGCGCTTGCGGCCGCTGACCATGTCGTTCGGTAAGCCGTCGCTGAACACGATGATAATTTTGTGCTCCTCGCGCCGCTTCTTGAGGTCGAGTCCCGCCGCGGCCAGCGCAAGGCCGTCGCGGTTATTCGACGTCGCGCGGTACTCCAAAATGCGGCGGTCGGCCTCGCTCTTGTCGTCGTAGTCGCGGAAGCGCCGCAGCACCGTGTAGTTGCCGTAAGTGCAGTAGCTCATCACGCGGTGCGGAATGCGGATGCGGCTGAGCGCCGCGCTGAAGAGGTAGCTTTGCAGCGCCACCATGCTCTGCCGCACGCTCTGCGAGCCGCTTGCGTCGATCAAAAGCTCCACGACGACGGCGGACGGTTCCTGCCGGACGATCTTTTCAAAAAGCTGCGGATTTTCGCAGCGGCTGACCTTCCAGAGCAGATCGTTTTGCAGCACGCCGTGGTCGGCGCGGTAAACGTCCGGCTCGCTGCGCAGGCTCAGCGCATTGCGAAAGGCCTGCTCGATGCTGCGGATGCCCTGACGCGCGGCGTCCTCGTGCTCTTGGAGCATTTTGAGGTTGCCGTCCCGACTGGCGCGCAGCGATTGGGCGCGCGGCTCACTGCCCTCGTAGGCGTCCGCGCTCAGGCCGTCGGTGAAGAGGAGCTTTCGCTCCTCGTGGATGCCGGTGCAGACAGCGCTTTCGATCTCCTCCATCGCCTGCTCGGTCTGAAAGCTGGGACCAAAGTTGCGCATCAGATACTCCGGAATGCCGGCGAGCGCGTCGTCCGGCAGGACGACGAGGCCATCAGCCGATGCCTCGCCCGCCTTGTCGTATTGGAGTTCCATCTCCTCGGTCTGCGTCCACTCGATGTCCCCCGGTTCGGCTGCGGGCTCCCACTCTTCCGTCTCGCGCTCGGGTAAGATGTCCTGATTGTGGTCGGGCGCAAAATAGCGGATGAAAATTTTGCGGTACAAAAGCGCTGCGAGTTCGACGAGCGACTTTGCGTCCGCGCAGCTCTCGCTGCGCGCGGCAAGGTCGTCAAACTCGGCCAGCATGTCTTCAAAACCGCTGAAATTTTTCAAAATGCGGCGGTCGCCCTCCGTCGCCGCGGCGGGAAACTGCTTCGTCAGATCGTAAATGTACATCCAGCCGCGCGAGCTGCGCCGGTAGCGCAGGAGGTCGCCACGCAAAATCTCGCCCGCCGCCTGCTCCGCCATCACGGCGACGCCCGGGCGCTCGCCCATCAGCCTCGCCCTCACGGCGCGCTCGACGCACAGGTGCGCGATGGGCAGCAGCACGTTCATATCGTAGGCCGCGTAGCGGTGCCGCCGCAGCCACAGATTCAAGTCATCGAGCCCGAAAAACTTGTCCGCCCCGCCGAGGACGACGCCCTCGTACACCTCCACCATGCCGCCCGCGTGCTCAAAGGTTCGCTCATCCTCTGCACATACTCGGGATAGGTCCGCTTGCGGTGATTTTCAGAAACGGTCAAAAAAAGGCTCTCTTCTCTGCCGATGCTCATCTCTTCAGGCAAAGCGCGTCAGCGCCACGTCGCGCACGAGCGCGTACTCGTACTCGTCGAAACATTTGTTTGTGATGCTCACGGCAATGGCGTCCTTGGGCGCCATGCCGTCGGTCATCAGGTGCAGGGCCGCGATCATGCCGCGCATATCGACGGAGTTCGTCGATATCTCGCCGTTCACGGCCTTGGCGTTCAGATCGAGGAACAGCCCCGTGCAGCGCTTGATGTTCTCGTCCGACGCCTCCGGTACGTTTGCGCGCAGCAACTCGCAGAGCTGCGCCTCCTCGAGCGTCGGCATGCGGATGACCGTAAAGCGCGAGACGAGCGCTTCGTTCAGCTCGCGCGTACCGGCGTAACCGTAGTTCATCGTGGCGATGAAGCGCGCGGCGGGGTGGATAGGGATACACTCATAGCCCGGCACGTCGATGAGGCGGCGGTAGTCGAGCGCGGAGTGCAGCACGGCCACAGCGTCGTTTTTCGCCATGTTGATCTCATCCAAGATGCAGAAGCCGCCGTACTGCGCGGCGAGCGCGACAGGGCCGCGGCGCAGCCGCACTTCGCCGCCGGTGAAGGTGTCGGTTCCGATCAGCGTGCTGCTGTCGGTATTCACGTGGAACGACACAGTGTAGACCGGACGGCGGAACAACCACGCAAGGTTGTCCGCCAAGATATTTTTGCCCGTGGCCTTGCCGCCGGAGAGCAGAACGTTCTCCCCCTGCAGAAGCGCGGCGACGGCCAGCTCCATGATCTCATCGCCGATGAATTTGACGGGCGGCTCGGCGATGCGGCTGCGCACCGCCTCGTCCGCGACGTATTGCCTTTTGAATTGCTCCAAACGGAGCGATAGATCCTGTCTCATGTCTTTGATAGTTCCCTTCTGTGTGCGGAAACGGTTCCCGCGCGATGCGCTCTTTTCAGCGCTTTTCCATGCAGAGCATTATAGTATTCACGCGGAGCCTTGTCAATTTGTGCCGCCGTTGCGCGCGGGAAAAACCTGTGGTAAAATGAATGCAGAGAACTCCATTTTCAAAAAGGGGGCCGTATTATGCTGACGATCTTCAACCGCAAGGAACTCATCACCACGATGGACATGCAGCGTCAGTCCAACATCCGCAGCGTCCTGTCCGCCAACGGCATTGCCTACACGGTCAGAACCGAGAATTTGCAGGGCTCTTCCGCGCTTGGCGGCCGCAGCCGCGGGAGCAGCGGCAGCTTTGGCATCGACCCGAACTATTCGTATGAATATCATATCTATGTTCACAAAAACGACTATGAAAATGCTCTGAGACTGATTCGGTAGCGCCCCTGAACCATAGAACGATAAAAGGCATTCCGCGTGATAGGCGGGTGTCCGTAAAACAGTTAATCCTCCGTATGGCTTAGACCATGCGGAGGATTTGTTTATGTCTAATCTTCAAACTTGCTGGCGGCGAACAGCATTTCATGCTGTTTGCGGACGGCAAGTCCACAAGGGATAGACGCACAAGCGTCGCAAGGGAGTGTAGCTCCCTTGACGGAACAAAGTGACGAAACATTCTCGGTCTGGCAGTTTTTTCTGCTGACGGAGAATGAAGCTCCGCAGGACGCACATACTCCCGATAGGAGAGTATAGAAGTGCGCCCTTTAGTTCCTAAAGGGATTTTATCAGTTCGACAAACTTGAATTTTCAAATTAGTCTTTGCAAATAACCTTTGAATCTTCACCATCAATTACAATTCCCTGACGGTTGTTAATTGGGCATAGATTCAAATCCGAAAACTCAGTCATTATTTTCTCGGTAACTTTCTTAAATGGTGCTGTAAGATAATGCGGAAGAACATAGAAATCAATCAAATCAAGCCCTGCATCATCTTCTTGTGAGTAGTCCTCCGGCTTTTCATCCATTTGTTCAATATATTGGATACTTGGAGCGCATATAATCGCACCTGCCGATTCACCGATCATCAGTTTTCCCTTTTCCAATTCCTTCTTCAATAGCTCATCCGTTCCCGTTTTACGGAGCTGGTCCATAAGGAAGAAAGAATTTCCGCCGGTAAAATATATCACATCCGCATCTTCAAAAACAGACTGTATCGTTGAATAAGCCTCCGTTGAAATATCAATTTCAGTTACGATTGCTCCCAACTTTTTGAATAATTTTCGAGCCGAGCCGACATAACCGGTGTAGCCTTCACGCAGCGAAGCTGTTGGAATAAATGCGACTTTTTTATTTTCAATTTCTTCCTTTATCAGACTTCCTACACTTGAAAAGTGCGAACATAAAAACAGCTTCATCCATATTCTCCTTTATAAATTTGTTGCTCAATTTCGTGTTCAAATTATACCATAAAACTTGTGAACAATTCTACCGCAACTTTGGACTATATGAGAAAAGTCCGAACAGTTTTCTGCCCGGACTTTCTCGCTCAATCATAAATCAATTCCGCTTTCACAATCTCCTCTGCCTGTGTCTTGCAAGCGTTCATCTGCCGCACCCATTCCATTTGGTTTTCAGCTTTCAGTTGCTCGGTCACGCCGTTTTGCTCTGCCAGTGACCGCACGATCAGCTCCATGCGGTTTCGTGCCGCTTCGTCAATCTCGGCGCAATACTGTCTTACGTACACCCAGCTATCGCGCGGAATGCCTTTTCTTTTGTTTTACAGCGCAGCCCCCTTTTTCGGCACGAAAAAGGCCTTCATATCCGCCCTTTCAAGCTCGAGCAGCTTGATCTTTTTGTCGACGCCGCCTGCGTAGCCAGTCAGGCTGCCGTTTGCGCCCACCACGCGGTGGCAGGGGATGATGAGCGAAATATCGTTGTGCCCCACCGCGCCGCCGACGGCCTGCGCAGACATGTGCGTTAGGCCCTGCTTTTCCGCCAGCTTTCGCGCAAGCGCGCCGTAGGTCGTCGTTTTGCCATAGGGAATTTCCAGCAGCAGCGCCCATACTGCCTGCTGGAATGCCGAACCCACGGGGTGGAGCGGCGGCGTGAAGTCCGGCTCGCGGCCCGAAAAGCAGATATCGAGCCAGCGCTTGGCCTCGCACAAAACAGGCGTCTCGCTCTCGGCATACTCTTTTGGCAGCGTGCGGGCAAAATATTTCTGCCCGTCGAACCACAGGCCCGTCAAGCCCTCTTCGTCCGCCGCAAGCAGGATGCCGCCAAGCGGCGAATCATAATGCTGGGTGTAAGTCATCGTCCTCGCCTCATTTCTTCTCTTTCGGCGCGTAATCGTGCAGCTCGGGGATCGCGCCGCCGGACACCGCCCAGATGTACAGGCTCGCCACGCTGCCATAGGGCGAAAAACGGCGGCGGTACTTTTCAAAGAGCCCTCGGTCGATCTTTCGGTGGTGGTACACCATGCGCAGCCCCCGCTGGATGGCAAGGTCGTCGCAGCTCAACACGTCCTGCCGCTGCATGCAGAAGAGCAAAATCATCTCCGCCGTCCACACGCCGATGCCATTGAGGGACGAAAGCTCCCGGATAGCCTCCTCGTCGCTTTTTTGCCAGATACCTTCTAAATCGAATGCGCCGGCGTGGACCTTTTCGGCAAAATCCGTGATGTACTCCGCCTTTCTGAACGTCATGCCGAGCGACTGGAGCTTGGGAACGCCCGCCGCGAGGACCGTCTCGGCGTTGACCTCGCCGAGTGCCGACAGCATCCGCTGCCAGACCGTCTCCTGTGCCTTGGTCGAGATCTGCTGGCCGACGATGTGGTGCACGACGGCGGAAAAGAGGTCAGTATCCACTTTCTCTCGACATGGCCGATGCGGTCGATGACCTCGGCCATGCGCTTATCCTTCTTTTTAAGATAGTCGGTCTCCTCTTCCCCGTAGGCAAAATACATTGAGCTTCCTCCCCGCCGCGTCATCTAAAACGTATGTTCTATATATTATATGGTGCCATTTTCTTTCTGTCAAGCGTGCAAGCTTTTGTAACGGACTATCGAAAAAATTTTCGAAGCCCTCTTGACTGAAAGTGCACTTTAAGTTGTAGAGTATCAGTGAACTTTAAGAACAACAAGTTTTTTCAGGAGGAATGTCTCATGAACAAGCCTTATATCGTATGCCACATGATGACCTCGGTCGACGGACGTATCGACTGCGCCATGACCGAGCACCTACCCGGCGTGCAGGAATATTACGACACGCTCGACGCGCTGGACGCGCCCACACGTATCAGCGGCCGCGTGACCGCGGAGCTCGAAATGGCGCTGCCCGGAAAGTTTGAGGCCAAGACCGCCGAAGCACTTGGCAAGGAGGCCTTTTCCAAGGCCGCCGACGTCGAGGGCTACGAGATCGTCGTTGACACCCACGGCACGCTCCTCTGGGGTGAGAGCGCCGAAGACGAGCGTCCGCTGCTCATCCTGACGAGCGAGCAGGTCAGCAAGGAGTACCTTGCGTATCTCAACGGCAAGCACATCTCGTGGATCGCCTGCGGCAAGGAACACGTCGACTTGAAGCGCGCGTGCGAAATTCTCGCCGCGGAGTTTGACGTCAAGAGATCCGCCGCGGTCGGCGGCGGACACATCAACGCAGGCTTCCTCGCCGCGGGGCTACTCGACGAGGTCAGCATTCTGATCGGCGCCGGCATCGACGGCCGCGGCGGCATGCAGAGCGTGTTCGACGGCCTGCCGATGGAGCGCGGCGTCACGCCGCTCAAGCTCACGAGCGTGCAGCAGTACGGCAGCGGCGCGGTCTGGCTGCGCTACAATGTGGAAAACTAAAGCAGAGGAGGCTTTTTAACATGAAGTACGAAAATAAAGAAGCATTTGAACAGGTCAACATGTTCGGCACCGGCACGCCGAACACCGCTTACTCCAAGTTTTTCATCGGCGATGCGTTCTTAAATCCTCTGACTGACCCGAAAGGCAGCCTCTTCGCCGCGAACGTGACCTTCGAGCCCGCCTGCCGCAACAACTGGCACATCCATCACGCGACTTCCGGCGGCGGACAGCTCCTTCTCTGCACCGCGGGCGAGGGCTGGTATCAGGAAGAGGGCAAGGACGCCGTCAGCCTGCACGAGGGCAGCGTCATCATGATCCCCGCGAACGTGAAGCACTGGCATGGCGCGAAAAAGGACAGCTGGTTCAGCCACATCGCCGTTGAAGTCCCCGGCAAAAACTGCCGGAACGAGTGGTGCGAGCCGGTCTCGGACGAAGAGTACAATAAGCTGTAATCAGAGGCAATTTCCATGATCTTAAACGAAACTTATACGCTCGAAATCGGCCTGAGCATCCCCAAGCTCGGCCTTGGCACCTGGTTCATCGACGACGATCAGGCCGCCGAGGCCGTCCGCACCGCCGTGAAGCTCGGCTACCGCCTCATCGATACCGCGCAGGCCTACGGCAACGAGCGCGGCGTGGGCGAGGGCGTGCGCACCTGCGGCGTTCCGCGCGAGGAGCTTTTTGTCGCCAGCAAGGTGGCCGCGGAGCTCAAGACCTATGACGAGGCCAAAAAGTCCATCGACGAAACGCTCGAGAAGATGGGCCTTGACTACCTTGACCAGATGATCATCCACTCTCCCCAGCCGTGGAACCAGTTTCGCGTGGAAAAGCGCTATTCTGAAGAAAATAAAGCCGTCTGGCGCGCGCTCGAGGATGCGCAAAGCGAGGGCAAGGTCAGAGTCATCGGCGTGTCGAACTTTCTGCGCGACGACCTTGAAAATCTGCTCTCCGACTGCCGCGTAAAGCCGATGGTCAACCAGATCCTGCTGCACATCAGCAACACCGACCTCGCGCTGCTCGACTACTGCCGCGAGCAGGGCATCCAGATGGAGGCCTACTCCCCCATCGCCCATGGCGAGGCGCTCAAGAACCCCGCCATCGCGGAGATGGCGAAAAAGTACGGCGTCAACGCCGCGCAGCTGTGCATCCGCTATGTCATCGAGCTCGGCGCGGTCGCGCTGCCGAAGACGGCCAACCCCGACCACATGGCGAGCAACGCCGCCGTGGACTTCACCATCTTGAGTGAGGACATGGAGACGCTCAAGCACACGGACCGCATCGCCGACTACGGCGAGTTCAACATCTTCCCCGTCTTCAGCGGCAAGCCGCTCGCGTAACGAACGCAAAAGGAAAAGGAGAGAACGCAGCAGCGTCCTCTCCTTTTTTTACAAAAGCATGCAGAAACCGATCTGCATACAGAGCCATCTTTCAAAAAGCCTCTTATTTCTTCTCTTCCTCGCGCACAAACATCATCAAAAAGCTGACTGCGAGCAGCAGGCAGGACACCCAGATGCCCTTTTCGGCAAAGCGCGCCGTCAGGACGCTGCCAAGCCCCGCGCCGACGGCAAAAATACCGATGACGCCAAAATACGTCAGTGCCTTTTTCAGCACCTCGCGGTCGTGCGTGTGGAAGTAGACGCACAGCGCCTCGGTGCCGCTGCGCATGTTGCCGATGCACATGGTGCTCGCGTAGGCGTGGCCGCGCACCTTGCGGAAGGTCTGCACCTGCATCGCGCAGACGAACGAGACGAGCGCGTTTGCAAAGGTGTTGACCTCCTGCGGCAGGAAGCCGACAAAAAACAGCAGCACGATCTCGGCCAGAATGATGAGCTGGCGCCAGTGCACCTTTTCCATGCACTTATAGCGGCGGTGGACGCATTCCGCCACAAAAATGCCCGCCATAAACGAGATCAGCGGCACAAAATAGCGGAAAACACCTGCCCAGTCACCTGCAAAAAGGTGTGTGCTCATCAGCACGATGTTGCCCGTCTGCGCGTTGGCAAACACCTTGTCGCGGCAGCAATAGGTATAGGCGTCCTGCAATCCGCCGGATAAAATGATAAACGCGGACATCAGGAACGAATCGGACATCTGCCCGTGCGGTCGATCAAGCTGCATGGTTACATTTTGGCTCCTGTTCGTTAAAATTCCGCCATGATTATACGGCGGTGGCCGCGCTTCGTCAAGTGGCTTTTGCATCGAGCCGCGCGGTGTATCTGCGGATGCACGCCGCAGCGTAAACGGCGGTGACAAGCTCCGTGATGGGCATGGCGAACCAGAGCGAATCCGCGCCCGCAAGAAGCGGCAGCATCAGGATCAGGGCACCGCTGATGACGAGTCCGCGCGCGACCGACACGATAAACGCCGCCTTCGGCTGTAAGATGGCCTGGAAATAATAATACGTCGAGAAGATGTTGAACGGCAGCAGCAGGAATGAGATCGCATACGCGCGGATGATGGCCGGGGCCATCGCCAAGATCGTCTCCGTCGGGCTCATAAAAATGTGGATGTAGAGATTCGGGCACGCCACGCTCGGCACCGTCCAGAAAACGCCGAAAAATACGACCGTCCACAGCGCATATCGCAGCGTCTCGCGGATGCGAGCCTCTTTCCCCGCGCCGAAATTCGTCGAAATGATGGGCTGGGATGCCTGTCCGACGCTGTACGCGCAGCACTGGACAAATGTGCTGACGTTGATGATGGGGCCGTAGATCGCGAGCGCGTCCGAGCCGAGGTATTGCATGATCTGGCGGTTGAAGAGCACCGTCAGAATACCCATCGCCATGTCGATAAAGAAGCTCGAAAAGCCCGTGACGGTGATCTTCCACAGCTTGCGCGCAAGCCTCTTTGGTTTCACGAGGCGCAGCGTGTTCTTCCTGCTCGCAAAGTGTGTCAGCATCACGAGGAACGACACCGCCGAGCCCAGCGCCGTGGCAAGACCCGCGCCGTAAACGCCCATATCGCATGGGAAGACGAAGAACCAGTCGCCGAACACATTGAAGATGCCGCCCGACAGCACACCAAGCGTCACAAGTGCGGGCGCGCCGTCGTTGCGCAGAAATGCCGCGAGCATCTGATTGAAGAGGAACAGTGGGAATACAACTTTAACGGGGATCATGTACCGCTGCGCGAGGGCGAGCAGCGTCTCATCCGTGCCGAAAACATCAGAAGCGGACGCTCGAAGAGGATGAGCCCGACCCACGCGAGCGCCGCCAGAATGACCGAGCCGATGACCGCTGCGGTGAAATACTGCTCGTCCTCACCGTCGGCGCTCATGCCGCTGCCGCGCTTCGTGCTGAAGATCACACTGCCGCCGATGCCCATGAGAAGGCCAATGCTGTAAATGACGTTCCACACCGGCGCGACCACAGCCAGCGCCGCCGTGCCATCAGGCCCCTGATACTGCCCCACCATCGCCATGTCGACGATGCCGTAGATGCTGGAGATCAGCGCACTGCCGAATGCTACCGACAAGTATTTGAAGTAAAGCGTTTTGATATTTCCACGCAAAAGGTCCATCCCAAATGCTTCCGCGGGGCTGTCGTTTTTCGCTTTTCCCTTGGAACGAGGTCATTATTGCCCGCCAACCTAAAAAAACTAAAGGAAAGTTTGAACATTTTGTTTTTCACGAAAACGCAAAAAGCAGTGCCGCCTGAAATCAGGCGGCACTGTTCCTATTGATATGATGTTCCCACCGGCGCGGCGCAAGCGGTTAGTTTGCTCTAACTTGCAGTCTTTTGAAAAGCCGCCGCAGGGCAGCTTTCCAATATATCCTGCTTTCCCGCTTGCCTTCGGGAAGGTGATCGACCTTGCGTATTGTAGCACAGCGATTTTCGCATTGCAAGAGCGGTTTGCAAATTTTTCGCGATATTTTCTTTGCTATATACGCTTTCTCGCCCCGTCCGCTGCGACAGACTGTTCCCATTCCGTGTCCCGCGGCACTTGCATCCCGCGGCTTTCGCTGGTATACTATGTCCAGAAGTTAGATGTATTTAACAGAATTGATATTTCACACAGAAAAGACGGTGAACGACATGGAAGCATTTTACGGCATTTTGATCCCATTTCTCGGCACGTCGCTCGGCGCGGCGTGCGTGTTCTTCATGAAAAAGTCGCTCAGCGACGCTGTGCAGCGCTCGCTGACGGGCTTTGCCGCGGGCGTGATGGTCGCGGCCTCGGTCTGGAGCCTGCTGATCCCCGCCATCGAGCAGTCGTCGGCGATGGGGAAACTCTCGTTTCTGCCGGCGTTTCTCGGCTTTTGGGTCGGCATTCTCTTTTTGCTGCTGCTCGACCACGTCGTCCCGCACCTGCACGCCAAGAGCGGGCAGGTCGAGGGGCCGAAGAGCCAACTCCAGCGCACGACGATGATGGTGCTGGCCGTCACACTGCACAACATCCCCGAGGGCATGGCCGTCGGCGTGGTGTATGCGGGCTATCTCTCCGGCAGCGCACAGATCACGGCGGCGGGCGCGCTGGCGCTCTCACTCGGCATCGCGATCCAGAATTTTCCCGAGGGGGCGATCATTTCGCTCCCGCTGCGCGCCGAGGGCATGGGCAAAGCAAGAGCTTTCTGGGGCGGCGTGCTCTCGGGCATCGTCGAGCCCATCGGCGCGGTGCTGACGATACTCGCCGCGTCGCTCATCGTTCCGGCGCTGCCGTATCTTCTGAGCTTTGCCGCTGGCGCGATGCTCTATGTCGTCGTCGAAGAGCTGATCCCCGAAATGTCGCAGGGCGCGCACTCCAACATCGGCACGGTGTTCTTCGCCGTGGGCTTCAGCCTGATGATGGTGCTCGACGTGGCGCTGGGATGAAATACGGCAGGAATGCAAGCAGGAGCGATACCGAGCGGTACGCCTCCTGCTTTTTATGCTGACGCCAGCCTTGCGCCTATTTTTCCACCCGAATAAGATTGCTCTCATACGGCCGCTTGCCGGAGAGCACTTCGTCGTAAAAATTCTGCTTCCAGTCGATATAGGCGACGCTGTCCTGCAATTCCCGAATGCCTGCGCGCAGCGCCTCCTGCTTCTGCGCCAGCAGGATCTTGCGCTGCGGGATGGTGCGCTCGCCTTGCAGGCAGAGGGCGAGGTAGTCCTTCATCTCCTGAATGCTCATGCCGCATTTTTTCAGGCGCGTCAGGCTGCTGATCCACGCGACGTCCCGCTCGTCAAACACGCGGCGGTTGTTTTTGTCGCGCTTGACGTTGGGGACAAGCCCCTCGTTGCAGTAAAATTTTAAGGCCTGATAGGTCATGCCCGTTTCCTTGCAGACCTGCATCATGGTGTAGCGCATGGTAATCCCTCTCTGCTGCGTAAAAATTGTGTTTTTTCCTCAAAAACCTCTTGACCGGTTGTTACAACCGGTATTGATAATCGGCAGTATCAACCGGAAGTTGCCATCGGCAATGATAGCAAACAGCGGCGAATACCGCAAGAAAAACGGTCAGAGAGGATGCGTTATGATGAATAACTTTATTTTTGAAAACAAGACCAAGGTATATTTCGGCAAAGGCGGCGTGAAGGAGTACCTCGGCGGCCTGCTCGCAAACTTTGGCGAAACCGTCATGCTGGCCTATGGCGGCGGTTCCATCAAGCGCAACGGCGTGTACGATGAGATCATGGGTATCCTGAATGCCGCAGGCAAGCGCATCGTGGAGTTCTCCGGTATCATGTCGAACCCCACCTATGCCAAGGTGCAGGAGGGTGCGAAGCTGGCGCGGGCGTCCGCCATGGCAGAGAACGGCGTGCTGAAGATCGGCAAGGTCACGGATTTTCAGGCGCATCAGATCGAACACCAGCTGGGCGCTTACACCAATTGCAACCATGGAGCAAGCCTGGCGGTGATCCATCCCGTTCTGTACCGCCACATCTACAAATCCGGCACGGCGCGGTTCACCCGCTGGGCGCAGAACGTCTGGGGCATTGCGCCCAAGGGCAGCGACGAGGAGACCGCGGTTGCCGGTATCGACGCGCTGGCCGCGTTTATTAAGGAAATTGGTCTGCCGACCAGCTTTGCAGAGCTTGGCATCCCCGCCGACACCGACTTCCGCGCCGTGGCGGATTCTACCAACATCACCGCTGGCTGCTGCAAGAAGCTGACCCGTGATGAAATTTGCGAAATTTTGCAGGAATGCCTGTAACATCTGGTGTTTCCGTGGCGGCAGGACGTCGCCATTTTTGGCCTTTCTGCCTCTTGCATTTGGCCCGAAGCGTGATATCATAGGCCAGACAAATTGCGGAAAGGGGCGGTAGAGTTGAAAGCTGCATCGCAGAAAAGATCATTGGATATGCTCCACGGGACGCTCTGGGATAAGATCCCGCGCTTTGCCGTTCCGGTGGCGGCCACGGCGATTTTGAGCCAGCTGTTCAACGCCGCGGACATCGCCGTCATCGGCAACTTTACCGGCGAGCTCCGCACTGTGGCGGTCGCGGCCGTCGGCACAAACAGCTCGATCATCAGCCTGATCGTCAACCTGTTCATCGGCATCGCGCTGGGCGCGAACGTGACGATCGCGCACGCCATCGGCGAAAAGAACGACACGATGGTGCACCGCGCGGTGCACACCTCCATCGTCGTGGCGGTGCTGGGCGGTTTGATCGCGGCGGTCATCGGTGAGCTGTTCGCCGTTCCGCTGCTGAATCAGCTGAATGTGCCGGACGATGTGTTCCCGCTGGCGCTGCTATACCTGCGCATCTATCTTGCGGGCCTGCCGGTGATCCTGCTCTACAACTTTGAGGCGGCGGTCTTCCGCAGCGTGGGCGAGACGAAAATTCCGCTGATCGCGCTGACGGCCTCCGGCGTTCTGAACGTGATCCTGAACCTCTTTTTCGTGGCCGCGCTCCACATGAGCGTGGACGGCGTCGCGATCGCAACGGTGCTGTCGAACGCGGTCAGCGCGGCGATCTTGTGGGGGTTCCTGCTCAAAACGGACAAGGTCATCTGCCTTGAGCCGAAAAAGCTGCGCATCGACGGGCTGTGCCTCAAGCAAATTCTGCGCATCGGCGTTCCTGCGGGTGTGCAGAGCGCGATGTTCTCCATCGCGAATATCGTCATTCAGGGCGCGATCAACAGCCTCGGCACGGTCGTCATGGCGGCGTCGAGCGCGGCCTACAACATCGAGATCATCACCTATGATATCCTCAACTCCTTCTCGCAGGCGTGCACGACCTTTGTCGGACAGAACTTCGGCGCGGGCGAGATCAAGCGCTGCAAGAAAACGCTGCTGCTGTGTCTTCTCGAGGGCATCATCAGCCTCGGCGTCGCCATCGCTCTGATTCTCTTTTTCGGAAAGTCGCTGCTCACCATCTTCAACGGCGACCCGCAGGTGGTAGAGACGGGCTATATTCGCCTCATGCTGATCATGCCGTCGCACCTGTTCAGCCTTTGCTACGAGGTGCTTTCCGGCTACCTGCGCGGCTTTGAAATTTCACTGCCGCCCGCCGTTTTGACGATGCTGGGCGTCTGCGGCGTCCGCCTGAGCTGGCTGCGCTGGGTCTTCCCGCAGTACAAGACGTTTATGAACATCATGCTGGTCTTCCCCATCAGCCTTGCGACCACGGCGCTTCTAATGCTGGCAGCGGTGCTGTACTTCCGCCCCTCGCGCCGCTATGCGCATCTGCAAAAGAGTGATGGCGCGGCTTCGGCAAAAATCGAAGGATAAGACCATTCCCAAAATCGACAAAGCAGGGCGTTTGCCTTTTAGGCAAGCACCCTGCTTTACTTTTTTGATGGGGCAGCCGTTTCTAAATCGCGGATGGGAAATTTTCACATCAGCTCGCGCGTGAAATCAAGCACGCACTCGCGCAGACGCAGAATTTCCTCTGGCGTGTTCTTGCTCAGGTGCATACCGATGCCGAGCTCCCGTCCCGTTTTCGGGCTGACCGGCAGCGTCTTTACGCCGTGCGTCCGCCCGCGCATCATGATCTCCGTCATCATTGTGATGCCAAGGCCCTTGCTGACCATGCGGATGACCGTTTCATCGTCCACATGGCAGGGGCGGACCTTCGGCCTCACCTTTTGGGACTCAGCGCAGCGTTCACGTCGATGTCGAAGCGCCCGTAGGGCATCAGGAATTCTTTTCCGTCGAATTCCTCGATGGGGAAGGTCTCTTCGCTGCCGGTGGGATAGTCCTCCGGCAGGATGGCGTACATCGCGTCGTAGTAGAGCGGTGTCCAGTCGCAGTTGATGTGGCTCTGCCGCGCGGCAAAGATGACGTCCGTGCGCCCCTCCTCGAGCAGCTCAAAGGGTTCGAGCTCGTGGTCCACCATGCGAAGATCCACGTCGGTCTCCGGACACACGCGGCGGAAGCGGTACAGAATTTCCGGCATCCAGTGCATGGCAAGGCTCGCATAAGCGGCGATTCGGATCGTCGCCGTCCGCTTTTTCGTGATGGCCTCGATCTGATTCTCGAGCCTTGCCGTCGCGCTGAGGTATTCGCGTATGGCGGGCAGCAGCGCCTCTCCGTCCTCGGTCAGCGCGATGCCGCTGTGGTCGCGCCGGATGAGCGTCATGCCGATCTCGCGCTCCAGCCCGTTGATCAGGTGCGTCAGCCCCGACTGTGGGTGTGTAGCCCACGACCTCAGACGCTTTGGAAAAGCTGCCGAGGTTGACGGCGGTCATCAGAATTTCAAATTTTTTGCTGTCCATATCCCCACTCCTATAAAGGGTATTTTGATTTGTAATACACCTATTATAACCGAGCGTTTCTCTTTTTCAAGTGCAGGGTGTAATATTTTCAACACAAAGGAGTTGATTATCCCATGACTACTAAAAAATTGACCTTCCGGCAGAAGATTCTCGTCGCCGGAACGCTGTTTGGAATGTTCTTCGGTGCGGGCAACCTGATCTTCCCCGTACATCTCGGCCAGATGGCCGGCCGCAACGCGGTCGTCGCCATGATCGGCTTTATCATCACGGCGGTCGGCATCCCCATCTTCGGCGTCGCCGCCATCGGCATCACGCATTCCGACGGCCTGCAGACGCTCTCGAGCAAGGTCGGCAAGGGCTACGGCATTTTCTTTACCTGCCTTCTGTACCTGACCATCGGCCCGCTCTTCGCCATCCCGAGATGCGCGACCGTTTCCTTTACCACCGGCATCACTCCCCTGCTGGGCGCGGATTCGCCGGAGTGGCTGTACCGCTGCCTCAAAGAGCTGGCGCATACCGCAGGGTTCCCCCTCAAGTCTGTGGGAGGGCGTGAGCAAGTTTCATTATCCGCCGCGCTGTCATCGCGCCCGATTTGCCGAATCGGGTCTAAGGCTGCGTAGATCGCTCGGATGGCTTTTCCGGAATCACCTCCTTGAAGCCATCGTCGTGGCGGCGCACCTTATGCCGCTATCACGCGGGTTTTGTGCCTGCATCATGGTCTATTCAGTTTTCAACGTTCGGTGAAAGGCTTCGTGGAGAATGTCCCTTCACCCATCATCTTTTTTAGGGCATTTTTGCAAGGTGTTTTCCGCATTTCTCAGAAAATTTATTTTTTGATTTTTCTGATCGCAGTGGTGATGCTGAGAGAAGCGGCCTGATGGGACACGCCTTCTTTTTCTCCAATTTCATCAACGGTCATTCCGTCAATGTAGTACATCCAAAGTCTGCGGAACTGCGTTTCCGTCAGCTTGTCCCTGATCTGAGAAACCATCGCGGAAGCCACTCTGCGCCGTTCAGCTTTCTCGTGCTGGCGATCCATAACCACATCAATGGCAGGAATGGAAAGTGCGGCTTCGGACAGGCCGTCAATGGACGTATTGTGTTTCCCCTCTACCACATCCTGATTGTCCTCGGTGTGGTAGTTTCCATCTGACCAAGATTTCCATTTCAGGAATTCTTCCTCACTGGCAAAATCCTTGCAGGTCAGGCGGACGATGACTTCATTGGCGTCCATATAAACGATGGCATCGGGGTCTTTCTTATTCAGCGCATAGATGCTTTTCCTATTAAACATTTTGTTCCTCCGTTCAGATCCGAGTGGGTAAAAAGGTCTGAACGAAGGGCGGCGGGGAGCGGCAGCCCACAGAGAAGAAAAACAGTGCAAACAAAAAGGCACCCGCACAGGCATAAAAGCCTGAACGAGTGCCTTGCAATTCTATTTCATAATTGGGCGGAGCTATATTGCAGATAATCTGTGATGCACAGAAAACGAGCTGCAACTCACATAGATAAGTGCAGCTCGCAAAAGTCTCTACAACACCTGCTTCTTTTTGAGATGTTCTGCATCCACTTCCTTTGCGGTGGATAGCCGCATTAGCGATACCTCCTATTGTCAGTCAATCCCATAAGACATCCTCACATATTTCGTACTTGTGATGTATAACTCATTTGACATGAGTTAGGTGTATATTTAGCTGAATTAGAACTCACCATAAAATATAGGAGAGGTGATTTCTGATGAACTTTCTTGACCTTTTTGCCCTCAAACTTCGGGAGAAGCGAATCCAGCAGAAGATAACACAGCGTGGACTGGCTGAAAAACTGAACATGTGTACGCGCACGATTATTGAGATTGAAAACTGCAAAAGCAATCCGAAGTTTGAAACCGTGGCTCTCATTTCCAAGGAGATGAGAATCAGCCTTGACACCGTGGTGTTTCACGACGAAAAACCGCGTGAAATTCCAAATGTTGTGGCAGATTTCTTTGCCGGAAAGAGTGATGCAGAAGCGGAGCGGTATATTGCATTGTGCCAAAGCGCAGAGAAGTTGAAAAACGGTGAGTAAAAGCGACCATCCATGCGGATAGCCGCTTTGACTTATAGAATAGCCAGCGGGCATAGACGCACAATCTTAACCCGCTGGCTGCTTGTCCGCGCAGTTGGAACGACGGGCAACTTTTATTCTATTTTCCCTGTTCGTGTGCACGCCGGATTTTTTCAAAGCTGTCCTGACTGATAGTGTGTTCAATCCTACAGGCATCGGCCTCCGCAGTTTTGGGGTCAACGCCTGCGGTGATAAGCTGCTCGGTAAAGAAGCAGTGACGCTCGTAGATTTTTTCGGCTACCTCGCGGCCCACATCGGTCAGATGGAGAAAGTGATCTTCGTCCATCATAAGAAAGCCGCCGTCCCGCAAGGTAGCCACTGCATGGCACACGCTGGGCTTTGACACCTCCATGTGCCGGGCCACATCTACGGAGCGCACCATACCGCGTTTCTTTTGGAGAACAAGGATGGTTTCCAGGTAGTCCTCCCCGGACGCATGAAGTTTCATATTGCGCTTCTCCCTCAAATTATCAGGCAATGCTCCAGCCCTCTGCCTGCTCACGGATTGTAATGAAACGATGATAAAGTCCTTCCTGATGAACAAGCTCCTGATGTGTTCCTTTTTGAACAACTTGACCTTTATCCACCACTAAAATCTGGTCAGCGTGTTCAATCGTTGCCAGACGGTGGGCGATAACGATAACCGTTTTTCCAATGGTCAATTCACTGATTGCCTGCTGGATCAGATGCTCATTTTCGGGGTCAATACTTGCTGTTGCCTCATCAAGAATGACAATGTTGGCATTTTTCAAAATGGCGCGGGCAATAGAAATGCGTTGTTTCTCCGCCAGACAGCGTAGAGCCACCCTCGCCGATCACCGTTTCATATCCATCGGGAAGAGCCGTAATGAAGTCATGGCACCGAGCCTTTTTCGCCGCCTCTATAATTTCTTCCTTCGTTGCACCTGGATTGCCGAAACGGATGTTATTTTCAATGGTATCGTGGAACAGATAGACCTTTTGAAAGACCATCGAAATATTGCGGAGCAAGCTGTCACAAGTCATATTCCGCACATCCTCACCGCCTACTGTGACCTCACCGCTGTCCACATCATAGAAACGGGCAATCAGGTTACAAATCGTGGTCTTGCCGCTGCCAGATGGCCCTACAATGGCCGTAGTGCTGCCCTGCGGGATGAAAAAACTGATATTCCGCAAAACAGGAACTTTATCGTAGGAGAATGTCACATCATGGAAAGCGATGTCTGTGTTGTGCAAAGAAATATCTTTCCCGTCTTTGTCTATCATGTCGGCGTGTTCAATGCCGTCCAGTTTATCCAGTGTAGTATCAATGACCTCCAATACATGGGCGGCATTATTCATGGCTTCCACACTTCCAAAAATCATAAAAGAGAACATATCCAGCATGAGCATTGTAGGAAGTTCCATACTGCCGTTATAGGTCAGCAGAGCGGCCACAGATACAATGGCAATAGAGGCCGCTTTCAGCGAAAACAGGTGTAGGCAGTTGAAGGGCATATATTCCACTTCAATTTTGATGTTGATTTTCTTACTGTCGTTGTATGCTTTGCGGATACCGGCAATCGACACGCCTTCCTGCTTAAAGGCCTTCACCACTTGCATCCCTCGCAGATACTCAATGGAGCTTTCCACCATATCGTCCTGCGTTTTTTGGTGGGCGGGCGCATTTTTGCGGCTGCGTGCCTCCAGCAGATGAAGAAACAGGGCAGACAGAAGGACGCCGGCCAGAGCAATTCCTCCAGCCAAAGGACTGCAAAATACAAGGAACAGTATCAGGACAATCACGGTAATATAGCCGTTGACTACGGTGTTTACCATGTTCATGGCATACATTTCCATAAACGAGAGATCGGTCGTTGCAGCTGCCGACAACTCGCCGATATTGTTCTTATTGAAAAATCCCAGTGACACCCGTTTCAAAATGTCTCCCAGTCGTATTCTCTCGTCAGCAGTTGCTTCATAACCGACACTTTCCTGTGTGATGGCTCTAAGATAAGAGAACAGGTATCGGCCCAATACAGCTAAAATCATAGCCCCCAGCATGATCCAGATGTCCCGGCTCTCCAATGGATCAATACCATTGAAGTCATCCAGAACAGCACTCAATCCATTCGCAGCCAGCATAATAGGTATCGCGGTAAAAATGCTGTGAATGAAGGCGTAAACAAACCCAATGTAAATGCGCCGTTTATATTTTCCTGTCCATTGGATTAGTCGATTTACAATCCGAAGCATATCAGTTGCCTCCTTTCCCGGAACCGGCAGACCAGCTCTGCGCTCCGATATGTGCCTCCCACATATCCCGATAGAGGGCATCGCCATCTAAAAGCTGCTGATGAGTCCCCGTATTCTCAACCTGCCCATTTTGCAGGACAATAATCTGATCGGCATTTTTGATGGTGGACAGACGATGTGCGATGACCAGTAGCGTTTTCCCTTTTGTCAAAGCAGCGATAGACTGCTGGATTTTTTCTTCGTTCTCCTGATCGGTGAATGCGGTGGCCTCGTCCAAAATCACGATGGGGGCATTTTTCAAAATCATACGGGCGATGGAAATACGCTGCTTTTCACCGCCCGAAAGCCGGTTTCCCGCATCCCCGGCCATCGTGTTATAGCCATTGTCCAATTTTTGTATAAATTCATCACAGCAGGCGGCTTTTGCGGCGGTATATACTTCTTCGTCCGTAGCATTGGGATTTCCCAGCCGGATATTTTCCTTGATAGAGCAGTTGAACAGGAAATTATCCTGTGTAACAAAACTGACAATATCGGCAAGCTGAGCCAACGGCATACTGCGAATGTCCACACCGCCAATGGTGATCTGTCCATCGCTGACATCCCAAAAACGAGCAATCAAGCGAGCGATGGTGGACTTGCCTCCACCGGACGGTCCGACAAGAGCCGTAAAATTTCCCTCCGGGATTTTCAGATTGATATGGGAAAGCACCTGTTTACCGTTCTCTTTGTCATAAGAGAAAGAAATATCTTGAAGTTGAATGTCTTTGGATTGCAAATCCACTGGCTTCCCAGTATCGGGCAGTTCTTCTACATGGAGCAGCTTGTCTACATCGTGTATGGCATACTCAACCGCTTTCGCTTCATTGACATAAGTGGTAAAGTTCATCAGCGGGCCTACAATCCCCAGTGAGAGGATCAGGCACATAACAAGGTCTTGCGGGGTCAAGCTACCGATCCAATAGAGATACATACCAATAGGGAGCGTTCCCAAAAAAGTGGATGGTAGCACAGCGGAAACAAAGTTCATCACCTTCCATGAACTTTGATACCATTTGAGGGTGTAGTCTTTGAAGGACTCTACCGCGTTGGCAAACTTTTCGTAGGAACTGGAGGACTGATTAAACGCCTTGATAACTTCGATACCCTCCACATACTCTACGATTACGCCGTTTACATAGTTGTTGGATTCCATGTAATCAGCATAGAGTTTATTAAAATTTTTCATCATCATGGCAAAAGCAATCAAGACAAAGGGCAGCGTTGCCAGCATCGCCAGTGCCATACGCCAGTCAATGCAGACCAGATAGGAAAAGACTGCCACAGGGAGCAGAAGGTTGGAGATGCACTCCGGGATCATGTGTGCCAAGGGTAATTCAATCGTTTCCACCCGATCTACCAATACATTTTTCAGTTTACCCACAGACTCTCCGATGACTGTCCCCAGCGGTGCTTTCATCAGCCGCTGGGCAAGAGCCAAACGAATATTCTCCAAGATGGTGTAGGCGGATATGTGGGATAGGCTCGTTGAAATACCATAGAGTAAAAAGCGTATTGCATAAGCGCCAAGTCCAATCCAGCACCATTTCCAAACCTCTGCCATCACAGGTGAACCGCCGATAAAGAGCGTGATAATCTGGTAAACACTCCAATAGGGTATCAGTCCAGCAACCACACTGATGATCGCGCATAAAACGGACAGGGCAATCTTGCCCCGACACTGTGAAGCAAAGGAAAACACAATAGAAATCCAGCTTTTTTGCTTCATTTTCGTTCCTCCTATTAGCAAAAAAAATAGAGAGCACCAATCTTCTTGGTACTCTCTAAGTATTACAGGCATTCAATTTGTCTGCCACTCTGCGAAGCCCCGTTTTGCTCCATTTAGATTTTTATTTTTCGATATTCCAGCGGTGTTTTCCCCTTGACTTTTTTGAACGCCTCGGAGAATTTGCTGGTGTTCGTATAGCCGACTTTTCCGGCAATCACCGTGATCGGCTCATCCGTCTGTGTCAAAAGCGAAGCTGCCAAGTCCATGCGGTAATTCCGCATGTAGGTATAAACGGCAGTACCATACACTCCCTTAAAACATTGCTTCAAGGCAGAAGTGGAGATGCCAAACTTTTCAGACAGTTCCTCCATTGTGAAGTGACGTTCCGGCTCCTCCGTCATAAACGCCATAATTGCTTTGACTTTCTCCACCTGCGTTTTGTAAAAATAGGGGCGTTCCACTCCTAACACCGTAGGGTCTACTGTTTTGAGCGTAATCAACAGTTCTAATACTTTTACCCTGAGATATTCCAGACGGATAATTTCCGGCACCTGGTACAGTTCCGAAATCACATGATCGGGAACGGAATTTCCATGCATGATGAAAGGTCGAGCCTTTAAGGCAAACTGCTGCTCAATCTGTTCTAAGTCGATAGAAAACAGAGGCAAAAGCGCTCCGAGGCTTTCGACAGCTTCTGGGACAGAAATCGTAATTGTGATCCCGTGATAATGACTTACAGGAAAGCTACAATGGTCGTTTTCCGTAGCAGAACTGTCCAGCATAATATCACCGGACGCAAGATAAAGATAAGCGCCATTGCTGACTTCCCACTCGATACGGCCTTCTCTGCAATGGTGAATTGCAAACGTGTGCGTATTATTTTCAAACTTTCTTGATGGGCAGTACTCCATGTGAAAGTCATTATACATAACCCCGATTCCGGGATATACTTCATAATAGGTTGCAGTTCCGTCTCCTGTTTCATTTTTCATTTGGTAGACCGAGCAGGATTCATCTCGACAAAGCAAATTCATATTTTGCTGCGAAAAAAACAGATCGCTTCTGTTCAAACTGGAATCACCTCGATTCTATAAAAAAGTCTTTGAGACGTTGAAGCCCTGCGGCATCCAGCGCATATTGTTCCTGCACCGCACCATGCTCCAAATGCAGCACATGAGTACAGCAACTGACAATCAGCTCATAATCATGGGTAATGACAAGAGAGGTCCTTCCCATTTCCTGTATTGTTATAAGTTCATCGGCTACTTCTTTCATGTGCTGTAAATCCAAACCGCTGGTCGGCTCGTCCAGCACTAAAATTTTACGCTGAGAAACAAGAGCGGTGGCAATCGCCACCCGCTGCTTCTGACCGCCGGAGAGTGCCATCGGGTGCCGTTCCTTGAACTGCAATAAATCCAATCGGTCAAGAATTGTATCCACCTTGTCGGGGTCTGACTCTGCTATGCTGATGAGCATTTCTTCCTCTGTGCTTTCCGTAAACAACTGATGGTTGACATCTTGCATGACCATATAGCACAGGGACAACCGTTGTTTTCTATTATACGGTTTTCTATCTATTTTCACAATACCTTTGCAATGCTTCTCCAATCCACAGAGGCAACGGGCCAGCGTGGATTTTCCCGCCCCATTGTGGCCGATTACCGCAATAATACCCGCCTGCGGTAGCGAAAGTCGGTCAATATTCAGTGCATCCTTTTGCTTTGTATAAGCGAAATGAAATTTTTCGCATTCGATAACCCCATTGCTTACAACAGGATGTACTGCCACGGGAAACGCACCAAGATCGAAAGGCCGCAACCCCATTTCAGTTTGCTGCACTGCGGACAGTTTCAGGGCGTCCGAAGACAGATAATCTTTTTTTATTCTCCCGTTTTTCAAATAGATAACGCGGTCTACCAGTTCTTTCAGGTAATAAAGTCGATGTTCCGCAATAATAACCGTTTTCCCTTGCTGTTTCCAAATCTGGATCAACCGTCGCAAATCTTTCGTGGCTGACATATCAAGATTAGAAGATGGTTCGTCCAGCACAATGATGGGCGGGTCACTGACCGACACAGAGGCGCAGGCAATCTTCTGCTTTTCTCCACCGGAAAGAGAAAAGATATTTTTGCCAAGCAAGCTATTCATGCTAAACTGCTCGGCAGTCGATTTTACCCGTTGTATGATTTCTTCCTCCAGCATACCCTGATTTTCGCATCCAAAGGCCAGTTCGCTGGTGGAGTCTACCGTAAAAAACTGCGTGCGAGGATTTTGAAAAACGCTCCCCACATATTTTGCCGTTTCATAGAGCGGAAGTTCGCTGATGTTCTTGCCATCCAGCAGGACTTCGCCGCTCAACTCACCTTCATAGTAATTCGGGATCAGCCCATTCACCAGCCGAGTCAAAGTCGTTTTCCCGCAGCCGGATTGTCCACACAAGAGAATGATTTGACCGTCCGGGATGATTAAGTCGATGTTGTCAAGCCCGCCGACATCCGTCCCCCCGGCATAACGAAAATTGATATTGCGAAATTCGATCATATACGCCTTCCTCCTAACAGATAAAAAAACCGACCCAGCAGGGTATCGCCAGCAGGAAGAAGAAAATGTCCAAAGGCCCAAAGCCGATTACATATATTCGTCCGTTTCTGCGGCGCTCCAAGCCCTCGCGTAAGAGCAGCCGCAGACAGTTCTTCTCCGATTTTGGCAATCGACATCATCAGAGGGACTATGCGATATTCCAGCATCTTCATGGGACTGCGGAGGGTCGTGATTCCACGCATTTTCATAGCGTCCCGTATGGCCGCATATTCCTCTTTGACCGTGGGAAAGAAGCGGAACACCACCGACATAGGAATCACAATTTTTTGCGGAATGTGCATCCGTTCCATAGCTGCAACAAATTCGCTGACCGTTGTAGTGCTCACCAGATAATATCCCATGATAAATCCGGGAAGCATGTGCGTATAAATCCCGACTGCGGCTCCCAGGATAAAATTCCATGTACCTGTGAGTAGCGGCAGCACCGTCAATTCCGAAATAAACAAAATGGCGTATGTAACTGTAAATCTGGCTGCGGCTGTCCATTTTCTCGAAAGGAGCAGAAAAATAATTGGACAAGCCATGAGGCACGGACGGACAAAATTCATAAATCCACCCGTACCACCGGTAATCATAATTGTGCTGACAGTCACAGTCAAAAACAGTTTTGTTCTCGGATCGGTGGGAATAACAGCTTTGTTTTCAAATTTTAGCGTTGTAGCCGCCGCACCCATCAGGCGATCCCTGCCTTTTCAAAATGCTTTTTCAACACGGCCTTGCCAAGAAGTGCCCCAAAAATACCGCCGATAAAGGTTACCGCAAATAATACAGGAAACATCCAATCAGGGGTATAGGACATGAGTGTGTCTACATATTCCTGCCCGTAACTGCTTACAAGCGAAGAAAAAAACTCTGTGCGGGTGAGGAACATCCGGCTCACATAGCCCATGATCCAAAGAGAAAACACCCCATTGCCAAGGAGTGTGCATTTCCAACTCTGATATTTTCCGGCTTTTAAAACCAAATCGCTTGCAATGCCAAAAATGACCCCGGCGATAAATACCGACACACCGCTGCCCATGACCAGATTGAGCAAGCCGAGAATAATGCCGGTCAAGGATACCATGCCAAACTTCTTGACCTTTGTTAAGTACAGCATAAAGGGAATACCGCACAGGATGGGGCACACCAGTCCAAGTAGCGGGATAAAGATAGGGATATACCCCAGCATCATGCCCGCAAAGAAAACGATAAAATAGATGGCAGTGAAAACGCCTACGTTGATAAGGTCTTTGGCTTGTAATTTGTTACTTCTTGCTTCCATTCTCTACATACCTCCGTTATAGTTAGATATGGCTAACTGGCACTCTTAAGAATTTGCGAAACAGGATTTCGCAAGAAATATATTACCACATACCAATCGGGGCGTGCTACTCCATTCGGCTTGAAAATACTCCATATAGTTTTGGTTTTTTGATTATCCCTGATGGCAATTATAATGCATAGGGAAACTGGCAAGCAATGCAAAGCAGTACCCACTTTGCGAAAACAGGCGGATTCCGTTCACACGGAACCCGCCTGTTTCATGCTTGTGTTGGGGCGCTGCCCCAATCCCCGCAGAACACAAGTTTTGTGTTCTGGAACGATGAATAAATCCATCGGCTGCGCGATTTTTCAAATCGCTTGTGGGCGGGCAGCTCAGCGCTGCTCCGCCTCTTTTTCCCGTCGTTCATTCGCTTCCTCCTGCTCCTTATCCAACTCCAGAATACGGTCGATATTGGCCTTGGCCGTCAGCAGCTCTTTCATTTCCTCACGGGCTTTTCGGTAGTCGGCGTAGGCCGCTTTCTTCTCCGCCAGCAGCTCGGCGTACTCGGTATTCAGCGCCTTGATGGTGGGCAGCTTCTTGAAGCCCAGTCCATCAAAATAGTTCTTTGCGGCCTTGTGGATCGTGATCTCGCTTTCATGCTCTGCAAGAAATTTCTTGGAGTACCCGGCCTTGCGATAGGCAACGTAGGTGTCGCGGGTCTTGGCGTAATTGACAATATGCTCCCGCAGCACCGCAATCTCGGCCATGCGTGTTTCCGCAGCCTTAATCCTTGCGGAAAGCTCATTGAAGTGAGCGGACGCTGCCGCCGCTTTCTCTGAGAGAACGGCGTAATCTAAAAGCTCATGGTCTTGCAGATAGGCCACCGTCTGTGCCATCTGCTTCAAATTGAACAACGTCGCCCAACGCGCATAACCGGCACCTTTGCCAGCGCGTAATTTTGTCTGAATGTCCACCAGCAGATTCCCGCTGCGCTTTTCCGGTTTGACCGGTGCGGCGGCGTTCTTTCGTGGCGTATGCGCCTTTTCACCTGCAATCACCGCGCGGAGATCTGCGGGAGTATAGCCGTCACCGAGGGTATCCATGCGAATGGACTTTTTCTGTTCGCCGCCTAACAGGGACGGGACTTTTTTGCCCTTGACCTCATACCCGGCCTGCCGCAGCAGCTCCAGCAGCGTTTCAAAGCTATCGGGCTTTTGTGCCAGCGCATCGTCAATGGCTGTGCAGATTCGCTCCCGGTGGGAGGGCTTCTTTTTGTCGCCCAGCCACTTGTTGTAGCTCTTGCCGTGGCGCTTCGGATTCTCCACGATGGAGCAGCCATTCTCGATGCAGATGGTGTCGTTGAGTCGCCGCACGGCGCGGCTGCTGCCCCAAAAGTTGCGGAATTTGCGAGTCTGATTGAGCGCGGTGGAGTTCCAAATCACATGATTATGGATATGGGATTTGTCGATGTGGGTGCAGACGATGTAAGCATGGTTGCCCTTGGTGAACCGCTTGGCCAGCTTGCAGCCCAAACGGTTTGCCTCCTCCGGTGTGATCTCGCCGGGGACAAAGGACTGCCGCAGATGGTAGGCGATCACATCATCCTCACCACGCACTCTGCCGGTCTTTTGGATGTACTGATTCTTGGTGAAAAGGAACTCGGCGTCGGCAATCCGGCTGTCGCATTGCCAGCTCGTTATCAGCCTGCTGCCGTCCGTCTTTTGCGGATTTTCGGTGTAGTCGATAATGTCGCTGATGGCCTGTCCCACCGTGCGGCCTTTGCCGGTGTGCAAGGGCATCAGGCGCGTGGTTGCCATGCTGAACACCTCCTTGAAAAGTCAAACAGCCTGCCGTAGCAGACCGTTTGAAATGTGTTAATTTGCAAGAGGTAAAGCAAACTAATAGTTCGACAAATTTCGATTTTCAAATTAGTCTTTGCAAATAACCTTTGAACCTTCACCATCAATTACAATTCCCTGACGGTTGTTAATTGGGCATAGATTCAAATCCGAAAACTCAGTCATTATTTTCTCGGTAACTTTCTTAAATGGTGCTGTAAGATAATGCGGAAGAACATAGAAATCAATCAAATCAAGCCCTGCATCATCTTCTTGTGAGTAGTCCTCCGGCTTTTCATCCATTTGCTCGATATATTGGATGCTTGGAGCGCATATAATCGCACCTGCCGATTCACCAATCATCAGTTTTCCCTTTGCCAATTCTTTCTTCAACAGCTCATCCGTTCCCGTTTTACGGAGCTGGTCTATAAGGAAAAAAGAATTTCCGCCGGTAAAATATATCACATCCGCATCTCCAAAAACAGACTGTATCGTTGAATAAGCCTCCGTTGAAATATCAATTTCAGTTACGATTGCTCCCAACTTTTTGAATAATTTTCGAGCTGAGCCGACATAACCGGTGTAGCCTTCACGCAGCGAAGCTGTTGGAATAAATGCGACTTTTTTATTTTCAATTTCTTCCTTTATCAGACTTCCTACACTTGAAAAGTGCGAACATAAAACAGTTTCATCAATATTCTCCTTTATATATAAATTCCGATTTGCTGCTCTCTATTACTCCCGTGCCAGTTCATATAGGCTGCGGATGGATTCCATGACCGTATGCCACGACAGGTCGGCAGCATAGGAGAACTTTTTCTGATAAGCCCGCCACAGCTTTTCCATATTTTGGGCGGCCTCGACTTCATCAAAGGCCGCAGGCGCGTCGGCAAGATACTTCTCTGTACCGCGTTTCCTGGCCGTTACAATGAGCGCCGCACGGAGATCGGCTGGGACGATGCTCTGGCCGTGGAGCTGGCTCAGAATGTGCAGATCATAAAAATCCCTCATACGGGTGTTGGTGGTGGCGCGGGACACGACGGTTTCCAGCTTTTCAGCCAGAACGGTTTCCAGATTGTACGCCCAAATCTCAATGGAGCGATCCTCCAGCATCAGCTTGAAACTGTACCGCACTTCGCGGGGCGTAATGGCGTCGCCGGTGGAAATGTCGATCTTGAGCGGCGTTATCACGCCGTCAAACTCCGTTTCCATGCTGACGCGGATGCCCGGATACTCGGCCTCGTCCATGATCTCGGAAATGCGCTTCACACGGAACTCCACGCCATCGTCCACCGGCACGGAGATGATGGAGGCAATCATGTTTTCTACTTCTTCGATGCCGACCGTCGCACCTTTTACGGTCGCGTCAATGTCCATCGTTGAGCGGGCGTCAAGGCCGACCATGGCAGCCACCAGCATCCCGCCTTTAAGGATGAACTTGTCCCGATATTCCGAAAGAGAAATGCGCTCCAGAAAGCGCTCCATCATGTAATTGCGCATCAGGATTTGCGCATCTGCGGATTTGTCCTTGGAGAGATTGCGTATCAGGTCTTTGAGCTGCCGTGCAGTCTTAATCATAAGAGCACCTCCAAATACTGCCGAAGCAGTTTTTCAACACGGAACATCTGCGCATAGCGCATCAGCTTCCGTAAGTCCTTGTCTTTTCGTTTTGCGTATTGCTTGAGTGCATCCTGAAAGGTCTGCATCTCGATTCCACTGCGGCTGCGGATCAGATCGCAGATGGTACGCTCCATATCATAGACGGGAACCGGGTTGCCAAAGGGCGTGTTCATCGTGACAATCCCCACATCATGCAATTCTTTCTTGATGGTGTAGACCTTGATGCCGTCTGCTTGCAGGCTGGCAGGATTGTAGCCGGTCTTGACCGTGATGGAATACGGATTCGGCTCCCGGTCGGTCAGGTCATGGAAAAACAGCGCGCTCTCATGGGAGAATACGGCCTGCGCACAACGAAGGTGCAGCAGGTACATGGCGTCCGTCCATGCATCTGGCGAAACATAAACGCCATGCGCGGCCTGCTCTACGCCGCGCTGCTTGGCGTAGGCGTAAAACGTGGACTTGGCAATACCGATTTCCAAAACCTGCGCGGTTTTGACGATCCCATTGTTTTGCTGAAAAAGCAGATCAAGCCGGTCGTAGGCGGTCATGTTATCACTTCCTTCTTGCTAATATTATATCCGAGATTAGCAAGAAAGTAAACAACGATTTTAGAAAAGCAAGCCGAGGCGTTCGCCCCGGCTTGCGCTTTAACTATGGATGAAGTTTTTCATGGCATCGTTCACGTCTTGCAGCTTGCCAAGTCCCTGCACCGCCAGCAGCGGAAGTCCCATCGGGCTGATCAGGAACGCCAGCACAAGGAGGATAATGCCGTTTTTTACAGAGTAGGTAATCATCACGGCGAAAGCCAGCAGGGAGAGCAGGCCGCTTGCCAGCTTGAACACGAAGCCGGAGCAAGACAGCAGCCCCGCGCACAGCCAGACGAACAGGGACAGGATAAGCGATAGCGGCACAAGGATAATTTTCAGAATAGACATTTGACGGCCTCCTTTTCAAAGACGTTATGCTTTTCTAATATCAGAACACCATGACAGTACGCGCTTTGCAACAATGCAGGGCTTTTGTGCGGACGGGGGCGGCGGTCATTCTGCCGCCCCTGCGACTTATTTCAGCGCCGCCAGCGAGGAAACGATTTTCTCTGCCGCCGTCCATATCCGTTCCTGACTTTGCTGAATATCCTCCAGATCTGTTTCGTAGATGCGGCCTGTTTCGTGGGCGCGGCGGGTGAGCTGATTGAGGTTGTTGCTGGAATACCGAAGCAGGGACACCAGCTCCCGCAGCTCCGGAAAGTCGAGCTTCACCACATATCCGTCAATCGCCATCTTGCGGAGATACGCCGCCATGTTGGTGGTGCCGAACTGCGCCATCTTCGTTTCAATCATTTCCCGCTCCTGCGGCGTGACGCGGAATTTAAGCTGAATATCCCGCTTGCGTTTTGCCATCGCTCAACGCTCCGGGGCTTTGGACTTCGCCGAAATTTTCGGCGAAGTTGTTTCAGGCGGCTTTTTCAGCTTGTCCCGGACAGAGGTTTTCTGCTGCTCCTGCGCGTAGGCTTTGCGCGTCTGGCTGAGAAACAGATCGACCAGACCGGGATGGCTGCTGACGGCCAGATAGCAGTTGCGGTCAGTACCCCATGCGTCAGGATTGGCGGGGATGGACATGGCGTTGGCCCAAGCCCTGTTGTCGGGAGAATAGCGTCTGTCCCAGTCCGCTTGACAGACGGTGATGGCAAAGACATGGAACGTGCGGTCATAGCCGAACTGCTGCACCACCTGATCGACTGCCACTGTATCCAGCCGGTTATCCCGGTAGTGGTCGCGGATGGCGGCTTCAATCGCTTCCTTGCAGGCTGCGTTTGCCTGATTGGAGGCGCGGTAGGCAGCAAGCTCGTCATGCTCTCTGGCGTAGGCCGCCGTGTGTTTGTAAACAGGAATATTTTTCATCATCGTGCCTCCATTTCTTTCTTGTGGGGCTTTTCCGGTGCGCCATGAACAGGCGGTGCTTTCAGCCTGTCCAGAACGGAAGGCCGCGCCGATTTTGCAATCGCTTGCTCAGGCTGTGGCTGTCCCTTGCCGTCCAGATTCAGCTCCATATCCAGTTCGATGAGCCGTGCAGTCTTTGCGGTCAGCTCCTGCTCCTGCGGGAACGGCTTACCAACCTCAGCCTTTGCCGCTGCCTGCTGGTTATAGAGGTTTTCAAGCTGATCCTGAACGCTGCGCAAACGCTCCGGCATTTTATCCAGCGCGTTCTCGATGCGGACAAGGTTGCCTCTGGCATCCGAACCGAGTTCAACGCGATGGGTCATCTGGCCTTTCAGCGTCAGCGTGTACGTTTTCCACATGGAATCAAAAGCAACGGACATGGTAAAGCCGCGATAGCTGCCGATCTGTACCGGGTCTTTGCCCTTGACCTCCTTGCAGGTGTCCAGCAGCGCGGCACCGGCGTTTTCCTTATCGGTGAGCCGGTCGCCGCGAATCTCCATGCCGACAAAGCCCTCTGCCGGGAGCGGATGCGCCGCGAGGGTCTGCATATCCGCCTCCAGCCCACGAACAAAGCCCTTGTGTTCTTCTATCTTTTCCGGGAAGTATTTCAGCAGACTGTCCTCCAAGCGGAATTGCTTGCTGTTGTGGTCTGCCTTCATAATTTTGAGCTTAGACACCTCAATGTCCAAATCCATACGCTCCTCAATGCGGGGATCACCGGCGCACAGCGCTTTGATCTCCGCAAAAAGGACAGCGCCGTAGCGTCCACGTCCTCGCAGGAACGAACCGGGGATTTTGAGGTCATGATCTGAGAGATGAATTTCTGCTTATTTTCCACCGTTTGCCAGAGGTAGGCGTCAAACGTCCCCTCGGTCACATAGCGGCAGACATGAACGAGCTTGTTCTGATTGCCCTGACGCTCGATGCGGCCTTTTCGCTGCGTGAGATCACGGGGACGCCACGGGCAATCCAAATCGTGAAGTGCGACCAAACGATCCTGCACGTTGGTGCCCGCGCCCATCTTGGCCGTGCTGCCCATCAGGACGCGCACCTGACCGCTGCGTACCCTTGCGAACAATTCCCGCTTTTTGACCTCCGTATTGGCATCGTGGATGAACGCGATCTGTTCCGGGGGCATACCGGCGTCAATGAGCTTTTGGCGCACATCCTCATAGACCGTGAACGGCGTTTCCGTGCTTTCCTCCAATGAAATCGCGCTCTCCAGCGCATGGATTTCCGGGCTGTCCAGCGTACCGGGGGAAGCCTTTGCCGCCCGCTGCGAGGGCGTGGTCTTTGGCGTAGAAATGTCGCAAAACACAAGCTGTGTCAGTTTTTCCTCCTCGCCGTCACGCCAGTATTGGAGAATGTTCGCCACGCACTGATTGACCTTGGTGGTTTCTTCGTCGGGGAGCATGGGATTGATGATGCGCTGGTCAAGCCCCAGCTTGCGTCCGTCCGAGGTGATTTTGAGCATATTGTCCACATCCGGGCTGACCGCACCGCTGTGTACCTTGGACGCTCGTTCCGAGAGGGCTTTCACCATGTCCTGCTGGATCTGTGTGGGTTTGGTGGCGATGGTGTGATACGCAACCTCCGGCGTGGGTAAGTGGAGCTGATCCGCCGTTTTGATGTCGGCGACCTCTTTGAACAGATTCATCAATTCGGGCAAGTTGAAAAATTTTGCAAAGCGCGTCCTTGCCCGGTAGCCGGTTCCCTCGGGGTCGAGTTTGTCAAGATACTTTTTGTGGATTTTCTAAATTAAACGATTTGTCCGTAAAGAAATCGCCCAAAACCTCGTGCTTGCAGATGTCTTGAAACACCGTATTCAAAGGCTTTTTGGCACTTTCAGACTGCTTTACATTTACGATGAATGTTGTCTTTCCAATGCGTTGTGAATAAGAATGTTTCTGTTCTTTCATATAGTCTGTTCCTCTCTTTCATAAAATTTTGATTGATGGGTATTCACATTAGAACACCCATCAACCGCAGATTTTCAATATATCAAGAAGTCATTAAGTCGTGAGTATAATGGAAAAGGTTATCTTTCCATACCACGCTTGTTTCTTCGAGCCTTGATACGCTCCTGTCGTTCTTTTTCCCTTGCTTCTTTTTCGGCTCGTTCCTGCGCTTCCTTAAAAGAAAAAAGTTGCTTCACTTTCTCGGTAAAAAGTTTAGCAACTTCGGGGAAATGCTCCAACGCTTGAAGAAAAGGTCTGCACTTTTCTTTCAGTTCGTCGTATTTGGTTTTCATTCTTTCAAGTGCGTTTGCACTGTCAAAATATTTCTGTCGGTAATAGTTTGCACTCTGTTCTAATTCGCTGATTTCCGCACGACTGGTAATGCCCTCTTTAGCAAGGGCAGTAAGCTCAGAATAATCCTCTTTGAGATTGCCATTTTACCCGTGATTGTTTTCTGCCCCATACGGTCAATCTCGTTATAGGTTTTGGAAACATTACGGGCAGGCTCTATACTTTATCTGTTCACGCTGAATACGCTTCTGCAACTTCTCTAATCGTTCCTTGTCCTGCTTGATTTGATATTGTAGGGAAGTAAGATGTTCCGCTGTACTTCCGTATTCGCCACGCTGAAAGCCTTTGAAGCCTTGCTCCGTCATATGGTTAAACAATTCATCTTGCAGAATACTGTATGAAGCTCGGAACATCGGTTTTCCGTTCTTTCTGAGAAGCGGATTGCCTTTTTCGTCGGTCAGCGGAATATCCGATTTCCATTTCTTTGAATGGCTGATTTGATGAACAACTTCCTTAACCGTTCCTCGCAGTTTTTCATCTTTGCAACGCTTGCTCCATAGGATTTCTTTCTCCACCACAGGCAAAACCATAGCGTGAAGATGATAGTGGTAAACCTCTTTTCCAAGTTCCTCGGTTGCCGCTACATTGATTTCATCAGCGTGCATAACAGCCGATATGACATTATCAGCACCGAATTTTTTTTCCTCGATAAAATGGAATGCTTCTTCGTAAAACTGCTTTGCATATTCGTAGCCGCCGTTACGCTCGAAGTACATTGTGTTCACATCAATCACAATCTCATTGAACAGCGTTGCGTCTTTCCTCAGCCCTCGAAGCGACACCATACCGTCAGTTTCCATCTGCTTTAATTGTTCCATATAGGTCGGGGCAAAAGGCTTTTTGAAATGCACATTATAGGGTATGCGTTCCTCAATCACATTCATATTTTCATAGGTTTCATTCTTGCGTTCGTTGTGCCTTTCTGCCTTGCTCACATCAGAAGCGGTGTACTTTTTAACCCTTGCACAACTCATATCCGCCTTGTTGTTTTTCGCCATTTTTGCTCTCCTTTCTCGGCAGGGCGAAGCCATTACACAACATTCTTTGAATGTGTGTAACCCACTATGACACTTTCAGACTTCGTCTGCAAAAGATGTCGTGGGCAAAAGGTGTTCCCCCTTGACCTCCTTTGATACCTCAATCATAAAAACAGACTGTCCTATCAGCAGACAGCCTGCATTTATTCTCTCGGTATATCGCCCATCGGTAAAGACCAGTACCACAGAAAACCTTTCTTTCGGGAGATAACTCCTGCGTTCTTCTTTGCCTTTTTGATGGTCGATTTTCTGAACCCTGCGGCTTCAAGTTTTTTTCTTCACAATCCGAAGAAAGCATTTCTCCGTCTTTCAGCATTTCCATCAGAAATGCTTTCGCCTTGACTTCCTTATCATTTGGTCTGCCGATTTTCGGTACAAGGGACTGGAACGCTTCTGCCGCTGTCATTTCCATTTCGGAAATGAAGTCCACACCTTTCTCCGACACCTCAAACAGAATGGCAGAGCCTGTTGGGGCAAGGTTGGATTTTACCTGCACCAAATATCTTTCCGTAGGTACTTCCTTGTTCGGTGTGCGTGTGATTGCAAGAATACTTCTTGCAGCACCCGCAATGTCAATCGAACCGTTGGTACGGTACAGAGGATTGGTATCCCTCATCTTGTTCATATGAGCGATAATCACAATCGCACAGCCTGTATCTTTCGCAACCGCTATCAGATGATTAAACTCGGCTCTTGTTTCGTTGGCATTGTTCATCGAACAACTTTCTCCGATATAGGAACTCATCGGGTCAAGAATTAAAAGTTTTGCGTGGTACATCTCAATCGCTTCACGAATACGGTTATCCCCAAAGGACAAAAAAGATTTTTCATCTTCCTTGATGAAGATGAGGTTTTCTCCGTTCCCACCAGCCGAATTGAAGCGAGGGACTACCGTATCATCGGCGTCATCTTCCGTTGTCTGATAGATGATAGTCATAGGCTCGTTTTCTTCCGTTTCGGTAAAGGGCAGAGGTTCGCCCTTTGAGAGCAAGGCTGCGAGCGAAAGCATAAACTTGCTTTTGCCATCTCCGGGATCACCCTGTAACAGTGTGACCTTGCCAAACGGGATATATGGATACCACAGCCATTTCACTTCTTTTGGCTCAATATCACTTGCCCTTACAATCTCTAAAGCTACATCACAGTTCATTTCGTTTGTATTCATTTCTTCATCGCTCCTTTTCATTTGAACACATTGTTTTTCCGTTCTCGGTTGTACTTCCCAAGACGGATTGTTACTTAAAACGCAGAAACGCCCAAAGTCACTCCGAACTTTACACTTTCGGGGCAATTTTGAGCGTTTATCCAAGCGTTAAGGCTTGCTTGCAAGCAGGGTAATATGTTTCTTTCCGCTTTATTCTTTTGTTTTTGGGTAACAAAAAACACCGTATTGCTACGATGTTTTTTGTACTTCAACTATTGTTGTTTCACCAAACTGATCTTTATCTTGTCCACGACACTTTAACGCTTTAATTAAAAGATATTGCGACATCATTTAATAATTGTATTTATAGCGGACTGCACTGCTTTTATATCTTCCTTCATCTGATAATGATGCCAAGCAGGTAATCAAATATTCCTTGCCATCTTTTTTTCATAAAGAACAACAATATTATAGGGAAGATGCCATAGTTCCTGTTTTTATTCCTTTTACATTTTCATTATAGTACGGTGACTTTTTATCTAAAAACTTATTGGTATTTTTTCCAAGTAAATTCACCTTGTGGAGTTTGAATTGAGAAAGTGCTTTTCCCTACACATTCTTTAACAAAATCATAATTATAAAGCTTCAAAGTTACACGATTAATATCATCCAAATGTGTATCGGCTGACATAGACGCCCCGCTCGGATCATTATACAAATTTGTTTTAGAATAGCCTTCTTCAATTAAATACTCACTTAGCTCTGTCGTAAAATAATTTATATATTCCGTTGCTGTATAGCCCTCTCCTAATTCATTTTTAGCAATATAATATGCCAACGAATAGGCAGCATCGTTTCCCGAAGGAACAAGCATAGCTTCCATTATTTCTTTTTACTGTGTACTCCCCAACTTTTAGATTTGCTAAAGATGACCCAGCCGGCACAAGATCCAATACCTCTTGATTTACTTCAATAACATCTTCCAAGTCAACTTTTGTCAAAGCATAGTCAATGACAAATAGTTTTTGCCAAACTTGCTACTGTGGGCAATTGGCTATCGCCCTCGTAAAATAGATATTCACCCTGTTCAATATCATAAACAGAAAATGAAAGAGCATCCTGCGGAATGTTAAGCTCATTTGTACTCAGTTGAAAATCGATTTTTTTATAAACATCCTTAAAAAAATCAAAACGATAAATTCCTGTTTTATATAGTCCAATTACCGCAACAAACACTATAAACAAGATTATTGTAAAAACCATTATTATCTTTTTATATTTTCTATGTTTCTTCATACTTTCACCTACAAATTCATTTCGTTATTCCTAATAAAATAGAACCTTCCATTAGACATTGTAACAAAAGTCATCATTTTTTTCAATACTTCAAACTACTTCGACCATACTCACAACTTTATGACTTCTTGAATACTTCCCGAAAAAGGAAAACTGCCATCAGCTAAGACAGCAGTTCTCTTTCAGCTGGTATCCTGTTAAGAATACACAATATCATTTAGTACAATCTCATCAACACAGGCTCGGATATTATTCATCATTCCTACCCATTTCATCATATCCGTTGCTTTTTAATTGCTCGGTTACACCTTGTCTTTTTGCCATTTCCTTTGTAAGATACTCCGCCATATTACACGCCGAAGTATCAATTCCACAAGGTGTTCATTTAACTTACCGCTTGTCAGCAGATTGAAATATAAAATTTTTTTTCTGTGTTCCTTTTAAATATCGTTCTCTCATTCTTCCGTATTTTTGAGAGAGTGGGCGGTTCTTCTATCATCAAGCAGGGATAGTAGTAATCTCCGATGAGTTCGTACTGGACACCTGTTCTTTCGTCTGTGATAAATCTTTGCATAGTGCTTTCTCCTTTTGCTTCTTGTGGTAAAACTCCAAAGTTTTCTTATTGTGGTTTGCCTTTTGACATTCCTCAGAACAGAATTTCTGTTGACTGTGTGTAGGCCAGTAAAGACTGCCACACACCTCACATTACGCTGACGGTAATAGTGATCGCCTTTTTTCTGCTTTTCTGTCTGCTTTCGCTTTATCCTGTCTTGCCTGTTTACAACACTCCTTTGTGCAAAAAAATCTGTCGGTTGCTTGCCAAGGGGTAAACTCTTTCCCACAATAAGGACATGCTTTCTTTTTTGATGATTTCTCCGCCGTTTTCAGCGATTTTTTTGCTTTTCGTTTCTCTCGATAGGCTTTTTCACGCTTACGCTGTTTTGTCAATTGTTCCATTTTTTTCTGTTCTTCCTGTGCCTTTATTTCAGCAAGTTCTTCTTCTGTATAGGCAATATCGACCTGCCCGACATAGTTGAAGTAAATATCAACCTTTTTGTGTCCTTGCTTTTCCCAACACCCTCTGCTTCATAAACCACAATCTTGTCAATGAGTTCAGCAAACATCAAATCGGAAATTTCTGTCGGCTCTTTGCACTTGCGAATTAAAGAAATGAAATGCTTAATATCAACAGCATTTACTTTTTCTTCGGTAAGTTGCCTTTTCCATTTCCTCAATCTTCGTTTCCAGCTCAGCCTGTTCGTCATCGTACTGCTTCATCAGTTGCTTATACTGTCTTTCGGGCAGTAATCCCGAAACAAGATTTTCATACAAGCCACGAATAAGGGCAGTCAGTTCATCATATCGCTTCTGAAAGCGTTTTAATTCCGATTGATTTTGCTTCGGCTTATCTGCCTGTTTTTTCATTCCAAAGTGCTTGCAGTTCCAAAGCAAAGGCTTTTTCGTCATTCAGAACAAATTTTGAAAAGCGTTTAACTGCCGATAATATCAAGGCTTCAACATTATCAGCACTAATCGTATGGGCAGTACAGAAGTTAACCCTGCTTGCATACCCGCCGCAACGGTAAGAATACTGAACAGAACCGTCTTTTTTTGCTGTAATGCGTTTGCAGGGTCATTCTCCTGCCACAGTCGGCACAATATAGATAACCGCTCAATCGGTTTGCTGTGCGTTCCTCTTGCCGCAGCTCTGTTCGCTCGTTTCTTTCGCTTCTGAACGCTGTCCCAAAGTTCCTGCGATATGATAGGCTCGTGGGTGTTATAAAACACATACTGCTCATCTTCATCGGTAGTCTTTCTCTTATGCAGTTTGAAATTGGTGCTGACCGACTTTTTCAAAACAGTATGCCCAAGATATTCCTGTCTGCTTAAAATCGTTCTAATGGCAGATATGCCCCCAAATATAAGGGTCTGCAAACTTAATCCCGTTGTACTGTTCTGGGTGATATTCCTTTGCATATGCGGCAGGAATTAAAACCTTTTCTTCGGTCAGTATTTCCGCTATGGCTCGTGGACTTTTGCCCTCATTGGCAAGCAAAAGATACGCTTTACCACCTCAGAAGCCACAGGGTCAACAACAAGCGTTTGTTTGTCGCTCGGCAATCGGTTATATCCATAAAGGGAATTGAACCGCTACAACGCTTTCCGTCTTTCATACGGGCATCAAACACAGCCTTGATTTTTATTGCTCGTGTCTTTGGCATAAA
>VOFK01003738.1_pt1 | contig 108843 bp, 93 predicted proteins | sample 5384121 | NCBI WGS metagenome assembly VOFK01 (sample SAMN12384730, study PRJNA508395) | human gut metagenome | isolation source: healthy gut J | host: Homo sapiens
CCCTCATGGCTTTTCGCATTGTTACTTCTATAACAAGCTCATCTTATGGTATTCTGCTAGTCTTTAAAAAACATTATATAATTATGTAGTGCAATTGGATCTTTCATTAAATGGTACAATTTTTTATAAGGGGTTTGCCATACATCTCAAAGCGATGGTTCAGTTATCTGGGATAGTCAATGGACTAAAATTAGTTAGATGGGGGAATTTCCCCATCTAACTAATAAGTCTGTATAATGTATGTATTATAATTCTGTCCACTCAGATATATCTGTTGTTATAACATGCGCAAACACAATCATCGGTGTAAAAACTTTGGAAACATGTTCTAAAAGAATATTCCGTATTGAACTTTATTGCCATATAAAGTTGCCCGCTGTAATAACATGTACCTAAATTAAAATTTACTTGCCCCATAAAGTGCAGCACTTGCAATCTTTAAATCGCCAACAACCTTCCTGTTACTCTAAAAAGACAAATCTGTTTTAACATAGAAAGGAGCATACGGTTGACCATCTACAACTCCACCCTCAATAAAAACAATGAGCCTAAAACGCCTATAGCATCAATCGTATCTGTTAAATTAGGAATTGGGGCGATTAACAATATTCTACTCCCGATTCCTGTCGTAGAGCCGGGTTTATACTGAGTATATCTCAGTTTATTTGTTTCGGACGAGATAGCCTTATAATCCATTCTCACAACATCATCTATCTTTGCTAGAATTTCTTTTTTCCAGATATATCAATTCCAACGAAAGAGGTTGGGTGCCTACTGAAATTACCTATCTTTACTTTTTCCATACTTGCTACTTTTTAACGGGCGTTTGAAGTGTGTTTTTTTCTGCCGGATTACTTTGTTATCTTCACGGGCAAAAATGATTTACGCTTATATTCGTGTCAGTACCGATAAACAAACTGTGGAGAATCAGAGGTTTGAAGTGCAGAATTTTGCCAATGAACGTCAATTAATAATTGATAAGTGGGTTTCAGAGACCGTATCCGGGACTAAAGCGGCAAAGGATAGAAAGTTGGGGCCACTATTAAAACGGATGAAGAAAGGAGATACCCTTATACTTTCTGAAATCAGCCGGTTAGGCAGAAACCTAATGCAAATTATGTCGATGCTCAATCTCTGTATGAGCAAAGAAACCTTTGTCCTGACAGTTAAAGAAAGATATGAGCTTGGCAATAATATCAATAGCCAGGTGCTTGCTTTTGCTTTCGGACTGTCTGCTCAGATCGAGCGTGATCTAATTAGTCAAAGAACCAAAGAGGGGTTAGCCAGGAGAAGAGCTAATGGCATGCAACTTGGCCGGAAGAAAGGAGATAAGAATACTCACTATAAGCTGACCGGCAAAGAAGGCGTTATCCGGACTATGCTCGATTATGGATATTCCAAAGCGGCCATCTGCCGAAAACTGAAATGCAATCATAAAACGCTTGATGATCATCTTATAAGAATGAAGGAAAAGGCTTGTAAATTAGAAGATAATTAGTACCTTTGTGCATGTGATTATGCCCATTGACAGCCCGTATTAGGTGTTGTTGATGGGCTTTTTGTTTTAAGAAATCCCGTCCTACTTTCACAAGCTGGATCGGGATTTTGTAGTTTAATAACTACTGTGAGTGGTGCAAAATTAGTATTAATATTTATATTTCAAAAGTGACAAAAATGGAAGAAATTTGGAATTTTCTACACTCTTTAGACTTGACTAATTTCTACCGGCATATTGGTGTTACATTGATGTGCTGGCTGGTAATGTTTATCTCTGTATTGATCGACATGTGGGATGGTGTGCAGACTGCTCGTGTCTTGAAAGAGCCAATCAACAGCAAAGGTTTCCGCAGGACCTTTGCCAAAGCTGGTGACTATTGGCGTATGATGTTATTTGGGTTGATGTTTGATACGCTTGGCTTACTATTCATTTGGTACATTTTACCATATATGACTATCATCATCACAGTTGGAGTCTTGATTATTGAGTTTCGGAGCGTATGGGAACATAATAAGAGAAAGCGGAGCCATGCGGCAGAGTTGCCTGGTGTGATAGCCAATATCGTTAAGTGTGCATCGGAGAAGGATGCTTTAGAATTAATTGAAAAAATAAAGGAGGTACAGAAATGAAGTACTTTTACAATCGCCGAACTATGCAAATCCGATACAGCCGACTGTTTAGGTATCGATAACCGGTGTAAGAAAGAACATGTAGTCAATATGACTGCATTGGTGGATAATGTTCTTGATCCGTTGCGGGAAGCATACGGCAAGCCTATACGGGTGAATAGTGGTTTCCGTTGTCCGGCATTGAATAAGGCCGTGAAAGGTTCTGCTACGAGCGACCACATGACCGGACGGGCGGCAGATATAACCGGTGGAAGCCCGAAGGAAAACAAACGGTTATTCTATCTGATCCAGGAGCTTGGTCTTCCCTTCGATCAGTTGATTGATGAGAAACATTTCTCATGGGTACATGTGTCTTACCGAAAAGAAGGTAACCGTAAAGAGGTGAAGGCGTTATGAGACTAACCAAAGGTCAGAAACATGAATTCCTCGGGTTGCTAGTCTGGGGAATTATAGGTCTTATTGTGATGTCTGTTATGATGTCGCTTGCCGGATGCGCTACTCCTAAGAACACCGACCGTAATACTCAGGTAGACTATTCCAATGTTTTGCAGCAAATGCAAACTCGCATGGATACCCTACTTGCCAATATGGAAGTTCAGCGGAAAGAAACAAGCGAGAAACTATCCAATCTGAAGATTGAGAATAAGACAGTTTATCTCTCACCTCCTGATAGCACCGGCAAGCAATACCCAACTATGGTGAGTGAAACGAATGCCAGTAAAGACGAGAAAGAGAATAAGACAACTGAGACTGAACTGAAGGTTACCATTCAGAGGCTTGTTGAGGAAGTTTCGGATTTGAAGAACAAACTCAATACTCGTGTTGTACAGGAAGAGAAAGTAAAAGAAGTCTCTTGGTGGCAACTTCATAAGATGGATGTATATGTCGGCTTATTTATACTTGTGCTTGGATGGTTTACGTATAGGAGTTTTAAGAAGTAGAAGTGACTATCATTGATTTAGTTTATCTCAGCTAGTAACATCTAAAATTTCGTGAAATATCAAATAGTACCATAAAGGATAATATTTTCTATCTTTTTATTTTTTATACTATTACCTTTGCAAAAATATTAGTGAAAAATAAAATGGACAATGTAATAATTATAGGAAACGGTTTAGACCTTGATTTAGGATGGAAAACTTCATTCGGCGATTTTTATAGGAAATGTTACAAAAAATATGATAGATATAGTGGTAATAAATATATCCAAGAGATGACGAAAAAAAACTGTTGGTACGATATCGAAGGATATATCAGGCATTGTATTATTAAATGGTATGAACATGGTAGGGATATAACTGAAAAAGATGCATTGCATGCCTTTTGGCATCTGTCTCAATCATTTCTTTTTGAGTATTTACAGGAACAAATGAAAAACTTTTCAGAGCAAATAAATATTTCTTCATGTGCGTATTCTTTTTTAATGAATATGCACCAAGAAATGCTTATTTATTCATTTAATTATACCAACCCATATAAATATATAGACGAATCATTACAAAATAAGTATAGTGATATTGAAATAAAGCATGTACATGGTTCTTTGTATGATGAACTTCCTGTTAACTCTAAATTATTATTGGGTGCAGATACTGGAATATCATCATTATCTGGTAACGATGAATATATAAAAGTAATGATTAAACAGATGAATCGTAATAAAACTTTTGATTTTACCCAAGAAATGATACAAGCTAATCGTATTGTATTCTTTGGACATTCTCTTGGAATTACTGATTCTGATTATTTTAAGCCAGCATTTAATGAAATAATAGCAGGAAATTCATCAGTGAAGAATATAACCATTATTACATATGATGCAGATGCAGAAGTTAATATTAGAAATAATACTCAATCTTGGGAAGTTGATTTAAATAAAGTTAATATGTTTGTTCCTGTGAATTTCATTTACACACAGAAAGGCGCAAATGATATGGACTTTTTGAAATTATTAGAAGTTCTAAAAAGAAGGTAAGGTTAGCATTGATAATTTGAATACAAATTTATAGCTATGGTAGAATTTAAGTATGACGAGGAGAGCGTAAAGGCTATTATACAATGGGCTGAGAACGCACAATTACCCCAAGAAGTAACTCTTAGCGAGGCTGAATATATTACTGATACCAGTATTTATGTTAGGGCCAATATCAACGACATTAAACAGCATTATCCGGATGAGTTTTACAATCCGGCCATTACGCGTCTGTACAGACTGAAGGAATTTGTAGAAGGGACGGCGGAATAGCCGTCCTTTTTTATGCTCTCTGCAAAATTGATGGATCTGTTGATGCTTTCTTTATAAAGTCATTCTCTATAATATAAGCGTCCATTAGCTTTACATCATAAGGTTTCAGTAACGATGTTATTTCGGCCTTCGATAAATTGGGGCTCAACCATTTTACCTCGTCTTCCATAGACAGGATAGCTGGCATGCGGTGCTTGGTATTGTGGATGTAATCTGTAAGAGGGTTCGTTTCAGTGGTTATGATGGAAAATGTTGTATGTTCCTCTCCAGTCTCTTTATCAAGCCAAGTATCATATATTCCGGCCATAGAGAATATTGGTTCGTCTTTTAGGTAGATGTAGTAGGGGATTTTCTTGCTGCCTTCGTGTCGCCATTCAAAGTAACCGGTAGATGGCACGATACAACGTTTCTTCATAATCGGTTCCCGAAATGAGGGCTTTTCAAAGATAGTATCTGCCCGGGCATTAAGTGTCATTCTCCGGATCTCGTCAGCATTAGTTTCGTCTTTCGTCCAGAATGGTATTAATCCCCAATTGAAAACCTGAACTTCATCACTCTTTGTGATAATTGGATATTGGGAAAATTGAATGCATTAACATGATATTGCTCATTGAGAATGTCTTGGTATATCTCAACTATATCCGACTTCCGGCCATATCGAGCAGCCAGTTTGATTGCCTTAGCTGACATTGAGTTATGAAAACACATACTTACTTACATTTGATTGTTAGTACCTCATTTATATCAGTTGTATAACGCTTGGAAAGCTGTTCTTGTTTTAGCTTCCAGTCTCTTCCGTTACCTTGAACCGCCAATTTTACAAGATGCCTATGTTCACCATTCACTTTGTCTATGGCTTGCATCAGCTTTTCCCGTTTTTCCCGATCTACTGTGTCAAATAATCCAAGTTGGGCACTTGTTACTATCTCTGTAATGATAACACCGGCTTTCTTGTACTGATAACCTGGTATAAATATACTCTTTAGTCCTTCAAGGGCATAATGTACTATTTCAATACTGTCATTCGTTGGTACAGGCAGTTTGATTATTGTGTTCTTCCAATATTGGGGTAGATCTTCCCGGAAGTTATTCGTGTGGATGAATACCATCAGAGACATGGCGAATGACTTTTGTTGTCTGAGCTTCTTCGCACATGTAGATGCATGCGTTGCGATTGCTTCAGACATAGTATCTATATCTTCTACCATTTTACCAAAGGAACGGCTGGTACATATTTGTTTTTTAGCCGGAGGTGCTGTTTCCATGTCAATACAAGATATTCCGCGAAGTTCCTTCCAAGTACGTTCACCGACAACAGTCATATTCTTTCTAACCCATGAACCAGGCAGTTGTGTAAAATCAAAAGCTGTTTTTACCCCTTGTTTTTCCAACTTTGCCGCTTGCCGGTGGCCAATCCCCCATACTTCGCCAATCTCAAACAGTTTTAGTGCTTTCTCATGTTTCTCTTCTGTATCAATAATACAGAGGCGATTATATGCTGGGTACTTCTTTGCAAATTTGTTTGCCATCTTTGCAAGTGTTTTAGTTGGTGCAATGCCGATACTTACAGGTATGCCGGTACCACGAGATACTTTCCGTACAATGTTTGTTCCAAGTGATTGTAGGTCTTTAATCCCTGTCAGATTGAGAAATGCTTCGTCAATGGAATAAACTTCAATTTCGGGTGCCAACTCCGCTAACATTGACATCACTCGGCCGGACATGTCGCCATATAAGGTATAGTTTGAAGAGAATACAGTAACACCGTGAGTGTTTACCAGTTCTTTAATCTGGTATGCTGGAACTCCCATTTTAATACCAAGAAGCTTAGCTTCATTACTTCGTGCGATTACACATCCATCATTATTTGATAAAACAACGATAGGTTTCCCGTTTAGAGAGGGATTGAACACCCTTTCACAACTCGCATAGAAGTTGTTACAGTCTACAAGGCCGAACATTATCTTTTTCTCCGATTCTTTTTTATTGTGTAGGTAACGATACCCCAGACTATAAATTCATTTTCTTTAGTGACTTTGATTAGCGGATAATCCGGATTGGAAGGAACTAACCATGCTGCATCTGTTTCTAAGCGTACGCGTTTCACTGTAAATTCACCATCGATGAAGCAAACTGCTAAATCATCATCTAATAGTTCCAATGACTTGTCTATGATAAGAATGTCTCCCTCTTCGATACCTTCATCACGCATCGAGTCACCAATAACACGACCGTAGAATGTGCTGGCCGGATGCTTTATTAGCTCCTTATTCAAATCTATCGCTTGTTCAAGGTAATCTTGTGCCGGAGAGGGAAAGCCAGCCCTGATACCTTCATCTGCATATTTTAAAGGCAGACTGGTTGAAATATCTATTTTATGAAGTTGAAGATCTTTTTTCATCGTGGCAAATAAACAAATAAATATTGTATATAGTTGCCTGCATTTGTATTTTTTAGGTTAAAGAAGAAGGCAGCTGTAAGACTGCCTCCTGGAATACCAAGCTCATCAGCACGCATCCACATCTCTTGCTTGGTCTTCATGTGCTATTACTAATGAGCTTTTAAAAAGTTTAGTCCGGACACAAAAAAATGAAAAATCCCCATAGTAACCCAACTACGGGGATAGTATTTGAACCACAATTACCCTTTCATCATCATAATATCTGCTCTCATTTCGATGTAGTCTTTATATTTTTCGGGGTTGTTCACGTAATCGATCACCCGATTGATTGCTATTTCAGCTTGCTTTTGTTTGACTTTTGTATAGAACCTAATAATTCCTTTGCTTTTTGTCCGAATGTCCTAGACAGTAGTCTATCACACCGTCTGGTATGCCAAGTTCTGATGCAAATTGAGCAAAAGTTTTGCGAGCGGAATAGAAGCATAGTGTTTGCTTGATTCCTAAACGGTCTTTCAGCTCTCTCATGCAAAGGTTTATATACTTCTGTAGATTAGAATACGTGTAAGAATACCCTAAATCCAGCATGCCTTTTTTATTAATATACTTATTTATTATAGCTCTTGCTTCTGGATGTATCGGTATTGTAATATTTGCTTTTCCTGTCTTTGCATGTAGTGTCTTAGTTCTTTCGAAAGAAAGAATGTCTGATGATAGATTTACTGATAATAGGTCTTTCAGATTTATTCCGCATAAATAGAAAGATAGTAGAAGCATGTCTTTTCCTAAACTAATCCTCTTCCCTTCTAATTCGGTATTTCGTATTCTTTGAAACTCCTCTATTGTTAGATCGCACTCCTTGGGTTCGGCAGTTGGGATTTTGGTATAAGCAAAGGGGTGTACATCTTGTTTAAGAATGCCGGCTTTGATTAATTCGTTGATTCTTGCTTTCAAATGGGTAAGTCTTAATCCGATATTTCCATTTGCATAACCTTTTCTCATCATCCACTTTTTGAAGTGTTCAATCATTATGGTATTAATGGCAGGAATAGGTACGTCTCCTTCAGCAATAGTAAAGATGCGTATTGTTTCCTCATTCATTTTTGCATAACTTTCTCTTCCTTCTTCTTTGAATTCACCAACTCGTTTCTTCCAATATTCTAAGAATGAAATATGGGATGGACGTTCTTTAGAAATAATTATCTGTTTGATCTGCATAGCAGAGAGATACTCAATGTTTTCTATGGAGTCAAATTTATCTTTATATTGTGAGAATACAAACTCTAATCGTTTGTTCATTACACTTGCATCTTTGCGATATGCGACCTTTCCATTTTCGAATTCTGCGATATCATCCAATAGAAAGGTTGTTTTGATGTAAGCCCGCTGTTTCTTTTGGGAGATACAGACTAAGATCGGCAGTCTGCCATCTTGTTCCTTAATGGAACTTAATACTGTTAATCTGATTGTTGCCATAAGCTGAATAATCAAACACAATTCTACTATACAACTTTAGCCATATATATTTGCAGAAATGTGCTTTTTTTTATTCAGATGAGACTTTTAAAAAGAAAAAACGCTGATTAAAATATTTATAATCAGCGTTTTACTGTTGAGCCGCTAGCCAGACTTGAACTGGCGACCTACGCGTTACGAATGCGTTGCTCTACCAACTGAGCTATAGCGGCAGTGACTTTTCATTTACGGGGTGCAAAATTACATCTTTCTTTGAAATTACGAAAAGAAAAAGGTTTTTTTTTGAAAAAATCTTTCTTAAAATGGTTTTCTATATTTGCTCTGTCATTTTTTCCTTCTAAAATAATTGTTTTATCAATATAAAAAATACATCTTTGCAAATCTTACTGTCAACCTAAAATCTGACAATAAATATGAATTTGAAGATATATTATAAGAATCTTTCATCCCGTATTGCCTCCAAGTGGACTATATTGGCTATTGATATTTGTTTGATAATGATTTCCATGCTTTTAGCATGTATCCTTCAGCTCGGGGTATCTTCTATAATATATAAGATGTCATTGTATGTATGGATGATTTTTTTCTCTTTGTTTTGTAATCTGTGTTTCTTTTCTGTCTTTCATACATATGTTGGAGTTATTCGTTTTTCTTCGTTTGTGGATATCTATAGAGTGTTTATATCTCTTACATTGAGCTATGGAGTACTGGGGTAGGAAATTTTTGCTGGTCAGCTTTTGGTTTGGGAGAAACATTACCCAGTGGAATAATTTTTATAGCATATATTCTTAACTTCATATTCATGGCATGTCTGCGCATTTTGGTGAAAATGTTACATGAGGTTTTGTCTTTTGATATTCGGCATTGTGTGAATGTGTTTATTTATGGCTTTCGTGGAACTGGAGTGAATATAGCAAAATCTATGCGTGTAAGTAGAAATAATCATTATCGTGTATGTGGTTTTTATTTCTGATGAGCCGTGGATGATAGGCAAACACACCATGGGATGTAGGGTATATGCTAATGATAAGATGTTATTTGAACACTTAAAAAGGAAGAATGTACGTACGATTATTGCTTCACCTGATAAGTTGGTGGATTTGGAACAGTCTGGTATAGTAGCACAAATGTTAGCTCAGGATATTCATGTGATGACAGTGCCTCCCTTGAGCGATTGTTTGGATGATGGAATTATAAAAGATATCCATATAGAAGATTGGCTTCGTCGTGAACCAATTCAGGTTGATATCCGTAAAATAGCGGCTTATGTTGAGGGACATCGAATATTGATAACCGGTGCTGCTGGTACTGTAGGGCGGGAAATCGTTCGCCAGTTGGCGGCGCTAAATCCATATCAGTTGATATTGGTTGATCAGGCTGAATCTCCCTTTGTACGATATTCAATTGAATTGTCTGACCATTGGAAGAATCTCGAAGTACGGGTATTAGTAGCAGATGTTACAAATTATACTCGTATGGAGGCTATTTTCAGAGAGTGTATGCCGCAGTTAGTCTTTCATGCTGCAGCATATAAACACGTTGCCATGCTTGAAGATTATGCTTCTGAAGCTATACAGGTGAATATTTTAGGAACAAAGACTGTTGCGGATTTGTCTGTAAAATACAAAATTAAAAAATGTATGATAATTTCTACAGATCATGCTTTCTGTCCGGTGCATGCTATGGGGTATAGTAAATGTTTGGCTGAAATGTATGTACAGGGATTATCTCGCAAAGTAGTGCAGGAAAATAGTCTTACTAAATTATTTGTAGTTCGCATCAGTGATGTATATCCTGATGCTCCTCGCAGTTTAATGACTGTATCGGAAGCTTGTCAGTTGATATTGGAAACGGGGAATTTGGGTGAGAATGGTGAAATCTATGTGTTTGAAGATGATGCAGTAGAAGATACACTGCCCACCAGCTATGAAAAAATAAGGAAAAGCAAAGGATATTTCATTGATTATACTATGATTTGCGAACAGATTAATACTTTAACGGAAAATAATTGCATGCAGGATTCAGCGGTAATAATTAACAAAATGAAAAAAAAAATAATCTCATATTTTTCTGAGTCTTGTGCGGATGCCTGAACGGCTGAATGGAGTTTTTTAATTTTTTTCCGAAATTTCGATGTAAAATAAATGGGCGTTCTGAAATAATGTGCTACCTTTGTGCCCGATTTATATTTAACTGTGTAGGAATTTTAAAGATTAATCAAATATCTTATGCGTAGATTAATAGCACTATTCTTTTTTCAATCTTCATCCTCGTAGGGGGCGTTATGGCCCAGCAAATGTCGGATGATCAGGTGGTTCAATATGTGAAAGAAGCACAGAGAACTGGCAAATCGCAAAAAGCAAATGACTACTGAGCTATTGCGTAGAGGAGTAACCAAAGAACAGGTTGCTCGTATACAAAAAAAAATATGCCGAGCATAGTACTGCTGCAGATGGAGTAGAAAACAAACCCTCTCAACTTCGTGAACGTACTTCTTTAATGACAGACGGGAAAGCTATTAGAGGTACTTCTTATGAAGAAGCAGAATTAGAAGAACAGAAAGAAATAATTGATTTAAAACGTGATGCGAAAGCTACTCCTGAAGCACCGGGGAAGCAATATTTTTGGTCATAGTTTATTTTCTAATAGAAACCTTTCTTTTGAGCCGAGTGCAAGTCTGGCTACTCCGGTGGAAATTATCCCGTTTAGGCCCGGGTGATGAAGTTATTATAGATATCTGGGGAGCTTCAGAAAATACAATTCGTCGACGATTTCTCCCGAAGGAACTATTTTAGTCCGTGGTTTAGGTCCCGTTCATCTTAGTGGTATGACTGTAAAAAGAGGCGAACTCTTTTTTTTGCAACGTGAGTTTTCTAAGATCTATTCTGGAATTTCAGGTACTGAGCCCAACTCTGAGATAAAATTGACATTGGGTGACATTCGTACGATACAAATTAATATTATGGGTGAGGGTTCTGTACCGGGAACTTATACCTTATCTGCATTTTCCACTGTATTTCACGCTTTATATCGTGCTGGTGGTGTAAACCGTATCGGTAGTTTACGTAGTATTAAAGTGGTACGCGATGGTAAAACCTTTTTGCTGATCTGGATGTTTACGACTTTATAATGAAAGGTAAAATGAAGGATGATATACGCCTTCAGGAAGGTGACGTGATCATTGTAGATCCTTATCAGTCTCTGGTTGAGATTGTGGGTAAAGTCAAAAGACCGATGTTTTATGAGATGAAACCTACAGAGACTGTTGCTACCATATTAAATTATGCAGGTGGTTTTACTGGTGATGCTTATAAAAAAGCCATTCGTCTTGTGCGTAAGAGTGGACGTGAACATCAGGTCTTTAATGTAGATGAAATGGATTACTCTGTTTTCCGTTTGGATGATGGAGATATGATTACGATAGATGCTGTACTGGATCGTTTTGAAAATCGTGTAGAAGTTCGTGGTGCTGTTTATCGTGCCGGTTTATATCAACTAGACGGTACAGTAAATACGGTGAAACAATTAATAAAGAAAGCTGAAGGATTGCGTGGAGATGCTTTCCTGAATAGAGTAATTATAGATAGAGAGCATGAAGACCTGTCTCATGAAATCATTGCTATTGATTTAGGAGGACTATTAAATGGGACAATTGCTGATATTCCTTTGCAGAAAAATGATATTCTGTATATCCCAAGTATTACTGACCTGAAAGAAGAAGAAACGGTTGCAATTTATGGTGAAGTTGCTAATCCGGGTACTTTCCTTTTTTCTAAGAATATGACTATTGAAGATTTACTTGTTCAGGCAGGTGGTTTGTTGGAAGAAGCTGCTACAACAAGGGTTGAGGTAACTCGTCGTATTAAAGATCCTAAGAGCACTTCATTCAGTAGTGTTTTAGGTAAAACATTTACTTTTGATATAAAAGATGGTTTTATTGTTGGAGGAAATGCGGAGAACTTCTATTTAGAGCCCTTTGATGCTGTTTATATTCGTAGAAGTCCTGCTTATCGTAGGCAACAGAATGTGGTTGTTGCTGGTGAAGTACTTTTCTCTGGTAGCTATTCTTTATTGAAGAAGAATGAACGCTTGTCTGACTTGGTTAGCAAGGCTGGTGGTGTAACTCCGGATGCTTATGTAAAAGGAGCTCGTTTAATCCGTAAATTGTCCGATGAGGAAAGACGTCGTCAGAATGACGCTATCCGTATGGCTCAGAATGGTGAGGGAAAGGACTCCATATCTATACAGAAATTAAATCTGTCAGAGACCTATACTGTAGGTATTGATCTGGAGAAAGCTTTAGCCAATCCAAAGTCTGATTTTGATTTGGTTTTGCGTGAGGGAGATGTACTGTATATTCCGGAATATGTGAATACTGTGAAAATCAGTGGTTCGGTCATGTATCCTAATACCGTAGTGTATCAGAAGGGAAAGAATCTGAAATTCTACATTAATCAGGCGGGTGGTTATGGCAATATGGCAAAGAAGAAGAAAGTTTATGTGGTTTACATGAATGGTACGGTATCTCGTCTGAAGGCAAGAAATGCCAGTGCTATAGAACCGGGATGTGAAATTATCGTTCCCAGCAAGGCTGAAAAGAAGCATATGGCGATGGCTGAAATTTTGGGTATTAGTAGTACAACTGCTACAATTGCAGCAATGGTAGCAACTATGGCTAACGCTTTTAAGTAATTTGGATTATGGGTGAAGAAAAAAAACTGAATACACTTCCTCAACAACCAGAGGAACAGGAAATAGACTTGATTGAACTTGCCAAGAAAGTTTGGGCAGAGCGAAAATTGGTTTTTAAAGCGTGTGGGTATGCTGCGTTAATAGGACTGGTTGTTGCATTTAGCATTCCCAGAGAATATTCCACTAGCGTAACGTTAGCACCAGAAAGCACTGGGAAAACTTCAGGAGGTAGCATGGGAGCGTTGGCTGCTATGGCTGGAATCAATATGGGCTCTTCTGTTGGAGAAGATGCTCTTTATCCGGATCTTTATCCGGATATCGTAAGTTCTACTCCGTTTCTGACTGAGTTGTTTGATGTAAAGGTCAAAGATGATAAAGAAAAGGTAGATACTACACTGTATGTTTACTTGGACGAACATCAGCGTGCTCCTTGGTGGGGTGCTATTATTTCTGCTCCTTTTAAAGTTTTGGGTTGGACCATCTCTTTATTTAAGGATGATGAAGTAGAAGGAACTGGTACACTGGATCCTTTTAGATTAACAAAAGATGAAGCAGACATTGCCGAAGCGCTAAGTAAACGTATTGCTGTCTCTGTTGATAAGAAGACAGGTGTTACTACCTTGACGGTAACAATGCAGGATCCTTTAATTTCTGCTTCATTAACCGATACAGTAATGCACCGCCTTCAGAATTATATAACTGAATATCGAACTAATAAAGCTCGTCATGATTTGGCTTTTACCGAGAAATTATATACAGAAGCAAAAGCTAACTATACGGATGCCCAAAGTAAGTATGCATCTTTTGTAGATGCCAATCAAAATATTATTTTGTTAAGTTATCGTGCTGAGCAGGAGCGTTTGCAAAATGAGATGAGTTTAGCATATAATGTATATACTCAAGTTGCCCAACAGTTACAGATGGCAAAAGCTAAAGTACAAGAAATTACTCCGGTATATACTGTTGTTCAGCCAGCGACGGTTCCTTTGCGTCCGTCTAAGCCTAGCAAGCCCATGATTCTGATAGGTTTCGTATTTTTGGCTGGTGTCGGTAGTGTTGGATGGATATTGTTTATAAAGGATTTATTAAAAGGATGGAAAAAGCAAACAACGATATGATGATGGATGAAAATTCGCGTAGCTGGTATGTATTGTACACAGCGCCAAGATTGGAACGTAAATTGATGCAACACCTTACTGTTGCCGGATATAAGACTTATTGTCCTATGCAAACAATTTATGTGAACTGGAATGGAAAGACAAAGGAAATTATTGTTCCTTTTTTCTCCGGTTGTGTTTTTGTAGAGGGAGATCTTAAGGATATGACCTCTGTTGTAGCTTCTCAAAAAGCGGCATTTTTAGTGAATGCTGATGGTAAAGAGCTTACTATAGTATCTGATAAGGCAAACCTTCCAGGAAAGTTTGCCCAATTATTGAAGTAATGATGAAGTTGATTTCAGAAGAACTGTTGGATAGTGTGTCCCATGAAGCACGAGAGAGTTCTCGTTTGCGTATGAATTATAATTTTCATGAATCATTGGACTCACCTATTCATCGCTTGCTTAATGCATTAGAGCCGGGAACGTATCTTCCTCCTCATCGTCACACTGATAAAGAGGAGACTTATGTAGTATTACGTGGAAGTCTGTTGACTTTCTTTTATGATGATTTAGGTAATGTAATAGAAAAAGTTAACCTAAATCCGTCGGCTGGAGTCTATGGGGTGGAGATTCCTTCCGGTACTTGGCATAGTATTATTGCTTTAGAGCCAGGCACTGTGATTTTTGAAATCAAAAGTGGCCCTTATAAACCACTTCCTCCCGAAGATATTGCGCCATGGGCGCCTGCACCCTCCGACTTGGAAGGTGCGGCTGTGTTTATGAAACGAATGTTGGAGGTTTAATTAGCACCTTCAAACATTCGGCTTCGTGCCAGCATGCATGCACCTACAATGCCGGCCTTATCTTTTAACTTGGATGTCGTGATAACTGAGTCTTTATTCACGAGGTTTAAGGAGTATTTTCGTACTGCTGTTTTTATAGGTTGCGTAATGTAGTCTCCGGTTAGAGATAATGTTCCTCCGATTATTACTAACTCGGGATTAAAGATATTTATAAGACCGGCAATTTGTTTACCTAATTTTTGCCCGATTTCTTCGACAATTTCAATGCATAGCACATCTTCCTTGTTTACTGCTGCTATAATCTCATCTAATGTTAATGGGTTTTCCATGTTAATCCGTTCGGATAAAATAGAATTTTCTCCTTTCTTTATTCGTTCCAGCAGAGTACGGTGTAATGCTGAGCCGGAAGCTTCTGTTTCCAGACAACCTTTCTTTCCACAGTGGCAGATGATTTCATTATCAAATGTGCTGATATGCCCAAATTCTCCTGAGAATCCTGATTTTCCTTTGTAGATTTTTCCATCTATAATGATTCCGATTCCTAATCCCCAGCTGACATTTACGAAAATAATATCTTTTTCTCCTTTAACGCATCCTTGCATGTATTCTCCATAGGTCATTGCTCGTGTATCATTGTCGATTGTGACAGTATATCCTAGTCTTTCACTTAATACATCTGCAAGAGGACGTTCTTCAAAATTAAACTGGCTGAAACTATATCCGGATTCTGGGTTTACCCGACCTGATACATTGACATTGATATTAAGAATCTTTTCAGTGTCAATTGAAAGTTTCTTGATGAAATTGAGAATAAGGCTACAAAGCTCGTTCATTCCTTCCAAAGAGTTCTCAAAATTATAAGGAATGTCCATTTTGAGATCTACCATATCTCCTTTGAAATTGATTAATCCGATATTGATGGAGAATTTTTTTATATCTACTCCAATAAAGTAACCGGATTGAGGATTCAAACCGTATAGATGCGGGTGGCGTCCTCCGCTTGTTTCCAGTTTCCCATAATCATTTATATAACCTTCATCGAACATTTCACCTATTAATTTAGTGACAGTAGGGATACTCAGATCTAACTCCTTAGAGAGATCAGGAATTGTAGAACTACCATTATATATATAATAGGTGATAATCCTTTTTTTTATAAGGGCATTTTTAGACCCCATTTCTATTTCTTTTAGGAATTGCTGATACATACTCTTTGTTAATTTCATTATTGTCAACAAAGATACTTAATAATTTTATTAACATCAACCTTTCTATGTGAAAAAGAATATTATTTCTTCTTTTTATTTAGTTGATAATTGCTGAACTCTCCTTTTTCTTATTCCTTTTTTATCTTTAGTTTGCGTTTCTTTTCTTTTACCTCGCTATTATTAATTAATAATATGGCTATATATAATTAAATGTATCGAATAATAAGAATTTAATAATAAAATAATTTATTATCTATTGTTTATTTAATAAATATATCTATATTTGCACTGTGTTATAAATATAATAACCTCTATAATAATAAAGGTTAAACTTAGAATTCAATAGGTTAACATATATATTATACAGAAGAAAGCTATGAAAACAAGCAATCGCAGAGATTTTTTGAAAAAGGCCGCACTGGCAGGAGCTTCCGCCTTAGTAGCTCCTGGATTGCTGGCAACTGAAGAGAAAGAAGTGATATCTTTCTCTTCATCGCCCGGTGGTGAAACTGATAAATTTATTATTCCTAAGAATAATGGATTGAAAATAACAGGAACCTTCTTAGATGAAATTTCTCATGATATTCCTCATCAGAATTGGAGTGAAAGAGAGTGGGAGCAGGATTTTCGCCACATGAAAAGTATTGGGATTGATACTGTTATTATGATTCGTTCCGGTTATCGCAAGTTTATTACTTATCCTTCTAAATATTTGCTTGGTAAAGGATGCTATATGCCATCTTTCGACTTGGTCGATATGTATCTCCGTTTGGCGGAAAAATATCAGATGAAATTTTATTTCGGTTTGTATGATTCCGGGAAGTATTGGGATACGGGTGATTTATCTTGGGAGATTGAGGATAATAAATACGTTATTGATGAAGTCTGGAAACAATACGGTGAAAAATACAAAAGTTTTGGCGGATGGTATATCAGTGGCGAGATTAGCCGTAAGACTAAAGGGGCTATTGATGCTTTCAGGGCAATGGGAAAACAATGCAAGGATGTCTCTGGAGGTCTTCCTACTTTTATTTCTCCTTGGATTGACGGAAAAAAGGCTGTGATGGGGACTGACAAGTTAACTAAAGAAGATGCAGTTTCAGTTCAGGAACATGAAAGAGAGTGGAATGAGATTTTTGATGGGATTCACGAAGTAGTTGATGCTTGTGCTTTTCAGGATGGGCACATTGACTATGATGAATTGGATGCTTTTTTTACAGTGAATAAAAAGCTGGCGGATAAATATGGTATGAAATGTTGGACGAATGCAGAAACATTTGATCGTGATATGCCAATCAACTTCTTACCGATAAAGTTTGATAAACTCCGGATGAAGTTGGAAGCTGCAAAACGGGCCGACTATGATAAAGCCATAACTTTTGAATTTTCTCACTTTATGAGTCCACAATCAGCTTACTTACAGGCGGGACACTTGTATGATAGATATAAAGAATACTTTAATATAAAATAAATATGAAGTCGACAATTAATTTAGGTTATTTAGTTTTCCTTTCGGTAGTAGCGGCTTTGGGCGGTTTTCTGTTTGGATATGACACTGCCGTAATTTCCGGTACCATTGCGCAGGTAACAGAACAGTTCGGGTTGGATGCTTTGCAACAAGGATGGTATGTAGGATGTGCATTGATCGGTTCTATCATTGGGGTGCTTTTTGCTGGTATTTTGAGTGATAAGTTTGGGCGAAAATCTACTATGATCCTTTCAGCTATTTTATTCTCTACATCGGCTATTGGTTGTGCCGTATCTACAGACTTTAATCAACTGGTTATCTATCGGATTATAGGTGGTGTTGGGATAGGGGTTGTTTCTATCATTTCTCCACTTTATTCAGAAGTGGCTGTAGCGCAATATCGCGGACGTTTGGTTTCTCTGTATCAATTGGCGGTTACAATCGGTTTCTTAGGAGCTTATCTCGTTAATTACCAGCTTTTAGGCTATTCTATGAGTAATCCGGATGTTAGTACAGGATGGTGGAACCTGGTATTTGTATCGGAGGTGTGGAGAGGTATGTTAGGTATGGAAACATTGCCTGCAATCATGTTTTTCATTATAATCTTTTTCATACCTGAGAGTCCTCGCTGGCTGATACTGAAAGGGAAAGAAGAAAAAGCTACAAATATTCTTGAGAGAATTTATACCTCTTCTAAGGAAGCTTTATTTCAATTGACAGAGACTAAGTCTGTACTATCATCCGAGTCTAAATCAGAATGGAAGCTCTTGTTGCAACCTGGTATAAGGAAAGCTGTTATTATCGGTGTATGTATTGCTGTGTTGGGACAGTTTATGGGTGTGAATGCCGTTTTATTTTATGGACCTTCTATTTTTGAAAATGCAGGTTTATCCGGAGGTGATTCTTTGTTCTATCAGGTTTTAGTGGGATTGGTGAATACATTGACTACTGTATTGGCTCTTGTTATTATTGATAAAGTAGGGCGTAAAAAGTTGGTTTATTATGGCGTATCAGGTATGGTGATTTCTTTAGTACTGATTGCAACTTACTTTATTTATGGTGAGTCTTGGGGTATCTCCAGCATTTTCCTTTTAATCTTTTTCCTCTTCTATGTATTTTGTTGTGCAGTGTCTATATGTGCTGTGGTATTTGTGCTTCTTTCTGAAATGTATCCGACCCGGGTACGCGGGCTTGCCATGTCCATTGCCGGCTTTGCTTTATGGATAGGTACATACTTGATTGGACAGTTAACCCCCTGGATGCTCCAGAATCTTACCCCCGCCGGAACATTCATTCTGTTTGCAATCATGTGTGTACCCTATATGCTGATAGTTTGGAAACTTGTTCCCGAGACCACAGGAAAGTCTTTGGAAGAGATTGAACGCTATTGGATGAAAAATAAAAATTGACCTTAATATTATATATAATGAAGATTAGAAATTATTTATTGAGTGGCTGTCTTATAGCAGCATTGTGTTCGTGCGGTACTTCTCAGAAGGAGAACCTGAACCTCACCCTATCGAAAGACACGTTATTCGATAAGGTAAAAGGGGCTTGGGCCGGACAAATCTTGGGATGTACCTATGGCGGTCCGACAGAGTTTCAGTATTTGTCAACCATGATTCCTGATTCTGTGGTTATACCATGGGGAAATGGGGAAATCAAGAAATGGTTTGATGGTGGAGGTGGTCTTTATGATGATGTTTACGTAGATCTGACATTTGTAGAGACTTTTGAAAGGTGTGGATTGGATGCTCCTGTCGATTCTTTTGCGGCAGCATTCTTAGCTAAAGAATATCCGTTGTGTCATGCAAACCAGCAGGCTCGTTATAACCTGTTGCAAGGTTTGTCCCCCCATGCCAGTGGATATTGGAAAAACAATCCTCATGCCAATTGTTTGGATTTTCAGATTGAAGCTGACTTTGCAGGTATTATGTCGCCGGGTATGGTGAATAGTGCAGTGGATTTTTGTGACCGTATCGGACATATCATGGCTTACGGTGATGGATGGTATGGCGGAGTATACGTAGCTGCCATGTATTCTTTAGCTTATGTAAGTGATGATATTGAATACATCGTGACGGAAGGTTTGAAAGCGATCCCCCAGCAAAGTCGTTTTTATGCATGCATGACCGATGTTATAAACTGGCACAAACAATATCCAGATGATTGGAAAAAGTGCTGGGAAGAGATTGAGAAAAAATGGGGAACTAATGACATAGCCTGCCCAGATGGTGTTGAAGTACCTTTTAATATTGAAACCTATGTAAACGGAGCCTATATCATTTTGGGATTGCTTTACGGTCAGGGCGACTTTGAAAAAACAATTGATATTTCTACACGTGCAGGACAAGATTCCGATTGTAATCCGGCTTCTTCCGGAGGCATTTTAGGAACCATGCTTGGCTATAATCGCCTTCCGGAGAAATATAAGGCCGAAATGGCAATTGTTGAAGATATGCCTTTCAATAATACTGTAAGCTTTAATAAAGGTTGCGAGTTGAGTTACGGACAGGCTTTGCAGATGATAGAAAGAGAAGGTGGAAAAGTGGGTGAGAATGAAGTTAAAATTAACTTTCAGAAGCCTGTTCCTGCTAAATTGGAAATCAGCTTTGAAGGTTTGAAACTTGATAAGAAGGTGACTGTGGATAATTGGATTGCTAACTTTCCGACTGTGGAGTTCGACGGTATAGGGGCTGTTATTAAAGGAGAACTCAAGGGTGATAATGTTCCTGAAGATTATGTTGCAGAGTTAGAAGTATATTTCAATGATAAATTGGTAGAAGTCTGCAAGTTACCGTTGAAGTATAACCATCGCAAACATGAGCTGTTTTTTAATTACGAACAGCCTTACGGAAAATATAAAGTGACTTGTAAATGGACTAATCCAGTGAAAGGAGCAGATATTTGGGTAAGAGATGTAATTACTTATACAACAGATAAATAGGTATCAATATATTGAGAAACTGGTTTATATGCATGCCGGATAAAAAACGTTTCCAGTTTCTCATCTAAAAAAATAATAGAATTATGGATTTGAAGAAATTAGCGGATCAGTATAAGGATGAACTGTTGGATAATGTTCTTCCTTTCTGGTTAGAGCACTCCCAGGATCACGAGCATGGTGGGTATTTTACCTGTCTGGACCGGAAAGGGAATGTTTTTGACACAGACAAATTTATTTGGTTACAGGGCCGGGAAGTATGGTTGTTTTCAATGCTTTATAATAAGGTAGAGAAACGCCAGGAATGGTTGGACTGTGCTATTCAGGGAGGTGAGTTCCTGAAAAAATATGGTCATGATGGAAATTATAACTGGTATTTTTCTCTTGATCGTACAGGACGTCCCTTGGTGGAGCCTTATAATATCTTCTCATACACTTTTGCTGTAATGGCATTTGGACAACTTAGCCTGGCTACGGGAAACCAGGAGTATGCGGATATAGCAATGAAGACTTTCGATATTGTATTATCGAAGACCAACAATCCTAAGGGAAAATGGAATAAGCTTTATCCGGGCACACGTGATTTGAAGAATTTTGCCTTACCGATGATCCTATGTAATTTGGCTATGGAAATAGAGCATTTGCTGGATAAGGGTTGTCTGGAAAAGACGATGGAAGTATGTATCCATGAAGTTATGGAAGTCTTTTATCGTCCGGAACTTGGAGGCATTATTGTAGAGAATGTTCTGGCAAATGGAGAACTTTCCGATTCTTTCGAAGGACGTCAGGTTACTCCGGGCCATGATATTGAGGCCATGTGGTTCATTATGGATCTTGGTAAACGTCTGAACCGTCCGGATTTGATTGAAAAGGCGAAGAACATTACTTTGACGATGCTTGATTATGGTTGGGACAAAGAATTTGGCGGTATCTACTATTTCATGGATCGTAAAGGATGTCCACCCCAACAATTGGAATGGGATCAGAAATTGTGGTGGGTTCATATTGAAACTCTGATTTCATTGCTCAAAGGTTATCAACTGACCGGAGATAAGCAATGTCTTGATTGGTTTGAAAAGGTACATGAATATACATGGAGCCATTTCAAAGATAATGAATATCCGGAATGGTATGGTTATCTGAATAGAAGAGGTGAGGTGTTATTGCCTCTGAAAGGTGGAAAGTGGAAAGGTTGTTTCCATGTTCCCAGAGGACTTTACCAGTGCTGGCAAATTTTAGAAGATATAACTAAGGTCGTATGAAACGAGAATAACAATTCCTAATTTTAAATTTTGGTAATATGAAAAACAAGTATCTTTGTTTGCTATTTTTATTATTCTCTCTAGTAAGTATGAGTGCACATGCTCAGATAAAGGTAGAGGGTAATGTGTTTGATGAGAATGACACTCCGTTGATTGGTGTATCAGTTGTTGCCGAGGGAGGGACAAATGGTGCTATTACTGATTTAAATGGTCATTTTTCACTTATGGTATCTAATGCGAATTCGCATTTGACTTTCTCTTATGTGGGCTACATCACTCAGAAAGTGCAGTTGAAAGGAAAAAAACTTCTGAAGATCATTCTGAGGGAAGATGCTAATTTGTTGGATGAAGTTGTAGTAGTAGGCTACGGTACACAGAAGAAAATAAATGTGACTGGTGCTATTGCACAGGTGGATAACAAGGAACTGAAGATGGCACCGAGCGGAAGCCTTTCCGGTATGCTGGCCGGCCGTTTGCCCGGTTTGATTTCCAAACAGAGCAGTGGACAGCCAGGTGCCGATGGTGCTAACTTGTACATCCGTGGTAATGGTGCCGGAGATGGTAGCCCGTTGATTGTAATCGATGGTGTTATTACCGATTACTTTCCATCATTTTCTCCTGATGAAGTAGAATCTATCACTATTTTGAAAGATGCGACTGCTGCGGCTGTTTATGGTGTGCGCGCTGCTGCTGGTGTAATCTTGATTACGACGAAGCGTGGTGCTGTTCAGAAGCCTACCGTAACGTATAACGGATCACTTACATTGAGTCAGAATACTGATTTTCCGAAGTTCCTGAATGGACCGGATTATGCTTATTGGTATAATAAGGCTCAACTCTTGGACGGAGTTGCAGAGGAAAACTTGAGATTCTCACCTGAAGAAATAGACCGTATTACTAATCCGGGAGAGAATGAGCACATTTATGGAAATACAGACTGGTTTGATTTGTTATTCCGTAATACAGCTCCTACTTATACAAATAATGTTTCAGTTTCCGGTGGTACGGAAAAAATTAAGTTCTTTGCTTCAGTCGGTGCATACAATCAGGAGGGTATTATTAAACGTACTTCTTATGATAAGTATAATTTCCGCTCTAATATGGATGCAAAGATTACTGATAACTTTGATTTGTCTCTTGATTTATCCGGTTATGTTTCCGAGCAGGATGAGCCAGGTGCTTCTGCAGGTGTAGGTTCGTATGCTTCTATTTTCCAGCAAGCATTGTTATCATATCCTTACTTGAAGCCTTATACGGCTGATGGAATGCCTATAGCCAGTATAAATACGGCTGGTAATGGAAATAACAATCCTATTGCGGCAAGAGATTTGTCTGGTAACAATAATGTTAAGAAGACATATTTCCAGGGCAATATTGCTATGAAGTATCAGCTGCCTTTTGTGAAAGGACTGTCTGTTAAGTTGAATGCTTCTTATCTGAAGAATTATACTATGCAGAAGAAGTACTTCTTGACTTATGATGTGTACGGTTGGAATCAGACTACCCGTCAAGGTAATGTAGAGACTGGCCGAATTGCTAATAAAGTTTCTTTGAATCAGTGGTTCACGGAAAGTGAAGGTTATACGATTCAACCGGCTCTTGAGTACTCAAATAAATTTGGCAAGCATGCTATATCCGGATTATTCTTATATGAATTTTCCAGAACAGACGAGTCCAGTATGTCTGCCGGTAGAACGGATTTTCCTATAACTGATATCATGGATTTGAACTATGGTCTTGAGGTGAATAAAGATTTGGTAAAAGGCGGACACAGTCAGGCTAAACGTGCCGGCTATGTAATTCGTCTGAACTATTCTTATGATGATAAGTATTTATTAGAGTTCACCAGCAGAATTGATGCTTCTACAGCACTTCCCAAAAAGTACAGATGGGGTGTATTCCCGGGTGTTTCAGTAGGATGGAGACTTTCTCAGGAAGATTTCTTTAAGGAAGCCGTTCCTTTTATGGAAAACCTGAAGATCCGTGCATCTGTAGGACGTTTAGGTAGCGATCGTGCCATTAGTAATACGATGACTTATTTCTCTACAGCCACTTTATCGGCTGACCCGACAGTATTATTCGGTACCAGTCCCCAGAAATATTTGGGATTGAGTAGCCCGGTAAATCCTTTTTTGAAGTGGCAGTTGACTGATACTTATAATGTTGGTATCGAATCTAGTATGTGGAATGGTTTATTGGGTGTTGAATTGGATGTGTTCTATATGAAGACCACCCGTTCATTGGAGTCTCAGTCAGCAAACTTCCCGCCATCGCTGGGATCTTACTATCCAACGTATATCAATTATGGTTCTCATGATAACCGTGGTTTTGAGCTCGTATTGTCTCATAATAATCATATAAGAGATTTTACTTATCATGTAAGAGGTAATCTTTCCTGGGCTCGTAACAAAGTGTTGAAAATGACGGAAGATGCCAATGTGCCTGATTATAAACGTGCTACTGGTGGTCCGATGGGAAGATACTGGGGATTTGTTGCAGATGGTTTATTCCAGTCGGAAGAAGAAATAGCTCATAGTGCTGTTTTCGGTCCGACATTACCCGGTGATATCAAACTGAAAGATATTAATGGTGATGGTAAGATTACCTGGGATCAGGATATGGTTCCAATTGGTCGTAGCAACACCGGAAATGATGTTTGGTTTGAATCTGGGTGCTGAATGGAAAGGTTTTGATTTCAATATGTTGTTGCAAGGTGCAGCTCTGTTTGATGTAAATTTATGCGGATTGTATAGTAGTGGAATTCGTGATGATACATTCTATACACGTCCTTTCTATGCTGATGGAAATACTCCTTATTATTTGGTGGAAGGTGCTTGGCGTCCCGATCATACTGATGCTAAATATCCTCGTTTAGGAATCGAGTCAAGATCAAATGGTGGAAAATTCTCTTCCTGGTGGGTAGAAGATGGTTCTTATGTACGTCTGAAATCTATTCAGTTGGGATACACCATACCAAAGAAATGGAGTAAAAAGGCTGGCTTTGAAAGAATTCGTGCTTATGTAGCCGGTGGTAACCTGTTTACTTTATCTCATCTGGAGCATATGGATCCTGAAATGCCAAGTGTAAATCAGGGATACTATCCTCAACAGCGTACGTATGAATTTGGATTAAATGTAACTTTCTAAAAAACTAATACAATGAAATCAGTAAATAAGATAATAACAGTATTTGCTTCTGCTTGCTTCACGCTGAGTAGTTGTGATATTGATCCTGTTCTGACAAGTAGTTATCCTGACGATATCACTTGGTCGAATGAAACGAATCTGCAATTGTATATTAATGGCTTTTATTCTTTGATCGGAGGATATTATTCAATCACTGATGATGCATGCGCTGATCTTTTGAAAGCCAATAATCCGGCTGCCAATACTAATTTGTTTGTATTCGGTTCTACTCCTATTACTTCTGCCAGTAATCTTTTTGACAACTGGAATAATAGGCATTCCTGGCAATTGACTTGTTGCCGTGCTTTGGAAGGATTGGAAAAACACCGTGAAAACTTTACTGAAGAGGTTGCCAAACGTGCAGAGGCGGAATTCCGTTTTTTCCGTGCAGTGGCTAATTTTGATTTGGCGAAGCGGTATGGAGCTAGTTTTATCCTGTACAAGCAGTTACCTGAACTTGGACAAAAGGAGCATGCGCGTTGTACACCGGATGAATGTTGGGATTTCATAGCAGAGGATTTAGACTTTGCAGCTAAAAATTTACCTCTGAGAGGTACTGTAGAGGCCGGTAAGTTGACAAGTGGTGCAGCTTATGGAATGAAAGCTCGTGCTATGCTCTATGCTGAGCGTTGGAAAGATGCTTCCGATGCTGCTGCCGAATTGAAAAAGCAAGGGTATGAACTGTATGAGGATTATGGAAAGTTGTTTCTGAATAGAAGAGCGAAACCGGTTGCAAATAATGAAAGTGTCATAGAGTTTGGCTATGTTTACGAGACGTTGGATTATTCTTTTGATTATTTCAATTGTCCGCCCAGTGATGGTGGTTATGCTGAAATCAGTCCGACAGAGACGTTGGTATCGGCTTATCAGATGGCTGATGGTAAAGAGTTTGATTGGAACAATCCTGAAATGGCTGCCAATCCCTATGAAGGCCGTGAACCACGTTTCTATGCTTCCATCCTTTATAATGGTTGTCAATGGAAAGGAGAAACACTTTACACATACGAAGGTAGTGTGGATGGCTATGGTTTAGGTGGTGGTACTACTTGCACAGGTTACTATATGCGTAAGTTGTTTGATCCGGAAATTAGTAAGAGCCAAATGCGTAGAACTGACCTGACTTTCTATTATATGCGTTATGCTGAAGTTCTATTGATCTATGCGGAAGCAATGGCAATGCAAGATAAACTTACTGAAGCATTGGAAGCATTGAATGAAGTAAGAGACAGAGTTGATTTGCCGGCAGTATCAGCCAGTACAAAAACTGAATTCATGAAACTTCTCCGCCACGAAAGAATGGTAGAGTTAGCTTTTGAAGGACATCGCTTTTGGGATCTCCGTCGTTGGGGATTGGCAACTACAGTCCTGAATGGTACTCACATGGAAGGAGTGAAGCCGACAAAAGTAGGTGATGGATATGAATACAATGTTGTGGATTGTGATGCTGGTAAAACGCGTGTTTATCTGGAGAAATACAATCGCTTCCCTATTCCTATTGCAGAAATTCAGCAGAACCCTGCTTGTGAACAGTTTGACGAATGGAAATAATTAAAAAAATGAAGCTATGAAAATACTTAATAGAATTGCAGCAACAGCGTGTTTGTTTGGGGCAGTGCTCTTGGTTTCCTGTGAGTCTCCTGACTTGAGCACAGCACATGAAAGCCAAGTGAATGGTCTACTTAATGTAACCATTCAGATACCTGATAATCCGACGGAGTTTTATGCTACCAAGAAAGGTCCTTATGAAGAGGGAGAAGAAATTACGGTGAAAGTTCCTACCACGGATGAAGACCCGCTCGATGTAAGCCGTCTGATTTGCACCGTAAGTGTGGAGCATAATTGTTATGTTGTTCCGGGAGTTGGGGGTGAAATGGATTTCACTGAGCCTTATAAAATAACAGTAATCGATGCATTGGGAAATCGTCATAACAATACGATTCGTGTGGTACCGACACCGCCTAAAACCAAGTTCTCCAAAGTGTGGGAAAAGAACTGTACCGATCTGGGATTGGCAAGCCGCAATAATACAGGCTTAGCAATATACGGTCAATATCTGGCAGTTCAGGAATATAATGGTCCTATCTACCTGTATGACATGAAGACGGGAGCAGCGGTTAAGACTATAGATGCAGCAAGATCGTTTATGATGAAGGCTCGTACGGATGATGCCGGTCACTTGATTACTTCCCGTGAAAATATTTACGGTGCAGGTTTCATGGTCTTCTATTATTCTGAAGCAGATCAGGAACATAAGTTGCTGCTTGACTATACTGCCGGTGATGGTTGTCCGGGAGATTTGGGATATAACATGAGCGTGGCAGGTGATGTAACCAGCGGTACAGCTTATATTTATGGTACAGGTCCTAATGATATGACTATTTATTATTGGAAATTACAGGATGGTCAGTTAGTAACTCCTGCCAATCAGCCTAATAAATTGCGTTACGGACCGGCCGGAAGTTCTTGGACTGCCGCACCTGCCATACAGCGTGCTTCATTGGCCGACGATTCGGATCATTACATCAGTTATACGAAGTGGGTAAACGGAAACAGTGATGAGGCTTTGAAGAGTCGCTTCAATATCTTTACGACATCCATGGAAGTTACAGCTTTGAATGCGGCTGCTCACGAATACCGCTTGCTTGGCTTCAATGTATTTAAGGTGGAAAATGATACCTATTTGGCACTCAATGACCAAGGTGCTGACCAATGGGCCGGTGGTGGTGCCACCCTCAAGGTATTCGACATAACCAATACCTCTAAGATGGAACTGGGACCGGACGATGACGGATATGGTGACTTCTGTGTATTTACAAGCGATATGTCCGCATGGGGTCAGAATTACTTTAGCTGGGGAGACGTTGCTGTCTACAAAGAAGCAACCTCAACCGGATATGATGTGTACATTGCAACCTCTGTTGTTGGCTTTGATTTATCACAGTCTATTGTAAGAATGTATAAGATGAGTTATTTCCGTCAATAATACACATTGATTAATTCAAATCGGGAGTGCCGCTAATCCGGCGGCACTCTCTTTTAAAACTAATGCCTTATGAAAACAACTGCTATATTGGTAAGTCTGTTCTGTTTTATTTTGGCTTCCTGTGGAAGTGATGATCATAACGGAGGAGGAAACGGTCAGGATGGTGACTATAACCTGCAAGAAGAGATACGCAAAATATTGAATAGCACGAAAGCTACTAAAAATATTAACCCTTTCGATGAATTGGGGTGCGAAATTTATCGTACTGGTCCTACCAGTGCCGAAGAACCTACCAATGCCACTATTGACTATGATTTAGGTGATGACTATAAAGAAGGAGTGGGAAGTTTTAAGCTGAAATACAGTTTTTCCGGTAAGCCTATGACTTCAAATCCTGAGTATGTCTATTTCGAAGAAACATGGGGGGAGATTATCGTCCCGACCTGTCTTTCTATCCTTTGGGACTTTCCATTTGGGTGAAAGGTCAAAAAAAGGTAACAAAGGTGTTTTCCGCTTCATCATTATGGAGGATGAGAAGCAATTCAGCGCCGACAAACCGCATGACAGTACACGTAAGAGATGGCAATATTATGCTTTCGAAGACGAAGAAATATTATCCAAAGAAGGTTGGAACCGTCTGGTTATGCCCTACAGTGCGTTCAAATTGTATAAAAAGGGGCAGGGGGCTACGGCTGACGGCTTATTGCTAAACCGTTTTGAAGGATTCAGGATTGAAATCGTAAATACGAAACATGAAGTCTGCACCGGTGAGGTAAGTATCGACGCGTTGGAGCAATTGACCTCTTATGAACTGAAAAGCGGAAAGCCCAAGTTCTCCAGTATTTTTGTACAATTGAATACCGCTTATGTCAACGAAGACTGGGATAAACAGTTTCAGGATAGCCGTGCCATCGGCATTGACACCTGGATTATCCAGTACGCGGAGCAGTTTACAGACGGAGAAAACACCAGCATTTCGTTCTATAAGAATACCAACATGCCTTGGATTACCGAGAAGTATGACTTTGTCGACCAAATGTTCGAGGCTGCCGAGCGCAATGGCATAAAACTGATTGTAGGCCTTTATCCCGGTGATTACAGTAAAACGAATACGGCATCACCGGAGAAATATAATCTCAATTTAGAGAGAAATAAGATGGTGTTCGATGAGCTGTATGAGCAATTTGGCAATCACCCTTGCCTTGAAGGCTGGTATATAACCGAAGAATTTCACGACGGTTCTTATCCTGTAGGCTGGCAGCAAGAACCCTCTTTATCCATGTTGGCTAAATATCTTGAAGGAGTGGCCTCTTATATCAAGACAAAATCGGATAAGCCCGTTTCTATTGCTCCGGCTTTATGGCGAGGTATGCCAGCTGATCTTTGTGGCCAATGGTTCGGACGGATTTTCGCCCAGACGCCCAATATTGATTATTTATACATTCAAGACCTTGGCGGACGTTGCCTGGTGGACGTGGATGTAGACCTGCCTAATTGGTTTGCTGAGATTAAAAAAGCATGTGATGCCAACGGCGTACATTTTGGTGTTGATATAGAATCATTCCAGAGTTGCTGGTGTCCGAATGTCCCTTATCGGGAAAAGAACTGGAGTGAACTAAAGGAGCAACTATTCGTAGCAGGGTTGTTTACCGAATATATCACGAATTTCAGTTGGGTTACTTTTAAGAAGGGTACAAACAATTACACAAGTTATAAAGTATCTGGAAGATAACGGACTTTTGTAAATAAAGGAGACTCTAATACCCGAAGGTGTAGTGGTAAATAGAAAAGGGCGTAGCCCGCTTAAATCATCGCCACAAATATATACGGACAGGGGCGTTGTTCGCAATCTTTATCCGGATATCTAATATGGATTTTATTTATGTATATATTTATTGTAGACTAAAATAGAATGAAAAATGCAATCTTTATAGCAGGAATGCTTCTTAGCTCCTTCGTCATAAGGGCCGGAGATATTTCGAAGTATGTGCTGGATAATTATCTGATTCCCGTGGGACAGTCGGGGAGTGTGGTGGGCCGGATATATCCCACGCCCTCCAATGTTCGTTTGTTGAGTGATACTTCTTCTCTTTTCCGGATTGATCTTAAAGAGAAATCAATCTGTCTGAAAAAGAATAGGGCATTATCAGCAGGGCAGACGAGTTACAGATACGGCATAACACTTTTGATTGATGGGCAGCAGTGTGAGTTTGAATTATTGAAAGACGGCTTCAGTAAGAACAGAGTGGTGGCTCATCGGGGTGCCTGGAGACAAAAAGGGGTGTTGCAAAATTCTGTTCGTTCTTTTCAGAATGCGGTAGAATTGGGATGTCAGGGGTCTGAATTGGACGTTTGGTTAACTGCCGACAATAGAGTTGTTCTTTCTCATGATCCGCATGTATATGGATTGGAAGTTGAAAATATCACCTCATTGCAGTTATTTCAACAAACGATTAATGAGAAAGACCCGGTACCTTCACTTCAGGAACTCTTGATAGCTGCAAGGGCACAGAATAGTACCCATCCTATTATTGAAATAAAAGATTCCCAAAAAGGTTTGGAACGTACGTTGCAGTTGACAGACTCAGTGGTGAATATTGTTCATCGCATGAAAATGCAGGGATATGTGGAATATATCAGTTTCAATTATGAAGTCTTGAAACGTATCCGCGAACTGGACCCTACAGCCAGAACTCTTTACTTATGGGAAGGTAAGAAGGAACTGAAAGACTTGGTGAACGACCGCATCTCAGGAATTGATTATTCTTACTATGCATACAGGCAGGATAAGAATCTGACCCAAAAAGCCAGGGAAGCCGGTTTGCTTACCAATGTCTGGACGGTGAATAATGCGGAAGAGCTACAACAATATTATTTGTTGGGAGTAGACTATATTACTACAGATGAACCTGAATTATTATTGAAGATTATAGACAGTTTAAAATAAAAGATATGATGTGTAAGAAAATTGCTTTATGCTTAATGGTATTATTCAATGCTCTTACGGTTTTGGGCCAGAAAGAAGTATTGAAGTTCAATCGTGACGGTAAGTTTAAGATTGTACAGTTTACGGATGTTCATTATAAATATGATGATCAGGCGAATTCACAAATATCTCTGGATCGTATAAACGAAGTATTGGATGCCGAACGTCCTGATTTCGTTATGTTTACGGGAGATGTGGTTGTTTCTAATGAAGCTTTTAAGGGGCTGGACATTGTTTTGGAGCCTTGCATCAGACGCAATATTCCGTTTGGAGTGATATTTGGCAATCATGATGATGAGTATGATCGCACCCGGGCGGAACTGTATGATTATCTCTCTCAAAAGAAAGGCAGTATGATGCCTGCCCGTGAGGGCGAAGTTGCTCCCGATTATGTTTTGACGGTGAAGTCGTCAAAGGATAAGAATAAAAATGCGGCTCTTCTATATTGCATTGATTCTCATGCATACACGCAGATAAAGTCAGTACCCGGATATGACTGGATTAAGTTTGACCAGATTGCCTGGTACAGAAATCAAAGCAAGGAGTTTACGAAGCAGAATAATGATATCCCTCTTCCTGCATTGGCTTTCTTCCACATTCCCATACCCGAATACAAAGATGCTGTGATGGAAGATAAGAACAGATTGTTTGGAGTGAGAGGTGAAGGAGTTGCTTGCCCTACCACTAATTCAGGTCTGTTTACTTCTATCAAGGAGTGTGGAGATGTTATGGGGACATTTGTCGGTCACGATCATAACAATGATTATGCAGTTATGTATAAGGAGGTGTTATTGGCCTATGGGCGTTATTCTGGTGGAAATACGGTGTACAATAATTTGGCTAACGGTGCCCGTGTAATCATATTGCAAGAGGGAGAGCGTAAGTTCGATTCCTATATTCGTCTGGCTGGTGGCGAGATTGAATCACGGATTTCTTATCCGGGTAGTTTTAACTAATTCTAATTTAAAAAGATGATTATGAAACGTACTTTTTTACTTCTTTTTTCTTTGTTCAGTCTGGTAAGTTTGCAGGCGGAGAATAGAGTGAGCTTAACTTTAATACCTCCGGGAAAAATCACTAATAAGGTCGATCTGGATATCCGCGGTGGCATTGTGAACGAAAGTGCTTCACAACAGACTTATCAGGTAGCTTTGTATTGGAATAAAGAGAATAAAGATGCACTGTTATACGAAACGGTTGTGACAATCCCTGCCGGAAAGGCCGAAACGGTTAAGGTGGTTATACCTACCAAGGACCGGGTGGGGAAGAATAAAGTGATCTTCAAAGTGGCTAATGAAGGCAAGGCCTATCGGAAGACAAAAGATATAGAAGTGATTGAATCGGATATTCGCTCTATCCAACAGATATCCGGTGCCTGGACGGGCATCTATCACTGGAGCGAAATCGAAGGAAAACATTGGAATCAGGATATCAAGAAGATGACCGACGATCAATGGAGAGAGTTGATCCGTTCCATGAATAAGCTGGAAATGAATATGGTGGTCATTCAGGAAGTTTTCCGCAATGAAGAATATGTAGGCAAACATACTACCAATGTGGATAACTATGTAGGTAAAGCCTTCTATCCTTCCAAACTGTATCCCGGCCGTATGGAACTTACAGCCAAAGACCCGATTGAAGCCATCCTGACGGAAGCCGATAAACAGGGCATGAACGTACTGATGGGAGTGGGTATGTTTGCCTGGTTCGACTTTACCCCCGAATCTTTGGAATGGCACAAACGGGTGGCTAAAGAACTGTGGGATATGTATGGTCATCACGAATCCTTTTATGCCTTCTATGTATCCGAAGAGAGTGGCGGCGGTCTGGATAACTGGGAACAACGCCCCGAGATGCGTAAAAAGAGAAAAGATGATATCGTGAATTTCTTCAAAGAGTTTAAGGCTTACTGTAACGCACTTGCACCGGACAAACCGATAATGCTGGCTACCAACAGTTTTGAAGTTCCCAACGGAATGGATACATATCCGGCACTAATGGAGCATCTGGATATCTTGTGCCCATTCGGATTTGCCCGTATGCCGGACGGTGATCTGACCGGTAAGGAAGCGGCTAATATGTTGCAGAAAGTTTGTGATGAGGCTAAAGCTCATTTGTGGTTCGACTTGGAAGTATTCCTGTTCAATCCGGATAACTCCCTCTATCCCCGTCCGGTAGAAGAAATCATCCGTGACTTGAATCTGTTTGATAACTTCGAGAAGATTCTTTGCTATCAGTTCCCGGGTGTATTCAATGATCCGAAGATGTCTATCCGTGTGGGCGAAGCACGCACTATCGACTTGTTCAACGGATACATGAAATACCTGAAAGAATTGAAAGCTAAAAATAAGAAACGTAAATAAAGAAAATGATGAAACGTTATTGTCTATATCTGTTTATCCTGATAGGGATAAGTTGCTCTGCGGAACTGAAAGCTCAAAAAAACGGAACTGTTTACAAAGGGAATGATCCTGCCGTGCGATATACCGGCAGAACGTTGGTTTCCCCCGATGGTTCAGTAGCTTTCGACTGGGGTAGGCACTTATCTGGAAACCCGCTTTACTGGTGGAAAGCTGTCAGTGAAAGTTTCTGAAACAGGAACGAGCTATTATAATGTATTTGTTGATGGCAAACTGCATAAAGTCGTGAAAGTATGCGGAACGGATACATTGATTCATCTGGTATCGGGCATAGACAAGCGCATTCATAGTTTGAAGATACAGAAACGTTCCGAAGGCGAATTCGGCAAGACAACTGTCCATCAGTTTGTCTTGTCCGGTTCGGGACGCCTGGCGGAAGAGCCGGCAGTGCGCACACGGCATATCGAGTTTATCGGAAACTCACTCACCTGCGGATATGGCACAGACGGGAAACATCGCGATGAACCTTTCCTGGTAGAGACGGAAAATTGTAATCTCACATTTGCCTCTATGGTAGCCCGTTATTATGATGCGGACTATACACTGATTGCCCATTCCGGTAGAGGAGCCGCTCGCAATTATGGTGATTCGGTACGCGTGTCGAAGGTTACGATGAAAGACCGGATGTTGAATACCTTTGACGAAGACCTCACCCATAAATGGAATTTTAAGGAATATCGTCCGGATCTGGTAGTTATCAATTTAGGTTCCAATGATTTCTCAACGGAGCCTCATCCTTACAAAAGCGAATTCACCAAAGCGTACAAACAGATTCTTGCACAACTGCGTGAGCATTATGGAGATATTCCCATATTGTGCATTTACCCTGTAGCTATGCAGGCCCCTGTATTCAGTTATTATGAAGCGATAATAAACGAAGTGAATGATCCGAAAGTCTTTCTACTGAAACTGGATAAGAATCTCTATAACCGGACTACCGACCTGGGGGCTGCATGGCATCCCGGATATTCGGGACATAAGAAAATGGCGATGTGGATAATTCCTTATATCTCTACGATTATGGGCTGGGATCTGACGGATAAAGTGATTGAGTAAACCTGAAAAAAACAAGAGATGCGAAGACGTGACTTTATAAAATACCTGGGATTAGGGGGCGTTGCCATGCTAGCCATGCCTCAATCTATACGTGCAAACTCTTCTGCCGTTGCAGTGTCATCTTCATGCAAAAAGCTGAAACCTATTTCCGGTTCCTGGTTTGAGTTCCGGCATTCGGCTTCGGAAGGGGGAAACTGGAATAAGGCATTGACGCATTTTACTGCCGACCAGTGGCGGCGGAAGATTTTCGAAATGCGTGAGATTGGAATGGAGTATCTGGTTATGATGGGTGTAGCTCTGGATGGAAAGCCGTTCTATCCTTCACAGATAGCTCCTCAAATCCCGATGGGATGTGAAGATCCTTTGGAGGCGGTACTTGCTGCCGCCGATGAATGTGGCATCAAGTTCTTTGTGAGCAATGATTTCTGGGGAGAGTTGGATGCTTATACCATGATGATAGACAAAGGCGTGCAGAAGTTGCGTTTTCGTTCTATGGAAGAGGTGGCTCAAAAAATATTCCCACCACGAAAGTTTCTACGGGTGGTATTTCCCGAATGAAGCCCAGTTGCAACCCTATTTCATTGATGAGTGCGTGAAGTACGTCAATGATTGTGCGGACTTTGCCCAAAGGTTAACTCCGAACTGTGTCAATCTGATAGCCCCGTACTTCATTAAAGAAGCACGTTTCGATGATTATTTTGTCCGCCAGTTAGAGAAAATGAATATCGATATCATTGCTTACCAGGATGGAGTGGGAGTGAACCATACCGCATTGGAAGATTCCGCCAGATTCTATGAAATCTTGTACAAGGCTCATGAGAAAGCTTCCAGAGCAAGACTATGGGCTGATATGGAACTGTTCTATTTTGAAGATGGGGACGGAGGCAATCTGTTGCCTGCCGACTTCAACAAACGCATTATCAGGCAGATGGAGAATATCTCTCCGTTTGTAGATAAGATTCTCTGTTATCAGTATATCGGTATCATGAATAAGCCCGGTACTGATATTATTGCCGGACATCCGGATTCCCTGCGTCTGTATGAACAATACAGTGCGTGGTACAACCAGTATAAAAACAAGAAATGAGTATGTCGAAAGAAATATAATATGGCTCCTGATGGCTTTCTTCTTTATAGCCGATCTGGCTGCCGCCGTTCATAAAGGAAAGAAAGAAGTGGTTCTGTCCGAGCAGAGCCTGCGTGATAAAGTGAAAGGTGCCTGGGCGGGTCAGACCTTGGGATGCAGTTACGGAGGACCTACTGAGTTTAAATTCCTGGGAACTATCATTCAGGATTATATTCCCATTCCCTGGGATAAGCATACGGTCAAGAATTGGTATGATACCTTTCCCGGTTTGTATGATGATGTTTATGTGGATCTGACTTTTGTGGAAGTCTTCGAAAGATGCGGGCTGGATGCTCCGGTTGATTCTTTTGCGACGGCTTTCGGACGGACAGAATATCCGTTGTGGCATGCCAACCAGGTAGCCCGCTACAATCTGTTGCAGGGAGTGAAAGCACCCCAGAGCGGTTACTGGAAGAATAACCCTCATGCACATTGCATCGACTTCCAGATTGAAGCGGATTTTGCCGGGATTATGTCACCGGGAATGCCTAATCAGGCCGCTGAAATCTGCGATAGGGTGGGGCATATCATGTCCTATGGTGAAGGATGGTATGGCGGAGTTTATGTGGCAGCCATGTACTCTCTGGCTTATGTCAGCAATGATATAGAATATATCGTAAAAGAAGCGCTGAAGGTGATACCGGAAGAAAGCGATTTCCACAAATGTATGTCGGACGTAATTCGCTGGCACAGGAAATATCCGAAAGACTGGAAACGAACCTGGTTCGAGTTGCAGAACAAGTGGAGCGAAGAAATCAGCTGTCCCGAAGGCATTCATAATTCCTTTAATATCGGTACGAAGATAAACGGTGCCTATATACTCCTGGGCTTGCTTTACGGACAGGGGGATTTCACAAAGACCATAGATATCGCCACGCGTGCCGGTCAGGACTCTGATTGTAATCCGGCTTCAGCCGCAGGCATCCTGGGAACCATGATAGGATACAGCAACATCCCCGAATCCTGGAAAGAAGCTTTGTATGAAGTAGAAGACATACCTTTCTCCAATACGGATATCAGTCTGAATAAAGCCTATGACATGACGTACAGACATGCCAGCGAGATGTTGCAGAAACATGGAAACGGGAAGGTAGGAACAGACTTCATAATCAGACGGGAGAACATCAGACCTGTTGCTTTGGAAGTAGCTTTTGAGAATCTGAAAGTGAGCGATAAACTTACAATAGAGAAATCCATAGATGATGTAAATCCCTTCTCTTTCGAAGGAACCGGACTGGTTGTAAAAGGATATGTGGCAGGTGGGCTTCCGACGGACTATACGGCGGAGATGGATGTATATATCGATGGACAGTTCTATGAAACAACTGCCTTGCCCCAATATATCAATCACCGGAAGTGTGAATTGTTCTTCTGCTATGACCGTCCCGTAGGGAAGCACACTGTAACTTTTAAATGGAAAAATCCCGTATCGAACGGGAAAATATGGATAACCGAAGTAATAATCTATACAACGAAATAAATATGAAAAATATACTATCCCTAATCAGTATTTCTTCTCTGCTGCTTGTGTTGGCGGCTTGCGGTAGTAAGCAGGCCCCCACAGCAGAGGAGATAGTAGCGAAAGCACGTGCGGTAAAGACTTTGAATGCTTACGACGAGATGAGCTGTGTGGTGTACGAAATGAAAGGACTTCCCGAGTCACCGCAAACCTCGATAGACCGTTTTATCAGCGATGACTGTGTGGAGGGAACGGGAAGCTTCGAGCTTAAATACTCTTTCTCCGGCAATGCGTCCGGAACCGAATCCGTATATATCCAGCAGAGTGGGGGAGACTATCGCAGTGATTTGTCTTTCCATCCGTTGGGACTTTCCATCTGGGTGAAAGGTAATAAGAATAATAAAGGTACATTCCGTTTCATGCTTATTCAGGATGTGGATCAGTTTACGCAGGATGCGCTTCATGAGAAAGATCGCTGGCAGTTCTTCGAGTATGTGGATAAGGATGTACTGACCAAGGAAGAATGGACACGTGTAGTGATGCCTTATGAGGCTTTTACTTTTGCCAAAGGGCGTGATCTGGGCGAAAACAAACTGGTTCTGAACCGCCTTGAAGGTTATCGTCTTGAAATCACGAACGATGATAACAGCACGTGTACAGGTGAGTTTTGCATCGACAATCTGGAGCAACTGACCTCTTATACTCCTGAATTCAAGGGAACTCCCAAGTTCTCCAGTGTTTTCATTCAGCTAAATGGCGTCTATAAAGAGACCAACTGGGATGAAGAATTCAAAGCAAGCCGTGAAGTGGGCATTGACACTTGGATTATCCAGTATGCCGAAGGTTTCAATGACCGCACGAATGAAAAATCTTCTTTCTATTCGCCGACAAATCTGCCGTGGGTGACCAAGCAATATGATATCATGAACCGAATGTTCGATGCTGCCGAGCGTAACGGGATGAAGCTGATTGCCGGACTATATCCCGGTGATTATAGCAAGGAAGATACCACAAAACCGGAACAATATGAATTTCTGATGGAGCGTAATAAACAAGTATTCGATGAACTGTTTGCCCTTTGGGGGAATCATCCCAGTCTGGCGGGATGGTACATAACCGAAGAATTTCATGACGGTTCGTATCCGGTAGGCTGGCAGCAGGAACCTGCCTTGTCTATGCTGGCTAATTATTTGCAGACAGTGGCGGCTTATGTGAAGTCGAAGTCTCCGAAAGAAGTCTGCATAGCTCCTGCTTTGTGGAGGGGAATGCCCGCTGACCTCTGCGGAAAATGGTTTGGTAAGATCTTTGCCCAGACTCCCGATATAGATGTGCTTTATCTTCAGGATATAGGCGGACGTTGTCTGGTAGATTTTGATGTGGACCTGCCCAACTGGTTTGCCGAAATAAAGAAAGCCTGCGATGCTAACGGAGTGATTTTCGGAGTAGATATAGAGTCGTTCAAAGAGTGCTGGTGCCCGAGAATTACCATGCGGACCAAACCCTGGACCGAGCTGGAGGAACAGCTGAGAGTAGCCGGAATGTTTACTGATCATATTACGAATTTCAGTTGGGCTACCTTCAAACCGGGAACAGATACCTATGAAGGGTATAAGAAATACCTTGAAGGAAAATAAGCAACCCTATTAAAAGCAAAGTTTCATCGGATGGAACAAAGAGTTTCAAGCAATGAAACCCTTTGTTTCAAGGGATGAAACTCCTGGTTCCAAAGCATGAAACTCTCAGTTTCACCCGGTGAAACTGAAAGAAACTCGTGGTATGCTCAATCAGTAAACGGGAAATACTTTATTATGAATAAGTTTTTAGAAGAAATACAGGAACAACCGGAAGCATTGAAACAGACTTTCTGCTATTACCGTTCGGAAGAAGGGAAGAAAAGCTTGAAGACTGTCTGTGCCTTATGGAAATCCGGTGAATATGACAGGATCGTATTTACCGGCATGGGAAGTTCCTACTTTATATCGCAGGCAGCTGCGACAATGATCTCATCTGCTTCCATACCCGCTTCCGCGATTAATGCCGGAGAATTGCTTCATTTTCAATCTCCTTCGTTGACGGAACGCACTTTGCTGATTGCCGTTTCACAGTCGGGTGAAAGCTACGAAGTGATTGAATTGTTTAAAAAGCAGCGTCGGTTGCCAATAACGGTGATCGGAATCACGAACGAATCCGGAAGTTCTTTGGCCGTAATGGCTACTCATTGCCTGCTGTGCAAGGCAGGCAAAGAAGAGATGACCTCCACGAAAACTTTTATTACAACCTATCTGGCGGTTTATCTGCTCGCAGAATCCCTGAAGAGGCATGAAGTGAATGGGGAGGCTTTAGACGGAATAATCCGTGAAGTTGAACGTCAGCTGGCGGAAAGAGATACGTATTTATCTCGTTCGCTCACTTTCCTGAAGGGACATTCGTTTGTGCAAGTGATAGGCAGGGGAACGGTTTTCGCTGCCGTTGCCCAAACTGCCCTGATGTTTATGGAAGCCACCAAAATTCCCGCCTCCGCCTTATTGGGCGGGGAGTTTCGGCACGGTCCCTTGGAAATGGTAGGACCTGATTTTATCTGCATTGTTTATGCTCATTCACAATCCGGCGCTTATCATCCAAGTATCAGACTTGTGGAGGATGTGTTGAGTTTTAAAGGTAAAGTGATTCTCATATCGGATGCGGCTTCCGGCATTGAAAGTCCGGACTTGCTGGAAGTGCACGTTCGTTGTGAGCGTTCTGACTTATTTGCCATTCCATCCATTATTCCCGTGCAGCTGATGGTAAATGCGTGGGCGGAGGAAATGAAGTTAGTGCCCGGTAGTTTTACGCATGGTGCAAAGGTTACCGCAATAGAATAACAGAAATTATGAGAAACATATTATTTATCCTGCTACTTTGCAATGTCATGTTGCTGAAAGCCCAATCTCTGGAACTGGAGCATTGGAGAATTATAAACTCATCCGAGATAGCCGATGCGGATGCCAGGGTTTCGCAACCATCCTATCCAACAACCGGGTGGTATCAGGCTACGGTTCCCACTACTGTGCTGAATGCTTTGGTGAAAGAGAATGTATATCCCGACCCGCGTATCGGACTCAATAATTATTTAATCCCCGATGTTTCGGACGAGTTCAATGCCCGGATGGATCTGGCTAAATATAACTATCTGAAGAGTGGAAGAAACCCTTGGCAGGACCCTTATTGGTATCGTACGGAAATCACTCTGCCCAAATCTTATAAAGGTAAGAAAGTATGGCTGACCCTTTACGGCATTAACTATCGGGCGGACGTCTGGGTTAACGGCCGGCTTGTAGCCGATAAAAATGATATTGTGGGAATGTTCCGCCGTTTCAAGCTCGATATTACGGACTATGCCCTTCCCGGAGCGAACAATTGTGTTGCGGTGAAGATATATCAGGTGGATCATCCGGGTGTTCCTACTCCGGGTACCCAGCTGAAAGTGTTCGGCCCTGTGCGTGGACATTCTTATGACATCTTTAAAGATGAGACTTTAAAGATATCCGGTGGATGGGACTGTGCTCCGGTGGTAAGAGACCGAAATATGGGTATCTATCAGAAGGTAACGATAGAGGCTACCGATGAAGTCGTGATCGAGAATCCTTTCATTGTTACTACTTTACCCAAACAGGATACTTCGCTGGCGGATGTGAACATCAAACTGGAGGTAAAGAATACCTCAGGAAAAGCGATAGAGGGAAAAGTGAATGCTTTGATTACCCTGGTAAACGATGTGAAGTTCCCCACCTATACCAAACACATGGAAGGTTATCTGAAGCCTATAAAGATTACAAAGAAAGTTAGCCTGGGTGCAGGTGAAAAGAAAGTCGTAGAACTGACTTCCGAAGATTTCCCTTCCCTGTTGATAAAGAATCCCTACCTGTGGTATCCCAACGGATATGGTGAACAATATCTGCATCACATCAAGTTGTCATATAATACAGGTGGAAAAGTATCCGATACAAAAGAGTTCGACTTTGGCATCCGTGAAGTTGAGGTTGGGCTGAACAGAGTTGAGGTTGACGGGGACAAAGCTGAGGTTGAGTACGGCCGTGTCTACTATGTGAATGGCAAAAGAGTGTTCTGCAAAGGCGGCTGGATTCAGCCGGACATTCTGCTGGAGGAATCGGATAAGCGTATTTATGATGAGGCACGCCTGATGGCGGAGGCTAACATCAACCTGATAGGCAGTGAAGATATGCCTTCTCCTTCCGAAACGTGGTTTGAGAGTTTTGATAAGTACGGCCTTATGTGGTGGCATGTTTTCTATCAATGCTATCGCATGACTCCCGGTACTGAAACCGAAAACAATCCCCTGGATCATAATCTGGCGATTGCTTGTGTGGAAGATATGATGCTTCGGTATCGTAACCACCCTTCCATTATTTCGTGGGTAGGCGTCAATGAAGTATTGATGAATGAAAACTTATACAGGCTGACGAAAGAGAAAGTGAAGAGCCTTGATACTACACGTATATACATCCCTACCACCAGTTACCACTGGGATGTGGATGCTCTGACTCCCTATCTGAAGGAAGACCTGCCCACCGGAACCACGGATGACGGTGCACCCGACTATAACTGGGCGCCTTCCTCTTACTTCTTCGATAAAGTACGTGAGGTTTATTTGCAGATGTTCCGCAATGAATTGGGTATGCCTTCGGTGCCGATGTACAACAGTCTCCGGAAATTTATTCCTACCGCGGAGAGCACAGCCAATGTAAACAGCCCCATCTTCCCGTTGGATAGCATTTGGGCGGAACATGGCGCCTGGGATGTGAGTAATTATTGCTACCGTTCTTATGACAATGCCATTCGCACGATGTTTGGTGATCCGAAGACGGCGAAAGAATATGCCGATAATGCCCAGTTCCTGAGTGCTGACGGTTATCGTGCTATGTTTGAGGCAGCCAATCATCGGATGTGGGATATAACTTCCGGCGTGATGATTTGGAAGATTAATTCTTGCTGGCCCGATGTGTGCTGGCAGATTTATGACTGGTATCTGGCGCCGAACGCTTCTTACTATTTTGCAAGGAAAGCGATGGAGCCGGTACACGTACAGTTGAATGCCAATGATTTTAAGATATCGGTCATTAATGCGTCCCACCGGGTGCTGGATGATGTAAAGGTGACGGCGAAAGTAATCAATAATGATATGAGGGTGGCTTGGCAACATTCTCAGCAACTGACGGTTTCTCCCGATTGCTATAAAGAGATTATTACGGTGCCTCAGCATGGCAAGTATTCTTATAACTACTTTGTGAAGCTGGAACTTCACGATAAAGCAGGAAAGCTGTTGTCGGAGAATTTATATTGGTTCTACTCACAGCACATGGACTTTTTCTGGTTTACTTCTATGGAAAAACCGGAATTGAAGAAAGAGGTTAAAGTAAGCAAAGAGGAAGGAGAATATGTCTTTTCTATTTGTTTGAAGAACGAATCTGCCCGATTGTCACACTTCAACCACCTGACTTTGCAGGATGCCCGGGGAGAGGAGATTAATCCGGTGTTCTGGAGTGATAACTTCATTACACTCTTTCCGGGAGATGAGAAGGTGATAACAGCCCGTGTAGCAGTATCGGATGCAGGGGGCGTTGCTCCTACGTTCGTTCTGTCACGGTGATACATACATGCATTTATTTATTTAAAATATAGTACCATGAAGAAAATTATAGTAATTGGCAGTTCCAATATAGATATGGTGGTGAGGACCTCTCATCTGCCGGCTCCCGGTGAAACCATTCTGGGTGGTGAATTCTTTATGAACCAGGGCGGTAAAGGAGCCAATCAGGCAGTTGCAGTGAAAAGGCTGGGTGGTAATCTGATCTTTGTAGCGAAGTTGGGGAATGATATACTGGGACAGCAGTCAGTGGATTATTTCAAGAAAGAGGGAATAGATACAAAATATATCACTCTTGATGAAAACTCTGCTTCCGGAGTTGCTTTGATCAGTGTGGACGATCATGCGGAGAATAGTATAGTGGTGGCTTCCGGAGCCAATATGTTGCTGAACGAGCAGGATGTGGATAAAGTTGTGGAGGAAATGTGCGAAGGAGACATCTTGTTGATGCAACTGGAAATTCCGATTCAAACGGTGGAATATGCTGCCAGGAGAGCTTTTGAAAAAGGGGTGAAGGTAGTCTTGAATCCGGCCCCTGCCCGGAGCCTTCCGAAAGAGTTACTCAGATACCTGTTTATGATTACCCCCAACCGGATTGAAGCTGAAATGCTTACCGGTATAAAGATTGTGAATGATGCTGATGCGGAACGGGTTGCAAAAGAAATCAGTGCGATGGGAGTACGGAATATAATTGTAACCTTGGGTTCGAAGGGATGCTTGGTGAGAGAAGGCGATACTTCATATTGTGTGGATGCTTTTAAAGTGGAACCTGTTGATACAACGGCTGCCGGCGATACTTTCAATGGTGCTTTATGTGTGGGACTGGCAGAAGGCATGAACTTGAGGCAAGCTGCTGTAATGGCTTCTAAAGCTTCATCTGTTGCCGTGACAAGAATGGGAGCGCAGTCTTCTATTCCTCATCGTAAAGAACTGGACCTGAATGAATAAATTAACCTCTAAAAATACCGATTATGTTTATAGTTGAAAGTTACGGATTGGCAGTGGCGTTGTGCTGGGTTACGATGCTTTGCTGGGGATCGTGGGGAAATACTCAGAAGTTGGCGGCCAAGACCTGGCGCTACGAGTTGTTCTATTGGGATTACGTGATTGGCATCGTTCTTTTCTCTCTGATCTGGGGATTGACTTTAGGCAGCACGGGAGAGGCCGGGCGAGGATTTATACAAGACTTGTTGCAAGTGAGTCCGGAGAACTTCTGGAGTGCTTTCCTGGGTGGTGTGATATTCAATGCTTCTAATATTCTGCTATCGGCTTCTATGTCATTGGCAGGGATGTCGGTTGCTTTTCCTGTAGGGGTGGGGCTGGCATTGGTGCTGGGTGTATTTGTCAATTATTTCAGTGTTCCGAAGGGAGATCCCGTCATTCTTTTCCTGGGTGTTTTCCTGATTGTGCTGGCTATTATCTTTAATGGAATAGCATCCGGAAAAGTTTCCAAAGCATCCGGTCAGAGCACCCGTAAGAAAGGTATCCTGGTTGCTGTATGCGCCGGTATCCTGATGGCATTCTTTTACCGTTTTGTGGCGGCAGCTATGGACCTGGAAAATCTGGAAGCACCCACAGCAGGCATGATGACTCCTTATTCTGCTTTGTTCGTGTTTGCAATAGGTATCTTTATCAGTAATTTCCTGTTCAATACACTGGTGATGAAGAAACCTTTTATGGGAGAATCTGTGTCCTACAGCCAGTATTTCAAAGGAAACTTCAATACGCATCTGGTGGGTGTGTTGGGCGGTATAATCTGGGCATTGGGAACTGCTTGCAGCTATATCGCTGCCGGAAAAGCCGGTGCGGCTATTTCCTATGCGCTGGGGCAAGGGGCAACGATGGTAGCCGCCTTATGGGGCCTCTTCATCTGGAAAGAGTTTAAGGGGGCTTCAAAGTCTACCAATCTGTTGCTTACGCTGATGCTTATTCTTTTTATCTCCGGTTTGGTACTGATTATAGTGTCTGGAGGAAGTTGATAACTTAATTATAGATTTATAAATGTGTACTATGAAGAAGAAATTTCAAATGATAGGATTTGCTCTGTCAGTTTTATTGGTTACGCTGCCGATAGTTACGGTGGGTGCGGATAATGCCGCTTCCGGCAAGCAGAAAAAAGAGAAAACCACCGAGTCGGCTTTGGGTGTGAAACCTGTTACAGGTAGCTGGATCAATCTGGCATACAAGGATGTACGTAATAAATATACGAATCCTCAGAGCTTTGATAATATGGACCCGAAATTGTGGGAGGCTAAAGTACGTGAATTGTCGGCTATGGGTATCGAATATCTGGTATTAATGGAGGTTGCCAATGAAGGAAAATCTTATTATCCTTCGCAAATAATGCCTTGGTGGTATAATAAGGATAAGAAAAGTCCTGTGGATGCTATTCTGGATGAAGCGGCCAAACATAATATGAAGATTTTCATGAGTAGTGGTTGGGCAAAGGATCAGGATGATAATCTGCTTGATCCGGCAATTAAGGAACGGCAACTCCAGATTATGGAAGAGTTGGCATCCCTATAAAAACCACAAGGCCTTTTATGGCTGGTATTTACCGGTAGAAGATTGCCTGTGTCCTATTTTTGCGGAGCATGCGGTGCAGTCGGTAAATACTTTATCAGAGAAGGCTAAAAAATTGGCTCCGGGCAAGAAAACCCTGATTTCTCCTTATGGAATCGGATTGTCAGAATTTGATAATCCGGAATATGAGAAGCAAATGCAAAAACTAAAAGTGGATATCATTGCCTATCAGGATGAAGTGGGGTGTGTACGCGATCAGTTCACACTTCCCCGTCTGAAGAAGAACTGGCAGAGATTGCGTGATATTCATAACCGCCTGAATATTGAAATGTGGGCAAATTGTGAGACTTTCACTTGGGAAGAGGGTACCAATGACCGTACTTCTGCCTTGATTCCGGCTGCTTATCCGAGGCTGCTGTCCCAGCAGGTTGCAGCATCTGCGGCGGGGGTTGATAAGATCATTTCATTTATGTTCTACGGTATCATTGAGAATCCTGAGTCAAAGTACCAACTGGGGCAACCTGTCTGGTCGAATAAAGTGTATACTGACTATATGGACTGGAAGAACGGAAAGGAATATTGGAAACTGATGGAAGCGGCTTTTATGGAGAAATTAGTCAATGGGGCGACTCCGGAAATGATGCTTGGAAAGGCCGGTTTGCAACCGTTACTGGATGGTAAGGTTGCTGAAGAGGACAGTAAGGATGCCCGCTGGGTGAAGTTTGAGGCTGGCTATCATGAATTTGTAGTGGATCTGCAAAAGAAAACCCGTGTTCAGAAAGCTATGTTGCGTATGCTGAATTATAATCCGGAAAAGATAGGTATGCCGGTAAAGACATATCTGTATACTTCAATAGACGGTAAAGAGTATAATCTGTCTTCCATAAAAGACGCCCCTTATTTTCCGAACAACAAGCATGATGCCTGGATTGAAAGCATATTGTTTAACCAACTGGATGAAAATGTACGCTATGTAAAGGTGGCTTTTGAAGCTCCGCAACAGGTATATATAGATGAGTTGTTTATTAATCCGGTCCTGAAATAAAAAGCAAAGTATTATGAATAAAAAGCAAAGTACTATGAAATTTGGAACAAAAGTAATTATCGCATTGGCTCTTTTGGCAAACTTGTGGTTTGTTTCCTCTTGTAATAACGGGCCGAAGCGTGAACTCTGGTTGGATGAAGTTTATAAGGACTCCTGTTTTGTGCAGGATTGGGGAATACCGCAGATAAATCAGTCTGTGGTGTGGACTCCGCTTACGGTAAATGGTGTTGTGTATGAACGGGGGATCGGAGCTCATTCCATCAGCCGTATGCTGTATGATTTGGGTGGTAAAGCCGTTTCAGTGAGTGGCTTGGTTGGAGCTGATGATAACAACCTGTATGCCGGTAAATTGCAGTTCAAGATAATCGGAGATAAAAAAGAACTTTGGAAAAGCGGTGTGATGCAGAAGGGCGATCCCGTAAAAGAGTTCAATGTCAACCTCTCCGGCATTGATAAAGTGTTGCTATTGGTGGAAGAATGTGGCGATGGCATTATGTACGACCATGCCGACTGGTTGAATGTGAAGTTTGTGACTCGTGGAGAGATTACCCCGATACCTGCCTGGCCGAAGCCTGTAGCTAAGGAGAAGTACATTCTGACACCGGAAGCTCCGGAAACTCCACGGATTAATAATCCTCTGGTATATGGTGCCCGTCCGGGAAATCCGTTCCTGATGACGATTATGGCAAGTGGTAACCGGCCTATGACTTTTGAAGCGTCAGGACTCCCTGCCGGACTGAAATTAGATACTTCCACCGGCTTTATTACGGGAAAGACCGAACTTAGAGGAGATTTCAAAGTGCTTCTGAAAGCCATGAACGAAAAAGGTGTAGCCGAAAAAGAAATTACCTTGAAAATAGGAGACCGGATTGCTCTGACTCCTCCGATGGGATGGAACAGTTGGAATTGCTGGGGACTTTCTGTAGATGATGAGAAAGTGCGCGAGGCTGCCCGCATGATGAATGAAAAGTTGCATGCATACGGATGGACGTATGTGAACATTGATGACGGCTGGGAAGCTGCCGAACGCACCAAGCAGGAGAGCTGCTCTCTAATGAGAAATTCCCTGATTTTAAAGGCTTGGCTGATTATATTCATTCTCTGGGATTGAAATTCGGTATTTATTCTTCACCGGGACCGACAACATGCGGTGATTATCTGGGCAGTTATCAGCATGAGGAAATAGATGCACGGACTTGGGGCAGATGGGGAGTAGATTATCTCAAATATGATCATTGCGGCTATCATGCGGTTCAGAAGGATTCTGAAGAGAAAACAATCCGGGAACCCTATATTGTTATGCGTGATGCATTGGATAAAGTGGATCGGGATATTGTCTATTGTGTGGGATATGGTGCTCCCAATGTCTGGAACTGGGCAAGGGAAGCAGGAGGTGAGTTGTGGCGCACCACCCGTGACATTACCGATGAATGGAATGTTGTGACAGCCATTGGTTGTTTTCAGGATGTTTGTGCTCAGGCTACTGCACCGGGGAACTATAATGATCCCGATATGCTGGTGGTAGGAAAACTGGGTAAGGCTTGGAGAGAGAAGGTTCATGAATCGGCTCTGACTCCTGATGAACAATATTCTCATATCTCTCTATGGTGCATTCTCTCCGCTCCGTTATTGATCGGTTGTGATATGTCCGATATAGATAATTTTACATTGAGTTTACTGACAAATAATGAAGTGATTGCTGTGAATCAGGACCCGTTGGCAGCACCGGCCACAAAATTGCTGACTGACAATGGGCAGATATGGTACAAGAAACTATATGATGGCTCGTATGCAGTAGGATTCTTCCAGATAGATCCTTATTTTATCCTGTGGGATCAGGATGAGGCTGAAACTATCCAGATGAAGACGTATGATTTTGAATTAGCTCTCAAGCAACTGGGAATTACAGGCAAAGTGTCTGTTCGCGATCTGTGGCGGCAAAAAGATTTAGGGGAATACAATGGGGAGTTCCGGACACAGGTTCCCTATCACGGAGTTTCTTTTGTGAAAATTACTCCTGTGGAGTAAATTGTGTGTATCTTAGAAAAAACCTCCTTTCTAATCTTGTCATGGGGATTGAGAAAGGAGGTTTTATATTTTATGAATGGCTGATTGGCTAATTAGACAACTCCGGATTCGCCGCAATCGCTTCTCTCGGAATCTGAATCGTATAGCGTTGGTCATCTTGTTCCAACACATAGGTTCCTCCTTTGAGAACTTTCTCGATGCGTGGGCGGGTAGTACGGCGTAAGTCGAACCAACGATGACCTTCGAAAGCAAGTTCACGGGTACGCTCATTCAGAATCTCTTGTATCAAGGTTTCTTTATTCATTGCGTTGACCGCAGTTACTTTAGCTGCATAAGCTTCTGGGGTATAGCGTTTCTGCATTAGCTCCAGCAGTCGGGTACGTGCCTGGGGCAGTTTGTCCGATTGTGCTGCTGCTTCTGCTGAGTTCAGATACATTTCGCCTACACGGAAAGAACAACGGAAATCATCTTTTCCACTCTTCTGGCTAAAACGGTAGCCGTTCTTGTCAGTCGGTTTGAAGTAAGCATCCAGACGCAAATCTCCTTCTCCGTATGAAGACGCTAAAGTTTCGGACAGAGCAGCCGCCTGCGTATAGTTGGAGGACATGCCGCGTTCCAAGGCTGTGATATTCTCTACAGACTGGTAGTGGTTTGGCAGCATAAAGGCTTCGTCATTGAAATCTTCCAGACTATTTTTCCCGGCAAGAACAACCTCGGCAGCTTTATATGCATCATCCCATTGTCCCATGTATAATAATACACGGGCGCGCAGAGCTTTTACAGATAGGGTTGTGAAACGATAAGAAAACTTCTGTTCCCAGGATTCCTTATTAATCAGTTTTTCAGCTTCATTGATATCTGAGAGTACAGCCTCGTAAATCTGTGCAACGGTATTTTTCTTCAGAATTTCGTTGATATCGCTGTTCAGCTTCAGTGGCACTGCTTTCGTTTCTAACGCTCCCGGACGGGTATAAGGCTGTCCGTAGAGATTTACCAACAGGAAATGCATGTATGCACGGAGCAGATAACATTCACCGATCAATTGGTCGATGTCCTCTTCGCTTCCTTCATTGATTGAGTTTCGCTCTTCTATGGTATAGTTTGCGGTGAACATGATGCTATAGAAATTCTTCCATTCAAAGGAAGTAGTCTGTCCCGGAGCACTGAAGTCATCCCAACATTCTATTTTACCATAACGGTCCTGTTCCCAACTATCATCTTTTACATACAGTTCATCAGAACGGAAGCAGGCGAGTCCTCTGGCATCGGGAACGTTTTTATATGCTGTGGCAATCAGCGCTCTGTACTCAGCTAAGGTTTGGGGGATCACTTTTCCCGTAGGCTGGATATCCAACATATCGCAAGCAGTCAGCAATACTACACTGCTCATCAATAACATGATATATATCTTTCTCATTGTTGTTACTCTCTATAAAATTAAAAAATCAAGTTCAGGCTTAAGGTCACAGACTTGGGAGCCGGTGTTGCATAAGCATTGGACATGGTTTCCGGATCGAGATAATTTTTGTAGCTTGAGCCGAATACCAATAAGTTGCGTCCCTCTATGGCAACTGTGGCGGAAGTCATTCCCAACGTGCGGCTGAAGTTAGTAGGCAATGTATAGCCCAACCGGATATTTTGTAGTCTCACATAGTTCAGGTCTCTGATCCAAATATCCAGGTTACGGTATATTTCATTCTGATTTGAATACCACATATATTCGTCCAGACGTTCGTTCTGACTCAGCAGAACCGGGAAGATCGTTTCCGTATTTTCCGGAGTCCAACGATTCAGGATATCACGGTTCGTGTTGCGTCCTTTGTCGAAATCAACGATAGAGTAGGTGGGTTGACTGCGTACCTTTCCACCGAAGTCGAAGCTGAAGTTAACACCCAGTTCAAAAGCCTTGTAGGTGAAAGTATTATTGAAACCGCCTGTATAAGGGCAGTCAGCAGTACCAACATACGTGTAAAGTTCACGACGCTCGCGGGCTGTCAGGTCGGTTGCTCCGAATCCCCATTCCTGAAGTTTAAAGAATTCCATGGCCGATACGGCTTTTCCGTCTTTGTCCTGGAACATCGGATAACCTTCTTCATCCAGCCCGGCTGTTTTCAGGGCAAACAAGGCTCCCGCGGGATATCCTTCACGGCCCGGTTCTAAGGCATCTTCACGCAGTGCTTCCTTCAGTACCTTATTGTTATTGTATGCGAAGTTGAAGTTAGTGGTCCACATAAAATTCTTGGTGTGGACATTGCGTGTACTGAGAGCGACTTCGACACCTTGATTTCGCATGCTGGCCCAGTTGACGGTCAACATTTCGAAACCTGTTTCCAGCGGTAACATCTGGGTTCCGATCAAATCTACACCTTTTCTGTAGTAGTAGTCCACACTCAGGTTGATAGCCTGATTCAATACAGCAAAATCGAATCCTGCATTTACGGAATGTGTTTTCTCCCAGCGCAGCTTTTTGTTCGGTGCACCGGAAACGTCAATCATATCTTCTGAACCTCCCGGCAGGATATTTTCAATTCTGTAATTTCCCAAAAGGAAAGGAGAGGTGTTCTTGTCAATGTTTCCCTGCAAACCGTATGATGCACGGACTACCAGGTTGTCTATCCATTTGGCACTTGCCATAAAAGGTTCTTGGGAAATGCGCCACAAACCACTGACTGAATATAATGGCAGATAACGGTACTTCTTGTCTACACCGAAAAGGTCGGAACCATCGAAACGGATACTTCCTCCCAATGTATAGCGGTTCAGTAAAGAATAGGACAGGGTTGAGAAAGCGGACACGTATGCATTCTCCACATGAGCCTTCTCATGCAATTTGAATGCCTGACTTTCTTCCGGGAAGATGATCGGCTTTGTTGTCAGCGTCTTCCGGTCAAATCCATAACCGGCACTGTATAGCTTTTCTTCCCATGTCTTCCGGATTTCCGTTCCTACCATTGCTTCGAACTCATGGATGTCGTTGTAGGTATCGCGATATTCTCCCATCGCTTTCCAAGTGAGTTGGGACAATGAATTTTCATTGGCCTTGTGAAATCCTCCGGCGGGTAGGTAAGTTACGCCATTGCTGCGATGGTTCTTCTTTTCTTTACGCATGGCAAAAGATTCTTCATCGGCAATCTTCTCGATGGATGTTTTGTCAAGTTGTAAACCGAGCTGGGTGGTAAACTTGAACCGGTCGTCAAAACGTAACTCTGCATCAAAAATAGATGAGAGACCATTGATAGTGGTTTCGTTGGTAGTGTTTTTTAGTTCTTCAAAAGGGTTGAATCCAAAGTCCATATCCACATCATTCTCCACGTCAATGTCGTAGTTGTAATTACCGTGTTCGTTGTATGGCGTGAAGTAAGGGTTAGCCAGGCGAGAATAGAATATCGGATTGGTTAAACCATCTGAATCCGGCAGATAACTTGAATTCTTACGGCGGTTGGCAAACATAGAAGCACCTACTTTCAGAATGCTGTTCACTTTATAACTGGTCTTCATCACTAAGTTCAGACGTTCGGCAGATACATTCGGAACGTTACCATTCTCTTTCATATATCCGAAAGAAGTATAGTAAGTTGCCTTTTCACTACCACCGGAAAGAGACAGGTTATACTCTTGTGTGAATGCGTCGCGGAAAAGGATATCACTCCAGTCTGTGTTTGTTGCCTTCAGTTTATTTATTGCACTTTGAGCGCTGGATGACAAGGCGTTCCACCCTCCGTCTTTGAAATTGTTGAGTTCTCCCAACCCGGAAATAATGCGGTATACCTCGCCTTTGGTTTCCCTGTATGGATAACCGGATGCCAGTAAGTCAAGTTCCAGACCTACCTTCTCTTCTGAGTTCAACAGGTTCAAACGGTCTATATTCAACTTCGGAGAATAGGTCAGTTTAGTGGAGAAGTTAATAACCGGTTTGCCCACTTTACCTTTCTTGGTAGTAATCACGATTACACCATTGGCAGCACGGGCACCGTAAATGGCAGTTGCGGCAGCGTCTTTCAGAACGGTGATATTATCGATGTCGGCAGGATTCAGACCGGCAATAGCGGTTTGACCTATGTTATCGATGTCTTTCAATACTTCCATATTGGGAATGTTCGTTCCTTCCAATGGAATACCGTCCAGCACCCACAAAGGGTCTTGCGTACCATTCAGGGAGGATGTACCGCGAATACGGATTTTGGCAGGAGCACCCGGAGTACCGGAAATGTTGCTTACGGAAAGTCCGGCAATCTGTCCGGCCAATGCTTGGTCTATACTCTTGGTTGCACCCATCATCTGATCCGAGATATCGATCTTCGATACGGCGGCCGTCAACTTACGGCGTTCCACAGTCTGATATCCCGTCACAACTACCGCATCGAGCATGTGGGCGGAAGGTTGGAGAGTAATATCATATTTATTCTTGCCCGGTATGAGCTTTACTTCCAGCACATCATAGCCGACGTAACTACAATAAAAACGGGTAACTCCCTCCGGAATGGAGATGGAGAATTGACCGTCAATATTAGTAATGACACCAATGGTGGACTGATTATTCCCAACTTTCTTCAAATCATCGGCTGTCACATAGACAGAAGCGCCGATGAGAGGCAAATTATCCTCAGAAGAGATGACTACACCCTCTACCTGCCGGTTTGCGGCAAGGGCGTACGTGAACGTTCCTATTAGTAATAGGAATGCGACAGATAAGCGTCTTTTCATCCGTTAAAATAATAAAATTAATACTTAAATTGAAAACGAGTTAATAGTGTGATAAAGTGGTAATGTGATAGGGTGGTACTTTATCACATTACCACCTTATCACCCTTTAGCGTGCTTTGCGCGCTAACTTAAAGCCCTAATGCCGTGTTAATACGGAGAATCATGTCTTTATAATGATATTTGGTTGCCACATCCGATGTTCCCAGGCGACTTTGAAGCAGATCCTTGATCCGTAACAGTTCACCTCGCTTCACGGAAATGGCATCTGAGATGCGGTTCAGTTGAGAGCCGTAGAAGTTCAATTCGCGACGGGCACCCATCCGGTCTGCATCCAACGAGCGATGAGCATGTTCATCACAACTGCAAAGCGGTAACTGGTTATCCAGCAGGAAATGATTGTCCATAAGCTTCTTGTTGATTTTTACCCCTTCGCTTTCGGCAGCGGCCGTAATCAAGGCATCCAGGAAGTTTTTCTGCAAGGTGCGTGTCATGACGTCAGGCAATGCTCCCCGTTCTGTTGTGGCAAAAATGCTGCGATGTAAACCATCCATCAGTTCTACGGCAGTAAAAGCCTTTTTGCCATTTACCGCTTCGTTTTCAAGCATACGTACCAGGCGGTTGTTGGATAAAAGATCCCACAGAATATAGGACTGGGCATTCTTCAATATCTGCGTCGGTGCATTTTCTACCACACCCAGCGGAGTGTTACGAAGCAGATAGGTATATTCACCTACTTCTGTGTCGAATAACCACTTCGGATAAGTCAGTACCTCATCCAGTAAGAACTTCAGGGCAGCTTGTTGCTTTTCTTTTTCTACAAAAGTATAAGTCTTCTGTCCGTCACCCACAATTGTATTTTCTATATAGATACCACCGATGTTGGCGAGTACATGGTACAGATAATTATTCCATTGATTGATTACGGCATAGTATAAGCGGGAAGCTTCTTCATAAGTCTGTCCTTTTTCTCCGGTCGTCGTCCATTTTATAATTTCGGGAACGATCCGCTTCAGGTTTGCAATACCATATTGGGAAGAACGTACAGCATCATCACCCAGATCTTCGTTCTGTGCACGGGGATCTACGGCATCACGCACATCCTGCGCTTCGCTGTATTTATACAGACGGTCGGTATGGCGGCTCAGGAAATCATAAAGTAAATCCTTTTCTTCTTCCGGATTTTCTTTTCCATACCAACGGTAACCGTATTCGATGGCGAAGATATCGTAAGGACCGATATGCGGTGAAAGAGCGGTTATTCCGTCACCGGGTTGTGCCACGTAGTTGAAACGGGCATAATCCATGATGGAAGAAGAGGTCGAATTCATCCGGTCGGTGAATGACTTGGAGCGCAGGGAATCGGTGGGGAATGCCCATGATCCCATCATATTGTGGCGTAACCCTAAAGAGTGACCTACTTCGTGACAGGCTACAAAACGCATGGCATCTCCCATCAGTTCATCGGATAACTTGATGCCACGGGCTTCCGGACGTACAGTACCTGTTTGTACGGTGATCCATTCCTGAAGCATATTCAGTACATTGTGCCACCACATGATATCCGCTTCCAGGATTTCCCCTGATCGGGGGTCCAGAATAGACGGTCCCATAGCGTTTGCTTTGGTGGAGGCTGCATAGGTCAGTACGGAGTAATTCACATCATCCATATCTACCGTCATGCTGTCGGTGATTTCTTTGGCGATAATGGCATTCTTGAATCCGGCACGTTCAAATGCCACCTGCCAGTCTTCAATGCCTTGTTTGATATACTTACGCCAACGATACGGAGTAGAGTTTTCTATATAAAATACAATCGGTTTAGCCGGTTCCACCAATTCGCCACGCAAATAACGTTCGCGGTCTTCCGGTTTAGGTTCCAGGCGCCAGCGGGTAATGAACTGTTGCTTGCTGACCCGTTGTTGTCCGTCGCTGTAACTGAGCAAAGGATTGGTAAAATACCCTACACGAGCATTATCCAGTCTACCGGTCATAGGTGTTTCCGGCAGTAGCATTAGTGAAGAACTAACTTCAACGGTTACGTAGACGGAAGTTGTTCCTTCGGTCACTTTCGTTGTCAGTTCGGACGTGGCCACTACATTATTCTCGAATGTTTTGATGGAAAGAATACGTGAAAGGTTTTTGATGGAAGACGTTCCCAGATTAATATTGGTAAATACGTTGTTGATACTCGTCTCCGTTCCATCATAAATATCATTCACCTTGATAACCATCGTCGTAGAGTCATTATTGAATGCCTCAATCTTGAAGCCGGCTATCAATGGCGAGATGTAGTTGTCACGTACTGACTGGCTGATTGCGTCTCCGGCAGGAGCGAGGGGGAGAGGGCGGCTTTGACGGATAAGCAACTTATTCGTCGCCTTATCCTGTTCGAAGCGTACCATTTGGTTTTCATAATTCGTACCACGGTTCACTCCGGCCTCGTTCAGTTCGGAAGGAACGCGTTGAAGCTTGTTCACTACCAACATATCCCTGCCCAGTAAGTTCACCGGTACCTCAAAATAATAGTCGTTCTTTTTCTGGTACACATTGAACATACCACGGTGAATGATGCTACCGTCTCCGGTCAGTTTCTCGTACTCGTTTTTGGATTTAACACTGTCGTTTGGTTCACTCTTCTTTTTCTTTCGGAACCATCCCATAGAATCGGGTGTAGAATCTACAGCATACGCCATCACAGGTTCACACATCAAGGTGCCTGTAGCCACTGTAGTTAGCAGAATTGTTTTTAGTCTCATCAGTTATATCAATTATCATCAGGTTACCTATTCTACTCATAGAATTAAGTGTCGGCAAAGATAGTAAAACTATACTATGCTACCAGATGAATAGGGTTAGTTTTGACGTTTTTTCTTTTATAACGCAAAGAATCTTTCAATTATAAAAAAACAGTATCGTTTAAAACGGTATAGTTATGAATTTGCTCACCACAGATTAACACAGATTTCCACAGAATTTTATTTCTCTGATTTTTAATTAATTAAACTCTGTGAGAATCTGTGTTAATCTGTGGTGAGCAAATTCATAACCATACAGACATGAATCCATTTTCAGTTTAAAGTCAGTTTAGTCAAACAAACTCTTGAACTTCTTGAAAATCTTTTCCTTAATCGAAGTATTGGGCTTGAAGTTATCCGAGCTTTCCATTTCTTCCAGTGCTTTTTTCTCGTCTTTGCTAAGTGCTTCCGGTACATATACGCTGACATTTACCAATAAATCTCCCGTACCGTATCCGTTTACACTTGGCAGACCTTTTCCGCGTAGGCGGAGCACTTTGCCCGGCTGTGTACCCGATTCGATCTCTACTTTACCTTTCCGTCAATGGTGGGTATTTCTACCGCACCACCTAAAGCGGCTGTCGGGAAGCTGAGCAGCAGGTTGTAAATCAAGTCATTTTCGTCGCGAATCAGTTCTTTGTCTTGTTCTTCTTCTACAAGAATCAGTAAGTCGCCCGGAACGCCGTTGTGTTTTCCGGCATTTCCTTTGCCGCTCATAGAAAGCTGCATGCCTTCCATTACGCCTTTAGGAATATTTACGCTTACCACTTCTTCGCCGTAAACGATACCTTCTCCGGCACATACCTTACACTTATTCTTGATGATTTTACCTTCACCGCCACAAGTCGGACAGGTGGCACGTGTCTGCATCGTACCAAGAATAGTCTGTTGGTTACGGATTACCGTACCGCTACCTTTACAGGTTGAGCAGGTTTCCGAACCGCCGTTACCCTCAGCCCCTGAACCGTGACAGTGATCACATGTAACGTACTTTTTCAGTTTGAATTTCTTTTCTACTCCGGTAGAAATCTCTCAGATTCAGTTTTACTTTTACGCGCAAATCCGAACCACGGAAACGCGGGCGTTGTGAACTTCCACCGCCGAATCCGCCTCCGAAACCACTGAATCCGCCTCCGAAGCCACCGCCACGTCCACCGAAAATATCTCCGAACATAGAGAAGATATCATCCATAGACATGCCCTCGCTGAAACCGCCGAACGGTCCACCGTTGCCGGCTGCACCACTCATTCCGGCATGACCGAACTGGTCATAACGGGCACGCTTGTCCGCATTGCTTAGTACATCGTAGGCTTCTGCCGCTTCTTTGAATTTTTCTTCCGCCACTTTGTCACCCGGGTTCTTGTCAGGATGATATTGAATGGCTTTTTTGCGGTAGGCTTTCTTAATTTCTTCTACCGATGCTGTCTTTTCGACTTCCAGTACTTCGTAGTAATCTCTTTTTTCCATATATATTATGTTATTCTCCTACCACCACTTTGGCATGGCGGATTACTTTGTCGTTTAGCGTGTAGCCGGTCTGTACGCAATCCAGAATTTTTCCCTTCAGGGATTTGTCCGGTGCAGGGATAACGGCAATTGCTTCGTGAAAATCGGTGTCAAGAGGTTTTTCTTTGGTCTCAATCACCTTCACGCCGTCCTGTCCCAATACAGACATGAATTTATTATAAATCAATTCCACTCCTTCTTTCACGGCTGCTACGTCTGTGGCAGTTTCCATGTTTTTCAGGGCGCGTTCGAAGTCGTCTACAATAGGAAGAATGCTGCTGATGGTTTTTTCGGCACCGTTCAGAATCAGCTCGGCCTTTTCCTTCATGGTGCGTTTGCGGTAGTTGTCAAACTCGGCGGAGAGGCGCAGATATTTATCTTTCTGCTCTTCTATCACTTTGTTTGCTTCTTCCAGTTCCTGGGCAAGCTTTTCCTCTTCTGTCGGAGCTGCACTGTCCTGTACGTCCTCCTCTTGAATTTCTTCATTTTCCGCGGCTTCATCCTGCGTAGCTTCGGACATTAACTCTTCTTCGTTGATGTTTTCTTTTTCTTTCGGGTCCATATTTCTATTCTTATTATACTTGTAAAAAGGATTTGTTTTCATTGCTGTCAAGGGTTTAAGTTAGTATATCGCTCTACTAACAAAAACTTTGCCAAATAGGCAGCATTTGTCTAAAACGCCGCAAAGGTAATACTTTTATGTCAGATTGACAGCGCATTTCTACGAGTATTCATGGAAAAATGCCTATCTTTGCACCCGCAAATGAAGTTTTCACCACAGAGTGGCACAGAGTCTCACAGAGCCTTATTTATTTGATTTCAATTTGACTCAGTGAAACTCTGTGCCACTCTGTGGTGAATAAAAAGCGATTCATTCGTATAAATTGTAAATCGATAAATAGTAAATAAATCAATGATTACAGTCTCTAATGTTTCCGTACAGTTTGGAAAAAGGGTGTTATTTAATGATGTAAACTTGAAGTTTACAAGTGGAAACTGCTATGGTATTATCGGTGCCAACGGTGCCGGAAAATCTACCTTCCTGCGTGCCATATCCGGTGATTTGGACCCTACGACCGGTTCTATTATGTTAGGTCCGGGCGAACGCCTCTCCGTATTAAGCCAGGACCACTTTAAGTGGGATGCACTTACGGTAATGGATACCGTGATGATGGGGCATACTGTTTTGTGGGATATCATGAAGCAGCGCGAAGTGCTTTATGCCAAAGAAGATTTCACGGATGAGGATGGTCTGAAGGTTTCCGAATTGGAAGAAAGATTTGCGGAACTGGACGGCTGGAATGCAGAAAGCGATGCGGCGGCTTTGTTGAGCGGTCTGGGCATTAAAGAAGATAAGCATTATGTGCTGATGGGTGACCTCAGCGGTAAGGAGAAGGTGCGTGTGATGCTGGCACAGGCTTTGTTCGGTAATCCGGATAACTTGTTGTTGGATGAGCCTACCAATGACTTGGATATGGAAACCGTGATGTGGCTGGAAGATTATCTGGCTAATTTTGAACATACGGTGTTGGTTGTGAGTCACGACCGTCACTTTCTCGACTCTGTCTGCACGCACACGGTGGACATTGACTATGGTAAGATTAACCTGTTTGCTGGTAACTATAGTTTCTGGTATGAATCAAGCCAGTTAGCATTGCGCCAGCAGCAGAACCAGAAGGCTAAGGCAGAAGAGAAGAAGAAAGAGTTGGAAGAATTTATTCGCCGTTTCAGTGCCAATGTGGCGAAGAGCAAGCAGACTACCAGCCGTAAGAAGATGTTGGAGAAACTGAATGTGGAAGAAATCAAGCCTTCTTCGCGTAAGTATCCGGGCATTATCTTTACTCCCGAGCGCGAACCGGGTAATCAGATTCTGGAAGTTTCCGGGCTGACCAAAACTTTGGAAGACGGCACTGTGCTTTTCCGCGATGTAAACTTCAATATAGAGAAAGGGGATAAGGTGGTATTCCTTTCCCGCGATCCCCGTGCCATGACTTCATTGTTTGAGATTATAAATGAAGAAATGAAGCCGGATGCAGGAACTTTCAGTTGGGGTGTCACTATTACCACTGCATACTTGCCGCTGGACAATACTCAGTATTTCAATACGGATCTGAACCTGGTGGACTGGTTGAGTCAGTTTGGCGAAGGAAATGAAGTTTATATGAAGAGTTTCCTGGGTCGTATGCTGTTCTCCGGTGAAGAGGTTTTGAAGAAAGCAAGTGTGCTGTCGGGAGGTGAAAAGATGCGTTGTATGATTGCCCGTATGCAGTTGCGCAATGCCAACTGTCTGATTTTAGATACTCCTACCAATCATCTTGATTTGGAGTCCATCCAGGCATTCAATAATAACCTGAAGACGTATAGAGGGAATATCCTGTTCTCTTCTCATGACCACGAGTTCATACAGACCGTTGCCAACCGTATTATCGAGCTGACTCCCGAACGGTATTATTGATAAGATGATGGAATATGATGAATACATCACTTCTGATCATATTAAGGAATTAAGAGCTAAGATGTATGCACAGTAATTATCTGCTCTTTCAATAAAAAAATGTCGTCTTGCAATAACCGAATATTGCAAGGCGATGTTTTTTCCATGTTTATTTATAAATCAGCTTATTCCTCCCGTCCTCTCCGAACAGGCTATCTCCCAAAGTCGTAATCTTGTTTCCTGTAGCTACAACATAACGCAGGTTGTCACATCCCATAAACGCACCATATTCGATGGCAGTCACTCCGGCTGGCAATTCAAGCGTACCGCACAAGCGACCGCATCCACTGAATGCACGTTGTCCGATGCTTTTCAAACCTTTGGGAAGCTGGATGCGCAACAGATATTTTTTCTGGGTAAATGTATATTCGGGAATAACCGTAGTGTTACTTTTGCTCAGATCAACAGCCACAAGATTGGGCATATAATCACGTATTACGGTGAAGTCAGCTTCGTCCAGTTTCCCTTCTACGGTCAGGAAATTCACATCTTTCGGTTGCAAGCCCGCAGCCACTAATTCACTGGCAAGACTTCCCATTAAGCCTACTTGTACGAAAGCCTCTACAGGTTCTCCCTCTATCACGGCAAAGGTGTCCCAATGCTTCTTGCCACGGTAGGAGTCGCTGCTACCCAACGGAACGAAAATGGCCGTTATGCTATCCGCCAAAGCGGCCGGTAACAGGTTGGGAGCAGTCTTCTTTCTCAACTGGCATATTTTCAGATTTTCGCAACCCTTGAAGGCCGCGTCTTCTATGTTCTTGATTTTCTCTGAAAGAATAATTTTCTGGAGAGTTGCTTTTCCGGTGAAAGTACTGTCGCTGGTCTGCTGGCAGAATGCATAAGCCGGTACACAGTTGGGCGGATAAATATAGAAACGGTCGGGGTAAGTGCCGCTTTTACCTGCGTATGTACTGATGGATGCGTTGGAGATATCCAGCACTTTCAGATTCTTGAATTCATCGCGCAGATGTTTGAAGTCAATGGCATTTAGTTTTCCGGTCAATGTAAGATGGGTGACGCTGTTGGCTTCATCCTCAGTGAGCATGGATACCAGAGTGCCGGGCTTGGCTACAAAAAAAGTTTTATTATTAGCTGGTGTGCCTGCATTTTGTGCAACTGCTGCGTAAGTACATGCAGCCAGCATTATAGTGGCTAATGTTCGTTTTAGTTTCATGACAGTAATAGATATGTTTAGACAAATATACGCTTTTTGCAGGAATTTGCTTTCTATTTTTAATTTTATAGGTATTTTTGCTGGGGTATTAACATATAGAAACTAAGGATATGGAATCAATGAACGAAAATATAAATATTGCCCCGCAAGAGTCGAAACTTGTCATTTATCTGGTTGTTGCAGCAAAAGTTATCGTTTATATACTTTTGATGCTGGGATTTGCCGGAGTATTGGGGGCTGTTTGCATCAAAGCGGTCTCTTTTTTTAAGATAGATGGAATTTTGAAAGAAGTTGTCATGCAAAGTAGTTTTCTGACGGGAACTTTCCTGGCGGCCTGGGTTCTGCTGAAGAATTGGGACCACCTTCCGATTACAGACTTGGGCTTATCCCTGAAAGGGCGGGCTAAAGACATCTTCTGGGGTACATTCGTTGCCTTGGCTATCTATACTGTCGGATTTGGAATATTATATGGGTTGGGAGAGGTTGAAATTACTGCCGTACACTTTAGCGCGTACGATTTTCTGCTGTCTTGGATATTAATGTTGCTGGTTGCCCTTGCAGAAGAGATTGCCTTTCGCGGTTTTGTCCTGGGGCATTTGCTGACCGCAGGTGTCAATCGTTTTGTGGCATTGTTTCTTTCGTCTGCATTGTTTTCCCTGATGCATATTTTTAATCCCAACTTTTCTCTGATTGCTTTTCTGAATATTTTGTTGGCAGGGATTTTAATAGGTTCTACCTACATATATACGCGTAATTTATGGTTTCCTATCGCTCTTCATCTTTTCTGGAATTGGCTGCAAGGTCCGATTCTTGGTTTCGAAGTAAGCGGAGGACGATTGGGCGGTACTTTATTGTCTTTAGAATTACCGGAAGAGAATATCATCAACGGCGGTGCATTCGGGTTCGAAGGTTCTGTTCTGTGCACCGCGTTGATGATTATTGCTATTGCGATTATTCTGAAGATACAAAGCCGGAAAGTGAATCAACGATTATAAGTCATCTTCCAGCGCTGTACTCTTGGCGTAAGCCGTACTTTTGGCTTCAAAGAAATCGGTTTTCACCATATTGGCGTTTGAATACTGCAACACCCAGTGCATACTTTCCGGTTCTTTCCGGTTGTGCTCGTATAGCGGAGGATTTCCCAGACTGCTCCAGCGTAGGTTGCCCAGATAGTGAATATAGTCAGCAATCATTTGCCGGTTGAGTCCCTGTATGTTGTCGCCTATAACGTATTGTCCCCATTCAATTTCCTGTTTCACTCCTTCGCGCATCATATTCTCGTATATCTGCACTTTATCGGGGGTAAATAATTCCGGTTCTTCTTTTTTCAGTTCCAGGATGATGCTGCGGAACAACCAGAGATGCGTGTTCTCATCCCGGTTGATATAACGGATTTCTTGAGCGGAGCCGGACATCTTCCCGTTCCGGCTCAGATTATAGAAAAACATAAAACCGCTATAAAAATAAATACCCTCCAGAATATAGTTGGCAATTAAAGTCTTCATTAGCGTAAAGCCATCCTGACTTTCCTGGAATTCATTGTAACAGTTACCGATAAAGGTATTTCTTTTTAATAAATGCTCATCCGTTTTCCATTGGTAAAGAATGTCATTGCGTTTCTCCGGACTACAGATTGTGTCGAGCATATAACTGTAACTCTGACTGTGCACACATTCCTGAAAAGCCTGGATGTGCAGGCAAAGATTTACTTCGTTGGCCGTGATGTATTCGCTGATAGTGGGCAGATTGTTGCTTTGCAGGGAATCCAGAAATACCAGAAAACTTAGGATTTTGTCGTAAGCAGTCCGTTCGGCTTCATCCAGCAGGGGATAATCCTTCGTATCTTGAGTGAGATTGATTTCTTCGGGAATCCAGAAATTGTTCATAGCCTGGCGATACCAGTCGCTTACCCATTTGTATCGCATATTATTGAAATCATTCAGGTTTGTCGTATTACCACCGATCATTTTTCTGAGGCGGATTTCCGTATCACCTGAAGGGTTGAACAGGGCATTTCTCTTTAGTTTTTTTGCTTCCATATTATTTTAGTTTTTAAGTTTTTATGATGCGCAGCTTTCACACTCTTCTACTTCCAGAGATTTGCTACGGACGTAATAGACTGTTTTCACTCCACACTCCCATGCCAGCAGGTAGAGATTCAGCACCTGGCGCATGGTGAATTCATTGGTGATGTAAAGGTTCAGGCTTTGTGCCTGGTCGATATGCAACTGGCGGACACCGGCGGCGCGGATGCTCCATTGCTGATCCGTCAGATAGGCACCTTTGTACAACCAGAATGTTTTGTCAGACAGTGACGGGGCTACACGTGGCAACATGGCTCCCTTCTTCTCTTCCAGGAAAAAGCGTTTCATCACCGGATCTGTTCCTGCGGTGGTTCCGGCTATGATGCTGGTGCTGCTGGTAGGGGCTATGGCCAGCAGATAGGCATTTCTCATTCCGGATGCTGCAACCTTTGCGGCCAGTGCTTTCCATGCGGGTGAGTCATAATTGCGTTTTGTAAAGTAAGCTCCGGTTTGCCAGTCGCTTCCTTCAAAGTAGTCGTACCGTCCTTTTTCTTTGGCCAGTTCGGCACTCGCTTCGATGGCGGCGTAATTGATACGTTCAAAGATCTTGTCCATGAAGCTAAGATGTTCCTCGCTTTCCCAGCGTATGCCACGGATGGCAAGTGCATGGTGATATCCGCTGACTCCTAAACCGATGCTGCGATAATGATGGTTGGTTATCTGTGCAAAAGGGATCGGATAAAAATTGAGGTCGATGACATTGTCGAGTGCACGGACCACTGTTGCCACTTTTTCTTTCATCTGTTGCTCGTCTTCCAACGGTAGATGTCCCAATGAAAGACTGGCGAGATTACATACCACGAAGTCGCCGGGACGGACTGTTTTTACCACTACCATATCCCCATCCTCCGTGCGTATCTCAGTAGAAACTGTTTCTATGGCCGACATGTTCTGTGCAATCTCCGTACAAAGGTTGGAACAATAGATGATTCCCCGGTGATTGTTGGGGTTGGCGCGATTCACGGCATCACGGTTGAAAGTGAAAGGTGTGCCTGTTTCTACTGCTGACCGTAGCACCAGTCTGACGATATCCTTAATGCTCATGCTGCGTTTGGAAAGACGGGAATCGTTTACGCAATCCAAATATCTTTTCTCCCATTCTTCTCCGTAATAATCTTCCAGGCAATATCCTTTGATGGTCATTATTTCATTCGGACAGAATAAATACCATGATTGGTTCAAATCCTCTTTCGCCATCCGCCAGAATAAATCCGGATAGCATACCGCCGGAAATATGTCATGGGCTTTCATGCGGTCATCCCCGTTGTTGGTGCGCAGTTGCAGAAATTCAGGCAGGTCCTTGTGCCATACGTCCAGGTATACGGCTACTGCTCCTTGTCTCATTCCCAACTGATCTACGGCAACGGCTGTGTCGTTCACCAGTTTCATCCACCGGATAACTCCTCCTGCCACACCTTTGAACCCCCGTATATTTCCACCGGCCGCACGTACTTTGCCGAAATACATTCCCATACCTCCACCGAACTTGCTGACCATGGCGAAGTTGTCAATGCTTCGGTATATACCTTCCAGACTGTCGGGCACGGTGTCGATGAAGCAACTGGACAATTGATGATAAGGTTTTCGGGCATTGGCAAGTGTAGGGGTAGCCATGGTTACCTCCAGTTTACTCAGCAGATCATAGAATTTTCTTACCCATTGCAAACGGTTGTGCCTTTCCGGCATTGCAAGATGGAGGGCAATACCCAAATACATTTCTTGTACGGATTCAATCGGTTCATGGGAGCGTGTACGGATAAGGTAGCGTTTGACAAGCAGATCCAGTCCGGAATAGTTGAAGAGCTTGTCACGCTCCGGACATATAAATCCTGCTGCTGCTTCTATTTCTTCTGGTGAATAGGAGGCTAAAATATAACTGCCGTATAATCCTTCGTCCGTGAGATAACGCAGCTTTTCATAGAAAGACAGAACACCGGCGAACTCTGCCTGTTCAGTCAATTTCTTGCTTAACTGAAAATTGAGTAATCGGGCGGCAATAAACTCCCAGTCGGGGGCTTCCTGGGTAGTTAGCTCTACAGCCGCTTTATAAGAGCCGTTAACCGTTCGTTCGGTGTCATTTCCGGTTTGTAGAAACTGGAGAATTTTTCGGCGAGCAGGGTCAGGCTGTATTCATTGCGCGGGAAGTCTTGCCCGATACCTTTCAGGGTGTCCGTTATTGTTTCGTCGCCAGTTTCATTTACTATGTGGTTGAGGGCTTTCCTCCGTTCTGTCCGTTGCCAGCGATAAAGGATATAGTTTTTGGCTTCGGCATAAAAGCCATGTTCCATCAGGGACCGCTCCACTTCATCCTGGATCCGTTCTACGTGGCGATTGCCGGTGTCACTGAGGATGAAATTTTCCACTTCATTTACCAGCGTGAGTATTGTTTCATCCGTAACACTTTGTCCGGTGCTGGCGAAGCTTTTTCGTATGGCAATGGCTACCTTCTCCTTGTTGTAAGGCTCTGCCATTCCATTTCTCTTGGTTATTTCCATGAGATGTTTATGTATAAAATTATTGTATTATTTCGCACTGTTTCCCTAATCCCACGAGTAGAAACAGCCTTTGATGAATGGTAGGTCTTCTGACTGACTCTTTGTTTTCAATGCCTTCCCGATGTCTTCTTTTCTACTGCAAGACATTCAGTGGCTATGGTGTTATTGAAAAGTTGTATAGAGCTTCACAGCAGCGGGACTGTCCGGGATTTTCACCCGATTCCCTTTTAATCCGAATGGCAGAAGAGCCATTCGGAACCAATTCGGGAACAAAGATAATTAATATTGTAATGGTTACAATATTGAGAAGGTTTAAAAATAGAGAATTATACTATTTTATTAGATAGCGTGATCTGGATATGATTGTATCATGAAGCGTCACTAACCAATTTCAAAGCAATCCGCTTGCGGTCCATATCCACACTCAGCACCTTGACCCGGACATGCTGGTGAATAGAGACAATCTCATTCGGGTCTGAAACGAAACGGTCGGCCAGCTGCGAAAGATGGATCAGACCATTCTCTTTGATACCTATGTCGACAAATGCGCCAAAGTTGGTGATATTGCCTACGATACCGGGGAGTTCCATACCTTCGTGCAGGTCGTTGATGGTGCGTACATTCTTGTCGAACTCGAAAATCTTTATCGGACCTCTCGGGTCGCGTCCGGGTTTTTCCAATTCTTGCAGAATATCTTTTAATGTCGGCATACCCACGGTAGGAGTGAGGTATTTCTCCGGTTTTATTTTCAGGCGGAGCTCCTTGCTGGCGATAAGTTCTGCTACGCTGCATCCCAGGTCTTTTGCCATCTGCTCTACGATGCAATAACTCTCAGGGTGTACGGCCGTATTATCCAAGGGGTTTTCAGCCTGTGGAATACGAAGGAAACCGGCGCATTGCTCAAATGCTTTGGCTCCCATACGCGGTACTTTCATCAGTTGCTTGCGGGAGGTAAATGCACCGTTTTCCGCACGATAGTTCACGATGTTTTGTGCCAGCTGAGGGCCTAAACCGGAAATATACGTCAGCAGGTGGCTACTTGCCGTATTCAGATTTACACCAACCAGATTTACGCAGCTTTCTACGGTCAGATCCAGTGATTTTTTTAATTTCGTCTGATCCACATCATGCTGGTATTGTCCCACGCCAATGGACTTCGGATCTATTTTCACTAATTCCGCCAATGGGTCCATCAGGCGGCGGGCAATAGATACGGCTCCACGTACCGTGACGTCGTATTCAGGGAACTCATCCCGGGCAATTTTGGATGCGGAATAGATAGAGGCGCCCTGTTCGCTCACCACAAATACCTGAATGTCCTGTCTGAAAGTTTGATGTTTCAGAAAATCTTCGGTTTCACGACTTGCGGTTCCGTTGCCTACGGCGATGGCTTCTATCTGATAAGCTTCCACCATTTTTTGTATTTTGGATACAGCCTCTGCGGTTTTGTGCACCGGAGCATGCGGATAGATGTTCTCATTGTGGAGCAGATTGCCTTGTGCGTCCAGGCATATTACCTTACAGCCTGTACGGAAGCCCGGATCAATGCCCATTACCCGTTTTTGTCCCAGTGGAGAAGCGAGCAATAGCTGGCGCAGGTTCTGGACGAATACCCGGATAGCTTCTTCATCGGCCTGCTCCTTGCTTTGTGCGGCAAACTCAGTTTCGATGGACGACTTCAGCAGGCGTTTGTAGGCATCTTGTACGGCCTCCGCCACTTGTTCTCCGCAAGCGTTGTTGCTACGGACAAAGCGGCGTTCCAGACGCTCTACACATTCCTCGTCATCAGGACTTATGCTGACTTTCAGCAGACCTTCGGCTTCGGCACGACGGATGGCGAGCAACTGGTGCGAGGTACATTTCTTCAGTGGTTTACTGAATTCGAAATAATCCCGGTATTTATCTGCTTCAGTTTCTTTTCCTTTCACTACTTTGGCGGTGATGACGGCTTGCCGGGAGAAGGCAAAACGCACGGTGTTGCGTGCCTGTTCGTCTTCACTGACCTGTTCGGCAATGATGTCTCGTGCCCCTTTCAGTGCGTCTTCGGCATCTTTCACTTCTCCTTTGACGTATGCTTCCGCACGTTTCTCAGGGTTGGGTTCCCGTTGCAGCATCAGTAATGTCGCCAGTGGTTCCAGTCCTTTTTGGCGGGCTACTTCCGCACGTGTGCGGCGTTTGGGTTTATAGGGTAGGTAGATGTCTTCAAGAATGGTGCTGTCCCATGTTTCATCAATACGTTTTTGCAGTTCGGGAGTCATTTTCCCCTGCTCGCTGATGGTGTTGATGATGGTCTCTTTCCGTTTGGCTGTTTCGTTCAGCTTCTCATAGTGTGTTTTGATGGCTTCAATTTGCACTTCATCCAGTCCGCCGGTAGCTTCTTTGCGGTAGCGACTGATGAAGGGAATGGTAGCTCCGTCTTCCAATAAATCAAGTGTATGGCCGATTTGCTTCTCGGAAATGCCGAGGGCGGCGGAAATCATGCGATGGAATAACTGTATCATGTTGAGTCGTTTTTTTGAATAATGAGGGCCAAAGATACGAAAAAAGAATAAAAGATATCTCTGTAGCCGAAAAACATATTATTCAGCTTCAGCCTTTATACTATTAGTTTGTGGTCACTTTTACTTGCACGCTTGCACTCATGCTCTGTATCGCTTTATTCATCGTGGTTTGAGCGGTGGTGGCAGCAAACTGAAATTGCGTGCAGGTAAATTTGCCTACATTAAGCTGAAATAGGTATATATTATTGTAAATCATTTAATTATATTTTATATAGTACATACACTGGCCGTTTTAGTCCCCCTCATTTTCGTGTTTTATTTATTGAAAAGGTGGCGAATATGTCGCCTTTTCGTCTTAGTAAATATCTTCAGTCGTTCGGTGTAGGTCGGTGGAACTATTCATTCTTGTGTTGATTGCCTGTGTTTCTTCCGTTAGCAATCTGTGTTTCTTTCATTTATATACGATGTATATGTGCGGTCTACAATTGTGGATTACATGCTTCACATTAATGAAGCAGCATATTCACATCTGTGAAGCACATGAACCACAGCTGTGGACAATAGAAAATGAAGGATCTGAATCCAAAGAAAAGGCTATGTAATAACAAGTAAAAGAGCATGTAATTCATAAGGGAGTAGGCACAAAGCGTTCATCAACAGTCTATTGCAGCCATATATTTCAGCTGGTAAACGTTTATAAGTCTATTGAGGTGAATAATGATTTAACTACGCATTTTTTTTAATAGACCTTTCTTACTTCTTTAATTTTAGTAATTGTATTCTTCGGTAATATCTATTAATGTCTGCATTAATAGCTTTATGTTTATTATTATTGTTTATGGATATTCCTTTTTTGCACAAGAAATGTGTAATCATAGTCAATCTGTTTTTCCATAGATGTACACAGGAGGTTTGTTGTGTATAGCTCTATTAAATTTGCTTTTTACCCATACTTATATGATTTTTTATGTCTGAATTAGTGATGGAAAAATATGTTTCAGGCTACGAAGATTAGTGTAAAAAAGAAAGAGTAAGTAAGAATCTTAGAATAATATTGATTATATATACTGATTTACGACGATTAATAGGCTGATATATAATTTATTGGAGTAAAAACGAATAGGTGTTCAAAAAACGTTCGTTTAATGGACACCAATATTTGTAAAGAAAATGTTTCTTATAAAAACATCAAGTTGAATAGATATTAATGATATTTTTTTAGAATATAAAATCTTATATATGAGATGCTTACATGAGGAAAAGAGGGCCTGAAAAAATATTTTTATCAAACATTTTGGTCATTCAAAAAATACCTTTTACCTTTGCGCCCATTAAACGAACGATTAAAAGACAACTAATCTTCCTTAATCACCCGTTTATAGCTTTTGGCTCCAGAAGCTCCACATAGATGTTTCACAGCTTCTTTTTCCGCGATGGTAGGAAGTTCTGAAATGAAATGAATGCAGCATAAGTTATTAAAAATAATCGCATTACATAATTTGACCGGTAGGTATTTCACTACTCCGGTGTCCCTAAAAAATGTCCTTACGCGAAGTCGCTTTGCGAAAATATCATGACTGAAAGTACTCACTCTCAGCTTTCAACTTTCAACTCTCAAAATCTCCATTGGTTTGCTGTTCGTGTCTCTTATAGTCGTGAACTGACTCTTAAGTCTATTCTTGATAAGGAGAACATAGAGAGCTTTATTCCTATGTGCTATGGAATGGTGATGAAAGGTGGTAAGCGTGTCCGTAGATTGGTGCCCGCCATACATAATCTTGTCTTCGTTCATTCTACGCGCAAACGTATTGATGCTTTGAAGGACGAACTTGAGGGAACGATGCCTATACGTTTCATTATGAATCGTGAACATTGCCGTCCGGTAGTTATTCCTGATGTGCAGATGCGCAGTTTTATTCTGGTAGCCGGTAGTCACGATGAGCCAATTCTTTATATGGAAGCAGCCGAACTGAATTTGGTAAAAGGTCAGAAGGTTCGTATCACTGATGGTGTTTTCAAGGGCGTAATCGGTGAGTTTGTCCGTATTCGCCATGATCGCCGTGTGGTAGTCAATATTGAAGGTGTCATGGCTGTAGCTACTACCTTTATCCCGCCTTCGCTTGTTGAGCCGTTAACTGTTGATTGACACTCTGTTGATTGACATTAATCATTGATTGGCATTGTTGTTGATAATAATCGTTAGTTGATACATAAATATTGTGTCCTCTTAAATCTTTCGAAGTATCTTCTCTTTTTGAAATAAAACATTTAATAATATGAATTCTAATTCTTCATCATTATTTTCCTTAGCCCATGATCTTCTAACCTACGGGCTTGATGGAAGTCCCATTTATGCGGACCAATTTACACGTTTGAACCGTGATGTTTACGAACGGGCTATCGAACTTTACAACATTCATGGAGCTACGGCCGAAGAGGAGGCTGAACTTTGCCTTGCTTTGTTAGTGGCTTTCGCTGCAACGATTTATGATAATGGCTGCAAGCAGGAATATATTCAGAATGTCCTGGATCGTAGCTGGGAGGTGCTTCCGAAGCTTTCCGCGTCATTGCTGAAGGTGCGTTTGTTAACTTATTGTTATGGGGAGTTCTATGATGAGAGTTTAGCAAAGGAGGCTCATGAAATTATCAATACTTGGGATGAGACAGGACTGAGCTTGGAGCAGGCGGAGATTGCAGAGGAGTTGAAGGGGTTTGAGGAGAATCAGTATCCGTGGGAAGAATTAGAAGAAATAGGAAGCTGACAAGAGACTTCTGATATATGGAGAATCTTATCAAAAGAAGTGAATTGTGACAGAGAGTGTAAAAGATAAGACTGTCAAAGGTGTTGGTTGGAGTTTTATTGATAATATCTCCAGTTCAGGCATTACTTTTTTAGTTGGTCTAATTTTGGCTCGTCTGCTTACCCCTGCAGAGTATGGCATCATGGCTATGATTACGATTTTCATAGCTGTGTCCAATTCCATTATAGATAGCGGTTTCTCCAATGCTTTGGTTCGTAAGATAGATATACGGCGTGTAGACTATAATACAGTATTTTTCTTTAATTTGGTAGTCAGTTTGGTAATGTATTTATTGCTATACATTGCCTCTCCCGCTATCAGTGCCTTCTTTAAGGAGCCTATATTAGTAGAGGTTGTTCGTGTGATAGGCTGGGTACTTGTCATTAATGCATTGGCCATCATACCACGTACTATTTTTGTTCGTAATGTAGATTTTAAGACGCAGACCAAAGTTTCTTTAATATCTTCCATTGTCAGTGGTATTATCGGTATTGGCATGGCTTTAGCTGGTTTCGGTGTATGGAGCTTGGTAGGACAGCAGCTTTTTCGTCAATTGTTGAATACTGTCTTTTTGTGGGTTTATTGTAGTTGGAGGCCAGTAGTAGAGTTTTCTAAAAGCAGTTTCAAAGAACTGTTTGGTTTTGGATCCAAACTTTTATTATCAGGTTTGTTGGACACTATTTATAAGAATGTTTATTATATTATTATCGGTCGTTTTTATACTTCTGCTCAATTAGGACAATATACCCGTGCTGAACAATTTAATACGATATTTTCAAGTAATTTGACTTCGGTCGTTCAGCGTGTCAGTTATCCTGTATTGAGTTCCATTCAGGAAGAACCTGAACGTTTGCGTGAAGCTTATCGGAAGGTGATTAAAAGCACAATGTTAATAACTTTTGCCTGTATGCTTGGACTTGCTGCCGTTGCCAAACCTTTGATTTTGATATTGATAGGGGATAAGTGGTTGCCTGCTGTTTATTTCTTGCAAATCATCTGTTTTTCAGGTATGCTCTATCCGCTTCATGCTATTAACCTGAATATCCTTCAAGTAAAAGGTCGTTCCGATTTGTTTTTGAAGTTGGAAATAATCAAGAAAACCATAGCTATAGGTCCTATTGTTATTGGCATTTTGTACGGAATCGAATATATGTTATGGGGTAGTGTTGTAACTTCTTTTGTCGCTTATTTCTTGAATAGTTATTATTCGGCTTATTTGATTAATTATCCGACGATTGAGCAAATCAAAGATATATTCCCTACATTTTTAATTTCTTTGGTGACAGCATTTTTGATATGGAGTCTCACTCTGTTGAATTTGTCAGAGTTTCTTCTTCTTCCTCTTCAGATTATAGCGGGGATCATAATCGCTTTTGTTATTTATGAAAAAACTCGTTTATCGGAATACATAGAACTAAAGCAACTGGCCTTGTCTCTTCTTTGTCGTAAGAAATAAAATTAATCTATATATATTGAAGATGGAAAAGAAAGTAATTACGGTTACTTCTCCCTTGCTTCCTTCACTTGACGACTTTATGCCTTATTTGCAGGACATTTGGAATCGTAAGTGGCTGACTAATAATGGTCATTATCATCAGGAATTGGAGAAGGCTTTGTGTGAATATTTGAAAGTACCTTACATCAGTCTTTTTACCAACGGTACTTTGCCTTTGATGTGTGCTCTGCAGGCTCTTCGCATTACGGGTGAGGTGATAACAACTCCATATAGTTTTGTGGCTACTACTCATTCCTTATGGTGGAATGGTATCAAACCTGTGTTTGTGGATATTGATCCGCTAACTTGTAATATTGACCCAGAAAAGATAGAAGCTGCTATTACTCCTAAAACCACAGCTATTATGCCTGTTCATGTTTACGGCAAGCCTTGTGACACGGAACGAATTCAAGAAATAGCCGACAAGTATGGTTTGAAGGTGATTTACGATGCTGCCCATGCTTTCGGTGTAGAAGTGAATGGTAAGTCTGTCTTAAATGCGGGTGATATGTCTACGCTAAGTTTCCATGCAACGAAAGTCTACAACACCATTGAGGGTGGTGCTTTAGTATGTCAGGATGAAAAGATCAAAAAGCGTATTGATTACTTGAAGAATTTTGGTTTTGCTGGTGAAACAACTATTGTTGCTCCTGGTATCAACGGTAAGATGGATGAAGTGAGAAGCGCTTATGGGCTGTTGAACTTGAAGCAAGTGGATGCAGCGATTGAATCCCGTCGACAGATAGCCATCAGATATCGCGAAGCGTTGAGGGATGTGGCTGGTATTAGTTTTATGGAAGATATGCCAGGTGTCCGTTGCAATTATTCCTACTTTCCGATATTCATAGATGCTGAGAAATACGGAATGACGCGCGATGAGCTTTATTTCAAGATGAAAGAGCGGCATGTTTTAGGGCGGCGGTATTTTTATCCTTTGATAAGTGAGTTCTCTACCTATCGGGGGTTGGAATCTGCTAAACCTGAGAACTTAACGGTAGCGAATCGGGTGGCGGATAGTGTTATTTGTTTACCGATGTATCATGGATTGAGTGATGAAGACATTGTTGAAGTTATAAAGTCCATTCAATGTTACATTTGAAGTTTGATGTCACTCCTCTTGAGGAACTTTCTTATTATAGCCGTAAATTTAATGTTCACTGTTTATGTAAAAGGGATGACCTCTTTTGTAAAGGTGGGGGAGGTAGTAAGGCACGTATGCTTCAGTACATATTATATCCATTGTATAAAGAAAAAATTAATGTGTTACTGACAGCTGGAGGCCCGTGTAGTAATTATAATCGCGCAGCAGCTTTATTGTGTGCTGAAATGGGAATACAAATGCGTTTAGTTTCATATACGGATAATCCTTCTGATTATGAGAATTCACTGAATTATTATGTTGCTAATCTTGCAGGGGTAGAGCATATTTATTGTACGAAAACGGAAGTAGCGGAAACTATTCAAAAACTTATAGTTGAGATGAAAGAGAATGCTGTCAGTTTTCGTTATTGTTATGGTGGTGGTAAATCATTGGAAGGTGTATATGCTTATTATGATGCGGTTCGTGAGTTAAAATCTCAGTATCAAGGAAGGATAGATGAAGTATATGTAGCCTGTGGCACAGGTACTACACTAACAGGTATTTGTTGTGGAATGCAGGAATTTTTTCCCACTGCAAAGGTACATGGAATTTCTGTAGCTCGTTGTTATGTTGATGAAAAGAAAGTATTGGATGAAGATATTACTTATTTAAATAATTATTTGAATAGGCAATACGACTTTTCAAATTTAATTTTTCATGATGAATTCCTTTTTGGGGGATATGGGCATAGTTCTAATGAAGAATTGGTAACAATTAAAGAATGTATTTCACGACAAGGTATGCTTATTGATCCTACCTATTCAGGAAAGGCTTTTCATGGAATGTGTAAAATATTGTCGGACCTAAAACAGTCAGAAAAAACAGTCCTTTTTTGGAATACCGGTGGAATGATGAATCTATTTTCACAGAAAGCGGAGTTTAGATTATGATATATCATCTTAAAAATGTACCAAACGATTACCAGCTGTTATTACACTATTTTCAAACAGTAGATAATGATTTCGGAATATCTCTTAGCCGAAAAGTTGATTTGAAAGAATATACTTCTAAGCTTTTGAAATATGGATATGTTTATGCCATTATGGATGAAAATAGGCAAGATATTTTGTCTTGCATTGTTTTTTATTGTAATGATATGGATACTCATATCGCATATTTACCTTTATTGAGTACTCGGGCGGATGCGAGGGGAAAGGGGTATGCCAAGCTATTGGTAAATGAAATGATTCAATGTTGTAAACAGAAAGGTATGTGTAGAATAATTTGTGATTCTGTAAACCCAGTAGCTGTGAAACTATATAAATCATTGGGATTTACAGAATATCAAGTACAGAGATGTGAACAATTAACAAAAACTTTCCTGAAATTAGATTTGATATGAATTTATTAGTTACGGCCATTGGGTCGTTTTCGGCAGATTGTGTTATTAATTCATTGCGTAAAGTTGGACATACAGTTGTTGGATGTGATATATATCCTCCAGAATGGCATGCTGTTTCAAAAGATTGTAATTGGGTGTATCAGGCCCCATACGCTACGAAAGAAAGTGAATATGTACAATTCTTACTTGATATATCTCTCAAACATGATATAGAATATTTATTTCCTTTGACAGATTTGGAGATAGATGTATTGGATCGAAATCGTGCAGTTTTTAAACAAAACAGGATAGTTTTATGCATGCCTTCATCACAAACTTTGGCTATAGCAAGAAATAAATATGTACTTTATAAAACGTTTGAATATGATGATTTAGTTCCTTCTATTTCTACTTATTTAAGTGGAGAGGTCCCTATTACTCTATTGCCGGCTATAGCGAAACCTTATAACGGACGAAGTAGTGAAGGGGTGTTGCGGATTTCGAATGTAAAAGAACTTGAAGAAGTCTCAAGTAAGAGTGGCTATATCTTTCAGGAGATAATAGAAGGTCCTGTCTTTACTGTAGATTATATACGTAATAGTTATACAGATAAAGATTTTTCTATAGTTAGAGAGGAATTGCTGCGTACTAAAAATGGTGCAGGAACTACAGTTCGGATGTCTAACGATATGTCGTTAAAACGATTGGTTTCACATATTGGAAATATGATTCAAGTAAATGGCTGCATCAATATGGAATTTATTCAATCTAAGGGAAAATATTATTTAATTGACATTAATCCTCGTTTTTCTGCAGGTGTGGCTTTTAGTCATATGGCAGGATATAATATGGTATTGAATCATTTGAATTGTTTTATTGTACAGGATATCCAAGCTCCTGTACTATATCAAGAACAGATAATTACTAAACGATATCGAGAGGAGATTCTTTGAGTCGTAGGATTTATTAGTATAACTCTTCCTAAAAAGGGGTAGGAGTTTATAGACTTTGAAAAATCAATTAGTTTTTTGTGGATAAATATTGGAAATATAAATTAAAATATCTAGTATGAACATTGCTATTGTTGGAACCGGTTATGTCGGTTTAGTTACTGGAACTTGTTTTGCTGAAATGGGAGTGAATGTTACTTGTGTAGATATTGATGAAAATAAGATTTCTGCATTACAAAATGGTAAAATACCAATTTATGAACCAGGTCTTGAGGAAATGGTTATTAGAAATCAAAAAGAAGGTAGATTGAATTTTACCACTCAGTTAGCATCTTGTATCAATAATGTAGACATTGTTTTTAGTGCAGTTGGCACTCCACCAGATGAAGATGGATCTGCAGATTTACGATATGTTATAAATGTGGCTCGAGATTTTGGGAGAAATGTGATGAAGTATGCTGTACTAGTAACAAAATCAACTGTTCCTGTGGGGACTGCCCAAAAAATAAAGGTTGTTATTCAAGAAGAACTTGATAAAAGAGGGGTTAAAATTCCATTTGATGTAGCATCTAATCCTGAATTTCTTAAGGAAGGGGCAGCAATTCAGGATTTTATGAGTCCGGATAGAGTTGTTGTCGGTATTGAATCGGAACGTTCCAAAGAATTGATGTCTAAGTTGTATAGACCTTTCTTATTGAATAATTTTCGAGTAATATTCACTGATATTCCCAGTGCAGAAATGATTAAATATGCTGCAAATTCTATGTTGGCTACTCGTATATCATTTATGAATGATATTGCAAATCTTTGTGAATTAGTCGGCGCTAATGTAAATATGGTTCGTAAGGGCATTGGGGCGGATTCACGTATAGGTAATAAATTCTTGTATCCAGGGTGTGGATATGGAGGAAGTTGTTTCCCAAAAGATGTGAAGGCTTTGATAAAAACAGCTGATAAATATGGTTATTCAATGTCTGTATTGAAGGCGGTTGAAAGTGTTAATGAAAAACAAAAAACAGTTTTATTTGAAAAATTGTATAATTATTATGAGGGAAATTTGAAAGGAAAGACTATTGCTCTTTGGGGATTGGCTTTCAAGCCAGAAACAGATGATATGCGCGAAGCAACTTCATTAGTTACAATCAAACTGCTTTTAAAGGAAGGATGCAAGGTTGTTGTATATGATCCTATAGCGATGCAAGAATGTATGCGGCGTATAGGGGAGGTGGTAACATATGCAAATAATATGTATGATTGCGTCTTTAATGCTGATGCCTTATTACTTCTTACAGAATGGAAAATTTTTAGATTGCCTAAATGGAATGTGTTAAAAGAAAGAATGGTAGTTCCGCTTCTAATTGATGGACGTAATCTTTATGATCATAATGAGGTTATAAGTAATGGAATTATTTATATGTCAATTGGTAGTTGATTGTATTTGATGTATTATGTTAAAACGAAATTTACGATAACTTCTTTGAATTGAATCTGGAAAATATATTAAATGAGTAAAAAATATGCTCCTGTTGTTATACCGACTCTTTGTCGTTATGAACATTTGAAGAATTGTTTAGAGTCATTAGCAAGATGCACTTATAGTCATGAGACTGATGTTTATTTGTGTTTAGATTTTCCAGCTAAAGAGTCTCATAAAAGAGGGTATAAGCAAATATGTGATTATCTACAACGAGCAGAGTTTTCATTTCAAAACTTTGTAGTAATTAAAAGAGAATATAATTATGGCGAAAAAATGAACCTCAGACAGGTTTATCAAGATTTCATATTGAAAAATATGAATCTTGGATTCTTTCAGAGGATGATAATTTATTTTCTCCTAATTTTTTAGATTATGTAAATCAAAATCTCGAAATATATAAAAAAAATGATGATAGTATATTTGCTATTAATGGTTATTCTTTTCCTTTAGGTTTAGAAATGCCTCAAAAATAAAAAAAATGCCCTTTATAAGACTTTTTATGTATTCTCCATGGGGAGCTGGATTTTGGGTGAGGAAATATAAGGCAGTTTCGGAAATAAGATTTGGTGATTACTTCTATAGCAAGAAAATAATGTGGCAACTCTTTAATAAGGTACCTTTTTTGTTTGATACCGTAGTTTCTATGGAATATTCTCATGTTTATTATTCTGATGCAGACTATCGTGTAAGAATGTTGTTGAATAATATGTATTGTATAACGCCGGCGATAACTAAGGTGCGTAATTGTGGATATGATGGTTCAGGAATAAATTGCGGAAATGACGATGGAAAACATGCATCACAAATAATTGATAATAACGTTTTTTGCGGTGAAATGGAGGAAGTTGAAGTTTCAGTTGGCGCTATTATAGCTAAATATAATGAACTTTTTGAGGTTTCCTTTATAAGGAAAATTAAAAATATTGCTAAATACGTTATATGTTTAGTTAGAAATTCATAGCTGTCGGATAGTACTGTTGTGCATTATAAAAGGGGGGATTAGGGTATATAGGTTCTTTGAGATGATAAATTTTATATCAAGTGGAAGATAATGCTTTTCTGACAAACAGCTTGAAGTGTCCATATAATAATGTAGTGCGAATGCTCTCTATATTTATACTAAACGCTAATAAAGCAAAAAAAATCATTAATGTTACAAACTGTAAATTATAAACTTATATATGCTAATAGCTTATTAGTAGCATTATTTATAGCGCAAACATGTATTGCTTCAGTTATTAATAGCTTTTTTGACTATTCCTAAAATATCCGTTATAATATCGCTAATTCTATTTTTTGTAGCTATCTCTTTGAATAGGAATACTAAGTTTTGCAAACAAGTAGTAATAAGCTATGCTCTTATTTTCCTGTTATTATCATTTTCTTTAATCGTTAATGGTGTAGAATCTTGTATTGATTATATTTTACACTATATCGTTTTTGGAACAACAGCTTTTGTGCTCTCTAATATTCCATTAAATGGTAAGATTATTATAAATAGTTCAATATATATATATATAGTATATCTCATCGTTTTTTTTCTAAGAATACGCATGGACTATTTGGAGGGTGATGATTTGGGAACAATCCAAATGGGGGTAGCATATAGTTTTGTGCCAGGAGTATTGTGGGCAATTTCATTGTTGTTTTTTCCTGGTTTTATAATAGGAAATAGATATTTAAAACAAATTTTATCGATAGTTGTATTAATAGGAAGCATATATGTTGTGTTATTCCTGACAGTTACAAGGGGAGCCATTATAGCAATTTTATTTGGATGCGTTTTTATTGCAATTTTCCATTTGAATAAAATTAATAGATTGAAATTTATAATTGTTTTTTTGGGGGGTACAATTTTTCTTTTCCTAAATATAGAAACTGTTTTAGAGGATTTTTTTTATATTTCAAGTGAAAATTCTATAGGTGCAATTAAAAAAATGTCATCACTCTCTAACGATGGAGATGTAAGCAATGGTAGAGATCTGTTATATGAGAGTGCTATAGACATAATTAGAAGTAGTCCAATGATAGGAAAAGGTGTAGGGTATTTTGAAAAAATAAATGAAATATATGTGCATCAACTATTCTTGCAAATATTGTGTGAAATGGGCATGTTAGGATTGTTCCTCTTTTTTTATTCCCTATAACTAAAATAGTAAAAAGCAACAGTTATTTCTAATTTAGCATCAATATATATAATCCCGATTGTTTTAATATCATCTATTTTGATAATGTTGTTATTTTCTAATGTGTATTGGTTATCTCCTAATTTTTGGTTTTTATTTTTCTTAACGCCATACCATTTAAAATTAGTTTCTAAAACGGATGATATATTTTTATCACGTAGTTTATAGTTTTTCAAAAATAATCTTGAGGTGTTTATGGAGTTGTAATTTTGGTAATAACCTTTTTAAATATAAATGTGTAATATAGATTTTTTTCAATAATTATTCCTCAAAGGAAATCATTGGATAGTCTTCCAAGACTTTTTAAATCTATTCCTGTTTCTGATAAGATTGAGGTGTTGTTGATTGACAACTCACCTGAACCTATATCTGGAAAAGATGTACAGACTATTCATCCATTTCAACTTCTTCATTCTAATCCACATAGTTTTGCAGGAGGAGCAAGGAATATTGGATTGGATAATGCTCATGGTAAGTGGTTGATTTTTGCTGATGCTGATGATTTTTTTACTCCGCAGGCTTTTGATATATTTTATTCACATTTTGCAGATGAGGAAGATTTGATTTATTTTAAGTCAGATAGTGTTTATGATGATACTTTAGAGCCTAGTAATCGGAATAGTCTGTTTAATGCATATATAGATGATTATGTGTTGGGAAAAATAGATGAAATGGAAGTACGATTATCTTATCTTGTACCTTGGGGAAAAATGATAAAAAGAGAACTTGTAGTACAATATAATATAAGATTCGATGAGGTACTGGCAGCCAATGATGTGTATTTTTCAACTCTTGTAGGTTACTATTCTAAAAAATTTACAATAGATACTCATGAAGTTTATGTTATCACAACAAGAAAGGGCAGTTTAGCTAATCGTTGGGATTTACCTGTTATAGAATCTCGCTATCATGTTGCATTACGTAGAAATCTTTTTCTTAAAAAGCATGGATTGAAACAGAATCAAGGATCTGTAATGTTTTTTATTTATAAATCAATCTCGTTTGGCCCTTATGTTTTTTTTTCATTTGTATTTGCTGCTTTAAGATATCATCAAAATATATTTATTGGATTCAAAGATTGGTTTAAAACATATAGAAAATTATCTGTTAATAATAGAAAGAATAAAGCATATATAAAGAAGTGATAATGATAAGTATAATTGTTCCAATATATAATGCAGAACAGTTTCTACGAGAGTGTATAGACAGTATTTTATCTCAAAACTATAGTAATATTGAAATTATTTTAGTTAATGATGGATCAAGAGATGGGAGTTTAAATATCTGTCAAAGCTATGACGATAGTCGAATTGTTTTAATAGATAAAGAGAATGCTGGCGTATCTAGTGCTCGGAATGCTGGTTTGAAAGTTGCAAAAGGGGAATATATAGCATTTATTGATGCTGATGATACATTACCAGTTAATGCTTTATCGCTACTTTTGGAAAGTTTGGAAAGATATCAAGTTGATCTAGTGGTTGGCTCATTCATGTTTCAATATGGAAACGTTTGTCGTTCACATTCTGCTCGATTAGTTTCTGGGGTTTATTCTTTTGAGTCTTTACTTTCTGATTTTATTGACGATGGAACGTTAAGTGGATTTATTTTAGGAAGTGTATGTGGAGTGCTGTATAAAAAAAGTATTATTGAATTGCATCGATTATTTTTTAATAGTGATGTTAAGAACAACGAAGATGGACTTTTTAATTTTGAGTATGCTTTGAAAGCTGAAAATGTTCTCATATTGGATGAATGTGTATATTATTACCGACAATATAATACAAGCATATCTGCTTCTCGTCAATTATCGTATGATTTTAATGAGTTGATTAAGAAATATTTGGAGGAAGTCGTTTGTGATAAAGATAAATATAATTTTGAAATACAATTTAAAAGACGTAATGTGTCTTTGGCTCTTTGGGATATACTGAAGTATCCTTGCCAAATGGATTTGAGAACAGGTGTGAAATTTATAAATCAGCGTCTTAAAGAAAAAGAAGTTAGAGAAGGGTTTTATTTAATAAATCTCTCTCAACTTTCTATGCATAAAAAGTTGTTCTTTTATATGATGAAATGGCGTTGTTCATTTATTTTGTATGTTTTTGTAAAGTTCGTATTGCCTCTTATTGATTCTAAAATTTCTCGTTAAATAGTAGTACTTAAATTTTGTTTAATCGAAAGATTGTAAAGCATTAGTTAATATATGAATCTTCTTCATGTGGTAAATATTTATTTTACTATTCCATACTTTTTGGGTGAGCAATTATCTTATTTTCAAGATAAAGGATACAATATATATATTATATGTAGTCCTTCTTCTGAGATAGAAAGGTATTCTAAATTACATAAATTTTCTTATTGTGAGATTCCGATTTTGCGAAAAATATCTTTAATGCAAGATGTTAAGGCTGTTTTAAAAATATGTCGGTATATTAAGCGGAAAAAGATTGATGTTGTCACAGGTCATACACCTAAAGGAGCGTTGCTAGCAATGATTTCCGCTTATATTATGCAAGTGTCTATTCGTATCTATTTCCGTCATGGTTTGGTATATGAGACTTCGAAAGGGTTCAAACGTTTTCTTTTGATTTCAATGGATAGATTAGCTGCAAAATTGGCAACAAAGATAGTTTGTGTAAGCCCATCTGTCTGCAAGCGGAGTATAGAGGATAAATTGAATTTAGCTTCTAAACAGATATTGCTATCTAGAGGAACATGTAATGGTATAGATGTAAGTAGGTTTGATCGACAGAATGTCCAAAGTGAAACGGTGCGAGATTTGAAAGATAAGTTGGGTTTGCCAGAGAAATGTTTTGTTATAGGTTTCATTGGGAGATTAGTAAGAGATAAAGGTATCATAGAATTGGTGCAGGCTTTTGCCTTATTGCGACAGAAATATAGTGATATGAGGTTGTTGTTAGTTGGTATGTTGGAAGAAAGAGATGCTTTGCCCAAGACTATTGTAGAGGATATACGAGAAAATCCGGCTATTATCACTACCGGATATATTGAAAATTCTATCATCGAAAATTATTATGCCTTAATGGATGTTTTTGTGCTTCCATCTTATAGAGAAGGCTTTCCCACTTCTGTCTTGGAAGCTTCTTCTATGGGAATACCTGTCATTACTACCAAGGCTACAGGATGTATTGATTCCATAATAGAGGAGAAGACTGGTGTTTTTGTGTCGCATGATGCTGGATGTTTGGCTACTGCAATAGAAACACTTTATGGTGATAAAGATTTGCGTTTACAATACGGAGAATGGTAGAAAATTAGTAGAGGATAATTTTGAGCAACATATAATTTGGAAAGAAATAGAAAAATTGTATATAAAAACTCTGTAATTATGTAAACCAGAGTCACTATCAGCAGAAAGCCTAAATCTTGGTTATCTTCTTCCGTTCGTTTCCTTATGAATAGTTATATCTCCTATTAGTATATTTTTAGATTATTTTCATGAATATTCTTATTACAGGGATCCATGGTTTTGTGGGTTCCAATCTTGTTATTGCTTTGAGAGAATACCATGCTCTTTATGGCTTGGATATCATTACTCCTGAAAAGGAGGGGGTGGTAAAGACTTTTTCTTGGAAAGATATTGAAACAACTTCTTTTCCAATGCAGTTTTTACCCAAGTTTGATGCTATCATCCATTTGGCAGGCAAAGCGCATGATACAAAGAATCAGTCTGCTTCTCAGGTATATTTTGATATCAATACAGGACTGACACAGAAGATATTTGATTTCTTTTTAGAATCATCTGCGAAGAGGTTTATCTTTTTCAGTTCTGTGAAAGCTGCCGCAGACAGTGTAGTGGGGGATATGTTGACAGAAGATGTGATACCTACTCCGGTTGGTCCTTATGGAGAAAGTAAGATTGCGGCTGAAGAATATATTCTTAGTAAATTGAGAAGCGAGCATGGAGAATTGAAAGTTGCTATGCAGCGCGATAAGCGAGTGTATATTTTGCGTCCTTGTATGATCCACGGTCCTGGTAATAAGGGTAATCTGAACTTGCTTTATAATGTGGTAAAGAAAGGTATCCCCTGGCCTTTAGGCGATTTTGAGAACAAGCGTTCTTTTACTTCTATAGATAATCTTTGCTATGTTGTGGAAGGTTTGTTGACAAAAGACGTAGCGAGCGGTATTTATCACATGGGTGATGACGAAGCTTTGTCTACGAATGAACTGATTGCTCTTATGTGTGAAGCTATGGGTAAGGAGCCTCACATCTGGAAAATGAACAGAAAAATGATGGAAGGTTGCGCAGGCTTGGGTACGCTGCTTCATTTGCCTTTGAATACAGAACGGCTGAGAAAACTGACTGAGAATTACGTGGTAAGTAATGAGAAAATAAAATTAGCTCTTGGCATTGACCGGATGCCTGTCCGTGCGGCGGATGGAATAATGAAAACAATACGGAGTTTCTAACCTATTTATAAATTGTAAATCGTGTATTATATCATTATATTAGTTCTGCTCTTTGTAGCAGAACTTTTTTATTTTAGAGTAGCTGATAAGTTTAATATCATTGATAAGCCCAATGAGCGTAGTTCTCATTCACGGATAACTTTGCGTGGTGGCGGTATAATCTTCTATTTTGGAGCTTTAGCCTATTTCCTGAGTAATCATTGGGAGTATCCATGGTTTATGTTGGCATTGACTCTGATCACTTTTATCAGTTTTGTAGATGATGTCCGTTCTACTTCCCAAGGTCTGAGGTTGGTGTTTACTTTACTGCTATGGCTCTAATGTTTTACCAATGGGGCTTGTTTTCACTTTCCTGGTGGTGGATCATTATAGCTTTGATTATTTGTACGGGTATCATCAATGCTTATAATTTTATGGATGGCATCAATGGCATCACAGGTGGTTATTCATTGGTTATCCTTGGTGCATTAGCTTATATCAATTCTGAGATCACTACGTTTGTTGAACCGGCTTTGATTAATACCGTTCTTTGCGCAGTCCTGGTCTTTTGTTTCTTCAATTTCCGTAAGAAGGCGAAGTGTTTTGCGGGTGATGTCGGTTCTGTGAGTATCGCTTTTATTCTTCTTTTTCTGATAGGGAAGCTTATCATTAAAACAGAAGATTTCAGTTGGATAATTCTGTTATCCGTTTATGGTGTCGATAGTGTTCTGACTATCATTCATCGCCTGATGCTTCATGAGAACATCGGTTTGCCCCACCGAAAACACATGTATCAATTGATGGCAAACGAGTTGAAAATACCTCATGTTGGGGTATCATTAATTTATATGGGGGCACAGGCTTTGGTCATATTAGGTTATTTCTGTTTCGTGAGATATGGTTATTGGTATTTGTTGGGGATAATTGTATTGTTGAGTGGTATTTATGTGTTGTTTATGAGAAGGTATTTTCATTTGCATATTCAAAAGGGAAAATAAAAATGAGTCTCCGGCTTTAGGAAACAATGCGATGAATATCTAAATAAAAATATCCTGTTTTTTTTAATAATAACGGGCGGTAAGGCGGTAGTTTGATAAACTATCTCTTACCGCCCGTTTCTTTTTTATAGTTTAAAATTCTACAACTTTTTTTCTATCCTTATAACTTTATTGTATATTTGCCGAAACAATTCTATATTCACTGAATGGGCTTATTTAGGAAAATAATATATAGTTTTTTTTTCTTTTCTTACTGATATCCATTTGGGGGCTTTCATCAGCCTTTGCGGTGACTGGAGAACACCCAGTACTGATTATCAGTTCGTATAATCCGGATGCTCGTCAGACTTCCGGAAATATATACGATTTCATGGAAGAGTTTGAGCGTCTGGGTGGAAAAGCTCCGATAGCTTTGGAAAACATGAACTGCAAAAGCTTCTCCGAGTCGCCACAGTGGAAATCGAAAATGGCGGAGATACTGGATAAGTATGAGGGAAAGCGCGCGCCTGTATTACTTGTTTTAATTGGTCAGGAGGCATGGGCTGCCTATCTGTCGCAAGCAGATTCTATACGTGGAAAGTTCCCGGTACTGACTTCGTTGGCAAGCCGCAATGCCATTATTCTTCCGGATGATTCTGTAAATCTGAAAACATGGATGCCTGGTGCAGTGGATTTCTTTAATGACTTTACTGATTCTTCAGTCAAAGCCGGTTTTGTTTATGAATATGATGTGGAAGCCAATATCAATCTGATAAAACACTTATATCCGAATACTAAGAATATAGCTTTTGTTTCTGATAACAGTTATGGGGGCGTTTCCTTGCAAGCCCATGTAGTAGCGGAGATGAAGAAACATCCGGAGTTAAATCTGATTCTACTGGATGGACGTACCAATACGATTTATACCATCAGTGATAAACTTCATGAATTGCCCCCGAATACAGCTTTGTTGATGGGTACCTGGCGTGTGGATATGTACGACGGATATTTTATGCGTAATGCAACTTATACCATGATGGAAGCTGCGGGTGATGTACCTACATTTTCCATTAGTTCTGTCGGTATCGGTTATTGGGCTATAGGTGGGGTGACACCCTCTTATCGGCCATTGGGCAAGGATATGGCGTATCAGGCAGTCCGTCTGCTGCAAGGAGCTGACAGTGATCGTATAGAAGTAGAAGTCATCCCTAATAAAGTGATGATGGATAGTAAGATTGTGAAGGAAAAGCGTCTGGATCTGTCTTTTATTCATCAGCCGATAGAAATGGTGAATGAAAATCCATCGTTCTACGAACAATATAAATATCATATCTGGACTGTTGCAACCATTTTAGTCGTGTTATCTGCGGGGTTGTTTGTTTCATTGTACTTCTATTACCATACCAAAAAGCTGAAAGATGAACTGCAAGAGTCGGAGAGTGCTTTGAGAGATGCGAAAGATCGTGCAGAAGAGTCCAGCCGTCTGAAGAGTGCCTTCCTCGCAAATATGAGTCATGAAATCCGTACTCCGCTGAATGCAATTGTGGGATTCTCGGATGTGTTGGCTTCCGGGGAAGTTCGGAAGATGAACAGCAGGGGTATGTTGATATCATTAAAACCAATTCTGATTTGCTGCTCCGCTTGATAAATGATATTCTGGATGTTTCCCGTCTGGAGGCGGACCGGGTTACGTTTACATTTGAGGAATGTGATGTAGTGCCGTTGTGCCAACGCGTTTTGGCTTCCGTCAGTCAGGCTCGCAAGTCAGAAAATGAATTTATCTTTGAGTGTGACCGTGAAAGCATGGATATGCGCACTGACACTCAGCGTCTGCAACAGGTTATCATAAATCTGCTTTCCAATGCCGATAAGTTTACCCGGAATGGTAAGATTACTTTGGGGCTGAAAGTCGATGAGAAGCAGAGAGAAGTCCTGTTTTCTGTCTCGGATACCGGTACAGGTATTCCTTTGGAGAAACAGAAGCTTGTATTTGAGCGATTTGAAAAACTGAACGAGTACGTACAGGGCACAGGATTGGGACTTTCCATCTGTAAGTTGACCGTAGAGAAGTGGGGAGGAGAGATCTGGGTGGATCCGGGATATACGGATGGGGCAAGATTTGTGTTTACACATCCATTAGACATCGAACAACCAAAGAAATAACTAATAACTATGAAGAGAGTTTCCTTTTTTTTAGGGTGGATATTCCTCCTGATAGTAGCTGTATCAGCTCAGGATAAGATCGTAAAGCTGAAAATAGTAGAGACCAGTGATATACATGGGAACTATTATCCTTATGATTTCATACTCCGCCATGAGGCTGGAGGAAGTTTGGCGCGCATACATGCTTTTGTGCAGAAAGAGCGCGAAGTCTATAAAGATAACCTGCTTCTATTAGATAACGGGGATATTCTGCAAGGCCAGCCTTGTGCCTATTATTACAATTATATTGACACTGTTTCTCCGCATCTGGCAGCTGAAGTGTTGAACTATATGCAGTATAATACCGGCAATATGGGTAATCATGATGTGGAGACCGGACGTGCCGTGTTCGACCGTTGGGCAGACGACTGCAAGTTTCCCATTTTAGGCGCTAATATTATTGATACGGCTACGGGAGAGACTCATTTCAAACCTTATGAAGTATTGGAGCGGGATGATGTAAAGATCGTAGTATTAGGTATGATTACTCCTGCTATTCCTGTATGGTTGTCGGAGAACTTATGGAACGGACTGCGCTTTGATGATATGGAAGAAACGGCTCGCAAATGGATGAAGATTATCCGGGAAAAAGAGAAGCCTGATCTGGTGATCGGTATTTTCCATGCCGGACAGGATGCATTGCTGATGGGCGGTAAGTATCGTGAAAATGCTTCTGTAGAAGTAGCTCGTAACGTTCCCGGATTCGATATCGTCCTGATGGGACACGATCATGCCCGTGAATTGAAGAAGATTAAAAATATAGCCGGAGATTCTGTCTTGATTATGGATCCCGCAAGCAAGGGAATTGTTGTGGCAAACGCAGATGTAACTTTGAAACTTCGAAAAGGAAAAGTCATAGAGAAGCATATTGACGGTGCTTTGACGGATATGAAAGATTATGCTGCAAGTGAGGATTTCATGGAGCATTTTGCTCCCCAGTTTAATGCGGTGCAGGATTTCGTATCCAAGAAAATAGGCAGCTTCACAGAGACCATTTCCACGCGTCCTGCCTATTTCGGTTCTTCTGCCTTTATTGACCTGATTCATTTGTTGCAGCTTGAAATAACCAATGCTGATATATCGCTTGCTGCGCCCCTGTCGTATGACACGGAAATTAACAAGGGGGATGTGTTTGTGAGCGATATGTTCAACTTATATAAGTATGAGAACATGCTCTATACCATGAAACTGTCCGGTAAGGAGGTGAAGGATGCGCTGGAAATGTCATATAACTTGTGGACGAATCAGATGAAATCAGCTGATGACCATCTGTTATTGTTCCGCAAACAGCGTCGTGAAGGTGCAACGGATCGTGCTTCTTTCCAGAATTTTAGTTTTAACTTCGATTCGGCAGCTGGCATCATATATACGGTAGATGTAACAAAACCGAAAGGGGAGAAGATTACTATTATTAGTATGGCTGATGGCACTCCTTTTTCTATGGACAAGATGTATAAAGTAGCACTGAATTCATACCGTGGTAATGGTGGTGGAGAATTGTTGACTAAGGGAGCCGGGATTCCTCAAGATGAATTGAAAGGGCGTATCTTGTTCTCTACAGATAAAGATCTGCGTTATTACTTGATGCAGTATATAGAGAAAAAGGGTGTGATTGAACCGCATGCATTAGGGCAATGGAAATTTATTCCCGAAGAATGGGTAGAGCCTGCCGCCAAAAGGGATTATGAATACTTGTTTGGAAAAGTGGAAAAATAATCGCTATCTTTGCAGTCGCAAATTTTAAAAGGGTGGTAGGAACGTGAACAAAGAGATGAAAAGAATTATAGGAGCTGTATGCTTGTTGGTGCTGTTTGTGGCATATCAGACAAGTATTACAGCTTTTACTCATGTTCACTATGTCAATGGAGTCATCATTACGCACTCCCATCCGTTTCACGGTAAACATACACACTCCAAATCCGAACTTCTCGTTATTGGTCGTTTGTCAACTTTCCAAGCTCCGGAGGTTGATGTATATGAAGATCTGCACCCCATGCGAATACTTCTGGCAGTGCTGGAAGCAGAACAGGTGTCGCCTTTGATAAAAGGAGGGGGAAAACAGACTATTTCTCTTCGTGCTCCGCCGGCGCTCGCGGCGTAAATGATAATTTAGCGGCGAGGGAATGGGTACGCGGACTACGCGGATAAGGCGGACGTACGCGGACTTTAATCTTTTAGACGCGGATGACACGGATGACGCGGATTTTTAAAGCTGCGCTATACATACCGGCATATCACACCGAAGGAAAAAAGAATCCGCGTCATCCGTGTCATCCGTGTCTGAAAGATTACTTGCACGCCGAAGGAGAACCTTGCTCCAGCGCTACGCTGGTAAATTATCATTTATAAGCTTACTCTCAGAACTTGCTTATGCACCAAGTTCTTTTTTAAGCGTTACTTAATTTTTATCAATACATACATTTTTTGAGCGCAAATTAATGAAAAAACATATACTTGCGCTGGTGCTTACGGTGGTTTGCATCAGCCTCTATGCTGTAAATCCTATAAAGGAAGGCAACATGATTTCCGGTCACGTGATTGTGAAAGGAATAGAAGAAAATATACCTTATGCAACTATATTGATTAAAAAAAACGGCCAGGGGAACAGTCTCAAATGAAGAAGGCCAGTTCGAATTTCGCAAGCTTCCTGCCGGAAAATATACGCTTCGTGTATCAGCCGTAGGTTATAAGACACAGGAAAGAGAAGTGACTGTCAGTAAGGATTTTACCGCAGTTGTGCACTTCCCGATGGCGGAGGAAAGCTTCATGACTGATGAAGTGGTTGTATCTGCCAATCGCAATGAAGTGAGCCGGAAGAATGCCCCGGTTGTTGTGAATGTGATGAGTACCAAACTTTTTGAGATGGTGAACTCCACCGACTTGGCAAAGACTCTGAATTACCAGTCCGGCTTGCGTGTAGAGAACAATTGTCAGAATTGCGGTTTTCCCCAGGTGCGTATCAATGGTCTGGAAGGCCCGTATTCTCAGATTCTGATTAATAGTCGTCCGATCATTAGTGCCCTTAGCGGCGTGTATGGACTGGAGCAAATTCCTGTAAATATGATAGAGCGGGTAGAAGTTGTACGTGGTGGTGGCTCTGCCCTGTTCGGAGCGAATGCAGTGGGAGGTACTATCAATATTATCACCAAAGACCCTATCAGTAATTCCTTCCAAGTTTCCAGTATGTTTTCGTGCATGGACGGACAGTCGTGGGAGCAATATATGGGCGGTAATGTCTCCTTGGTTGCTAAAGATAATTCCTATGGTATTGCCTTGTATGAAAGCTATCGCAACCGTAATCCCTATGATCGTGACGATGACGGCTTCTCCGAACTCGGTAAGCTGAACATGAATACCTTTGGTTTCCGTGCTTACTATCGTCCTACACACTTCAGTCGCATCAATTTGGAATATCATACAACCAACGAGTTCCGACGCGGTGGCAATAAGTTTGATTTGCAGCCCCATGAGTCCGACATCACAGAACAGACCAAGCACATCATCAATAGTGGAGGTGCCAGCTACGATCTGTTCTGGCGTGAATATAAGCATAAAATATCTCTTTACGGCTCTGTGCAGCATACAGACAGAAACAGTTACTATGGGGCTCAGCAAGACCTGAATGCTTATGGTAAGACTGATGATCTGACCTGGGTTGCCGGTGGTATGTATGTTGGTAATATGAATAACTGTTTCTTTGCTCCGGCCACTTTTACCGGTGGATTGGAATATCAGAATAACTCCCTGCATGATGTCATGACCGGTTATCACCGTGATATGAAGCAGGATGTACGTATTGCCAGTGCTTTTGTTCAGAATGAATGGAAGATGAGTCAGCTTACCATGTTGGTAGGTGCCCGCCTTGACAAGCATAATCTGATAGACAAACTAATTTTCAGTCCGCGCGTCAATTTCCTCTATAAGCCGACTGAAGATTTTCAGGCTCGTCTGACGTATTCTACCGGTTTCCGTGCACCACAGGCTTATGATGAAGACTTGCATGTGACCGCTGTAGGCGGTGAGGGCGTTCAGATTAAGCTGGCTGACAATCTACGTGAAGAGCGCTCTAATAGTTACAGCGGTTCTATAGATTGGAGTACATACCTCGGACACTGGCAGGCAAACGTTCTGTTGGAAGGTTTCTACACAGATCTGCGCCATGTATTCGTGTTGGAAGATATCGGTAAAGATGAGAACGGTGACAAGATAAAAGAACGTCGCAATGGTAGTGGAGCACGTGTATACGGTGTCAATCTGGATGCAAAGCTGGCTCATGGCAAAGAAGCGCAGTTCCAGTTAGGTTTCACGGCACAGCGTAGCCGCTATACGAAAGCTGAAGTTTGGACCGAAGTAGATGATGAAGAGTTGACCACCAAACGTATGATGCGTACACCGGATTACTACGGTTATTTTACTTTCTCTTCTGCGCCGTTGAAGAACTTTGATTTCTCTTTGTCGGGTATCTACACCGGTAAGATGATCGTTCCTCACTATGCACCGGTAGATGCTCCTGAAGGAGCTTTCTGTAATATCGAGAAAGACCGTATGGAGAATACTCCCGATTTCTTCGATCTCAATCTGAAGTTGAATTACACTTTTGTTTTGCATGACCATATCAAGTTGCAACTCAATGCCGGTGTACAAAATATCTTTAATAGTTTCCAAAAAGACCTGGATAAAGGGGAGTTCCGCGACTCCGGTTACTTCTATGGACCTACACAGCCGAGAACGTTCTTTATTGGTTTTAAGATTATGAATTAGATTAAGGTCTAAATTTAATATTGCGGGGGCTTCCGAAATTATTGCAAGGGCTTATGAATTTATTGTAAGAGCATAATTTCAGAAGCCCTTTCTTATACAAATGTTCCTTTTTTCTTTTTTTTAGGAGATTTCGGACGGTTTTCAGCGAAATATTGCTTATGTTTGCCGCGTAATTAAGAAAGGGAGATGAAAAATATAAAGAACGTAGACATAGCAACTATTCGCCGTTTTCCGGCAATGGATTTTATCGGGAATGATTTTGCCATATTCGACAATATAGGAGATATTCCCTTGTTTGGTTACCCTACGCGTCTGAATGCGTCTTGCCTGACACTTTGCCTGAAAGGGCATTGCCGGATACGCATCAATCTGAAAGAGCATGAACTAACCGCAGGTGTCCTGGTGGTCACGCTGCCTGAGCAGATATTGCAGCAAGTGGAGCGCTCGGATGATTTTACCGGAGTTTTCATTGTAGTATCCGGACAGTTCATTGATGATGTACTTCCTACGGTGCAGCAGTTGTTCCCTTTGTTTTTCATGATTAAGGAACAGCCCTGTGTACACCTTAAACCGGAAGAGATGGATGCCATTCAGGAATATTATTCTTTCCTTCAGAAGAAAGTAAAACTGAAGGACAACCCTTTCCGTAAAGAGATTACCCAGGGATTGATTCTTTCTTTGTTTTATGAGATATATAGTATCTATCAGGGCAATGAGCCTGCGGTCAGAAAAACGAAAACTCGGAAAGAAGATCTCTTTGAACGTTTTATTCGTTCGATTTCCGAATCATATAAGGTAGAACGAAGTGTGGCTTATTATGCCGACAAGATGTTCCTCACAGCCAAGCATCTTTCTACAGCTGTAAAAGAAGTGAGCGGAAAGACAGCCGGTGAATGGATTGACAGTCTTGTTATTCTGGAAGCCAAAGCTCTGTTGAAATCTTCTGAAATGAGTATTCAGGAGATCTCGGACGAGCTTCATTTTGCCAATCAGTCTTTCTTTGGCAAATACTTCAAGCATCATACAGGTATGTCTCCGAAAGAATATCGTAAGCAATAGTACACAGTGTCGGAATATTCTTTATTTTTGCAGCTATCAAATACTCTCAAAAATAAGAAAGCATGGAAAAAAGAGAAATTGATCTTACTGTATCCTGCTATGGAAAAGTAAAGGATGTGAAGTATGATGTTGTCATACTCCCCTGGGGCGCTACGGAACCCCATAATCTGCATCTTCCGTATCTTACTGATTGTATTCTGCCCCATGATATAGCCGTAGATGCCGCTGCTTTGGCACTGGAGCATTCAGGTGTGCGCTGTATGGTGATGCCTCCCGTACCTTTTGGTGCTCATAATCCCGGACAGCGTGAACTTCCTTTCTGCATACACACCCGCTACTCTACCCAGCAGGCCATTCTGGAAGATATTGTAGCTTCCCTGCATGCTCAGGGGATGCGTAAATTGATTATTATCAGCGGGCATGGAGGCAATAACTTCAAAGGCATGATACGTGACCTTGCTTTTGTCTATCCGGATTTCCTGATTATAGCCACTGACTGGTTCAGTATTGTTTCTCCCAAAGGCTACTTTGAAGCTGAAATAGACGATCATGCCGGTGAATCGGAAACTTCTGTGATGATGCATTACCATCCGGAATTAGTGAATCTGGATGAAGCAGGCGATGGAGAATCCAAGCCGTTTGCCATTCCTTCGCTGAATGAGAAGGTGGGCTGGGCACCTCGTCATTGGGATAAAGCTACGATAGATAGTGGGGTAGGGAATCCCAGAAAAGCTTCAGCAGAAAAAGGAGCACATTATGTAAAACCAGTAATAGAAAAACTCGCCCAACTCTTTACGGAAGTTGGGCAAGGTGAGCTCTACTAAGCAAAAAGAAAAGCTTACTTATCTACTGACATTAGCCATTTGCCATCTCTTTTTACCATTGATTGTGTACCATCCTGCGTTTCTCCGTTTCCGTAGGTTTGCTTAATCTTTACTGTTGCGGTGTTTCCATCTTCCGATATTTCTTCTGATATGATCTCTATACTTTTCAGTCCGTCCTTTTTCATATTCTTTGGAAACTTTCTCTTTCAGCATGGACACAAGCCCGTCCTTTTGCTCTTTCATTTTCTCCGCACCTACGCTCTCATCGAATGCAAGTCCGTCTACAAATTTCTCATAGTCACCTTTGATGAGGTAATTACCATACTTTTTCATAGCATCTCCCGGGCCACTTGAAGAGCAAGCTGTCATTAAAAACATAGTCATAACCATCAGACTAAAATAAAATACCTTTTTCATACGCTTTTTTTTAAAGTGATTAATGTGTATTTAAAAATAGTATATCAAACAGAGACGCTTGCTCTGCGCAATATCGTTGGGCAGGAGATAATCTCCTCTGAATCCGGGAATATTTACGTGGCTGATACGCCCTTCGGGTAAATCTATTCCCTCTTTTCTGTATACAAAGTCTATCAACTCCGTGCAATACATCTTGGTGGTGTCTGCCAAATCATAATCATGATCGAATAACACATGGCTCTCATAAAGATGTTCCGCGTGAGTTGCTGCCCGGTATCTGGCTACCGAATCCCCTGATACACGCATGATAGCTCCGTTAACAGCTTTTCTTTTCTCAAAAAACACTTCTACGGTTTCCATTTTTACACGATCAGGGTCGTCCTTAAAATCCGGTTCACCAGGCACGGCATGTATCACATACCATTGTCCGGCTTTCTTTTTCAGGATGCCGGTATGCGAATAAGCACCTTCCCGGTCTGCAGCCAACACTACTCTACTGGTAATCCCTGTTCCTCTTCTGAAAGCGATATCCCCATCCCGGAATAGTTCTTGTGGTAGCTCTACCGGAGGTGTCTCTTTATCTGAACTTCCCTGGCATCCGACCAGTACAAGGGTAAGAAACAATATTGTTTTCAGTAGTGATACGTGTGTCTTCATTTCCATCCGTACAAATATATAAATTAATTTGCATCATTACATGTTTTTTAAATGATTTTTGTAGTGTAAACGAAAAAAGAGGCAACAACCTTACTCAGTTGTTACCTCTTTTTTAATTTATACCCTAAAAACTAATCTCTTTTACCTATAAAAACTAATTCTATTTCTTTTCTGATGGTGCAAAGGTAGAGAGTTTTAGGGAAAAATGATTTGATATAAATCAAAAACTGAATATTCTTATCGTATTTCTTACAATATCCCCGAGCGTACACGGCTGAGAGTTTCGGGTGTCATTAGCAAATAAGATGCGATATGTGACAATGGCGCCCGCTTGATGACTTCCGGATGGGTGTGCATCAGCATATTGTAGCGTTCACGGGCTGTCTCGAAACGCCATGAATCGGCTTTCACCTGGGATACGATGAGTGAGTATTCCAGTATCTTGCGATAGAACATATTTATTTCCCAGGAGATTTCGGTCAATCTCATGAATTTGTCGTAGGGGAGAAGGTAGACTGTACAAGGCTCCAGGGCCTCTGCCATCAGGCGGGTCGGTTCTTGTTTCAGAGTGCTTTCGATGCAGATGATGACACAACCCTCGTAGGAAAAGTGTTCGGTGACGTCCTTACCGTTTTTATAATAGAATTGACGCATCATGCCTTTTCCGACAAATACCATGTGGTGGCAGACTTGTCCCTCCTTGAATAAGAGTTCACCCTTTTCCAGCTCTTTGCGGATCAGAATATCTTCTATCAGTTTTCTACCTTCAGGTGCCATGCCCGGATAACGAGAGTTCACAGTGGCATCAACTGTTTCTTTTAATAGTGTATCCATAATTGTTCGCTGGTTTCTGTAACTGTTTCCGGGGACAAAGGTATAAAAGATTTGATTTATATCAAATCTTATTAAGTGATTAGTGGTTAGTGATAAGTGATTAGCATTGTTCAGGCTACTAATCACTTAACAAACCCTTTTGTCGTCCATTTCATACTGTACCAGCGTTTTACGAAGATGGCTCCACGGATGTTCTCGTCCAGCAAGAAAGCGACCCACATACCGCAGATTCCCCACTCCAGAGGGATACCGATGATGTAGCCCAAGCCGACGGCAACGCTCCACTGAACAACCAGACCGACATAGAAGGGGTAGGTGACATCCCCGGCGGCACGCAAGGCATTTGTTGCGAAAATATTGATGGGACGTCCGATTTCAAGAATGACGTCGATGATGAGGATGGTGGTTCCGAGCCGGATGATTTCTTCATTGGTGGTAAGCCAATGGAAGATCGTGTTTCCGAATATAGCAAGGATGGTGGAGAGTATAACGGTGATCATGACGGATTTCTTCATAACATATTTACCCATGAGGAAAGCGGCATGAGGTTTCTTTTCTCCGATGAGATGCCCGATGCAAATGGCACCACCCTGCGCCATGGAGATGCTGAACAGATAGGCAAACATGATGATATTGACACAATAGGTGCGTGTGGCAAGAGCTTCGACTCCCAGCATATTGATGAAGAAGGTAATCACTACTTGCGAAGAACTGTAGGAAAGTTGTTCGCCGGCGGAGGGAAGGCCGATTTTCATCAGGTTCTTTAGCTCTATCCATGGGAACGGGCGGAAATAGGCAACGGGGAAGCGGTGGATATGTTTGCGAAACAGGATAATGAATAAAAGTATCATAGATACACCCCGGCTGAAAGCAGTAGAGATGGCAGCTCCTTCTACGCCGAGCTCGGGAAAACCAAAGCGACCGAAGATGAGTGAGTAATTACCTATTATATTTAGGATATTGACAACAACGGTTACTAACATCGGATAAATGGCTTTGTTGGCACTGCGCAGGGAGGCGGAAAGCGTTAATGAAATGGCTTGGAAGAAGGCAAACGCGCCTACAATACGCATATAATCCATGCCGTCAGTCATCAGTTCGGAAGTCAGTCCCATCAGGCGCAGGATAGGTCCGGCACCAAAGAAAAGGAGTAGGCTGATGGATACGCCTACCACTATGTTCACAAGGATTGAAACACCAACCACTTGCACTACTTTCTTTTGCAGGCGAGCACCGAGATATTGGGAGCAAAGGACGGAAGTTCCGAGATTGATGACCTCGAATACGAGAAAAGTGAGCATTATAATCTGGTTGACCACCCCTACAGCCGCAACACTACTATCGGAGTGGCGACTCAGCATAATAGTATCTACAGCACCCAGCATCATAATGAGCAGAGTTTCTATAAAAATAGGGGCGGCAAGTTTGGCAAGCCTCTTTTTTAAACTTTCCTGATGTATCATTTCGTATGTGTTTGAGACACGGTGATGAAAAATCGCGCAAAGGTACGCAAAGGGAAGGATAGGGGAATTGATATGAGTCAATTTTCAGGGGCACCGCATCAAAATTAATTCGTTTCGGTATAGTAATGAATAAGACTCACCACAGATTACACAGATTCACACAGATTTATTAATCTAATAATCAGTAAAAAATAAAATCTGTGTGAATCTGTGTAATCTGTGGTGAATTAATTCATAACCGTACAGAAAAGAAATAAATGGAACTTTCAATTTGAACACAAATTCTTTCACTCTTTCATCTTTTTTTTTCTATGCTTTGCTTTTGACTTTTAACAGATTACATCTTTTATTGAAAAAAGTCAGAAAAAAATATGATGGAAAGATTTGCATAGTCCAAAAGTTTCCCATACATTTGCACCGCATTTGAGAAACAATGCAGGTTTAAGGAAGTGTGGGTGAGTGGCTGAAACCACCAGTTTGCTAAACTGACGTACGGGTAACTGTACCGGGGGTTCGAATCCCCCCGCTTCCGCAAACAGCCGGTGGATTCGTCTAACGGTTAGGACACATGCCTCTCACGCATGTAATACGAGTTCGATTCTCGTATCCACTACGGTAAAAAAAGCATAATGCACTCTTAGCTCAGCTGGTAGAGCAATTGACTCTTAATCAATGGGTCCAGGGTTCGAGTCCCTGAGGGTGTACAAGGTATAAGGCGGTTATCAAATAATGATGACCGCTTTTTTTATGCAATTAATTCTCATTCTCCGGGAATACTTCCTATCTTTGCACTCCGAAATCAATTAAAAGCGTAAACACATTGGATTGGTTATACAGTTTATTCGTTGAACATTCCGCTCTACAGGCGGTTGTGGTACTCTCGTTGATCTCCGCTATCGGCTTGGGACTGGGAAAAATACACATTTGCGGCATATCGTTAGGCGTGACGTTTGTATTTTTTGCAGGTATCATTGCCGGACATTTCGGGTTGTCTATCGACTCGCAAATGCTGAACTATGCGGAGAGTTTCGGGTTGGTAATCTTGTGTATGCGTTGGGCTTACAGGTCGGCCCCGGTTTCTTCAGTTCGTTTCGTACGGGCGGCGTACAACTGAATATGCTGGCTGTGGGGGTAGTGCTGATTGGTACGGTGATGACACTCTTAGGAAGTTACGGACTGGGAATATCGCTGCCGGATATGGTGGGAATTCTTTGTGGTGCTACTACTAACACACCTGCGCTGGGTGCTGCACAGCAAACTCTGAAACAGATGGGTATCGAAGCAAATACGCCGGCTTTGGGATGTGCGGTGGCATATCCATTGGGCGTAGTGGGAGTAATTCTTGGTATTCTGATGATACGCAAGGCGTTGGTTCGTAAGGAAGATTTGGAGATTAAAGAGAAAGACGATGCGAACAAACCGTATATCGTTGCATTTCAGGTCCACAATCCGGCAATTTTTAATATGAGTGTGAAGGATATAGCTCAATTGAGTTATCCTAAATTCGTCATATCCCGTTTGTGGCGGGATGGGAATGTGAGCATTCCCACTTCTGAGAAAGTGATAAAAGAAGGCGACCGCCTGCTGGTCATCACCTCGGAAAAGAATGTGCCTGCACTAACCGTACTGTTTGGTGAGCAGGAAAATACGGACTGGAACAAGGAAGACATTGATTGGAATGCCATCGACAGCCAGTTGATTTCACAGCGCATTGTGGTGACACGTCCGGAACTGAACGGAAAGAAATTGGGTTCGCTTCATCTGCGCAATCATTATGGAATCAATATCAGCCGTGTATATCGTAGCGGAGTATTGCTGCTGGCTACGGCAGAGCTTACCTTGCAATTGGGCGACCGGTTGACGGTAGTAGGTGAGGCCGCTGCTATACAGAATGTGGAAAGAGTACTGGGAAATGCAGTGAAGAGCCTGAAAGAACCTAATCTCGTGGCTGTATTTGTTGGTATTATCCTGGGACTTGCCCTGGGTGCTATCCCTATTGCTATTCCGGGTGTAAGCACTCCGGTGAAGCTGGGATTGGCAGGCGGACCGATTATCGTAGGTATCCTTATCGGTACTTTCGGCCCCAGAATGCACATGGTTACGTATACTACACGCAGTGCGAACCTGATGCTTCGTGCACTGGGTTTGTCGCTTTATCTGGCTTGTCTGGGCCTGGACGCGGGCGCTCATTTCTTCGATACAGTCTTTCGTCCCGAAGGATTGCTGTGGATAGCTGTGGGCTGTGCGCTGACGGTAGTTCCTGTATTGATTATGGGAGTTATTGCTTTTCGTTGGATGAAGGTGGACTTCGGTTCGGTAGCCGGTATGTTGTGTGGAAGTATGGCGAATCCGATGGCATTGAATTATGTGAATGATACCATTCCTGGTGATAATCCTTCAGTTTCTTATGCTACGGTTTATCCTTTGTGCATGTTCCTGCGTGTGATTATTGCACAAGTGCTGTTGATGTTCTTTTTAAGTTGATAGTGAAGAGTTGGGAATGTAGAGTTGAGGATTGGGAACGTAGAGTTGAGGATTGGGAACGTAGAGTTGAGGATTAGAAACGTAGAGTTGAGGTTTGGAATGAAGACACAAGCCCATATATAATTTGTAAATTGTAATTTGTAATTAGATATCATGAGTAATATTACCCCTGAAAGCATCATGAGCGACTTGCGTTATTTGCAGTTGCTGTCACGCAGTTTCCCTACAATTGCGGATGCCAGTACAGAAATAATCAATTTGGAAGCTATACTGAACCTCCCGAAGGGGACAGAACACTTCCTGACCGATATTCATGGTGAATATGAAGCCTTTCAGCATGTGTTGAAGAACGCTTCGGGAGCCGTGAAGCGAAAAGTGAATGAAATCTTCGGGCATACCCTGCGTGAAAGTGAGAAGAAAGAGATATGTACGCTGATTTACTATCCCGAAGAGAAGTTGCAACTGATTAAAGAACAGGAGGCTGACCTGGACGACTGGTATCTGATAACATTGAACCAGCTGGTGAAAGTTTGCCAAAATGTATCTTCCAAATATACACGCTCAAAGGTACGCAAGGCACTTCCGGCAGAATTTTCATATATCATTCAGGAATTGCTGCATGAGTCGAGTGTAGAGCCTAATAAGCATGCCTATATCAATGTGATTATCAGCACTATCATCTCTACCAAGCGTTCAGATGATTTCATCATCGCGATGTGTAATCTTATCCAGCGGCTGACGATTGATTCCCTGCACATCGTAGGAGATATTTACGACCGTGGTCCGGGAGCGCATATCATTATGGATACACTCTGCGATTATCATAACTTCGATATCCAGTGGGGAAACCATGACATTCTTTGGATGGGAGCAGCGTCGGGTAATGACGCCTGTATTGCCAATGTGATCCGTATGTCGATGCGTTACGCTAATCTGGCGACATTGGAAGACGGGTATGGCATTAACTTGCTACCACTTGCCACGTTTGCCATGGATACCTATGCGGATGACCCCTGTACAATCTTTGCACCGAAGATGAACTTCGCAGATGGTAACTATAACGAGAAGACTTTGCGGTTGATTACCCAGATGCATAAAGCCATTACGGTGATACAGTTCAAACTGGAAGCGGAGATTATAGATCGTCGTCCTGAGTTTGGCATGCAGAACCGAAAGTTGCTGGAAAAGATTGATTTCGAGAAAGGCGTTTTTGTGTACGAAGGAAAGGAATATCCGCTTCGCGATACCAACTTTCCGACGATTGATCCGGCTGATCCGTATCGCCTGTCAGATGAGGAACGGGAGTTGATTGATAAGATTCATGCTTCGTTCATGAACAGTGAAAAGCTGAAGAAGCACATGCGCTGCTTATTTACGTATGGTGGTATGTATCTGATTTGTAATAGTAACCTGTTGTATCATGCTTCGATGCCTCTGAATGAAGATGGCAGTTTCAAGCGTGTCCGCATCGGAAAGAAAGAATATTGGGGCAAGAAATTATTGTGTAAAACGGACCAGCTGATACGTACAGCTTATTTTGATGAAGACGGTACGGAGGAGAAGAGTTTTGCGCTGGATTATGTGTGGTATATGTGGTGTGGCCCAAATGCTCCATCGTTTGACAAGGATAAGATGGCAACGTTTGAACGCTATTTCATCGGAGATAAAGAACTGTCTAAGGAGACCAAAGGATATTATTATACTTTGCGTAACCGTGCGGATATTTGCGAGCGTATTCTTGCGGAATTTGAGGTTACAGGTCCTCATTCACACATCATTAACGGGCATGTGCCTGTGAAGATTATCAAAGGTGAGAAGCCGATAAAAGCAGACGGTAAACTGCTGGTGATTGACGGTGGATTCTCTAAAGCATATCAGCCGGAAACCGGAATTGCCGGATATACGCTGGTATATCATTCACATGGCTTACAGCTAGTGCAACATGAACCGTTCCAAAGCCGTCAGAAAGCAATAGAAGAGGGACAGGATATCAAATCCAATACTTTCGTCGTCGAGTTCAATTCACAACGCATGATGGTGAAAGATACCGATAAGGGAAAAGTACTGGTAACGCAGATACAGGACCTGAAGAAGTTGCTGGTAGCGTATAGGACGGGATTTATAAAGGAAAAGAACTGAATACTGAGTATTAGGTATTGACTGCTACACATAATGTATTGACAAATGTTTAAGACCTAATAACGTAAATGACTCATTATTTCGGGTTATGAGGGAAAGTTGACAAGTTGACGAGTTGACCAGGGGACAAGGTTCCATGCGGCATAGGAGCATTGCGCAGCCCCTTGTCCCCTGGTCAACTCGTCAACTTGTTTCCTTCCTTTCTATACCGTTATACGCCAATTCTTATATCGAATTTACGTTAATACTTAGTATTTAAACAGCACCACTCCTCCTTCCAGAATCACTCCTTTATCGTAAGTAACTCCCTTGTTGTAGTAGCGGCTGCCGCCGTAACCACCGGTGACAAATATACCGAGGCGGTCTGTTAAGCGATATTCCAGATTGACGCGTGCCTGGAGGGCATAGAGGCGTGCAGGGAAACCGTAATCTTTATTCTTGAAGTTTTCGATGTGCTGGAAGCCCAGGTCACCGCTGATGAACAACTGCTTGTACAAAGGTAATTCGAGACCGGCACGATAGAAGAGGGAGGCGGAAAACTTATCGCTGAAATCCAGATAATGTGTACCACCGCCTAAGATGGTATAGAACAACTTGTTCTTGAAACGGGCACCTACATTCAGCTTTGTAGTGTTTCCTCCGAAAAGCATTAGCTGTACTTTCGTATCCGGATTGGCATTTACCAGACCTAACTGGAAGCCATCGAAGTTCTCCTTATAGTAATTGAATAATCCAATTTGCAATCCTTTTCCGCTTTTTGCCATGTTCATGGGGGCAAGTTGTGCACCGGTAAAACTTCCGCCTACCACGTTACCGAGTCCGGATATTTGCATACCGTGCATGTCTTCTCCTGTGATGTTACCCAAGCCGCTGATTTGTATGCCTCGCAGACTTTGGCCTACAATATTCAGAAGTCCGGAAGTGGTGATGCCATTGAAGCTCTCACCTGCAATATTGGCTAATCCTGCCAGGTGCACACCCGAAGAGTTTTCACCGCTAATGTTCAGCAGACCACCTATGATAACACCACTGGTGTTGTCTCCTGTTATATTGGTGAGCCCCGAGAAAATGACACCTTGTGCATGATTTCCCGTGATGCCGACTAAACCGGATATGGATACGCCACTGAGATTATTCCCATTCACGTTACTGATACCGGCAATCTGGACGCCTCGCATACTGCCTCCTACTAAGTTGGCAAGTCCTGTGATTTGTACACCGTTCATGTCACGCAACACCACTCCACCCAGTAGATTGATACCCACGCCGTTCAGGCGGTTCATGGAGGAAAAAAGACCGAGGTTGAGGCAGGTACTGCCGACAGTATCAGTCTGCTGTGTAGACATGTTCTTCCACAAGGATAGGTTGATGCCGACAGGCTCTCTGTCTTTCTTTGTTGTTGACGGACTGTCAGTGGTCTGTGCGCAGGGAGTGTACCCGCAACCATCAGTAATGCAATAATGGATGGAAATAATCGTCTCATTGGTTTCAATCTTTAATTTCGTCCGGCCAGGGGGCTAATTTGCCGGTGGCACGAAGCGTAGGACGCTGTGCATCTACCGACCGGAGATAGTTACTTAATTTCTGTGCTAATTTCTTTACGATACGCGGATTCTTTATAGCCACGTCGTTTTTCTCGCTGATATCTTCCGGAATATTAAACAGTTCACGTTTACCGTCCGCAAAGTAATATACAAGTTTCCAGTCACCGGAGCGGATGGAGCAGGTAGCCCCAATACCCGGGCCCGAAGGTCCCCAACTATGGGGATAGTGCCAATAGATATCACGATCCTTGACTTTACCCTTTCCTGTCAACAACGGCATAAAACTGATACCATCCCGTTTTTGCACGGTAGTGTACTTCTGGACGCCTGCTATCTCAAGAATAGTCGGGTAGAAATCTTCAATCATCAGATAATCTCCACATTTCGTGTCCGGAGCTACTACACCGGGCCAGCTCACGATCATCGGTTCGCGTACACCGCCCTCGTAAGCGGAACCTTTTCCACTGTTAAGCGGGTAATTCTGTGTATGCAGTTCTCCGGCACGGGTATGTGCAGCCAGTCCGCCATTATCGGACATAAAGAGAATGACTGTATTTTCTGTCAGATGGTTGCGTTCCAGATAATCCATCAGATCTCCCAGACTTTTTATCCATCCCTTCAATGAGGGTGGCATAGGCGGCCTCTACGGGTGGAAGTCCTTTATCCAGATATTTCTGATAGAAGCGATAGTCCGGTTGTATAGGCGTATGAATGGCATAATGAGCCATATATAAGAAGAATGGTTCATCTTTCTGTTGTGCGCTATCCAAAGCCTTCATCGCTTCCAGTGTAAGTGCTTCGCTGAGGAAGGTGTCCGTGCCATGATATTTTTCCAATCCCGGAACTGCTGCCAACGGACTTTTCCCGTCCGGCTTATTACCGAAATTATTCTTGCCGTAGTAACTGGCCGGTGAACCGGCAGCGTGTCCGGCTATGTTTACTTCAAAGCCCATCGTCAGCGGATCAGCTCCGGGGTATCATTGGCTCCAAAGTGGGCTTTGCCGCAATGAATGGTCTGGTATCCGTTCTCTTTAAGCACTTGTGCAAGCGTAGTGACTTGTGTAGTGTGTTCGATTCCCGGTTCCTGACAAATACCATTCACATTCCATTCCGGATAGATCATCACAGAGTCCGGTTGTTCATGCGTTGTATTTTTGCGTAATGTCCAACTTGTCACACGATGCCGCGCGGCATTCATCCCTGTAAAAAGACTGACCCGGGTGGGGGAGCTGATACTACAAGCGTATGCTTGTGTGAACATCTTCCCTTGTGCCGCCAGGCGTTCCATGTTCGGCGTGTGGTAAGTGTCGTTGTAATGCGTTCGTTGAGTCCAGAAAGGCAGCGAAGTATCCTGCCATCCCATGTCGTCAACCAAAAACAGAACTATGTTCGGACGTTGCTTTTCTTTCGGCGCTCCCTTTGCCGGAGATGCCGCAATCGCTTCTCCTGCCATACCACACATGGGCAATATGGCAGCAGATAGTAATAATTCGTTTTTCATTTGAGATGATACTTTATAAAGGTTAGTTTCTTTTTCTTATCCCTTCGCCTCTTGGTATAAGAACCGTTTGATGGAACGTTTGGGCGTTTTCTCAAATTCTTCGGGATAGATTTTCATTTTGAATATCTGGCTGTATGCCGGAAGCTCTGCGTTTAACGCAACGCGGTTTTCTTCCATGACACGTTCGATGTCCGTAGTGGTCAGACCATGCGCAAAAGCATCGTCAAAAGTCAGGATATACCAGTCCGACGAGTTTCTCGTTTTGCTGCACAATGATGCTTTCGGCCACGTAGGGCAGGTTGTTCAACTTATCTTCTATCTCTTCGGGGTAAATGTTTTGTCCCCGTTTGGCACCGAAAGGAGCATATTCTTGCTGCGTCCTTTGATGGTGACATTGCCTTCGGCATCCATCAAGGCAAGGTCGCCGGTGTGCAGCCAGCCTTCTTTGTCCACCACCTGTTCGGTGGCCTCTTCATTCTTGTAGTAACCCAACATGGCATTGGGACCGCGGCAGACAATCTCACCGGGGATATTCTCTGGGTCGGGAGAGATCTTCACTTCCATGCGCGGAGCTGCCTTACCGCAAGAACCGGGTTTGAAGCGCGTCCAATCCTCGTAGCAGATGATGGGGCCACATTCCGTCATGCCGTAACCCACGGTGGGGAAGTCTATCATGCGCAGGAATTGTTCCACTTCCTGATTGAAGGCCGCACCGCCTACAATGACTGCCGCAAAATTACCGCCGAAGGCTTGTATCATCTGCTCGCGTACGGTGGCTTTTATCTTGTCGTTGATGATAGGCACTTTCAGCAACAGTTTCATGGTGGGCGTTTCCAGCTTGGGCAATACGCTCTTCTTGATGATCTTTTCGATGATGAGCGGTACGGCCACAATGAGGTTGGGCTTCACGTCGGCAAAGGCCTGGAAGATGATCTTCGGGCTTGGCATGCGGGTGAGGTAGTAGATGTGGCAACCTACAGAGAACTCATACAGGAACTCGAATGCCAATCCGTACATATGTGCCATTGGCAACATGCATACCAGCTTGTCACCGGCTTTCAGCGGCAGTACTTCAAAGGCGAATTTGGTGTTGGACCACAGGCTGCGATAGGGGAGCATGACGCCTTTCGAGTAGCTGGTTGTACCGGAAGTATAGTTAATGACCGCCAGCTCTTCGGGTTGGTCTTTGTGATAGTCGATGTGCTCCTTACGGAAGTTCTTGGGAAATTTCTTGCCGAATATCTCGTTGAGGTGATCGCGGGCGTAAGTAACACGTTCGTTACGCGACACGAGCAGGGTGAAGTCCGTCATCATGAAAATGCCTTCCAGCAGGGGCATGGCGCTTTCATTGAGGTTTTCCCATACTTGGTCTCCTACGAAAAGGAGCTTGGCTTCGGAGTGGTTGACGATGTTGTGCACATTGTCCGCCTTGAATTCGTGAAGAATGGGAACGATGACCGCCCCATACGTCAGGGTGGCGAGGAAGGTAACTCCCCAATGCGAACTGTTACGTCCGCAGACGGCGATTTTATCGCCTTTTCTGATGCCGCTCGCTTCAAAGATGATATGCAGGTTTTTCTATTTTGCGGGCTACATCCTTTATATTGCAGGGTTGCTCCTTTATAGTCGGTCAGGGCATCCAGATCCCAGTTTGCTTTGATACTATTCTCTATATAGGCGATAAAACTTTGTTCCATTGTATATTGCACATTTAGTTGAAAATTGCGCAAATATAAGAGTTTATATTAGAGAATACAAACTTTTAGTGGGAAATACTACTTGGAGTTAATCGTTGCCCAAGTACCACCGGTACATTCGTTGCACGCCTTCCTCAATGTCTATCTTGTGATGCCAGCCCAATGCGTGCAGTTTGCTTGGATCGGTGAGTTTGCGCATGGTGCCGTCGGGTTTGGTACTGTCGAACGTGAGTTTTCCCTGATAACCTACGGTGTCCACAATCAGTTCGGCAAGCCGGCGGATAGTAATTTCCTTGCCTGTGCCGATGTTGATGTGGCAGTTGCGGACGTCTTTGTCTCCGGGCTTGTAGGTGTCTTTGAAGTCTACGTGCTCCATGACGAATACACTGGCATCTGCCATTTCTTCGCTCCAGAGGAATTCGCGCAGTGGCGTGCCGGTTCCCCAGAGTTTGACTTCCTTGTCGCTGATGCCGTATTTGGCAAGTATGTCCAGTATTTCTGCGTTGCTGTTGCTGCCGCTGATACCTTCTACGGGACGCTGGTTCATGTCACGGCGTACGGCATCCCAGTCGCCCTGTTGCAGGCAGTGCGCCAGATGCACCTTACGGATCATGGCGGGAAGCACGTGGCTGCGCCCAGATCGAAATTGTCGTTGGGACCGTTAGAGGTTGGTGGGCATTACGGCGATATAGTTCGTTCCGTATTGCAGGATTGAAGCTTTCACACATTTTCAGTCCTGCGATCTTGGCGATGGCATACGGCTCATTGGTATATTCCAATGGCGAAGTCAGCAACACATCCTCTTTCATCGGTTGTTCCGCATCGCGCGGATAGATGCAGGTGCTGCCCAAGAACAGCAGTTTCTTCACATTGTGACGGAAACTCTCGCCAATGACGTTCTGCTGTATCTGGAGATTCTTGTAAATGAAATCGGCACGGTAGATGCTGTTTGCCATGATACCGCCCACGAAAGCAGCGGCAAGGAATACGTATTCCGGCTGTTCCTCATCGAAGAAACGGCGGACGGCAACACCGTCCAGCAAATCAAGCTCTTTATGGGTTTTGTCCTATAAGGTTGGTGTAACCCTTTCTCTTGCAGGTTTTTTCCAGATAGCAGAGCCTACCAGTCCGCGATGCCCTGCGATGTATATTTTTGCGATTTTTTTCCATGATTGATGTTGTCTTGAACATATGTTTATTCTTTTTTTTTTTGAACGGCTTTTGTTCTTCTGTCTTTACGAATCTGTTTCATGTCGTTTGCAGCCATGTACAAATTCATTACCATGATGTGTACCAACTCCTCGCTTGTCTGCTGCGGGTTCCAGCCCAGCAAGGTTTTGGCTTTGGTGGGATCGCCCAGCAGTTGCTCCACTTCGGACGGGCGGAAATATTTGGGATCTACCTCAACCAGCACTTACCGGTTCGGGTGTCGATGCCTTTTTCGTTTATTCCTGCACCTTCCCAACGCAACGGTATGCCTACTTCTTCAAAAGCCAGTGTGGCGAACTCGCGTACGGTGTGCATCTCTCCGGTAGCAATCACAAAGTCCTCCGGCGTATCATGTTGGAGGATGAGCCACATGCATTCCACATAATCGCGGGCATATCCCCAGTCGCGGCGTGCATCGAGGTTTCCCAAATACAGCTTATCCTGAAAACCTTGCGCTATGCGTGCGGCAGCCAGTGTAATCTTACGCGTCACGAAAGTTTCTCCACGCCGTTCGCTCTCATGGTTGAAGAGGATACCGTTGACGGCGAACATGCCAGCTTTCGCGGTAGTTCTTCGTAATCCAGAAACCGTATTGCTTGGCTACGCCATACGGGCTGCGCGGATAGAAAGGCGTCGTCTCCTTTTGGGGCACTTCCTGTACTTTGCCGAACAGTTCGGAAGTGGATGCCTGATATATCTTTGTTTTCTTTTCCAGTCCTAAGATACGTACTGCTTCAAGCATACGCAATGTGCCTACGGCATCTGTCTCGGCGGTATATTCGGGCACGTCAAAGGAAACTTTTACGTGGCTTTGTGCAGCAAGATTATATATCTCGTCCGGTTGCACTTGCTGGATGATGCGGATCAGCGAGCTGCTGTCCGTCATATCTCCGTAGTGCAAATTAATAGTGCGCTTCTGCTTCATGTCGCGCACCCACTCATCGAAATGAAACAAGAATGCTCGATGCGGCCTGTATTGAACGATGATGAGCGGCATAATTCCATGTACATATCCTTTTGCAACAGGAATTCTGCGAAGGAACGAACCGTCCTGCCCGGTGATTCCGATTGAAACTTTTTTCATTGTTTCTGGTATTATACTTTTTTTGATTGTTGCATATTTCGTCCTGCAAAAATCATAATTTAAATGAGACAACAAAGCCAATGCGGTAAATGATTTTGAGATTATTTTTTGCTTTTATACCGAGAGTTGCGTCAGATGATTGCTGGAAAGCGGATATGACATCATTTTCTGTGTCAATCCTTTTATGAAAAAATGAATTAATTTCAAAATTTGATACGAACAAACAGACGTTATTTTTTGTTTTAATAACAAAGATAAATTATACAAGTATATGG